>OFRG01000002.1_pt1 | contig 100392 bp, 94 predicted proteins | sample 1543071 | NCBI WGS metagenome assembly OFRG01 (sample SAMN07774222, study PRJEB24372) | wastewater metagenome | isolation source: WWTP Verbania (Effluent) | place: Italy: Verbania | collected 2015-12
AAAATAAAAGAAACTTGGGATCAAAAAAAAGCCACACACGTTATTTCTGACGCAACACGAAAAAAACTTCGTAATTCACGTTTATTAAAACCAGAAATTGTTATTGATCGTTTGGCGAAACTTAACGTTAAATTGTTACATGACTATAAGGACACTGTAAGTAAATCAACGTTACAATGTCTTACATGTAAAACAATATTTGAAAGAGTTATTGCTCATTTTTTTAACAACGATGCAAAATGTCATATTTGTTTTCCACCATGGGGAAACAAAGTTAGTAAATGGCATCAAGAAATTGTCGACTTTATTGCTTCGTTAGGCATATACGTAGAAGTTAACAATCGTTCTATTATTAACCCACTAGAATTAGATATTTACGTACCTTCTCATAATTTTGCAATCGAATGTAATGGGTTGTATTGGCACAGTGAAAGCCCTAATATATTCTCCTCAAACACTCCAGAAACAAAACGAATTCAAGCAATACAAAAAAACATTGATTTAATGACAATCTTTGAAGACGAATGGCGTAACAAGTCTGATATTATCAAATCAATGATATTACATCGGCTAAAACAATCAACAAAAATTGGTGCACGAAAATTAACGCTAACCCAATGTAATCAAAAAGACGTTCGTCATTTATTAGATGAATGGCACCTTGAAGGTCATGTTAATTCATCATTTGCTTTGAAATTATCAGACAATTTTGGTAACATCATCGGCGTTTGCACTTTAAGATGGGCAAGGGGAAAACAACGTAAAATATTAGAAATTGCAAGACTAGCTTTCAAACCCACAATTCACGTAACTGGAGGTATTTCAAAATTTGTAACCGCGGCGTTAAAGTTAGCGCGAGTGGAAGGTGCACATTATCTAATGTCATATAGTGATAATAGATTGGGACGTGGAACTGGTTACGCTTTTGCAGGAATGAAACTTGAAAAAATAACTACACAAAGATTCTGGTGGACTGATTTTAAGAAACGTTACAATCGTCTAAAATACCGTGCTGACAAAACAAACCATAAATCCGAAAAACAAGTTGCTAACGAGGCGGGTGTTTTTCGGATTTATGCATGCAGTAATTCATGTTGGATTTACGATCTAACACAACATAAACATTCTTTAGAAAATCACATTTTTTGTCAGAAATAAAATTCCTGGCACCCACCATAATTGATTATCACAAAGAACAATCATTTGCCACGAGCTGTTATGTGAAACAACTGAGATAACAAGTAATGGGATTCCATCGTCAAAATGATGTACAATCCAAGGCTCTGACCAGTCTGACAACGTTCCGGGAATAATGTGTCGAATTCCATCTGGTGGCCATTGGCCTATTTGTGATCTATTGGGGAAAAACATATCACCAGGACAAGGTTTGTATATTTTCGCCACAAATATAAGATATCTGGTGCGAATGAAATTAATTCTCGTTATTAATTTTTTATATGGTTGATAAAATTTCCCAATTCATTATATTTCACGCACAAATCAACAAGATCAATCTTTGTCAAATCAGACGCACTATTGCACATCTGTGAAGTTGATTTCTTGTAAGATTTGATCAAAAAAGAAAAAACGGGTTTTATACGAAAGAAACCATAACGTGCTGCTAGTGGCAGTTTTTTTGATTTTGGTCTTGTTTCATTGATCTGTCTGATTATTTCATCAGTAAGTGGCGGTTGGATTTCACTAATCTGATAAATAATACCACGTGTGACATCGCTGTGTGCAACAACATAATCACCAACAGAAAAACCAGATGAAAATTCATCATTCGACATTGTTTAACTCGTAATTTTCTGGTGCATTTGAATCAAGCCAAAATAATGCTTCAATAGCACGTTCATCGTCATCAGGACATGATCCAACGACTTCATAATAAGTGCCAAAATCATGCTCATGAGCTTTAACACGAAATTTGATCTTTTCATCACGGTGTTCTCTGCTTTTTTGCAAAGTTTGCTCAAGTTGATCTCTCCACTTTCGACATTGTTGAATCATCATAATTGATCGATCTTCAGATGTCGACAATTGAACTGCCTCAACACTTGACGGACACGGACCAAATGTTATTTCAAACATTATTCCCCTCGTTGATAATCAAATGGTGTTCCCAACAATCCATTCCCAAGTTCGACAACGTTAAAAGGAATGATATGAAATCTATGATCATCTTCAACAGTTATATCAACAAATTTTCTGACAATATTTTCGTCTAGATATTTCATTGAAATGACTTTCACTAAACATGAGGCCATCAATTCATCATCGATTTTTAGATCTTTTGCATAACATATTGTTCCGTCAGCTTTGACAAATTTATGTTGAGGAACCACACACATATGACCCAACGTTTCTTGATTTGCAAGAACAAACAAAGAAATCGCTTTTTCATTTTCTCGAAGTGATCGTTCATATGTTGCAGAAACAACATGAGGTTTATTGTCTCCACCCAACACTTGCTCACCAACAAGAATATCACCAGCACATTTATACGATCTGTCTGCCATGACAACCAGATGCTTTGAATCAACACAATCGATATCAGGGGCACCTTTTCTATAGATACTTAAGAATCTCGCAAATGGTAAATCCCATTTGATCGGATCTAGATCAGTGATGTATAAAACATATGCGACAAGGGAACCCCCTGCAGAATTATGAACTGCTATTCCTTCTACATTGTATGTATGACTATTTTCAACACAAAGATCAATAACTTCACCTTTATATTGAATAAACTTTTTGCTTTTGAGCTTCATGATATGAATTTGCCTTTTTCCAATAATCCTTTAAATCTTTATCTAAAAGAACCTTAAATGAACATTTATTTATATCACAATAACTTGAAAGAGCGTTAATTTTCGCGGCGAAGGTTTCAGGTGCGAGATCAATCCAACGTTGCCCTTTTATTTCAATTATTTGATTATCAACAATGAAGTCGGGATAATATTTATGTTGTTTCATATTAACTGGGTTAATATACATAATCCCAAAATCACAACGTGTTACATTCAAATTATTGTCTGTACACCATAATAAAAATGCCAATTCAAGCTTTGAATGATACGAAATACACCCATTATATTTGCCAGTGTGTTTATATGATCCTTTTCCACTAATACGATCCCGATAATTCGTATCTTCCCATTTTTTACGCATTGTCGCAGCAATCTTTTCTCTAACGTCAGGTCTACTATTCGACAATTTATTCGCAGCACGCATTATTTTACCATGGTCACCAATCCATAACAATCGTGAATTTTCTCGATGTTTTTTTAGTGTTTCCTCTTTATTTTGAGCAATTTTTTGACTAGCTGAATTATTCGCACGCCATTCTTTATCGTAAAGATATATTGTTCTATAACAATCAGGACATACATTTACTTTATGACGACGATAAAATAATTTTTGTGCCAAGGCGACATACAATGATTGACAATGTATACAGTTTATTTGAACTAAGGCCTTGGTTGAATGAACACCAAATTGATATTCATCCCAACTATATCCTATTCTGACATTAAAATCACTATTTGACAGCCTTCGATTATAACAAAGTATACTTCTTATATCCAATTTAATGCTTAGAATATTCCATAAATTTTGAGTAATAATTAATGAATTATTTTCATTCAACGTTTTAGTAATTACTTCTTTTTGATCGTTAGTCAATTTATTTGCCATGTTAGTAGGTATGGCATGCGGAACTAGTTTTATAAAACGTTAACCAATTCATCATCTTCAGTCAAATATTGTGCTTCGATCCATCCACGATTTTTTGTAAGAAATTTATGATCTTTCGTACATTTTACTGTTTTGCCGTCATCAAATTCTAATTCAAGAATTTCTTCATCAACTTCATACTTGAAAACATCAAGCACTTTTTGTGTAACGCCATATGCATCCTTTACTAAATCACCAACTTGAATTGTGTTTAGAGAAACATATGTATTGTTCGCCATAAGAACATGTGTTTCAGGCGTAAAGCAGCCGCGGCCCGGGCCGGCCAAACAGACATTTCTGGCAAGCTCCATGATTTTCTGATATGATATGAAATACAATTCATTTTTCATTTGTTTGATCACACCAAGTTCTTCCTTCAAACGCTCCAAATAAACAGGATCGTTTTCTCGGCCTCGGCGAACCAAACCAATTTTGCACAACTCAACCATAAACTTGAAACTTGTTGTATCGTTTGGAATGAGTTTTTCTGTTGCAAATTTTGGTGATCGATCAGGTGGGACCTCACCAATTATTTGGTGTGCGATATCATGAGTTCGTTCAATTGCATCACAAATAACTTGATCATCATAAAATGATGTGCCATTCTTTGCTTGAAGATATGTGTCCCACATCTGTTGAGCATTTTTGGGATAAAGCTCACACTTCAAATCATCCCGTGATTTTGGCAATGAATTCGAATCAATCGCTGCGTAATTAAGAAATCCGAGCTTCTTATAAAGCTCACGTTCTTTCCAAAGTTCAGGTCGAAAATAATGTGCATCACCAGTGACGATTAATTGCTTTTGAACACCATTTCGATTTGCAAATTCTAGAATCGCTCGATTAACAAGATTCTGAGCAGGCAATTTATTGAATTGCAGTTCTAAAAAATAATTTCCTTCACCCACCGCTTGGGTCATCATGTCATATGAATTTCCAATGCTTGTGACAATTCGTTCAAGAAGCGCAGAATCATTCAACAATGATTGATCCATTGAATCAAATTTAATTTGTTGAAGTTCTTGAAAAACATTATAGGCTAACAACCCTCCTATGCAAGAAGAATTTGCAACAATGTTCCCATCCTTTCCCGCTTCACGAAGCATTTTGAAATCCATTCGTGGAAATCGATAAAATCCATGAAGATATGCTTTTGAACACGCTGCGAATATCGACAACAAACCTTTTTGATTTTTTGGCAAAATAACAAGATGATGTCGACGATTCAATGGGTTGAAATGCTTTGTTGATTTTGTCTCATCCTCATTTTCAACTGTCAAAGCATTTGACATTTCAATTTCGTCGGTCTCATCATTCGCATCAACAATCGCAATAATCTTTGTTTGCAATTTTTCTTGTTGCAAACGCAATTTATTTGCTGCTTTTCGATCGACCTGTGCCTGTTCATTTGCAGCTTTATCACGTTGCCAAACATCTAGATCGGGATGATAATATGCCTCCACACCCGGGATATATTTGAATTGTTTATTTGTTTCCTTTTTGTTCCATCCCTCAATCCATAATGCAGCATGTGCATATGAATTCATATTTCCATGTTCTGTGATCGCATGACCATCTAGACCATTTTCAATACACCAAGCAAAATGCTCATCCGGATATCCAAGGCCGTCAAATGGAGACCCACTTCAAGAGAACCCAGTGTGATTATGCAAACCGACGAATCGACTTGGTACACGAGCTGAGTTCTCTAGGGCCTCCTTTCCTTTAATTGAAGACATGTTCATTTACCTTCCAGGTATTAGAAACAAAACAGAAGAACCACAATTCTATTCCTAATTCAAGATACTTTACACACCACGAACACGTTGTTGCTTAAAATATCGAATAGTTGCATCAATGCCATTTTCTAGAGCCCATTGAGGTTCCCAATTAAGATATTTTCGAGCCAACGTGATATCTGGACAACGTTGTGTCGGATCATCAACGGGTAATGGATGATTTTGAATTTTTCCACCTAAACGATCAATAACAATATCTGCCAATTGTTTGATTGTGAATTCATTCGGATTTCCCAAATTGATGGGTGTATTTGGGTTAGTTGACAACTTCCCCATCTCAATGATTCCTGAAATCAAATCATCAACGTAACAAAAACTTCTTGTTTGTTTTCCATTACCATAGATCGTTAAAGGAATATCATCTAATGCTTGATCGATGAAATTAGAAACAACACGACCATCACATGGGTCCATGTGAGGACCATATGTGTTAAAAATACGCACAACACGAACATCTGTGCCATAACTGTGAAGATAGTCATAACATAATGCTTCAGCAGCTCTTTTACCTTCGTCATAGCATGCCCTTGGTCCATATGAGTTAACACATCCTCGATATCGTTCTGATTGTGGTGAAATAGAAGGATCGCCATAAACTTCAGATGTTGAAGCATGAACAAGTATTGCTCTGTGTCTTAGAGCAAAATCCAACATATTTTTCGTTCCCACAACACATGTCATCATTGTCTCAATTGGCATTGATTGATACACAGGTGGTGACGCCGGGCATGCGAAATTATAAACAATATCAAATTTTCGATCGCTAAAACACGGTTGAATTAAGGGATGTACGATATCATGATATTTCATGACACTCGAATGCCCAAAAGAGATATTATTTTGCACGTGAATTGAATCACGTTTTGAAGAACAATAATTGTCAATGCCAAAAACAAAATCACCTTGTGAAAGATGACGATTCATCAAATGTGATCCCAAAAATCCAGCGGCGCCAGAAATTAGAATATTTTTTTTCATCGTTCCTCTCGGAAATCTAAAACCTTCATAAATTAGATTTTACTACAAACAATCAAATTTATACACTGATACTTATCAACATGAAAAAGTCGAACCAAATTGATAAGATGTATTACCAAATGCTTTTGGAGAGATTTGGTGAACCCATCGATGAAACTTTCGTTAACAATCTAAATGGCAAATCTTTGCAAAAAGAATCAAAACAATCAAAGAATTACGTGTTCATGAAATATTAAATTAAATAGAACCATATAACATACGTTCTATTTAATTTGAATTAACCGTGTGTATTCTAGAGTATCTAGACGCCGGCTGTGATCCGTTGCTTTAACAAGTAAACATGGCTCTCGTGCTTATCTTCGATTCCAGCAATGAGATTGTCTAGACCACGTGTCAAAATTCCCATTTCTTTCATCGATTCAACCAAACACTTGCAGACACACAAGAAGTTAAGTTCTGCACTCAAACTTCGCTTTGATAATTCACACGCTTGTGGAATCGTTTGTGTCATTCCATAGTTTTTCACAAGTCGCATCACTTGATTGGTTTGCAATTGCAAGTTAACATTGTTTGGACTTCCCATGCCAATTGCTTTTTCTGCAATTGAATCGATTTCTTCATGAACTGTTTGATAAAGTCGATCAAACAATAAGTGATCACCATAAAATGAATCACCTTTTGCTGTCCAATGATGATTTTGATGAACCATTGCTAGAAATTTCAAATGAACCAAAATCACAGACAATTGAGGATATGAAACAGAACTCCATTCTGAACACATGTTATCAATTGAGATAGGAAGATTTGGATCCAAGACGATCTGGAATTCGAGCATTTCTATTAGACGTTTTTTCATATCATTTTGTCTTTATGCTAAATGAAATAAGACCAGTTTTTGATGGGTTTGGCGACCATTCAATTCGAACAGGATCACCTTTCATTGAACGAATCGAATTCCAATTGCGAACAAATAAATCAAGCGCTTGTTCATCAATTCTTGTCACTTCTCTTTTCACAGGAAGTTGACCAATTTTTGGAATTTTGACACTTCTCAATTTTGCACCCTCAGAAAGTCGATATATCATTTTTCCACGAACATTAAAAACCTTGAATGCATTTTTTACATATTCACTAGATGACGTTTTGTTTTCTAGCAAACTTTGAACCGGGTCAATATCTTCTGACACTATTCGAGGCAATTCAGGTTCAGATGATTCACGAAGAAATTGTGCGATTTCTTTTAACGCAGAACGCTCTAGACCTCGATCTTCTTTTTCCTTGAGTTGTTTAACAACTTCTTTGTATAATTTTTGTTGATCGATTTCAACACCGCTTGTTGCTTGTGTTGATGCACAAAATCGTCGAACTGCCAATTCTTCCCACTGGCCTTCCATGTTGTTTCCATAATCTTGAATCAATTTATATGCTTTTGTTTCATACCATTGATTGCTTAGATCATCATCTTGAGCATTTCCATTTTGTGTTGCCTTTGAAAATTCTTTTTCACCATTCATATCAAATGGTTCATTTTTCAAATTCTTAGGCGTTGGCAACCCAGCTTCATCCAAAGTTTTTTGACTCTCGATTTCATAAAGCTCATCATCATTGGGCCATCGCGATCGCATTTCTTTTATGACACGCAATGGCAATCTTCTAGCAACAGCATGACGAACAGCAGCGTCTTTATCATGACGCATTTTGATTACGTATTGTTCTGGTAACAATCTAGCAACCAATCGTCTAACTTCGGCAGATTTATTGTCTACGAATCTTAGTAAAACACTAGGCTTGAAATCAAATCGTCCTGTACGACCGGTTCTTTCAAACACGTCAATACAATCATTTGCTCCTTCAGCTAGTTGTTGTAAGCTAACATCGACTAAGATTGATGAACCCAAAACTCTTGACAGTTCTTCTCGAAGAGTATCAATGATTTTTTCATCAAACAAAGCTTTGTTGGCAACTTCTTGTAATTCTTTCAGCTTCAAACGCATGAAGTGACTCCTATGCTCTAAATATGGTACACAATCTTAACGTGAATATTTATGGCCATTGAGTCCCATAACTGACATCCATTTTTTAATATCATCTTTGATATCATCAGGAACGTATTCGCTTTGTTTATTATAGCTAGGATCATCTGTCAATAATTTATCATACGTTTCTTCTGGTGAACTGCCCGCGTTATTTTTTAATTCCCGAAATGTCTCACGGATCAACGCTCGAATTTCTCCGATCGTGATCCGTGAATTTTTTCCTTTTCTTATTTTCACAAACTATAATTATCAATTCTTGGGAAGAAACATCCCCCAATCATCATGCCAGAAATTTCCTTTTGATGCATGCAAAAAATTTATTGCACTTGGTTCAATGGGTATCTTCTTTAGATTCATACCAGCTTCAACGGGTGTTTTATCTGCTTTTTTCTTGTTACAAGGTTTGCATGAAACAACACAATTTCTCCACGATGTTGAACCACCACGTGATTTTGGTTTAACGTGATCAATTGTCACACTGTCATAGCACAAATTGACATTGCAATATTGACATTTCATTTCATCACGATTGACTAGCACTTTTTTACGAAAACGAGGAAACTTCCATTTTCTAGCAACACGTTTGATTAAACGAACAGTTGCAGGACATGCCCACGTTCGTCCAGGAGAAGTTAATTCACTTCCTTCCCAAATGCTAATCATTTCAGCTACACCCTTGTATACAAGGATAAAAGCATCGATGTCAGAAATAAAATGCAACGGTGAATAATCTGCGTTTAATAACAATGCACGTTTCATAACATGAAACCTTTATGTTGAATTCAATTTTAATAATTATCAAATCACAAGTTCAATAATTCACAACGTCTACACAATTCCTTCATAGGCAAATTATAATCAGATTGTGACGATGTGAAATACATTGATAACTTCAACAAATTTTCAGGTGAAAAATATTTCATAAAAGAACTCAGCGGTGAGTTTATAAATTCCGCAGGAGTATATGGTTTTTCATTAAATTTCATATTTTCACGAAACACTTGGCCGTTAGTAACATGTTGCATGAGTTCATCAACTACTTCATTTAACATATCAAAACTTGACTTAGTCAAACCTCCCAAATAACCTTGAACATGCACCCATTTTGAAATTCTTTGTATCATACTATGATATTGAATATTATTCAAATGAATCATATTTTTATCAACCAATTTTTGGAAATGTTCAGGTATATACAACATGTTATCTTTTACGTAACACATTGCATTGTAAATATCAAATGTTGAAATAATCTCCTCAGGTGTACCATATGACATTGTGATTGCTTGCAAATATTGACATACAGGATTTTTGGGAACACTATTTGGATTTATGCAAATAATGTCAATATTCCCGTTTGTCGTGGTGTTAAATTTAATCATTCCAGAACTGCTAGCGATCAATTTAAACAAATCACCACGAAAATTTTCATATTTTTCTTTGGTTTGAAACCAAAAATCAATATCACCTCTCTGTGATTTTTCATATGTATAATCAAGTTCATCTAGATTCCATCTTAGAATGTGATCTAGATACCTTTGAAAGTATTTATAATGATAGATGAGAGGCTTTTTAAGAAAAATACCATCGCATATATATCGTCCTTCAATCTGGTTCAGATTGAATTGTTCAACTTTCGCATCATCCAAATCAAATAGCTTTGCGGAAATTAAAGTTTCTCTAGCTATATTGTGTGCAAATCCACCAGCGATAAAACCATCATGTTTTTCAACCAATTTAAGAACAAAATACGTTGATTTATTAATGATTTTACAATCAAATAATTGATCAATTATTGATTTCTCAAATTTGAGTTCATGAAATTTTATCATTTTGATTTTTACGTGTTATTCGTAGAATCATGTTGAATCTGATTAAGACGAAATTTCACTTGTTCAATCATATTCGAAAATTGTTGCTCTTCTTTATTCGCAACCATCAAACGATTAACTGCATTTGTCATTTTTTTGGGTGACCACTTTTTATTGTGTTTGCGTTGAAGCAAACCCTCATATCGAACACGACGAGCGGCATAATAACCATGTTGCTTAGTAAAGTCATTAAGCAAACGCATAAGCAGTGCTGGCGTCTCCTCAACTTCTTTATCTACTTCTTTATTTTGAACTTTGGCTGATTTATTTGATTGCATTGTAATATATTACCTTATTTGTCTAGATATTTACATACTAAGACGTTCAACGATGTTATCAAAATACGTTTTATCATTCTCAACAATTGCGAATTTTCGTCCCAACTTTCTGGCAGCGAGTGCCGTAACACCTGAACCGGCGAAAGGGTCAACAACCCACTCTCCAACATCTGTGTGTATTTCAATCATGATTTCATGAAGTCGTTGTGCCTTTTCGGTTGGATGAACCTTTCCTCGCATCAATTCATTAACGTCAGTCCAAACATTGCTACGACGATAAAATTCGCTTTTTGCTGGATATTTTGTGTTGAATCCAGAATAACCACGCTTTTCATTCAATAATGGAATATGAAACTTTCGTGGTTTTTTACTTGATCCTTTAACAAAATATGCACACTCTTCACGAGTGAACAAGTAATTGTTCGCAGTTCCATATGCACGACGTTTTTTCCATGTGATTAAATTTGCTAGCTCAAATTCTTTTTTGATTTCAACATCATGACAATAATGCAAAAATGGACGGAATCCAGGAATTCCTATTCCTCCCCATACGTAAAATGCACCACCATCTAACAATAAAGAATTTGCATAATGCATCGTCCAATCAACCATCCATAACGCAAATTCTTTATCAGTTTGTTTTGTCTTGTCCCAAACCTCATCAACGATATTCCCGTAAGGAGGATCAGCAATGATCAAACCGACTTTTTCTGTAATTTTTTTAATTTCCTCTATGACAGTTTCATCGGTGCTGTCGCCAAGAACAACAATTCCATCAGGAAATGATTGGATCGTTAACGTCATGGAACCTCAATAACATTTTGCAGTGTGGGATTATTATAATTTGCACCACCAACATGACAAAAAAGATTATTATCAATTTTCACGTCAATTTTTCCATGCGTATGTCCTGCAAAGACTTCGAAGTGAATATTCGGATAAGCCTTTGCAGCTTGACGAAGCATATCACCCATCATTTTATTTGTGTACCATGGAAGATGTTCAACGCTTGCTTTTTCTCCATTATGAAAATGTGCCTCTTCAAAAGGAGGAAAATGCGTTGCAATGATTATCACTTTATGATAACGTAATGCAGCCTTGATTGAATTCATGACATGAATCGTTGCTTCTAAAGCCAACTTCTTGGAAATTTCAATAATCTGAGGATAGTTCGGTGCTCCGGCGCTAGCATAACCATACATCAAAGCTCTGTCAATAACGTTTTTATCTACAAATTCATGAATCTTGAACCAATCATTCATCACAAATTTACTTTTTTTCGCATTTCCATATCCTGCATCATACCATCCATCATGGCCAATTAACGCAGTCGTTGGAGATAAATTAACATACGGAGTCGATGGCAAATATTTCAAATATTGTGAAACATTCCCAAGACCGCTCATTTCTTTTCGAACACCGGCGACACTAGAACCATAATAATCATGGTTTCCCAAAACAAAATATATGGGACGTTGAACCACACGTTCCAAAATTGACAAATGATAAACAAGATGTTTCGAAATTGATATATCGCCGGTGATCAAAATCGTATCAGGATTATCCTCAATTAACGATTCTCCAAATTTGATAATTGAATTTATATTCTCACCAAGAAAGTCAAGGTGCACATCAGTACACCATGCAAGTTTTGTCATTTTATTCCTATCGTATTTATCAAAAACATACCATCATCAAATATTTTCGAACATCCTCGATCGACGGCAAATCATAACGTGAATTAAAAATTGTACAATACGTGGAACAATTTTCTTTTTCAAATGAAACAACTTTTCTATCAATAAGCTGATTTAGTTCGTCAATATCATGACAAAGCAATTCAGGATAATCTGCTTCAGATTTTACGTATTTGATCAAATCTTCTGGTAACAAACTCATCATCGAAAGATAACACTTCCTATAGTGTCTTGCATCGTCAATCAAACACTGTTTTGAAAATGATGCAATTTCCAAATCTATATCTGCGTACAAATTACTTCTTTTTGCTTCAATAAATTTAGGATCATCATCCATTACTTTTTTGACTAGTTCTGGATCTGCGAGAGTACAATAAATACGCACAAAATTAAATTTTGTTTTGTATTGATCAACTTTGATTGTTGACACCCATTTCTTTCGACCATTACAAGGAGGATTTGGATGTTGTAATGCAGCAGCAATAAACATCGCAACATTGTTCAGGTTAATATCTGTGTTCATAATTGTTGTCCTATATTGAACATTTTTTCAAAAGCACCAGGAAGAAGTTTATTCTGAACAATTGTCCTATCGTGCCAATGTGTTTCTTGATCAAGAATTGAACTCGTAAAAGAATCACGAACAAACTTATATCGACCTTTCACAATTCCATCTTCTTCCCACTTGATGTAAAGACCTTCCATGTTGGGATTCATGTCAGTGTGTGAAATTACAAAATCAGGATCAACGTTTGCATCCTTTGCAGATTTTATCAAATTATCATTTCGTGATGATGTAATAAAATTTGAGCGTGATATCATGTTCATCATTGATTTGAACGAATCAACTTGACCACCATTGTGCAAAATTAAAACAGACGTAATTGGCGAATTCAAAAGCATTTCTTTTCGTCTGATGGAATCAAGATATTCATCATTTTTGCGATCAAAAATATCAAATTCCATAAAATAGTGAGGCAAAGCATCATAAAAACACGTATGCTTTGCAAACATCCATTCACCATACATCACATATCGATCTTCAAGAATCGAAAATAATGAATCAATATGAACTGATGCCCACTGTTTCAACAAATTAAAATGCTTTTCACGAGGACCACCACGAAGATAATGTCCTCTTGATTGAAGATTCAAATCGCCATTGTTAGAAAATGAAATTCCACAATTTGAACCATCGATCTTTTCCTCGATGATTAGATTTTTGTCTGAAATTTCCTCCCAATCAATCTCATTAAGATCATGATCGCCATGTTGAAGATTTGATCCTCGAACATGTTGAGTTCGAGGATATTTTTTTATGTCAAACATGTTACAACAATTCTATCTTAGAATCAGTTCAAGTTACACAACACGAAAACATTTTTATCTTATGTTTATTCGTCACCAAATTGAAAGGTAAAAGTCATCATTCTATTTTTGCTAGATTATCCTGGGTCAACGTGAAGGCTTTGAGAATGGATCAAAAATCACCAGGAGCACACTGAAAACATGTCAAACCAATCGATCGCCAATAGTCCACAACTTGGTTGCGATCATCAATCACAAACCGAACGAAATATTTATCCTTGATGTATTTTTCAAAAATTTCATGTTTGATAACTGAATCTTTGCGTTGATCAAGAACATTTTCATCTGGTGCTGTATCACCTCGCATATACAAACGATATGAAAAAGGTGGCTTTGGCGAACATCGATTCTTACAATATTCAATGATGAATCGTTCTGTTTCGGGACGATATTGCTTATCTCGAGCAGAAACAAATATGATATCTGTCCCTGTTTCATACATTGCACGAACCATATCAATAACAGGCCAATTGGGACTATCGATAATATCACAATCAGTTGCGTTATATGGTGATCGATCGCCAATTATTGCCAATGTACCATCTAAATCACATATGATTGCTTTCGGCAACGATTCATTTTGAATGATAGGTTTGGTTTCAAACTTAGGAGGATAATATGTTTCTTTGTTGTTTAGTTGTCTTCCTTTATCGATGCCGGCACCTGAAGCCATTCGTTTGATGATATCTTCACCAACTTTCGCAAATCCGGTACGTTGGGAATCACGACGTATACATTCTTCAATAGAAAGATTTATACCTTTTTCAATGACTTTGATGTCACCAATGTCAGCACACAATTTGTGCAACTTTTCAACTGTCATTTTGACCAAATGCGTGTCATCGACGATCACGTCATATCCATTTTTGAATGACAATCGAATCAAATCATTTTTGACATTTCGAACAAATTCTTCACGTTCAACTTTTGATCCAGAATGTGGATGATTTCCGGGACCAACAATCATCGATCGTATGTCATCTCGATTAATTCTGATCCATCGTCCAGGTTCACGTTTAACCAAAGCAGCAGCTTCAGTGCTCTTTCCACATCCTGGAAGCCCTCGGAATATTATTAAGGTTTTCATTGTAATGTTATTATACCACCCATATGCATCAATTTACACTAAATCAAAATTGGCTGCGGCCCGGTGTATCCTACCGAGCCGCAAGTTGAGTTCACTTTGTGAAAAAGCGAAAATGTCATTATTCAACAAGAGAATCACACATTTAAGTTAATTAATCAATCCTTAGACACATCAGTTCTACCATTAAACTACCAAGCCATATATTCGTTTGAGAAATTTCTCTGGTGAATCATAACCATTTCCAACATTACGTTGTAGAGGCTTAGGTTGGAATTGAACCAACATTGATGTGTTATTTCAGCTAATTAACGGTCGATTGATCCTTCTTATATGACTTTGAATCTGTTGCAATAGCATCAGATTGTTTAGTTGCTTAGCGTCTACCATTTCGCCACCTCCCCGTGTTTTTAATGCTTTCGCATCGGTGGGGAGGGTAGGAATCGAACCTACACTGAGTGTTACCTCATCACAACAACTATGATATTGAGACTAAATCTCAACTTGTGCAATCCTAAATCAGCGAGGCCGAAGCTTAGCCGAATAGGAAATTGAATATCTTATGACCCACCTTTTGCTGAGTCACATCGATAGAATTACACTCTTCTCGTGCAAATTTGACAGCCTTCTGAAGGGCTTCAACACGATCGAGTACTTCTGAAACTTTTTGTGCAGGAACAGCACCAGAGAATTTGGTTGTCTTCCAAAAACCTACAACTTGATCCTCAAATCCTTCCTTGACTTGTGCTGGATGTTTATCTGTCGCTGGGGATAAAACGAGTGGCACGAAAACTTTCTTTGTTCGAGTTGTATCAGTTGACTTTGATGCATAGCAGCCCACATTCGGATCTAGCGTCCATTCTTCCGTTGGATCTAGAACAGGCAACTTCGAAACAAATGTATGAATATCAACCAGTTTCTTCTCAAGAAACAAAAGATATGTCACAGGCGCTTTTGAGACCAATGTAACATCGCCAACAACAACATCTGCTCGAGCCTCACAATTTGCAAAATCCTTTGTTGCTGTAACATCAAGAAGTTCTGTCATCGTCTTTGAAACAGATGTCAAAAGATCAAGCGCATTCAACTGTACCTTGGTTGCTTCCGGAGGCAATTGCTCACCTGCTTCATCTTTAGGACGATATGACCGTGAAATACCAGTCAACATCGCAGGCTTTTGCATCTTCTGATACATCTCGGTCACATTTGAATGTGACTTGTTTTTTACTGACTTTTCTACTGCAACAATTTGACACAATTTCGTCATGATATATCACCAATTCCTATGTATGAATATTATTATAATTAAGTCGAGTGTTTAACTATTTTAATCACAAAGGATAAATTTATCCATGTAAACTAAGATATCGATCCGTTAATTTCACAAGCATTTCATCAAGAAACTTGCGATTTGGTTCCTTACGGAGAGTTGACGTCTTATACAATTCATTTATCTCTTGCTCTAGACGTTCAGATTTTTCAATGAGTTCATCATATGAAATTCGCCCATATCGAATATCAAGAAGTTCTTCTCGATCACCTCGAGCTTCTCGGTCAACATAGACTTTGTGATCAACCAAGATTTCTTTTGCCATTCTTTGTAATCTACAAAGATGTGTTCCATGTTTCGTATCATACCCGAATTTTGCTTCGAGTTCTGCTCGAGCATGATTTCTATTTTTTAACCAACTTTGATATGCATCCCAATGTGTTTTCGCAGCTTGATATTGTTTCTCACGAGTGAACAACGTCAAAATATTTGCAGGAAGATCAAACTCGATATCTTTCAATGCGATTGTTGCATCAAAAGCGCCAAGTTCAGATTTTGAAACTTTTGTTCGTTCTGAAAGACCAAATTCTTGCCTTGTTGGTGGTGCTTTAGGAGGATTCAAAAGCCATGATCGATGTGTTTTAATTCGTTGCATCTGCGAATATGCATATCCAGAAAATGTGAACTTTGCTTTTGTTGACAAAAATTCATCTCGAATAGATCGCAATTCCTCACCGAACTCGTCCATTTTAATAACATGGCGATCTGCAACGTGCAAAATTTCGATGATATTTGGATTACAATCTGTCGCCATTTTTACAAACTTGTCAAGTGAATAAACAACAGAATCGACTCCATTATTTTTCGATTCCATGATCTCAGCTTGTTCAAAATTATGCATAAACCCATAATAATGATTTTTGGGCTTGATACAAATACCACGAAAATCTTCATCAGAAGTGGGAATATTCAACCCATATGCATGGGAACCATGACGAACATATAATATCGTTCGTGAATTGACATCAAAATTCATATGAAAATCTCCTTTTCTTATTTGTTAAGATTATTCTAACATTGAAACAGCAAGATATACACAAATAAAAAAAGAGGGCTTTTCAGCCCCCTCTTATTTCGAATTCGATTTCGATTCCCACCGAGACCAGCTCGGAAGTAAATTGTTGTCAATTAGAGAGACATTCAACCCATTTCTAAAGACTCTAGACCTATCACAGAATATTCGGGAAAATAAAACAAGATATTCATACCATTCATTATTTTATTTAATACCCGTTCAAAATTCTATTGACGTTTATTTCTCCTTTTGAGATATAAGCATCGTAGAATTCATCAAGAGTGATACCAGACACGATTAGCATTTCTATAAACAGATGTCCGGCATCGACCAATTCTTCAAGATACGCAGTTCGATCAACATCAGGTAAGTTAGTTTCTCTATGCGATTTTGAATTTTTTAAGTGTTGTCCAGCTTCAAACAATTCTTCCATCAAATGACTTCTTACGTCTTTGATGAGTTGTTGTCCTTTTTTCGATGTGATATCAACTGGAAATTGGGGGAAGTTACGCTTTTCTTGAAGAATTCGCATAAATTCAAATTGTTGATCCCACATTTTTTTGAGATGATCTTCCATCTTATTAACTAATCATTCAAAAATCAAACTTGATTTTGTTTTCGTTTGTTGACGTTCCTTAAGATCTTCTAGAAGTTTTTCATGCGTTTGTTTTACACCATGAATATATGCTGACGTTAAATCAACTTCTGTTCCATCAGCAGATGGAACCACTTCAATTTGTCGCATTAAATCAACAACATCGATTCCAAGCAACATTCCTTCTTGAACAATCTGAGCAATCCGACCAATAACGTTATCTGCGAGTTTATATGTCATATTTTATTCTATCATATGTTAAGTAATTTGTAATTTTCACAAATCCAAAATTGATAACTCTTCAACTATCTTGTTGTGAACATTAATGCGTGTATCTTCACTGTTAATTAATCTGTGATTGTGAAACATAATTGTTGCCAAATCCCGATAAAGAACTCGAACACGAGCTTGTATTGAATCATCTTTTTCATACGTATCATCTTTATGATCAGTGTGTGCTGGTCCATTAAGAACAATCGTCAAATCAGGCTTTCTCAATCTTGAGACCAATTCTGCTGTTTTATTTTTATCAGCGAGGTCGGCTGCACCATAAACAATGGTTGAAAGAGTCCAACGATCAAAAATCAATATGTCATTTTCTTTTTCTAGTTTGGGAAGCTTAAATTCTTGAAAAAATTTCTTGTTAAGATATTGAACGTATTGGAACATGTCAGGATATGTTCGAGCCATTCCATTCCTAAGCATCCAGTATATTACTTTGTGCGTAAAATTGTCATTTACAGGAACTTCGACAAGTGCAACACGGTATCCTTTACTTCGAAGATAGCCTGTTAACAATTTTGATTGCGTCTCTTTTCCAACTTTATCCGGACCTTCAATTACAATTAATTTTGCCATTTATTTCCTCAAGTAATAGTTACTACACAATCATAACCATGACCTTGAATTGTTGCATAATAATGACGATTATTATTTCTCTTATCATCTAACAAGAATTGAGAGATCTTTTTCTTTGGATCACCAGACAATTTTAACGGACCTGCTGATACAAGAGCTCTTGACGAAGTTTCATAATATTTTACAATATATTCCTTAGATTCAGTGTAGAGTCTCCATGATATTGATAATAAATGATCCTGTGTAGGTACCCACAATCCATTCTTTATACCATCATCACGATAACGATGGATGATGTTTTTGTTGTCATTTAATTGTATGAAAAACCCATGCATTTCGTCATTTGTAACTCGTTTTCCGTCATTCAAAAACCAAAGTGCTTCACCAAAATCAAATGTATCATTCATTGTTTTTCTCCGGGGCTGTCACCAAAACGTTTACGCCTTCACCTTCGATTGTTGCAACAATTCCAGATTTATTGTAACCACGAAAGTCGTAGTGCATCAATGTGTTGATTACATCAATCATCGCATCTCCATCCGACCATAATTTTGCAGTCATTATATACCTGCCAGTAGCTTCATAATATTTTACAGTATATTCAGGAATTGGTTTACAAAGTCGCCAAGTATTGCTTAATAAAGAATCTTGTAACAATGATCCGAATGGTTCCCATCTAGCAGTATGACTCCCTTGATGAGGGTGTTGACCCATGATGACAGTAAATTGAAGTAAATTGTCATTACTAATTTTTAAATAACTGCCGGGACGGTAGACATCACACGTTACACATTTGCCACATTTCAAATGTCTTAATGCTTCGCCAAAATCAAACACTTGTTTGTCATTCATGTATGTATGTATTCTTTCTTTTTTAGCAAGAATGCATGTAAAATTAATTCACCACAATCAATTTGACTAGTTCCTAAGAATTGTAATGTTATGTCAGAAGGTATTTCGTCATAACCTGTACGGTACAAATGAATTATATTCTCCACAAGATAAGTTTCATGTTCATCAACAAGAGCCCATAAATATAACTTGTTACGATGTGCTTGTATTGATAATATTTTAGCATCGTAAGGAAGTTCAACAATTTGTTCTTTATCTAATTGGATTGGATATTTGTATATCTTCATATATTCTCAATTTCCCATTTCAAAATCATTATCTTCAGTTAAAATTCATGTAACTCTTACAAAGATTGCAGAAACAAGATTTTCATTTACATTCATGATGTTAAATATCATATAACATCATGAATTTTTCATTCAAAAGGTGATCGAATAACTGAGTTTTCGGTCAATTTGAAAGCTTCAAGACTAAGAGGAAATGCATTTGTTTCATGAACCAAATTTAACATGGATTTTGCAATCGCACAAATTTCAACTTGTGAATGTTTTGAATATCTTAAGCGCAAGAAATGCACAAAACTTCTAAAATTGAACATCACATCAGCAGTAATTTGATTACCATACGGCAAATAATATCTTGCAGATTCTTTTGCTCTTTTGCGAGGCATGCCTTTTTTAACAAGGCGTTCAAGTGTATCATGATAACGTTTCAATGATTGTTCCATATGAGAAACATAAATTTGTTGCTCTACGTCATCCCAATCAAAAGGAACGTAATATTTGTCATCACGCAATTCTTTGTATCTTGCTGATTCTGCGTTGACAGAAACACCAATTCGATGCTTAATAATGTGAATATGTGTGGCTATATCAGTCGTAACGAGAAAATGAAGACTTGATTTTTCAAATGGCGTTTCATGACCCGCACTCGCCAGTTGATTTAACAACTTACCAATTCTTCCTCGTTTGTCATCGTCAAGTTCACGGGAGGTGCTTGTCCACGCAGACAAAGCATGGGTTTCATCATTCCCATAAAAACCCAATAATTCAACAGTGTTATTGTGATCTAGCATTATAAATGTTATTTTATTATTTGCTAGATCATATGTTCAAATCAACGCATATTAATTGCTTTTAATGCCTCTTGCGCGATCTCGGGGTTTTCATCATTAACAAGATCTCTTAAAACTTCTTCTGGGCAATTTTTTTTGTGTACCAAAGCTTTTCTAATTGTTTCCAATTCATCGTTGACAACATCCTTCATAAGATGAACTGGAAAATTTGGTGAACGAACTGCTTCTAGACGGACACTATCATTATGATTTTTTATTGCGTTTTCAAAAACTTCTTCTGGACAATGTTTATTTAACAAAACATAATGTAAATAATTTCCGTCATTTGCGAACTTCAACAACATATCTTTCGGCATGCTCGGATTTTTACAAATATATTTTATGACTAATCCTGATGACGTGTTACCAAGTTTAGCTAGATTTTCATGTTGTTGTACAAGATATTTTATAATAGGTTCTGATAAATTTGGATTTTGTGCCAATGATTGTTGAACATACATTTTGTCATCACTTGCAAGATCTTTCATAAATTCAACAGGTAATGAAGGATTCATTGCAATTTTACTTCTGACCTCCACATTTTTATCTTTTACAAAATCTCTTATAATATCTGGTGACAAATTTTTATTCGCAGCTAATTGTGTTCGAATATTATCGTCTGCTGATTTCGCAAGAACAAATTGCAACTCTTGAAAAAGATCTTTGGGACAATTTGGATTATTTGCTATAGCAGCTTTTAATTTCACATTTTTAACGTTCGCTAAATCATAACAAACATTTAGAAAAATATCCTTTGGGAAATTCAAATTGCTTAAAATTTCCGTCTTAATTTCATTACTATTACTTTTCACAAGGTCATAACAAAGATTATGAAAAAGATCTTTTGGCAAATTTGGAAGCGTTACAATCTGCGATTTTATATTATCATTTGCAAATTTTGCACAATATTGTGCAAGAGATATTGGAAAATTTCGATGAAAAATAATCATCGAAATAATCTCGTCACTTTCAGTTTTTATCATCTCTTTATAAAGAGATTCAGGACAATTTGGACTACGGATGATTGATGATACGATAGATTTTCTTACTACGACATTTTCTTCATTTTTGTATGAATCATAACATATTTCCATTTCTTTTTCTGTTGCTTCATCACTCATCATTTTTGCTAATAAGCTTTTTGGTGCAGATTTTGCAACTTCATTTATTTTACTTGTGATGAGTTCGAACTCATCATCCAATTGTTTTGTAATATCTTGCAACGTTATTTGCTGGTCAATTGCATTCCACCAGTTAATTTCTTGTATAATATTGCTTTCATCTCTTTGAATAGAGCATGCTAATTTGTAATTCGTATCTTCAATTGTTAAATGTTTATTAAACACAAAGAAAAATACCACATTCATTTTGTCATAATCTTCAAAATAAGACTTGTCTTTCATGGTGACACACCATTTTGACCCAAGACCAAAATGAACACTAGCTGATTTATTTTGAATATGTCTGACCAAGAAATTCTTTGAATCGTAAATTACCTCTGACTTACAATCAGAAGGCATTTTATATTCTTCCTTTTTTTCTTTTCAATTTCAAATAATTGATCTCTCAAAGATGTAAAATCAGATATCTTGTATTGATTGATATCCTTTTTGTCCAAATTTGTTGAATATTTGTGAAACAAATTCACAACATCTTGAATTTCATTTTGTAATGCTTGTCCATTGTCAAGCATTTTACATGACCATTCAAGATATTTTCTATTTCCTGAAGGATCATTTTCAATAAAAAATTGAATTTCATTTTTCAGAGCAGGATATTTCTTAAGAACAGCGTCTTCTCTAGCGCCTTCTGTTAGAATTTGGGCAATTCTTAAAAAAATTGCGGAAACAAGATTTTGATTTGAAGCCATGGCGCGCCACTTTCTTTTTTAGATCATGTTTGTTGAATAAATTGCCACAACTTATCTTGAACCAACTTGAAAATCTCATCTTCCATTTCGTCAGTTATTCTTTGGGAGATCATCAATAACTCACGAGCATGCGTTGGATTTTGGGCTTTGGTTTGCACAAATCTTTTGATATGTTGCTTTATTCTATTGACACAATCTTCACTAGCTTGACGAATAACAAATTCCGGAATTCCTCGAAGCAATTCCTCTTTGATTATCTTTCGAAGATCACGCATATGAATTTTCATTGATATCAATCATCAGGCAATATCTTTTGATTGCTTGATTGCAGATGACCAAGACATTTTGAAGGCTGCGTCGATTTTTGACATCGCATTTTCTGTTGCAGCAGACGCGATATCTTTCAATTGATTATATGTATCATCGTCAAACTCACGTGTTTCAGCATCATATTTGTCTGAATGTGCCAACACCAAATTGTTCAACAAAACAGTATTAAATGATCGTTCAAATTCACCGACCGCTTTTGAAATGTTTCCATTCTCCATTGGATCAGATAACAACTTTGATTTGTTTTGCTGAAATACTGCAGGAGACATTCCTAACTCAGATATAATTCCTTCGCGGATAAGATTACGCAAAGTCTTTAATTTGATTTTCATTTTCAATCACCCTCTTACTCATTAAATATACGACTTAAGTAAATATTATATCAACCGCACAATGACCAACCACAATTCATACATGTTACACAACCACTTTGATATGACAAGTTGGTGCTGGTGCATGTCGGACATGTTTTTTCTTGAGTTGATTTAGTTCCATCAGGAATATAATTCTTGCTTAATGTTCTTGCTATGACAGTAGAGAAAGAAAATAAATCACTGTGTTTATCTTTTCGAAGTTGTTCTACAATGTAATTAACTGGGACGCCATGTCTTAATGCCAATGATAATGATCGAGTATGAGCACCATACAAGGGATTATCAAATAAATTAACAATATCTTTATACGTCAATGAATTTTCATCAATATTGACACGAAGATTATATGCTGTTAATCCCACATCATTTTTGCCATTTTTAACAATGAACCCCTTTTTAATTTTTCGTGGAATATCAACCTGTTCAGACAAGCCGGCAAAAACCTCATACGGTTTTCCTTCCATCAATCCAATAAAGATAAGATATTTTTCACCCTTGATTGACACATGATGAATATCACATTCAAGCTCTTTGGGTCGTTTTGGAGCATGTGCTGTTGAACCATCTGATTGATTTTTCTTCTTTTCATTCACATCTTGAAGAACACCTTCACGTGTTCCTTCACGATAAATTGTGACACCTTTACAACCGGTTTCCCATCCTCGTGTATAAATTTGCTTTACAACATCGATTGACGTTGAGTTAGGAATGTTTGTCGTGTTATGACAAACAATACCATTAACAACATATGACGAACCTTGAGGAACAGTTAAATCATATGTTTGTTGCTTTCCCGCTTCTGATATTGATTTAATTTCAGAATATTCATTTTCAAGATTTTGACAATCATCAAAAGAAAATTTTGCCCATCTTGAAAGTGCAATAATCTCTGGTGTTGGTGAAGTCTTATTAAGAATAGTTTTGATGACTGATAATATTTTTTTTGCATCATTAACGTCTGTGCGATAACATCTAGGAATTCTATTCCCGGCTAAAATTGACAATGCATCATTTTTAATATCAACAAACATTGAGACACCATTCTTTAATGTTAAAGAGTTCATTTTCAGTGATTACCACAAATTTGATATTTTCAATTTTCATTGCAGCATTAAATTTTGCAATATTTTTTGGATCTTTGGTAAAGATAAATGGTTTTATTTCACAAACTATCGTCTTATCAAGAGTTGAATATTCAATATCAGGATAATAATGTTTAACTTTACCTTCAAATTCATATTTGATTCGTTGTGGTGTTTGTATTTTACATACATTCCCTAAAGCATATGCCTCATCTAGAGCTTCATATACTAAAAGTTCCCACGAAGAACGATAAAATTGTTTATTTTCATGAGAAGAAAATTCATACCATCCTTTCTTTGAATTCAAATATCCATTATTTACATTTTCTAACATTGAACGTGAAAATCGATCAGAAAGATAATTTGAATACATAATTTCAACTTCAGAATCATGAAGATCACAATTGACAAATTTTTCAGCTTGTTTCTTTTTCCACAAGAATGGATTTTGATTATAAAATCCAATACTACGATAGTAATTTCGAATTATATCTGTTGTAAGATTTTCAATTGATATTCCTAAAACACTAGATATTTTCTTTTTATTTCTTACGCGATAAGATTCACTTATCGCTTCTTTTGTGACGTGTTTCTTGTAAAGACCATCTTTAATTTTTTCACCATGGTGTGAACCGCCTAAAGAAGTTTTTGCTTTGTGAAAAGCTTCATCATCAGATAATTTTTCACCAAACATTTTTTTACCACGATTAATTAATCCCTTTTTTCCTCTATCACTAAATGATTGATCTAAAGACAGGTTCGATTTCAACCATTTATCATATGCATTTTTTGTTCTTTCAGAACAAAGTTTTGAATATAAAGATCTTAATTCTTGCTCATCTAAATTGTCAATTGCAATATTTCTATTGGTAAGAGTTGTACATATATGTTTGTAAAATGATTTTGAAATAGTTGACATAATCAATAATTGTATTTGTGAAAAGTTCGAAGTGCAACTTTGTCACCTTTTTGAAGGTTATTTGCATATACCCAATTGAATTTATTGTTACGTTGAACCATAATTCGTTCATTATACGTACAAGTAATTTGTAATCCATTCTGTAAATCAATTGTCAACACTGGTGCTATTCCATTGTTGAAAAAACTTTGAGCAGGAACTAAATCCATATGATGATTAATAACTTTTAAGTCAACTTCAGTATGACTTTGTGGTTTAGTCTGTTGTTCAACAATTTCATCAATATACAACAAACCTTTATTTGTTTCAACAAGTGATCGACCGACAACACAATTACTTATTGAATGATCGATCCATTTTTGTGCAGCAGCCTGAACATCGATCTTTTTAACCCAATCAATGTCTTCACCTGTTGCACCCGCATATGGTGATTTCGATATATCAGTCTCACCAGTGATATTCATCCATTTTGAAACACCATGATGGTACACAACATATTCTTGCCATTTATCACCTAATTCATCAACACGATCAACTCGAGAATTTACATCATCATTCGTAATCTTTTTTGATCGTTTATAATGTGTCTTGAAAACAGGCTCACATCCAGATGTTGTTTGCGTCAAAATTGAAACAGAACCAGCAGGCGCGGTTGTTGTTAAAGCAATATTTCTTCTTCCATAAAGTTTATACAGTTCTCGAAGAGAGTCATCAGCATCCATAATTTGTTCAATGAATGGATGACCTTTTTCGATATCATGTGAAAAAACTGGAAATGTACCGCGATCACGAGCCATTTCAACACTTGATCGATACGCGCTTAATGCTAGCGTTTTATAGATTTGTTCAGTCATATCAACAGATTGATCAGATCCATATTTGATTCCGAGATATGCCAACGTATCACCAAGTGCAGTTATTCCTAATCCAGTTCTTCGACCATTAACAGCTGCTTTCTCAATGTTCTTCCACAAATCTAATTCGAGTTGTTTAACACTCATTGGTTCAAAGTCATTGTTGATTTTTTCAATAATACGATGAACAGCCTCAAGTTCAAGATCAACAAGATCATCCATTAATTTTTGTGCTTTTCGTGTAACTTCTGAAAAACGTGCAAAATCAAAATATGATTTGTCAGTGAAAGGATTGACAACAAACTTTGCCAAATTCACTAGCAATAATCTGCAGGAATCGTAGGGAGAAAGTGTGATTTCGCCGCAATTTCGACTATGAATTTGCAATTTTTCGTTATTACCAATATCCCAACCTCCAAAACAATAATTGTGTTCATCATCAACAGTACCATTGTATACGTCTTCATTTCCACATGATTCAACGCTAACAACACGATGATTATGTAATGTTGCTTCTTCCTTTAGAGAAACCCATGATGTAAATCCATTTTTAGTTCCCAATCGACATGGAACTTTATTTTTTTGACATTCACTAGCCCATTCATTACTCGAAGGATCACGACCTAGTGAAAAGCGCAAACTTGTGAATGCATCAAGTTGTTTCTTTCGTGATTCTTGTGTTTTCTTCATATGCATCGCTTGCAATGAGGCCTTTCGAACCTCATTTTTCCCAGCTTTTCGATTTGCATAAAAATTTGAGCATGAATGTGAACAAAATGCAATTTCACGTTTGTTCAATGGATTTGTGAATACTTCTTTACACCATTCACACGTTCGAGATACATAAACCTCATTGTCGACAACATCACAATCATAACCTTGACTGATTGCATTCATCATAGAATTATGCAAACGTTGATCTAATGAAACGTGTTTGAATCCCAATTTTTCAGCAGCCCAAATTGATAGATCATAAAATGATCCTAATTCATGTCGTTGAGAACCTGTGAAACTCATTGGCAAATTTAACGCTTTTGCATACGAATACCATTCTCTAATTGATGACCTTCGACCAAGTTTTTCAGTTAACAAAAGAACATGTTCACGAATTTCATCATTTGAAACATCATATACTCTAGGATTTTTGTCTCCCGAAACACTTTCACTCATTTTTGCAGAATATTCTGCAAATCTTTTTGGATCTGCTTTGATCTTGAAGATGGGATTATTTTCACCGCGCATTAATGACGCATGTAATTCTTTGTGATCACTATATGTCATACATCTCAAGTTTTCAATGTTGTTATCTCGAGAATTGAAATTACAATGATGAATAACATGACCCAAAGGAACTGGTCCATTATAATATTGCCAGATCAATCGATGTTCAGAACAAATTCCATTTTGATTTTCAATCATCACATAATGATTTTTGTTATTTGAACGTAATGTTGTTCCTAGTTCAACCAAAGTACGTTCAACTCGTTTAGAGATCATCAACTGATCACCAGCGTTCAATTCATCAACACGTTTATGTGAACCATCACGCATAATCATCATATGATTGCCAGTTGCCTTGAAAACATGTCCGCCTTCAATTGTCACTCTAAACACAGGAATATTATTTCCTGTTAACCGTGGATTCCTCATCTTCTTTACGATGATTTTTCCTGTGTCATTCTGGTAGACATAGACAGGCACATCCTTTCCTTCGTCAGCCAATTGTTTGATCGACACATATCCTCGACCATCAGCAACTGCGATAAGTGTTTCACCTGTTAAACATGGGTTTGTGCTTGTTGATCCATATCCAAATTCATGATATGCATCTGCGGGGGAACGCAATTTCACTGTGTCCCAAAATAACAATCCGGGCTCGGCTGATTCCCATGCAGCCTCAATAATCTCATGCCAGAGATCTCGAGCATCAACCCATTCTTCTATGATATAACCATTATCTGATTTTTCAACAGGAAAACGAAGTTGAACCTTTTCATTATTTTTGACAGCATTCATAAATTCATCTGACAAACGAATTGATATGTTTGCACCCGTGACCTTCTTTTTATCCTTTTTGATGTTAACAAAGGTGCGAATTTCTGGATGATGACAATTTGAGGTATAGAACCCATTTGCTAAAATTCGATGTGTGTCTTTTACAGTGAAATCATATACTATTTGATTTCCCGCTTTGGTAATCTTACGAATTTTTGACGTCGTTTTTACTACATCTATTTCAGAGATTACATCATAAAAAACGAACTCTTCTTTCTCCCGATCAACTAATAGTGCAGCAATGAGATATTCTTCATAAGTTTCAATATTTTTTACAACAAATTCATGATCTGCTGTAACAGTAATCTTTTTGTCATTTTCGCATTCAACTTCGTATACATCTCGATTTTCAAATTTTTGATATGCTTCAATTTCTTTGAAACCTTCATGTGTCCAAACTTTACCATCATATTGATGATTGACAATGTCATCAACGCGTTTCCAACCTTCTTCTGTAAGGATTAAGGTTGAAGCTTCAAAACATGAAATCGTTAGCATGAGAGCCCCGCGTCTTCCACCTTGAGCCACCTCACGACATGTATTTGAAAAACGTTCCATAAAAACGCCAATTCCGTCAGTCGTTCTAGCAGCGTTTGCTGTTATCATTCCTTTGGGACGGATTGTTGAAATATCAAATCCAACACCACCACGACGTTTCATGATTTGTGCTTGTTCTTGATCTGTTTTCATGATCCCGCCGTATGAATCATATGGCGACTCAATAACAAAACAATTAGACAATGATTGAAATTGAAATGTATTTCCAATTGCTGACATCGGGCTTCCCTGTGCCACAACATCCCAAGTTGAAAACATATCATAAATCTCATCATATGGTATTGGATGAGGATAATTCAATTCAATCCTAGCAAATTCAGATGCCAATCTTTTATGCATATCATTAGGTGTTTTTTCGTAAAAATTTCCCTTGTTATCTTTCAAAGGATATTTTCCAGCAAATACTTCAGCTGCTAATTCATCACCTTTGAAATATTCAATTGACGCATCACGAACTTGCTGATATGTGTAAGTTACCATCGATTGTTATTCTCCACAAAATAATTCTTATTCATATGACAGTTATTGGGTAACATAACTATACATCATATTTCTGAACTAGACTACAATTTTGGGCTCACTATTATCATCAATGACATTAGCAACATCTTGGAGTTTTGAACCTAAAACTGAATCGTTTTGCAATTCACGCCATTTGGTTCGTAATGCTTTTTTGATGTCGTTATCGCCTTCTTTAACTGCGTTTTCAAATGACCCAACAACTCCAGTGATTTCAAATTTGCTCTTTGAAGTATCGATCTTGACTGGATACACGATCCCGTCTTTTCCAGCTCTATTTTTTGCAACATAAAGTCTTCCATGACCTGATGATTTTTCATGTGAGCGGCGAGACAATGATATAACAACGTCAGCAACCATTGCTTTTCCATATGCTTCACTCATGTTGCTCAAATCAACAATGTCACTATCAGAACCTTCTTTGTTGCTCTGTGAATTCTTTACAATAATACCAGCACCGATCGCGTAATTATGTAATTCATCAACTTCCATGTTGTATACGTCTGCGTACCCATATGATTCAATTGATACAACTTTATGATTTTTAATTTTCCAAATTAAGTTTTTACTAACCTTATCAAGTGCGATATTTTTAACTTTTTGAATATATTCAGTACGTAATTCACTATTTACGGCAATATCTGTACATTTTTGTTTTGCATCATCAATTTGATTCAAATAATCTTGATATGAAAGACCATAATGTCCAGCAGTAATCATTTGACCACGTTTAATTTTTTCTGCGTCTGATTGTTTATCCCACCATGCTTTTGCTTTACTTTTGGCAGTTTTAACATAGACAGCAAATTTATTTGACGTTTTAATAGATTTACTCACTTTCTTTTTATTTTCTTCAAGTTTCATAGGGTTATCACTGCCCATACATTTACCTTTTCTATTTTCTCCTGCACGTTTGCGAATTGTTAAGTCAAACATAGGATTATTAATTTTCATTCTCTCTGAGTAAACCTTACGAAGATGATCCATAGAACATGGAATATGTGGATCCCACATGACACGTGAATGAACTTTGTAATGTTCAGAAATTGTTAAAAGTTCAAGATTATCAGGGTGATCATTTTTTTTATCAAAGTCTTTGTGATGAATTTGATGAAATTTTGGAACACTCCCAAATTTCCAATTGGCAACCATTTTATAGGCAAATTCCCAAGAACCGTTATTTCTATAGATTTCCTTACGACCTTTCATGGTTCCTTTACTTTGTCTTTCATTAAAAGGCATAAGAGAATCTCCAACTTTAAGGTCTTGAACTTCACAATATGAACCATCACGCTTCATAAACTTATGATTTGGTGTTACAATTACACTTTCACCATTATCAAGCGTGACTTTACAAACTGCTACATTTTTGCCTGATTCATAAACACTTTTAACTGTTCGAAGTTCAACACGTTTAGTTTCATGATTATATGAATAAACAGGGAAATTTGACTTTCCAACCAAATTACTGATTTTTTCATCACCACATGGTGTTTTAATGATTGTATCACCATGAAAACAAGCGGTCCAAAGAGGGATTGCTTTCTCGCCCGCAAAACCACGTAACTCTTCATAGATTAATTTTAGTTCATGTCGAAGAGAATCATATTGTCTTGTTGATCTCATAATATCTGCGTAGTCGATGATTATAAGACCGGGATTGAATCCTTTAATGTTCAATCTTTCAATGTGATTTCTTAATGTGTATATGCTAGCTGTATTTGTTGGAAATTCTTTGATGATCAATCGACCAAGTTTCATATCTTGATATTGAGATATGACTTTGTCTTTATTTTCAATCACAAAATTCGAATCAATATCACACAAGTTCGAGTCATATCTTCGACCGACAGCTGATTCAGACAATTCAAATGTATAATGCAACACATCAACATTTTCACGCAATGCGTTTGCACCCAAAAATGTCAAAAAATGACTATTGTGTGATAAAATATCGTTTGTATAATAAGAGTGTGCAATACCAACTTGAAGATCACATAAACGTTCAACTTCTTCAATTTCTCTAATTTCTATAACTGTGTGCAGACCAAATTTCGTTATAATCTTGTCACCCAAAGTTAATTCCTTAACACTTTTCCACATACCATGTGGGTCTGGCATATCAACGTGAGCCAGAATCAAATGATCAGGAGAACATTTGAGTGATAAATTATTTCCATCACAATTAACAACTAATTCAATTTGTTTTTCTGGTTTCGTCCAACGATATCCTTCGATTGGATAATAAGCGTCGAGTGATAACGCTTCGATTCCCCAATTATTTGGGATAAAACTATCACCTGAATCATCTGTGTTTTGTGTTGATGAATGAAATCCGATCTGTTCAAAAAGTGAACCAATTTCAATCTTTTCTTCAATATCACAGTGTTCGATCGTAAGCATCTTTAATCCTTTTCAAACATGTTTCTTTATCAAAACGCCAATCAGATTCCCAAATTACAATTACTTGGTAACCTAATTCATTTAAACCTTTTACTTTGCGAGCATCACGATCCCAAACTTGTTGAGCTGTTTCATTTTTACGACAAAATCCATGACAATCATTAGGTGAATATTTTTTGGGATTCATGTGCCAAAAATCACCAAACATTTCTACGATTATTTTTTTTTCATTAAAAATGATATCAACATTCCATCTTTTAATTTGAATGTTATGTTGCAACGTCCCTATTTTCAAACATAATTCTTCTAATTGTCGTTCAGGAATTGAACGATAATCAGGATTTGAAAGATGATTTGCTGATGCGATTTTTCGCAATGCTTCATCAGTATGTTTCTTTCCAAACATCGGATGCTTATCACCTGTTCGACCATAACAAGGTGTTAAAGCATGTGCCTCAACCAAAGTGATATTTTCACGATTGGCAATTGATTCAAGAGACATCGGGTTACTCGAACCACTGTTCTTTTCACTTCTTTTGACCCGAGTTAATTCATTGTTTCCTTTCAAGGATTGCTTCCTTTGAAATTCTACGACTTTTTCTTGGGCCTCGCGAGGGTCTAGACCTTTTTTAATCCAATGTTTGATTTCTGAAGGAAATGATCTCCATTGCAAAAATGCTTCACGTTCAACTGGATCATTCAATTTTTCTTTCATCACAGAAGAAATTGTCTTACGTTGTGATGGCGACAATTGTTGAACTACAGAATCAGGATATTGTGTTCGATAATCACTCATTGACACATTATGTTTGCGCGTAATATGTGATATCAATGAATTTGCAGATTGAAATTCACAAATTCGACACGTTAACATTAAAAGCCCAGATTCAGTTGTTTCTTGTTTTCGTTTTTCAGCACCTAACAAAAACGTCTTATTCTTTGAATCTTTTGTTCTTTTTGTGGCAATCATTTTATCAATTTGAGATTGAGTCAAACGATTTGTTTCTGATCCGGGAAATTTGTGTTTATATTCCTCGGTTGTCATCCCATGTTTTGCAACAATATGTCTACCTAATGAATTTGAACGAAGGTCACAAAGTTTACACTGAAGTAATTCATCGTCAGACAAGGTCATCTGACTCGATAACATCTCGGGCATAAATTAAACCCCTTTGAGTATTGATTTTATCCCAAGGCTTGAAACATCTGCCATTAATTTTGATGGCTGCATATCTTATATGTATAAAAGTCGTAGGGGAACTGCATTTCCCAACCCCCGTGGGTGCTATGATAACTCCTATCTCGCCTGCACCCAATCCACCGTTGAGAATCTCACGTTTATCAAGTTCAGGAATTCCTGTTTTGATTGCATTACGTTGCAACATTGTAAAACGTGATTCATAGTCATTGAAAAAATCATGACCAAGTTGAGGCGCTGTTCCAACCATCACAGCTTTTTTGATATTTTCAACAATGCTTTCATATTTTTCAGCTTGAATCTGATCAACCGCATCTGTCAGAGCTGCTTTGAGAGCTTGTTTTCTACAAAAGTCAAGTGTTTTATCTTTGACATATTGAAGATCACCCGGGTCAGGATTTGTTCGCATTCTTTGCAAGAAATCAATAATCTGATCACGCAAAATTATATCAGTTCCAACTTTGAGTTCATCACGAACTATTGTGATGAGCAATGATAACGTTGGAAATACTTTATATTTCTTTGCATACACGAAATATCGATCAGCAAGGAATTGCAAATACTTCAATTCCAAATAATCAACATTGAAAACTTCTACAATTTGTTCAGCCCAAATTTTATCACCCAACATCGCTTGGACAATTTTCTCTTGAAAAGAACGCCCATATGTACCAAAGCTAGGCTTATCATCACTCATTTGTGTTTATTCCTTATTTCCGTCATTGACGCCATTGAAGATATAAAAGAAACCTTCAGTGTCAAAATCATTAATTCCTTCTTTTACCAAGGCTTTAATTAGCCCAATTCTATTGATACGTGGTACAAATGTACTAATCATATGATCAATTTTGGAAGATTGAGTGTGTGATAACATTGATCCGTCTAGGTAAACCAATCGATAATTGCGTTTTACATCAGATTCATTTTCAACAATTCGTTGATAAATGGGTTTTTCTTCACTGTGCGAATGACAAAACTTAATGACATCTTCCAACAAGACAACACCTTCATGTGAAAGAAAAGGAATCACTTTTGCAAGTGTTTTGAATCCTAACCCCTTAATTCCAGGAACATTGTCACCCGGATCGCCGCAAAGAGCTTTTGCGACAGCAAAATTCTGTGGATGAATTCTGAACTCTTCAACGACATCTTTTACATCCATAACAATTTTCTTGTGAAGATTATAAATCCTTGTTTTGTCATCGAGTAATTGGTACATATCTTTGTCAGATGAGGCAATAATTTTGTCCTTATCTCTAAATGGTCCGCGACACAAATATGCAATTGTATCATCACCTTCACAATCACTGACGTAAAGTTGACATATTGGCACGTTTTTCAACATGTTAAGAAGTGCGATAAGTTGATGTTTTTTATTCTCCTCACTGTCAGGAATATCATCCTCATAAAAGCGGTTGAGCTTTTCAGGTCGACGTTTAAGTTTATAATCAGAATAAATCGCTCGACGTTTTTGTGATCCACCACCTTCCCACACAATATAAACAGCACTCGGATTTAGTTCTTGTGTTAAACGTTTGAGTGATTTTAAGAATCCAATACAACCACCCATTTGATATCCATGGGAGCTCATCGTTGGATACGCGGAATACGATCGAATAAAGAGATTTGCAGAGTCAATTATCAATATAGGTCTTTGTGAATTTTCACTCATGAGTAGGCATTACTTTCCATATATGTTATCATTTCCTAATTCAATATCACAAAGACCTATATATTCTTTTCTGTTTATGAAGAACTTATACCCGTACTACCAAACTTACCTTCACCTCTGTCAGTCTCAGATAGCACAGAAACCTTCTCAAAGGCTGCACGAATAATTGGCATAAATACCAATTGAGCAATTCTGTCACCTTTTTCAATACAATAAATTTGTTGTGAAGTGTTAAACAAAATCACCTTGATCTCCCCACGAAAATCGAAATCAATCGTCCCGATCCCATTCAACACAAAAATTCCATGTTTCGCAGCCAATCCGGACCTAGAACGAACCTGACCCTCATATCCTTCTGGGATTTCCACAAACAAACCTGTTGGAATAATCACTCTTTCGTTAGGTTTGATATAAACATTTTGCTCAATATTTGCAACCAAATCACAACCAGAAGCACCTGCTGATTGATATTTGGGTTCGTTTGGTCCACGATATTTTACAGTGATGCAATCATTCATCGTTCGTTACTCCTTCTTCGCCGTCATTATCTGTCGTTCCTTCTTCGTCATTTGAAGCTGCCTCACCAAGTTGTGCAGTGTAAGCGCATTCAATTGCTCGATCAACAAAGATTTTATAAGCATCATCACTCATAATTTGATCGAATTCTTTCTTATGAAACTTTTTATCAATAACGACATCACCAGTGGCTTGATCAAAAACAGTTAATTCTTTCCATCCTCCACTTCCAGCAATTTTAATTTCTAAAACTCTTTTTTCACCTTTTGAATTAACATCTTCAATGATAACTTTATTTTTTTCACAATAACTTCGAACAACGTCAAACACATATTCGTGCTCAACAATACCTTTTCCAAAAATGATATCGAAAAAGAATTTTCTAAATGGAGGAGCAACCTTATTTTTCTTTGTAGTCATGATAACATGAATACCAATCGTATTTCCATTTGCATCTTTGACTTGTGTTCCAGACGACAATCTAACTCTTAGTGATGCATGAAAAGGAATTGCTTTTCCTCCTGGTGTTACATCAGGATCTGCATATTTTTCACCAATATTCGTTCGCAATTGATTAAGACAAAGAAGTGTCACATTGTTTTGACCAATGATGCCTGTAATTTTTCGCATGCCTTTGCTAATAACTCTGGCTTGCAAACCAACAGTATTTTGATCATAATCGCCTTCTAGTTCAGCTTTTGGACTAGTTGCAGCAACGGAATCCCAAATAACCAAAATTGGCAAATCTTTGTTGATAATCTTCTTTGCTTTGGTAATCGTACTTTCAATGATTGAAAATACCTCTTCTGTACAATGTGCGTCACAATACACAAATTTCTTTGAAATATCAATACCCATATCTCGCAACTTGTTAATTGGTGTTGCATTTTCTGTATCGATATACACAACCAATCCTCCTTGAGCTTGAACATTTGCAGCCACATGATATGCAAGATGTGACTTTCCAATTGAGGGCGGACCAGAGATTTCAATAATTCGACCTTCGGGATAACCACCACCGGGTGCATTACGGAATGCATAATTCAATTGAACTGACCCAGAATCAAGCCAACGTTTAACATTTGTTGGTGCTTCGTCGACATTAAGATTATACGCTACTCTAGCACCAAATTCTTTGTTAAGATCACGTATCAATTGATTAGTGAGTTCATCAACTTCATCTGGTAATTGATTTTTGACTTTTGCAACTGGAGCACGCTTTGCCAATTTTGCCATTTATTCCTCGTTTAACTGTTATTTTAGTCTATATTTTATCAGTGTTTCAAATTACCAACAATCTCAATGCACAAATAAAAATGTGGTCAAGAATCTCATAAAAATCCTCGACCACATTTTTTAATTTAAGTGATTATATCAATCGTCATTCATTAGTTCTTCAAAAGCCTCATCAAGTGATTTCTTTTTTGCTGGTTCAGATGATGTTTCATCAACAACAGGTTTCCTCACTGGAGGTTGTGGCTTTTTTGGTGGTGCTGTTTTTGCTGATGCTGCCTTTACTTCATTTGCAAGTTCTTCAAGAGCATTAGCAGGAGGTGGAGCTCCTCGAGACGTTTCCTTTGTCTTCTCGCCAGCTTCATCAGTACTACCTGAGTTCAGCCACATATTCAAACTCGCTTCAATTTCTTCTTTTGACTTTAATGTATACATGTTGTCAAGATTAGGAATTGAATTCAACCACTTCTCAGCTTGTTCAGGATCATCATGTAGCTTACAAGGACGACCTTTGATATCAACTGTAATTTCTGAGAATTGTGCAGCGGGTTTCTTTACCACAGAAACCTTAAGATCAAAACCCGAAATGGGATCAAGAAAATCACCAAAATCATCATCAACAAAGAAACTTAACAAACGTTGATGGAGCTTAACACCAAATGCCCAAGCCATCACACCCTTATCTTCTTCGCCTCTTACGATCATAGGCACATAGACCCTATTTTTCGCAAACAATTTCTTTGCTAGTTCTTTATCTTCCGGTTTTCCAGAACGAAACAACTTTGTAATTAGATCGTTAATCGGATCTGGTTTTCCAAACTGTTTGGGTGCCAAAATTGCAGGTTGACCATCAAGGTAATAAAACCAACGCTCTAAAAACGGTTGATCACTTGATACATCTTTCCAAGGAAGACATCTAATTTTATATTCACCCGGCACTGGTTTCCACAACTGAACTGACGAATTTTTTCTAGCACCGTTAAGCTCAGCCATACGTCGACGAATCGCCTCAAGATTAATTGCCATTTTCCTATGTCCTTTTCCTCTATATTCACACTTCAACAATCATCACACCAAACTATATGGTGTTTAGATTTTACTTTATTCCGAAATTTTGTTCAAACTTTAATTCAAATATTATCACTTGAATTTGTTTTTGACAACCTTATTCTTCTTAGAGATATTCATTCCTAATGGTGCTGTGTAACCAGCAATTGCTCCACAACCTGAAAATTCAACAACATCCTCAACTTCATCCTTTTTCTTTTCAGATGAAGTTTCGTCAGTATCATCAATTAATTGATTGGGAACTCGAGCATCCTTTGTGGATTCCAATACTAATCGTATGTATTTCACAAGAATGTCTTTATTCATTTGAATATAAATATTAAACTCTGATAGTTTTTACATGCATTTTCATTCAAATGCACCTTTTTCTTGCATTGTTGCAACATAATCTGCAGTCATTACAATGTGAGCAAGAATCGGCTCTTTAAGACAATATTGCTTATTCTCTTCAATAACCCAACCATCATTTAGCAAAATCGCTAGTGTCTCATCTTGTGTTAAACTCAATCCATAATGAGAACACAAAAATACGCTGCGGTGGGGAACAGACATATGTTGAATTTTTTGATTATATGAATATAGTTCATCATATTTCTTAGCCTTCCAATCTTCAGCGGGAACATAATAATCATTTACATGATCACCAACTTTCCCCAAATCATGAAATAAACATGAAATAACCAAAGACTCTCTGGGAATGTTCCATCCAAACGTTTTTGCATAAATCATTGCGTTACCAAGAACTCGAAGACTATGATCAACAAGACCTCCTGGGAATGAGTTGTGAAAATCTTTTCGACCCGAAGCAGGACAAAGCGCCAAACGTTCACCCAATGAATCAACCAAATTCAATGCACCTTCACTTCGGTCACCCAATTTTTCGCATAGTGAACGTAATTTGTTAAAATTCTTTTCAATATCTTCTGCCGTTAATGTCATGTCTTTATTTTAATTTTGTGTGCCGTTATGTACACAAGCAAGAATTTCGCATTTCAATGGAAATTGATTAACGTATCCAGGAACTTTGACATCAGTAATTGATTTAATCTCATCAATATGTTCAGGAGGAACATCGAGCAACATTGCATCATGAAGCACAAAAATTGGTCTAACACCTTCAAGCAATTGCAATTTCTGTAAAAGACTCGAAAATCCTAATAAGCTAACATCTACACCAGTTGATTGCGCATATGAATTGATAAAAATACGATCAATTGGTTCACTGACAAGCAACTGACGTCCATATCGATTTGTTATTTTTCCTGTTTTGATAAATTCATTTTTAACACGTTTCAATAACTCTTTTGTGTTAAAGAATTGATGAATTTTCCCAACGAATTCGTCAAGTTCATTTCCTTGAATATTGAGAACCTCACCAAGTGCATATTTTCCAGATCCATAAAGCTCAGATATCACTGCTAATTTGATTGCATTACGTGGTGCTGTTCCTCCAAATAATTCTTTAGAAATAAAAGCGTACATATCTGTGTCTTTGCATCGCCCACCTGCTTCATACAACAATACTCGAGCTTCTAATGCAGCAAAATCAATATAAGCAATTACACCATTTGGATGTGACGGAATAATAACATCACGAAAATCACGTTTCAAATTTAGAATGTTTGCGCCAGACATCACTGTTAAACGACCAGTTTTTGTTGAAAAACGATCATATTCAACCACTTTTGCATATCCATTCGAATCAGGTCGAAAACTTTCTATGATTGAAGAATTCCCACCAGATTTAGAAAGAGATTCAAATCTTTTGAAATTAATACGAGCCGGTTGTAGGGCTTGCAGAACGGCTGTTTCTGTTACCCACGTGTTCATGTAATAATCTTTGTTAATTGTTTCAATAGCTACTGTTGCTTCATTAATTAGATTTTTTACGAAGCTCCTGTGATCCCTCGCCGGCATCACTTTTGACCATGGTGGCGTCGTTTTCATCAATGAAGACATCGCTGTCACAAATCGTTTGGGAGGATTGAGATCAGGAACATGATGAGATAACTTCATAACTGTATCCAAACAACGATTACTATATGATTTTGTTTTTCCTGACATATGCCAAACATTTTCAGGCACGTCATCAATCCATGAGTATTGACCATCCACCAACAAATGTCGATCTGTTCCCATTAAACAGGCGTCAATACAAAAAGATTTAACCACGTTTCAATAGTAATACTAAAAATTTTTATTTACAACAATTTACTTATCGATTCCTTTGATACTAAATTTGATATGTTCACTTATTTGTGGAGCACCCTCAAATTTTCCATATGCATCAAAGAATGCCATCGATAATGATGACTCAAATTTTCCAGGTGAGAAAGCGTGCGTCAATCCAGTTATGAGATAAATGTTATCTAATGTTGTCCCGGTATTAAAATCAACAAAGAAACTTTGACCATAATGCAATAATGGACAACCGAATGTTCTGATTGTTAATTGTGCAGGTATGATCTTCAATGGGAGTCCACCCATACCACCACCAGAAGGAACTGCTATCGTTCTTTTTCCAGCATTCAGACCCATTAATTGTGCTGCTGCCAAGTTCGCATCATGCATTGTTGTAACGCTTGCTTCCAGAATACCGGATGCATTCATTCCATAAATCAACGAAGGAACCATTTTTGATACAACATGTTTAATTTGTTGATTATTTGTGTTTTCAGTCAAACGAATACCTGAGACATTAATTCCTGTGTCACCTTTTTTCGTTTCGAATTTGACTTTACCTTTTGTTGGTGTTTTAATTGCATCAATTGATTTCTTGGGATCACCATGAAGTGCTTTTACCCATTCATCAGAATCAACTTCAAAAAAGCTTGTTCCGGAAGGATTGTCACTTCGTAATAATTGACCCGCTGCTCGATAAGGATTTACTGTTTTATCATATATGTGAATTTTGACAATTCTTTTTGATGCGCCGAAATGATCAACACTTGGTCTTGAAGCAGCACGTTCATAAGATTGCAACAAATCAACAACTTTATCATCATCTGTTTTTGCGTGTGTTGATTCAATATAGACATCAATACTTGGCATTTGAAACATGCCTTTTGATCCGTTAACGCTTGCTAATGCACTTTCATAATCAGCATCTTTTTTCCCGTCAGCATAAACAGGGTCACGACCTTTTGGGTCCCATGGTTTATAAAGACCCTTTGAACGAAATCCATATCCTATTGATCTGATATCACCAAATTGAGAATCAATCGCTAATTTAATAAACTGTTCAACTGTCATTGTTGTAGTACCACGAGATTCTAACAATTCTTTGTATTGTCGAAGAAAAACTGGCAAATCTATTGGGAACTCAGCAACACTGCAAGCAGATAACGGACCACAACGATCGTTCATCGTGTAAAAGAAAACTTGATATTCGTCAATGCCTTCAACGCTATAAAGTGCTGGTGCCATAAAGACACTAAATAATTTACCAAATGATACAACTGATTTTTTGATATTATCTTTCAAAACTTCAGGTGATTCTGGAATCTTGTCATTTAATTTTAGTTCATTTAACAGTGGGTGGTCAACTTCCAAACCTGTCTCAGATTTCATCTTGTCACTTTTTTCTTTGAAAACAAGAAATGGATCTGGGCCTGTTGTTAATTCTCTAAATTTCTTTTGAACAACAGTTGTTGCAGCAAGTTCAACGTTTTTCTTCATATCAAAAACGTCAGCTGTTTTTCCTTTGCCTTCCGCTTTATAAAGTGTTTTTAAGTCTGCGATTAATATGTCAACTTTGTCTTTGGGCACATCACCACTTTTACGCAATGAATCATTTAGTGAATTGATCGCATCGTTAACTTCTGAAGGTTTGAGTGTTGGGAAAGAACCAAGTTCAGCGGTTCCAAGAACCGTATATCCACGAATTTCTTTGCTTAATCCAGAAGGTGGATCAATATGATATGCTCTACGAATTTCACCAATTTCAGTTGCTAATCTTGATATTTTGTCAGATATCTCTTTAAATCCTGCTTCGTCTTCATGAACTTTTGCTTCACGAAGTTCAGATACAGATTTCATCCACATTTCAAGTGTGATCGTAACTTGACCCACTGCGTCAAATGTAAAACTTGAGTTCTTAATACCATACGCCTCACGACAAATCATATTGTTATTGATAAAATCAGCATATGTTGAAGCTGATGCTGAATCACCTGATGGTTCGTAAGGATGTCGCCAACCATATGTTAACCAAATTGTTGATCGTGTATACGTTGTTGGTTGAATCAGATCAGCAATTTCATTGAGTCTAGATCGATCATGCAATTTGATAACTGCTGTCGCTTTTTTGTAACACATTGATCCTGGTTGTGCTGCAACGTTGATTGAAACACTTTCAAGCGAAGCAAATGGTCGTGTTGGATCAATGATATCAACATATCTTGAACCTTGTTTGATCGGGTTCATGTTGACCAACGTTTGTGGTGATGTAAATAATTCCATACCCGCGGCTGATTTTGTTGATTGCGATTTTGTGTCAGTATATGTTCTTGTATTCAGCATCACTTCATCAGGCGAACCTGGTTCAGGTGGTGTACTACCCATCAAGAATTTTAACATTCCAGCTGTTGAAACTGAATTTTTTGCACTCTTTGGATTAATACCTCTGTCAAAAACAAATTCAAATTCCATGTATGGAACGCATCTTGATATCACAATTGTTGGCAAAAAATTCAGAAACAACTCAACTTTTTGTGCATCTCGAGCCATCGGTGAAATATATGGTGATCTAGAAACAACAATTGATAATGGTCGTTTATTTCGCTTACTTGAATCTAATCCTGTAATTTGATCACATGTAACATCAGTTCCTGATTTTTTAGGATCTTTGGTGTCAACATACATATAAGGAAATTTAACATCACTAAGATTTCCTTCAGTTGAATAAAAATTGATAAGACGATGAAAAGCCTTTTTATCTTTGTCGTCTTTTGCACCCAATTGAAATGCTTTCAATTTTTCTAATAATTTTTCAGCACCATAAACACCTGCGTTTCCACCTTCAATTAACAAACGTTGAAGCATTCGAACAGTTCCATTAGCGTCTGTAGGTTTGCTTCCAAGATTAATTTTTTCAGATGCCAACAAATCAGCAGGTGCCATCATCTGAAAAATACTTTCAAGAGACGAAAAATTAGCAGCCATGTATATTATCCTACCAACGCAGTAACAGCGCCTAAATCGGGTATTTTGATAACTGTACCAACTGGAACTTGCATTCCCCAGCCAATGTCACTTGTTGCAGCCAAAATCCACCAATAACGTGCATCACCAAAGATTGCGCCAGCTAACGTATCTAAACGTTCTGCTCCTCTTAAAATCAGTGTCTTTGTTGACAATGATCCATCTTTGACAGCAGCACGAATTGCAACAACTGCTGAACTAGTTCCATATTGACGACCATAGTCAAGAATTGGTGATCTCGTATATCTGCTAAGAGCCATAATTTATCAACCTTTGTCAATATCAGATGAATGTTTGAAATATCCGACAGGATACACCGGTGCTCGATTGTAACCTTGTGAATCAATTCCTGGAGAGATATCATGAATTGGACTAAAACTAATTGTGACTTTGCATGCCATCGGTGCTTTATTTCCAGGTGCTGTATCCCATTGAACCTTATCGTACCAATCAAAGTTCAATGAATCTATAAATCCTGCAAGACCTTTTCCACTCGTTGATTTGAATGATTTTACTAGTGCATTTTTTTCTGAATCGAGAAATGATGTTAAATCATCAATTGATGCAGAATCTACACCTGCTTCATTATAGATTTTTTTCAATGTCTCGCCGCTTGCACGCAACTGAGATTTTTTGACACGAAATTTTTTCTTAATAATGTTGTGAATTGGATCTTTTGTATTTGCAAATTTTTCATTAATATTTTTGATGATATTTTGTTGACGACTCGTTGATGTAATACCCTGAGAATTTAGAAAGTTAGCATCAGGAGCCGATGTTTCAATAACAACTGTATCATCTTTGTTGACGTCAGTAATCTTGACAGGAATGTAATTTGATTCATCGCCCGCTGCCCATTCACGAGCTGATGGTTTTCCACCAGAGCTTAGACCTGGTGCCGCTGTAATGCCTCCTGATTCTGTTTGCACGTCATATGAAAATCCCGGTGTTACCAACCAGGTTTTTGCACCTTTTGACGAACGAGAAGAATCAATCAATCCACTTACTTTTTTGAGTGCATCACCATTAAGAGATAATGCAGTTCCACCATATTTTGTTCCAGGGAGAGTTGCACCAAACAAACGTGCTAATGCGAATCTTGAATAGTTTGTTGATAACAAATTTCCTAACCTAATTCTAATCATTGGTGAAGCAGAGATCATTTGACTAAATGGTTGTGTGAATTGATACTTTCCACTTTCATCTGTCAATGTTCTACCTTCTGTGTATTGAGGATATACGAGTGTTACCAATTTATTGATTTTTACCCACATATCATTAAAGTCACCAACAGATGTTGCAACAATGTAGAAACTAAGACCAATTTTTCTTCCTGTTGATTTATAAATTTTCACAGGTTCAACGCGTCCAAAACCTTCAGATGATTCATATGAAACAGAAAAATCATCACCCAATGATGCTAAAAATGCATGGAATGAAATGATTTCATTTGTTCTAATATCATGAAAGTAAAATGGAACATATTCTGCTTCTAAAGTTCGTTCCATATTTCTAACTGTGAGTTCATCACTTGCGTCTGAACCTTTTCCAATCGGAATTCTATTTCCATTGATTTTTGTATCAGAATCACTCAACAGTCGATACTTTGCTCTTGTATCTTTATCGTCATTTGAGTGTCCTGATTGAAAGCTTCCTAAATTAGTTGCAACTGATTGAAGTGCCAATGTCGTAGAAGGAAGCAAATACATTGAAGGAGCACGATTCTGACTCCATGCTAATTTAAGTTTGCGATCAGATTTCCCACCCATTCGACTTTTACCAACGAACATCATTTCATCGTCATCTGATGCAATATCAATTCGAGATTTTCTCATTGCTTCACCTGGGGCTGTTATCATTTCTTCATGATTTTCACAAAGAACGGCATCACCTAGATTTGCAAAGACGTTGAGTGATGATATCAACTTTGACGTTCTTAAAACATCAATCATTGATAATAAATTTTTAACGCCAGAAATTAGATTAGAACTTCCAAATATTTTTTTGATTGAATCAATGATCACAGTGATTGATCTAATGATTGATCTTGCAACAACAGAATTATATCCAGGCGATGAAGCAGCCGAAGCAAGTCCAGTAGACACTGCTAACAATCCATCACTGTCATCAATACCAAAAAATGCCAACGTACCTTTTTTAAGGCAACTTGGAAACGGATGTATTGTTGATCTAATTCCTAACAATGAACCAATATCAGGAGGGAATCCTGGTGGGAATGCATTTGGATCTGATTGTTTTTTCATTGTCGAACGACCCAAAATAAAACGACCATCAGGTGTTTTTGCTGGATCGGGTGAAACTTTTATCATTGCTAACAAAAATCCCAAGCCCTCGATTAACAATGTAATTCCGGCAGTTAACGCCGTTGATAATGCAATCATTCCAAATGATGTAATTCCTGAATACGTGTCTAATGAATTGTTAAGAGAACCCCACGACTCATTACCAATTGACAACAATTGTGAATCAGGCACTTCAGAATCACTGATGTTCAATAAAACATCTTGTGCTTGTAACATCGCGGTGTCAATTTTTGTTGCACCCAATTGATTGATGCTTGGAAGAATTGCTTTTGCTTCTTGTCCCCCAGAACTTGGATTTTGACCAGATGCGGCGGAATTCAGTTCTCTAGATGAACGAACAGATAATGAGATACCAACTTGAGCCATTCTTCGCGTTGTAAAACGCCCATATTTTGGTGAATAAAGTGAAGGATTGTCTCCTCCATCACCAAAAGTACTTTCAGAAGTAAATCTATTGTTGTTCAAAACAGATGACGTGTATTTTTTAACAGGATCAGGTAAACCCGCGTCGCCACCGACAATTTCAGGTAATAATTCATTGCCATTTTTATAATCTTTTTCATTGTTGCCTGATTTTCCTTTGTTAACTTTTGCAACAGAAGAATCTACGGGAACAAATTTTTTATCACCTTGTCCACCTTTACTCATCCAACTTCTTAGAGTTGATGAATTTGTTTCACCAGATATATCATTTTTACCTTTTGTGAAATAAGATGCATTGGTTGTTGTTTGATCTGGTGATGGAATTGGTGGTGTTTGATTTTTGCTGAGATCACCAGCAATTTTTGTTTCGGGTGATGATGAAATAGAATCAACGGGATAATAATTGACTTGTGTCTTTTTTCCTATGTAATCCGCAAGCGTTTTTTTAGTTGTTTTGCTTATGTCTTTGACAGAATTATCTACCTTGATATCTCCATGGTCTGTCACCAATGGATAACCAGCTGACGCCTCAGCTTCAGGATCGCCGACATCCATTGTGTATGTTTTGCCGTCAATATCAAAACCGGGTGTGCCAGTGTTAGTGCTCATCGCTATCCTGTTGAACCTGTAATTGAAGGTTCGTTATTAACTACTATTCTGTTCTTCGATAGACCCCTTGCGAGTTCTGCTTGCGCTTCTGGATCGGCTTTTATTTGTTCAATGAATAAATCCATTGACGACATCAAATCAACAAACAATGGTTGTAAAGTTGCTTCGATTCTTTTTCGATCTTCTTCTGTTGAACTAAGCACTGCTGATTTGTATAAAGGATCATTCACCAATTGATCTAGAATTTCTTTTTTTGAACGCATAACCAATTCTATATCTTAATTATGAAAATAATCGAGAACCATACACAAAGGTCATCATTTAACCTTTGGATTGAGCTCAAAAGGACTACTTGTGTTTGATGGCAAAGAATCAGTTGCTTCTTTGCCACCGTTTGGTCCTGTTGCATAATTGATACGTCCACGTAAAATTGATTTATCTCGAAGAACCAATGATTTTTCTAGATCCGCTGCGTTCATTTCGACATTAAATTGTACATGTACGTTTACAGCTTGACTCTTGATTTCATAATTGAATTTTCCACCAATTCCCATTCCTGTTGCAAGTGTTTTTAACTTTGCATTCAATTTAAGATCGGGCAATTTTCCAAGCGCCTCATTTAAACTATTTGCTTGCCCGACCATTGTTGATATTGCCATCATACCCATGATAACAGCAGCAGATCCAGTTCCTGCCGTTGCTGACATATCTGATCCTGTTTTCAAGATTGAACTAACGCTTTGAATAACATTTTTAAGAGTTTCGATTGAGCCTTTTTGTGTACTCAATTTTTGAATTGCACCATCAGTAAGTGAATTTGATATCATTTGCAATGATCCATTTTTTGTTGTAATATTAGAAAAAAATGATGCTATTTGTTCAATTCCTTTTGATAAATTCACAGCATTTGAGGCCTCACCGGCTGGCGCTGAATTTGATAAATCTTTGATTATTTTTGTGATATCACTAATCAAAGAAAAGAGATTTTTCAAACTGTCAATGCTACCTTTTTGTCCTGCTAAATCTTTAATAACACCTTCATTCAGCATCTTTGATATTACTTTTAATGGAGGATCACCAGATTTCGTTCTAGCAAGGCTGCCGACAAAAACTTCCTTGAAAAACATTGCCACTTCTTCAATGACTTCGGCCATTGAATGACCCTTACCAGAAATTGAAACTGCTTTTCCGTCGACAGCACCACCACCCATTGACGCAATAATTCCTGGGATAACACCAACAACATCCATCAAAGATTTGAATGTCGCAAGTCCTGTTTTGAGTGCTTCTGGATTTACACCTTTTGATAACTCAATTATTCCTGCTTTCAATCCTACAAACATTTCTGGTAGGCTTTTATTAATTTCCGTAAAAATTTGAGGAATTGCTTTTCCCATTGTTTTGATGAAACTAGTTGTTAGTTCAGATTTACTGTCAAGTGCTCCTGCGTTTGCACCCATTTGAGCGGTTTGAGCAATAATGGTTTGAACCATTCCAAACATGCCTTGCATCAACGGTCCAATCGCACCTAATGCTTTTGCATCTGTCTCAGAAAAGTGCCAACTTCCTAGTGATTTTAACAATGGATCGATTGCACCAATTACTGCTGGAAGAACTTTTGTTAAACCTTTTGAAACATCATCAACATATGATCCCAATGCTTTCATATTTTCAGATTTAAGTGATGAATCTTCTCCAGATGCAACAACGTTTTTGCTAACGTCACGCATAGCCATTAATGTACTTTGAGAAGGTTGCATTCCTTGAGCAATTTGAACAACTGAACCCAACAATTGTCCAATGGCTGCAGCGCCTTTTATTTGTTGATCAGAAAGCCCTTTGCCTCCTCCTTGAACAACTGGCATGACTTTTTCAATGAAAACCTTTATAAGATTTTCGACATTTTTTGAAATTGTGTCTGCATATTGTGTTGTCAATGTTATTGCTTTGTTAACATCTGCAGCACTTGACCACATTCCATCAACTGCTTTGAACATTGCATCTGGTGGCTTCATAGAACCAGCAAGACCCGACATGGCACTTAGAATATCTGCGAAAAGTTTTGCACCTTCCAACATTTTTCCATCGCCACCCGACATTTGTTGAATAGCCCAAATAATCTTTTCAATCATTCCAATGATTCCTCCACCACCGGGTTTACCGATCATGGCATCAATCATTTCTTTGACTTTTGTAATTCGTTCTACTGTGTCATCCTTACCTTTGATGAGAGATATAAATGATGGTTTAACAGCTTCTAGAATGGCTGAGATATTTTTTGAAAAATTGGTAATTGCATCCATAATTTTCACGAATGCATCAATTTTTTCTTTGAATCCTGCTCCCATTGGAACATCGTTCAATTTTTTCATGATATCAACAACTGATACCGCCATTACACCGACCGCTGATGAAAGAGCGCCTAACCCAGCGGCGATTCCGAGCCCAGCGAGGCCTGAAGTTCCAGCAATAAGTGCACCGATTGCTGTTGCACCAAGAACAACAAGACTTGCGGCAATGAAAACCTTTGACATCTCCCACATGATTTTTGTTATTGTCACCAATTTTTCAAGAGGAAGATCTTTCATTGCTGCGTATACAAGAGCCAAAGTTCCAACCATTGCAAGAAGTGCGACGCCAATTGCCAAAATACCAATTCCTGCAGAAACTGGATCTAATTGAACCTTTGACATTAGCGCTAGTGCTGCGGCAACAGGCAGCGTCGCAAGAGCAACTGTTCCCATGATTGCAAGAGACTTCATGATCTCTTCGCCTGAGATTTTGTATTTTCGAATAATCGCAATTGAACCAAAGATTGCAACCATTCCTATCGCAATAACACCTGCTAATCCAACCAAGAACATACCAACGTTTGACCAACTAATTCCGTTGCCTCCTTTGGTCATTGCTTTTGCAGATGCTGCGTCTTGTTCTATTCCCGTAGATCTTGGTAAAGCACCTACGTCAGGACCAGCCGGTGCTGCTTTAATTGTTGAAGACGCAGCTGCGAGTTTGCCACTAAGACCCTTTATGATTGATCCAGCACCTGATAACAATCCTTTTCCTAACGAAACTGTCAATGCTGATAAAGCTGCACGAGTTAACGCGGGGCCAAACAAAACACCTGCGATTTTAGGTGCAAAAGGTGCCAATTTGGGCAAAACTTTTTCTTTAAGAAATGTAAGTGCTTTATCTGCAAGAACACTTAACAATTCCCAAATTGCCGGAGCCAAAACAGTCCATGCGTGTTTCAATCCTTCAACGATTGGCGTTAAGATTTCTCCCAAAAATCCTAAAGCTCCGCCGGCACCTGGTGCATCCAATTTAATTTTTCCACTCAAAACATCAGCAATCCAAGTGATTGTTCCTGCGATTTTATCAGATATCCATTTAATCGCCTCACCAACCATTTTGCTGAGAGTGCTCATAAATGTTTTGAATCCATCAATAATTTTCTTACCAGAACCTTCACTCTTATCAAAAAAGTTAAAGAACAACTTCTTCAAGTTATCCATCAATTTTGAAAATGAATATTCACCTTTTGTAAATCCTTGAAAAAACTTGATGAGTTCATCTGTCATTCCATTGAATAATTCACCAAATTTTTTGGGATCAAAGAAATCAGATATTCCACCCAAAAACATTTTCACATCTGGGAATAACTGAACAAATGCTTTACCAAGCCTGATGCCCGCTTGTTCAGTCAATCGAAGTGCTTGTTGAATATGAATAATGATTCCTCGAAATTCTTCTGAAGCTTGAAGACCTCCCAAGAACCCGTGGAAAAATCTATCAAAGAACCCACCTTTTTGCCCGCCTCCTGACATAACAAGACGTTCAATTGAGTCAGCCAATTTCGCCATGGCTTGTGCTTGATTCAATTCTTGTTTTTGGGCCTTCTCACCGCTTTTTCGAATTTCATCCATTGATTTTCCTTGATTTTTCAAGGAAAATACAGTTTGGGCAGTTTTCTCATCCAATCCAGTTGAAGATGCCAACAATTTAAGTTGATATCTGTCCATTGTTGCCGCGTCTTTACCTGCTGCAGCAAATGACTTACGAAGTTGATCAATTGCATCTGCTGGCGTTGCAGATTCCATCATCTTCATTGCATCAACATTTAATCCAAAAGCTTGTGATAACTTGGATGCATTTTCAGCAGCTGAATCGAATGTATCAAATGCGTCTAGAACGCCAGTAATTTTCTCAAGTTCAACGCCTAATTTATGAGCATATACAACCGCTTCACCAATTGCTTTATTTGAAACATTTGCAAAGTGTTTTACGTCTGATGCAGATTTAACCATTGAACGTGAAATAATTTTTCCACTGATACCAAAGTCTTTACCCATGCCTTGTGATAATTTTTGAATATCCATCAAGTCATCGGTCATTGTTTTACCGAACGTCTTTGATCTACGACCAATTTCTTGCATTTGTTCGTCAGCAAGTCCAAGACCTTTTTGCCATGCTAATATAGCACCGCCATTTTTCTTAAACTCATCTGATAATTCTTCAAACAATGGACCCATAACTTGAGCCAATTTCAAAAATTGTTCAAGACGTTGTGCCATATTTCCGAATATTCGATATGCAGATAATCCCGTATCTGCGAACCCTGTTAAATTGGTTGCTAACTCTTTAATTGTTTGTGGACCATTTTGATTTAGTGCACCAAATTCTTTTCTAATATTTTCAATTGCTTGTGCTAATTCGTTTGATCCACCCGCAGCATTATTTGCAATATCAATAAGACCCGTGAACATCTTGAAAGGAATTGACAAAATTGATCCCGCGACGTTTGTCAACGTATCAACCATTCCTCCCAAAAATCCTAAAACACCACGTCCAATCGACATTACATTTTGAAGGCCTTGATAAAAACCTGTTGCTGCAGCTGCAGCTGTTGTCCATGCGATAGGAAATCTTTTTGAAAGATAATCACCAACTTTTTTCACCTTGTCAAACAGCAATTTTGCCATTCCCCCAGGTGTTTCAAGTGCACGTAGCAAACCATCCAAAGGTGCTTTATTAACATCATTTACAGCGGATTGTGTATCACGCATTTTTTGTGTTAATGTCGTAACAGACCCACCAGTTTCACTTACTTTTTTGCCCATCTGTTCAAATGTTTGTTGTTGGGTTTTTGAAAGTTCATTCATCTTATCGATAATGAGTTTCACATTTGTTCCAACATCATTCAATTGTTCAACGGTTTCACGAACATTGAGCGTGTTCATGGCAGCAGCTAATTGCTTCATTGACTCAACTTGAGTCGCTTGAGCATTTTCAATCTTACTAGATGCAACCGCCATGCGGTCAATTAATGCCGCTAATTTAGTTGCAATATCTAGTTGTTCTTTATCAACTGTTGCCATTAATCACCTCAGAGTGGCCAGCGAACGCCAAAAACTCGTTCAAATTCAGATGCAGACATATTTTTCACTCCAAGTTTATGCATAACACTTTCAACAGAAGCACCTGGATTATTTAGTTCATCTTGAAATCTTCTAGACGCTAATAACGCATTTCCGATTGCACGTACTTGATTTTCACTACCTCTGATTTTCGTATTGACAACTTTTCCAATAAGCCATGCACCCAAAACAGTAAAGAATATTTTTCCCAATAAATTGGTGTGTAATTCATTGATGGGTTTTTTATTACTCATAATTTAGACCTCATGTTCTAGTATAAGTAACAGTGTCATGTCTTTAGATATCCTATCTTTAGATATGTGTTGAATCAATTTGTGATCCCAAATTTACATTGACTGAAATGAAAAACACACTGCGAAAATATTCACAATGTGCTTCACAAGATATAAAATTATGCTTTACGTAAAGCGTCGTAATCTAGATGGAACTTGTGATCTAGCTTTATTTTGAAGTGCTCGAACGTCAGGTGTATTTTGATGCAAAGCTTTTGTCAATGGTTGAGGATTATCGCCTCCTTCACTTGTAGAACCCTTGTTTAATTCTTTGACAATTCGATCAATGAACCACCGTTTATAAACAACTGGTAATTCATAACACTCTTTATATAAGAACCCACCATAATACATTAACAAAAACGTGGGTTCTAATATAAGTTGAACTTTATCGGCCTGCTGAAGGCCAAAGAAAGTTAACGCCGAGTGGCATATTCACCTCATCAGCATGACCACAAGAAGGACATGTTGTTTCTTGTTTCATCGTAATTCCTGGCTCATTGTCACGAATATAATTTCGAAGAGCTAATGAATCTCTTGCCGGCATGATTCGTGTAAATGCCGCGATCTTGGCACGATCTTCCACACCATCAATTGACATCAAACTATATAACAAACTTGTTGTCACTGATGTTTCAGATGTCAAACCTAATTTTTTCTGTTTTTCAGATGTTGCAACAATTTCCTCTTCATCGCGGCCTGTTAAGAAACGAAAGTGAACCTTTTTCTTGGTATACGGCAACGTAAATTCAAACAAATTTGTGCCTTGGGCAACTGGTTCGATCTCTAGACGTTTGATTGGAAGTGCTGCCAGATCAAATTGATGTGGTGCTTTTGTTTGACATTCCGGGCACTCAATTTCTGCGTCATACTCTGCACCATATCCAGTAATACGAATAGCAACCATTAGTGCATTTCGATCACCTGTAAGAATATCACGAGGGTCAATGCTTTTATCAATTAAACACGATTTGATCAACTCAGAAATAACTGTGCCCTTTTTGAGCAATGCTTTGCTAGTAAGAATATCTTCCTCACGAGCTGTCATTGCCTTAATTTCAACGGTTTCACGATTGTGCAATGAACTATCACTTGAATAAACCCTTCCATTTGAAGGCAATGGAACAGTTTCTACGGGAATATCTAGACCAAAATCTGACCGAGTTGACGTTGTTTGTGACACAGTGCGAGGAGAATCAACAACGTTACTAGTTCCTTTGAATATTTCATTTCGTTGTTCACGAGGATCTGACATTTTTTATAATTCCTTGAAGTAATGATAACTCCTGTCACCATAACGTAAATAGAAATTACGAAAATATTTGAGCCGTTTATGCTTTATATTCTAATTTGGGATTATGTGGACCAATTAACACAAAAACAAAAGAATCACTTCGTCCACCAATGTCATAAATTTCTTTGACAGATGCTTGTCGTATCATTCCTCTATCAATTAATTCATAAATGAAATTCTCAGTTTGTGTTAATGAAAATCCCAAATCAATTGATAATTCACCCAAATATATTGGACGATGAACTTTGTGGAAGTATCGCATAATTTTCGTTATGACAACATCTGGTTCTAAGCCGTGGAATCTTTTTACCCATTTTCCCATTGTTTTCAATCTCCCAACAAGCTTAAAATTGTCACTCATATAATTATTGTACAATTCAATTTATGAAATTAAATCCCAAATAACACGAAAGCCCTCAATATGAGAGCTCTCGCCGGAAAGATCGTTATTGTTAATTTGGGTGACAGGTCAATAAACGATCCCCGATATGATTAAGTATCAGATTACACGTTAATTTCATATACAAGATTTGGACAACCCCAAATACGTTGAACATTTTTATTTGTTGCAACTTGTTTTTCTGTCAACCCATTCTTTTTGTCAGCACGAAATACGAAACGATCAAAACGTTCTGATTTGTTTGACCACCAAAATCGATTTGGTGTTTGACTTGTTTTTATAAATCCAACCTTTTCATATGCTTTACCCACACCATACCGAAGATCAACATATGATATTATTCTTTTGTAGTTGTTAACTTTCGACCAATTTTTTGCATGACTTAACAAACGAGATAATGAACCTGGAGAAGACCCGTTCATTTTGACACAAAATCTGGCTAACTCAATTGCATCTTCATATTTCTTTTTGGAACGAAGACCAAATTCTCTTAGTGATAATGCAGCAATAATTTCATTATCATTTGTCGTTAATCCCCACGATATCTTTGATTTAACGTCACCATCGATATGATTTTCATCAAAAAACTGTTTTCGTAATTTAGGAGAAAGCATAACAACTCGAAGTTTTCTAGCGCCTATTGATGTTTGAATAACACCAAGACGATTTTTTATCATTGATTTAACGATATCTGTTTTGTCTCGCCATTCATCTGAAAAGATATGCATTAAGGAAATTCCTTTCTGTATGCACTTCGCTGTCTTTAATGAATGATAATCTTTGCCAACAAAATCTTCAGTATGAAATGTTAGACCATTGAATTCAATTGCGAATAATTTTGAAGGAACATATATGTCAAGTTCTTGAGGCGCTATGATTTTACGTGAACCAGAAATAATTTCCTCATCAGGAACAAGACTTTTTACAAACTCTAACACTTGAATTTCTGGGTATGATGAGACTGGATTACATGCAAAACATCTTGGTGTTACCTCTAACATTTCTAATGTTTTTTCAGATTCTGAGTTACACGTATTACATTTCACCAAAAATCGGTGTTTTTGTCGACTAGTATAATTCTCTATTGATGATATCAACGTAAAATTAGGAGCACTTGATTGAATTCTTTTTTCGATTTCATCATGCGTTAAACGATTCGCAGTTGTTTGTTTTCTTGTTGATCGAACTTTATATCGCCCAGAAGCATAACCCGTTAACAACGTTTTTGATGTTTTAATCGCAGCATTCAAAATAATGGAATTTGATTCTGAATTTTGACCTTTTGACCAAATTTGATACTTTCCTGATTTATATCCTTCTAAACGTTTGTTGGCAAACTGTTGTTGTCTATTTTTGTCATGGTAAACACTATCTAAACGTGCATTATGACCACGAACAAATTTGTTGACAAAACCTTTTTTCCACCCATAGAATTGAATTTTTTCATCACACGTTTGTGAACATTGACATGTCGGATATGTCCCGGAACACATTAATTCAACATACAAAAGTTCATGATCAGAAATGTTATGAACATCCAATAAATGTTTTATGAATTTGGGTTCTTGAGCAAATTCAATTGAACATTTAGGACATGTAATTCGACTGACAATCATTTCATTCAATGAGCATGAACCAAATCATGACAAGATTCACACAAAACAATTCCTGAAATGTTGTTGTCGATATGATAATTGACAACCCAATCTGCAATATCAGATTTCTTCTTAAAATCATCATCAACAGCATTCACATCAATTTCACCATAGATAGCAAGAGCTTTCTGGAGGATATCTGCAAATTTTTCTTGATCGTGGTGAACTTCCAAACCCGGGCCTGATTTATTACATTGTTGACATTTGAATCCGGATTGATGTAGTTTAGGATACACCCAACTAGCATGCAATCTTGATCTGACGATTGGTTGCAACGCTAAGGCACCACCTTTCCAATTTGGATGATCAGCACCCGTCAATGGAACAATTGAACCAGTTTGCCAAGAATTTTTCATAATTCTAGAACGATTTAGACGACGCTCAGGCGTAAAACCCTCAGAATATTTACGACCAATCGCAGCAACACGTTCATCTGTTTCTTTTGAAAGACCTTTGTTCCAAATAAAAATTTCACCATGCTTGTGCATTTCACTGCGAACTTCTTGACTTTTCTTTTGTGCCTCAGTATTATGTCCCCAATTGTTCTTCACTCTTGAATGATGACCACGAACATATTCTACGTATCCTCGTTCATGATCGTAGTATTTTGGTACTTGCCCACAACCACATTTACACAACGGGATTATGCCATTGTGATTTTCATTAACGTATTTTTGTCTCATTAACTCATGTAACTCTTTTGAAGTTCCATGTTTGTTACGATAGTGAAGAGAAACTGCTGTGAAACTTTGATAATCTAGATTACAAGAAGGACATTTCATGATCTAAGTATACGACTTGACAGTGCGATGTATACATTGTTAGTTATCTAAATGTCAAAAAAGATCCATGAGTAAATAATTACCCAGGATCCTTTGACTTGTATGTTCGATAAAGTCGTTAGCGACTCAAAATTGCAGCACCGCGTTATCAAATCTTAGCGTAAGTGATACTTCAAGTGGACCACCATCTTCATATGTTAATTCTCCGAAGTTAACCTCTGTAGCAAAGGCTCCTTTGATGTCCCATAATTCAATGACAGTTCCAACTGGGTCTAACAACTTTAACTGCACGTCTCTCTTATAGAAGTCAGCGTAACCTGCTCTACCAGAAACGCTTTCATAACATGTTCGTACCCATTCCATTACTTGTTGAGCTCCGGAAGGTGCGATTGGATCATGAAGCGTTACAGGAATTGTGTTAAACGTTGTCTTTCCTGCAAGATATCGTCTTGAATTCACGAATGGGATTTCGACCTCTTCTGTTGTAACAGTTGGTCGTGAAGTTGATTTGATAATATAAGCGTCGATTCCTTCAATCATAAGAACCCAGCGATTTTTTCGCTTTGGTTCGAACTTGTTAGGTAGCATTGATGTAACGTCAAGTGTTTCAGCCGGCATGGTATTCTCCTGTCACCAATTTTAAGTATTACTTCGATGTCTTTTTATGATATTGAATTTCAAGATATCATTTGACTGGTTTTATTGGCTCTCGTCATACATATTCAAGGCTTTTCTATGACCCTAGAATGGCACCAGAATATTCTTCGTTAATTAATTGATGGAATTACTGTTCATATTATTTTCTTATAAATGATTTCAAAGGTGCTGATAATTTTTACGTTATCAAACACCTTTGAAATTTAGAATTATGTTGTTAAAGAATTATGAATTCTGAGAAAGATTATTTGAAACAACGAAGTCAAGAGAAACGAATTCAATTGTCTTTGTTGGTTGAACAAATATCTTGCCACGAATTGTGTTATTCTCAACGTCTTGTTGTGTTGTTGTTGAAGAGTCAATTATGACCTTGAATCGTTCAAGACCAGACAATGCTTGAACTCGTTGCAATCGTGGTGTCACGGCTGCTGTGAACTTTGCAAGTGTTGCTGCTCGATTTGGTTCAAAGATAATTGTTTGTGAGATATCTCTTACTTGTCTACGAATTTCGATTAATAATCTACGAACGTTAACACGGTCTAGAGCGGATGCTGCTGCTTGAAGTGTTTTTTGTCCCCACACAACAACACCACCTTTTGGATTTGTTCCACCTGAAGCATTACCCGGGAATGCAACCAAAGGATTGATATTGACGTCATAAAGGGCGTCCATATTTGGTTTTGACAATTGAACTCGAGTTTCGAGAACAGTTGACAATGCGCCTCTTGTTGTTCCGGCTGGTGCAAACCATGGGTGACCAACTTTATCATTTAATGCAAGAGCACCAAGAACAACCACTGAAGAAGGAACGAACAAATTTGTGTTTGTATTTGGATCTGTCATCAATGTGTCTGGGAAGTATGCAGCTGCGAAACTGTTATCAATTGCTCGATCACTGAATGATTGTGCTGTATACGTTACAGAAGGCAATTGTGAATCAGATGAAACAAGCGCATTTGTATTATCGTATTGTTCGATATCCATGATGTATAGAGCATCGAATCGATCCTTGACTGCATCTGCTGCAGCATTTGTAACAATCGCATGTCTAATTCCTGGAATTGCTAACAATTGAATATCAGTGTTAACAACGTTTTTCATGATATCGAGTGCTTTTACGTAGGTTCGAACGTTTGGACCTTGATCTCGTCCGCGCGTTGAAGAGTTCATATCAGCTGTCACGGCGACGTTATTAATTTCAACAGCATCTTTGTCAAAGATATTAACACCATCAAATCCACCTTGCATTAAGAAGGTGAACTTTGCAAATCTGCGATTTGCTTGAATAAGATCTTCTACTTTGAATGCTCTTGTTTTTGTCGTTTCATTTGCTGTTATTGCACCACCACGAACATGGACCGCTGAAGACCATGATGAAGGATCAGCTAATGTTGTTGATGCTGTAACAACTTGTAGATTTTCTAGAGTGAAAAGATTGTTGCAGAATCTATCAGAATCTATGATGCCTTGTTGTGCTGTGTCAACCGCACCCGCATTGTTACCAACAATGAATTTTTGTGTTGTCGTAGAAAATGATGGAAAATACTTTGCAAACGATTTAAGAGAATTGTTCTTAAGAGTTGCTGCATTTTGTGTTGTCAAACTTGTGACATGTTCGAATTGAACGCCCCAATAAAGTAATGGATTAACTTGAACCTTTTGTCCAGAACCTGCTGTGATGCTATAACGCATAGGCAAAGGTGGTGTAATTGCTCGTTTAAGATATGTTGTAGCAGTTAGTTGCGCACCTGAACCAGAAATTGATGTTAAAGGTGATGATCCAGATGTTACCAAATGTTCGATTCCTCTGAATCCCATTGGAAGTGCTGTTGGATCAATTGCACCAGTTTCAATATCAGAATCAACTTCAACTCTAACAAGATTGCTTTTTGCCGCGTAGTTTCCTTCAATTACAATCTTTTGTGCTGTTTCTGCACGATCGAAATCAAAGTATACGTTTGCATCACCAATAATTTTAGAGATGTAACGATCAGAACTTGGATCAAGCGTTAACCCTCTAAATTGTTCCAAAGGTTGAAGAACACCATCACGGTCATTCCAATCACGAATAAGAATATCAAAAGTTCCAAATTTATTTAATGGATCTGTTGAAGGTGCAATGTTTTCGATCGAAATCTTGTATAACCAAGAAACACCAGAACCCGCATCAATTGCATGTAATCTAAAAAGATTGTTCGCCACACCACCGAATTTTTGTGATATAATCCAAGGTGATTTTGCGTTTGTAAAACGATCTGTGAATGCTTCATAATTTGGTGTATACGCATCAGCTGTATTGTATGCCAAAGATGATGTTGTCAAGAATGCAGATGCTTCAGCACCTACTTTTGCAGCTGTTGACGCTGAAGCACCACTAAGTGCCGCAACCAAACCAGAACCGGTGACAACAGCAGTTGATGGGTGAATGTCCCAATAAGAATATAAAAAGTGACCTGCTTGTTGAATTTTGTATGGGTCTGTATTCAAGACATTTGCAAAATAATTTGGACTAGTCATATCAAATGATGCTGTTATAACATTTGGATACAATGAATCTGTACCTTGATGACCATTCAATAACAAAACGAAGTCTTGTTTTGCAACGCTATTTTCTAACAAAACAACAGAACCAACCAAGTTTCCATTGGCTGTTGCGTCAGTTGCAACAAGCGTAGATGCAGGTGCTGAGTTTGTACCACCCACAGAACTCGAAAGTCTAGCAATAACACCAGAAGGTGCCATTAAAACACCTCGAATAATGGGAACAGCTGTTGTTACACCTGGTGTTACTGAACCTGCACCTTGAATACCGGCACTGGAAAATAGTGTTGAACCTACTGATTCCGACATAAATGCACCAAGGAAATATGTTCTTCCTAATGGCGAACCCAATGTTCCGGAATTTGCAAACGTGTTGCCACTTAATGCGCCGTCAGATGTTCGAGGAAGTCTATTACCAACTGTGAAACCAGCTGATGTAACTGATCCGTCTTGAGCTCTTTGTTTTCCATCACCAGCACCTAATACTCTAAGATATGTAAGAGCTTGTGCATTACGTAACCATTCAGTCACCGCGAGAGGTCCGAATTTCTTACCATCTGTTTTACCAAACTTAGCATAAAAATCACTAAGTGTTGCAACAGTAACAGGAACGAAAGCAGGACCTTTCAATGCAGTACCGATAACACCTGCGGGAACGCCAATTGGTTCTTGTTCTACAGGTCCTGAAAGATCGATTTCTCTTGCTGAAACACCAGCGCTACCAAATTTAAGTTGTGCCATTTTCTATAGCCTCTATGTTGTAAGTATAAGATCGTTTTGAAATCAACGTCATGAAAATAACTGGGTCAGACTTTCTACTAGACAGATAAGTAGTATGTTTTTGAATTTTAGTGTGTAATTGATCCACGATTATTAAATATGCGCTAATTGCATAAAAAAGAAAACACCATGAATATTCATGGTGTTTTCATCATACGTTAAGTTTTCAGAAACAAATATTACTTTTTATTGAAAAGTAACACCTGAATTTGTGATTACAAAGTCCATTACGATGTATTCAATAACGCGAGTCGGAACTACAACAATTCGACCATTGAGTCTATTCAAATCAATATCTTTTTGTGTGTTGTTTGTCTCGTTCATAACAACTTGAAAAGCCTCAACACCTGCTTGTGCTTGAATCAATCCTAATTGTAATGTTGCATCAGCAACGAATTTATTTCTAATTGCTACTGAATTATTATCAAACACAACATTTTGTGCAAGACCTATGATTATGCGCTTAACTTCAAGTAACAATCTACGTACGTTGACTCTGTCAAGAGCAGATTTTTTGATTTGAAGTGTTTTTTGCCCGTAGATAACAAATCCCAATTTAGGAAATGTTGCAATTGGGTTAATACGTGAATCATACAATCTATCACGATCTGTTACGTTAAGTCTTACTGCCACATTTGAAACGAAGTCCAAAGATGCGCGATTAAAACCAGCAGGAGCAAACCAAGGATATGATACTCTGTCATTGAAAGCTAACGCTCCCAAAACAGCAACTGAACTTGGGACTTTTACTCTACGTTTGTTAAATGCATCATCAATAAACACATCAGGATAATAACATCCTGCATAACTATTATCTATTACTCGACCATCCATTTGAGCAACTGTTTGATCAACACTTGAACGTGCAGTTGAATCATCATACAATCGATTTGCAGAATCATCATATGATGGAATATCCATTACATAATATGCCAAACCGTATTCACGTGTTTTATTTAATGCATAATCAGTGATAAATGTTTCACGAATTCCTGGAAGTGCTAACACATTTGTATTAACGATCAAAGAATCTGTCATGATATCAACTGCTGTTTTGAACGACGCGACTGTTGAATTCAATTGTCCTGTTCCCGCCGGATTAAATCCAAGACCGGGTGCAAGATAACCAACTGCTGCATCTCCACCTGCATCGAATGAGCATGCTCGGTCATTTAATCTACGAGCGTCTCTGTCAAGGATATTAACACCGTCCCAGCCTCCAGCCATGAAGGTAACAAATTTTGTGAATTGTGAAAACTTGTTAAAATCTGCGGCTGTTCCTTTCGCTAGAAGTGTTGCAAGAGAAACTCGGTTACCCAAAACTGCGTCTTTAACTGAATAATCAGTTGAATCTAGAACACCGTTACGAACATATGCAGCTTCTCTCATATGATCATTAACTGATGCCGTAAGATGAGTTAATGAACCATTTGAAAATGCAACTTTTGATAACGTGAATTTGTTGTTGTTAAGTCTATCTGCTCCCGCACCTGTCACTTGTGTATCTAATTGTGTGATACCCATGAACTTAGTATATGAAGTAAGAAGATTATTCTTATCACTAACTAGGTTAGGATTGAGAGGCAACGTGTTACGTTCAAACTTAACGCCCCAATAAAATTGTGCAGTTGTTAATTCTGTTGTTCCAGGTTGACCTAACCAAAGTGCAGTTGTAGGCATATCACCTTTTGTCACTTTGACGCGGAATGGAACAGGGGGTAGAATTGAACCTGACATTGATGATGCTGTTGAAACACCCAAAGATGCTGCCAAACGTGAAGAAGCAGTTGTTGGTGCTGTATCTGTCAAAAGATCATTTGTTTTTGGAAGAACTGCTCCTCTGAAACCAAATGGAAGTGACGTTTGAGGAACTAATGCACGATCTACTTGATCAGCAACAACTACACGAACATAACTAGACATGTTCTTATACTTGCCTGACGTTATGATTCGACGTTCACTAGTGATCTCAGCATCAAAATTAAATGTAACTTTACGATCACCAATCAATTTTGCAACGTATCGCTCAGATGTAGGATCTAGATTACATAACGGGAATGATTCAATAACAAAAGGATTTGTGTCTGTGTCATTCCAATCACGAATTTGTACTGTAAAACTTCCGTATGGATTTGAATCATCAAGTGAAGCCTTCAAATCGGTGATTGCAATCTTATAAAGATTGTTTGCATATTCACCATCGTCCAATGCTTCAAATTTGAAAAGATCGTACTCTGTTGTTCCAAAAGGTTGAGAAATGAAATACGTTGTTGAAGGTGCTCGATAACGTGTATCAAACGCTCCAAATGCTTTACGCATCGCTAGTGTATTATCACCTGAATTGTTTGATGTCACATTTGATCCAGACAACACACCGACTGCTGTTGCTTGAGCAAGTTCATCATCAACTGGAAAGTCTGCGTATAATAAATGTTGTTCGGCAACAAATCGATCCGGATCTGTATTTAGAATCTTTGCGTAATAATCAGACGACGTTGGATTAAATGATGCGGTGAATATTTTTACACCCGGATTTCCATCTGTATTTGCAAATGAATTTCCCAACGTAGATGATATTACAAGTTTGAATTTATTGCTGACCAACAAAGCAGAATCAACATTAAGACCGTTAAACACGTTTGCTGACGCTTGATTACCACTAAGAACCATCAATCGTGAAGATGTTGGAACCATAATCATACCACGAATCAAATTAACAGTTGATGATGAATATGAATCATTGTCAGTAAATAATGATATTCCGTATGCTTCATTCGCTGTTAACGTATGACGGGCTGCCAAGAATTGAACAACACCAGTATGTCGACCCAATTTATCATCAACTGCAGCTGTACCATCAAGATACATACCTGCAGATAAAACTCTACCTTGTTGTTGTGTTCTAGAAAAATCAAGTTGTGAACTGTTTGCACCAGCACCTAGAACACGAAGATAGGTTAGTGCATTTTTGTGTTTAAGAAATTCATTAACAGCGTATGGGCCAAATCTCTTTGGATCTAGATTACCGAATCTAGAAATAAATTCATCAAAGTTTCCAACTGTAACAGGTACGAAAGCTGGTCCTTTATTTGCTGTACCAATAACACCAGCCGGCGTTCCTTGAGGACCGTCCGGACTTGGTTGTGAGAGATCAACCTCTCGTTGAAAAAAATTAGGGGATCTGAAAGTTTGCTCAGGCATTACCGTTCTCCTCGGCGTAGAATCGCTATCATAAGTATCCTGAGCATGTGCAGAAAACTGTCAACTATTATTCATCAACAACTATAATAGACAACCCGCCCAAATCGCCAGAAGGTGCATAAACAGTCTCACCAGTATTTGCATTCGTTGATACAACTCTTACATACCGAGTGACAGTGTGACCTTTACTATCTTTTGCAGTAATTTTTTTATATTTTGTCACAGGTCTTGATCTAGGCACGTTATTCAAAGCAGGATCATGAGGATCAACATTGTCACCCAACATATACAATCTATTTTTTCCATTTCGTCTTTGATCTCGATTTCTAACTTTTCCGTCAGCTAATGGCAACGTTGGATCATCTGCGCCTAAAAATGGATCATCTTCATATGAAGCATTTTCAGTCAATTCCGGAACGGGTAATTTTGTTTCAAATTTGATATCAGGCGAACTAACATATCTTTTGACTGGGACTGGGACACCAGGTGCTGATGACGCCAAAATATATGCAGCAACCTTGATTGTGAACTTGTATTTGATCAGTCTTTCACCTTGACTCATATCTTCAAAGTTATTTTCTGCGTTGTATAAATCGTCAGTCGTTGCAATAAACCAATATCCTTTTGGTGTATCCAGACGCCAACCATTTGTTTGAGGCAAAAATGACGAAATTAATGTTTCCATAACCTGATTCATATGGTGTGTATATTGCGTCCAGATTATGATATCATATGTAAGTGTGCAAAATTGAGGACTAGGGATAACAATAGTTTCATAAACATTATTCATTTTGTCATCAAGCAATAATCCACCAGAATTCACAGTTCTGTCATCTGATAATTCACCTATATCACGCAATGTCGTTAATTGACCAGGATCAGCTCTTAATTGGTCCATTGCTGACCCTCCTTGGTGCTCTAGAAAAATTCGATTAATTAAGTTTTGATAACCACGGTCTGATTTATCGAGTTTTCTCCTGATGACAATCTCACCAGTTTTTTGATTGATTCCTCGTCCGGTAATATCCATGTTTGAATCTTGTGTAAATCCTGATCTACCCATTGCAATCAATGGCAAAATCAATGATCCATTTTTATCACGCATTACACGATTTCGTTTAAGAGTTGCCCATTTTTCACCACCCGCGAAAATGACGGGAACTTTACTCAAATCTCCACCTTCATTGCCTCCAACCGCGAGTGGTATATCTTTGTCAAACAATCTGAACATCGCAGTGTCAACATCTTCTAGACCAACAGATGGAATCACCAAATTTGAAGTTGGACCCGTAGAATATCCAGTGGGCAGTGGTTCAACACCATAATTTACGATTGGTTTTGCGTTGAATCTATTTGCCATTTGAAATACCTTTTAATTGATGTCATAATTAGTCTTCATCATAAAATGCGGCGCCAACTTGAGGTTTATCACCCGCATCAGATATTTCACGAGGTCCCGTCAAAGGAGGATCAAGAACACCTAACTTAACTAATTCACGAACGTCAGCAGTTGGACCTTCTTTATTTTCTGAAACACCACGTTGTTGAAAGAATTGTTTTTGATCTGATTCTGCGTCAGGCCTAGAAATATCTGTGGGTCCAACAACCAATGCCTTAAATTGACTGTCACGTATACGTGTACCTACCAATTTCATACCATCTTTATGTTCAGGCATTCCATAAATGTTACGCAACATCAATTTTTCAGATATTTCATAAAACACATCTGAAAATGAAAATACGTCACCAACAGATACATTGATGCCTTTTTCAACTAAATCACGATATTGAATATAAACTTCTATTTTGAATTGCGTATCCCATCCAAATTGATCGATCTTGGTATCAACTTGAAAATTACTATCAACCAATGCATCAATCATGATTGGATTATCAAATATTTTCTTAAATGCTTCATTGTAAATACCGTGCACATTTGTTTTGATCTCAGAAATTGGATAATAATAGATGCGTTGACCGACAACATCTTTGATCAATTCTTTTGTGATATCTGAAATAAAATTCAACTCACGCGGCGTAATAAAAAGTCTTGCCATAATTTTATCCCACGGTCACAGCTTTGCCAAGTGGAATTGGGACTAAACGCAGTTGTTTTTGCATGTTTTCAGCAAGAGCAACTTGTTGTTCCATTAATTTTGCATTCGTAAGTGTATCAAGAAATTCCTTAAGTTGAGTCGTTAATTTATCTTTATCTTCGCGAGCTTGTGAAATCAATGCATCACCATTCAATTGTAGATCAGCATTTGGAATCGGGATAGATTGGAATTTCGATCTGATTAACCCAAGAATTTCACGTGAGAGAGCAAGTGTATATTGTCTAATCCATTGTCGACCAGGTTGTGTAATTGAAGAAAACGGGATATTTCCTAATGGCACATTCTGTGGTCCGGACACACCATAAATCGATTGATCTTGTCCTTGAAGAGATGTTGCATTAAGAGGGTCTTGCATACCTGCTTGCACTTTGACAAACAATTTTCCAGTTTGTGATTCTGTTGTCGGAATAGGATAGATTCGAAGATTGCTACCAAGTATATCATAACTGTAATTTGATCTACGAACACGAGATGCCATATTCAACATTCCACGGCGTAGTACGTCTTCAAAAACAGGCAACACATAAAAAATTGTGCTATTGACATAACTTTCATAATTGAAGTTTGTGGCTAGAAAATTTGTTACATTTGAAGCGTTCATTAAAAAATGCTGAGCAGCAAATGGTTCAAAGTGAAAGACTTCAATTATTCGAATGGGACTTTTTGTTGTCATGTTCTGATATATGACACTACCAGACACAGCATCTTTTAATTGCGTGTAAATGTTATAATCTTGTTGTCCACCCACAACATCAAAATATCCAAGTGTTGCATCATAATTTCCACCGACACCAGCATAACTGGAATATGGTGATGCTTGTCGCATCAAGAACTCAAGTGTTTGATGTGGATATCGATTCGTCAAATCAGCTGATGCCGTTGGCATTCCTAACACATTTGCTAGTTCTGATTGAATTTTCATTTCATGAATTTTGCGCGAATATTCACAACAAGCTTCTTCAAAACATGCCCAAATTTCTTTACGTGTTAATTCAACTGACAACACATCATCGCCCAGTTTTCTCTTAACAAATGTAACCATCGAGTCTGCTTCATTCTGAAATTGCAGATCTGAATCAAAAAAACCGAATGGCGTTGGTTGTAGTGTTTGTACGAAATTCGGCATGTGACTTTCCTAATAATAGATATAGAGAATTCACATCGATGAATGTCAACTCTTTTAATGTACAATCACTGTTATTTATCGAAATTTTCCACGCATAATATTTCTCGCCATTTCACGAATTATGCTTTCTTCATTTTGTTTTGATTCTTTTTTCGATTGATTTTTGTCTTCATATCGTTCTTTTAACGTATGGGAAGAAGATGTTGACACTGATTTCTTCTGATCTACAACTGTTTCAGTTTTCTCTACTGGTTTAACAACAGGCGTAATTTCCTTTTTTGATTCGATAACCAATTTTGGTTGTTCAACAACTTTCACTGGTTGTTTCACGAAAATTGGTGACGCTGTGACAGATATATCTTGTTTTTTCGATTTATTGACTTGAATTGACTCAGCAACAACTTTAACAGCTTTTTTGAAATTAATTTGAAATTGAACAGGCGAAAAGAAACGATTATCAATTAGAACTTCTACTCTTGATTGATATAAACCTTCTGTTAATTTATCTTTCATTTTTGGCAAATTGAATTCAACAATATCATCTTCGCCAGTAGAATAACCATTAAACATATAAGAAATATTTTCAGCACCCTCACAAACCAATCGAACTTTCGCCGGTGATGACGAAGGTGCAGATCCTTCTATTTTAATTTTGAATGTCAATTCATTTGACTCTTCAAGATCTAGTGAGATTGTTTCTTCAAGATGATCCATATTACTAAATATTCATTGTCTGACAAAATCTCATCGTAATCTGCTAATAGAAATTTTGATATCTTCCCATGTTTTACGTACTCGTGTAGAAACATGTTCAACTAAATTCACAACATATTTTGCAGCAGGATTAGTATTAACACGAATTGTTCCTTCAACTTTTATCACGGGAGGTTTATCATTCACACTAATTAATTTTGCCCAAACTACAACTGCATTGTCAAGCTCACGTAATGCACGTTTGGCTCCAGATTGACCAACTCGAATAACTTGCCTGATTTTTTCTAGAGCTTCACGAAAGATGCCACCATAACCTTGTGATATCATTCCAGTACGACCAGGTTTATCTCGAGTTGTTCCCATACCTCGAGTAATAATTCGATTTACGGGAGGCATTTGATTATGCTTTCATTCTATCAAAAACAGCATCCATTGAAGGACTTCCGACGTCATCAAATAAATTGTAACGTGATACTTCTGTTACATTATCATCTTTGTAGAATATCATTTGATTTGAAATAATTTTCCAACGACCATATTGAATATCATATAGTTGACCAATCGTACCAGACATCTTAACGATTGAACGATTGATATCATCGATTTTTGGATTGTTTTCTTCAACGTTATATTGCTCAGTTGCGTAGCTTGCAGTTGGAAATGTTGAACCTGTGTCCCACAAAATTTGTCCTTGAAATGAATCAGGGAATGAAATATATGCCGCGTAAATGCCTGAGTCAGGGACTAATTGATATACACCTGTTGTTGTTCTTGCAGAGATGATACTTCCAGAAACATCATAAATTGTATACCCAACACCCAATGAACCTGTTGCATTGGCAGCAGATTTACCCATATTGACATTTCGTAATTGATTCAATGACATAATATTTCTTCTTTTATTCTCTAAAGATACATCACTGCACGATCAGCGAATTCGTAACCTTTGTCAATTAATTTAGAAACTATTTTAGGATCAAACATTAACGAATCTTGAACTAATACATCATCCGGCATTACCACTCTAACAGAAATCTTACGATATCTTGGATCAATTTGTGAAAGATCATTTTTTAGACCACATATTTCTATATCGTTTTTTATGATCTGATCAACCATTAAATCAACAGTTCTTGTCACGCCATCAGGAATTGCTCTTTTTGATTCAGAATCCCAATGTGTTATTTCTTCTATATTTGTACACATGATAACATCAATTTTTGTAGCACCCAAACGAATCGCTTCACCTAATGGCGTGACATTTTTAATGCCGCCATCAGACCATAGTTGCCCGTCAATCTCGATAGGGCTTAGAAAAACTGGAAATGATGCTGATGCTAAAACCCATTTGGTGAATTCATGATTATTCTCGCGAACAAATTTATGTTCGCCTGTATCCAGTGAGACAGCTCCTACAGCTAACATGCGACCATTGTTTGCAACTTTATCAAGATGCAAATTATTGAATACCAATTTGATAAGTGGGCTTGAATCATACACTGATTTTTCCCATAATGAATGAAGTCGACCAAATGGAAACCAACGTTTATAAATATTTTCTTGTTTGACTTGCGATCGCCAAAAATTTTCAAGCCAATCAATTGCTTCTTTTGGCTTTCCTTTTGGTGTCATACCCAAACCAGCTGTATTTAATGCGCCGACTGAAACACCACATATGATATCATAATCAATGCCTTGTACACCCATCCATTTTTTTAGAACACCAACTTGAAATGCGCCTTTGACACCGCCTCCTGATAAAACTAATGCGCGCATTTTCAGCTCCTGATGTTTTTGTTGTTATTAACTATTGAATTTGCGAAAAACAAAAACCCATGCTGAAATTGATCCTGAATTTGGTGAAACTTTTTCAATTTTCCATTTCAATTTCCATTTTTGATGCAAGTATTCTGTTTTATATGCATCAATATCAAAAGTTCCCAATGGATTGCCCATTGGAATACGTTTTAAGATCCATATCGATATTGGAATATCTAACAAATGAAAATTTGCTTGTCCGGGTGTTGAACTTGGAGTTACTGAACCTGTATCATAATCAACATCCCAATATCCATTTTTTTCGCTAGCAGGTACAGGAACTACGTCTGAAAAATTGACATAATGAGTTCCATTGGGAAATGGCACAAATACATTATATCCAGCATCAGTTTGAAAAGGAATACAATTCCCGCCTGAAGATGTTAAAATAGCAATGGTTGCAGGTATCTCAACACCAACAGAAAAATTATCTTCAGCTGTCCAGTTATCAACGGGTTTCCATGCAATTTGTGCATCATGAACTTCGACCGGTTCACTAAAAACCATATCTAAAGACTTAGAATCAGGTCCAGAAAAATTCAAAATTAATGGTGAACCTTGACCTCTTCCTGAATTACTTCCTGTTGGATATAAATCATCACTAGCACCTGTGATCCATGTTTTCCACCCTTCTGTCGCAGGCGAAATGGTGACAATCATTTTCTTATCTTCTTTTGTTGTGTCCAAAGAAGTTAACGAAACACCGTCTGATGTTTTTATATCAAGTGAAAGATTACACGTATTTTTGAAATTGACTTCAAAATCACTTAAATCAGCTTTTGATTGATCACGTGAATATTCTGCGTCTAGATCTTCTTTTGAGTTTTTGAATACCTGTGTACGATATGCTAATGATGGACCATCAAACGCAAAAATATCATAATATGATTCTTCATCATCATATTGCATTCGAAGTTTTTTCGAAATACACATTGATTTGAATGATGTCCATCTAGAAAAAACGCAAGTTTGTGCAGATCCAAATTGTATTGTCATGTTAATTTATCTCACTGATCATAAAATTCAAAACTAGCACGTTGTGTTGCGGCAGTGGCAGCTTCTGGTGTAACGAAAAGTGTGATTCTGGATCTTGCTTCAAAAACCAAAGGTGACGTGTACACACGAACAATTCCTTGTGAAGCAGCAGCTCCTCGAACTGTGTCGTATAACATAATATCAGGTGCTGTACTTCCAGTTAATTTGTTTCTAATGAAAAACACGGCTGCAGTTGATGATCCTTGATTTTGGGCCAAAATACTTGTCACATAACATTTCTTCCCGGGCGGAACATAATGATGTGCCCAGGCTGTTGTGTTCAAACCAACAGCGATAGAACCGATTGATGGTCCACCTCCTGCTGTTCCACTTTGTAAAGCAAGAATGCCAGCATTTTGACCACCTGAACCCACAGATGTTACAATCATTTTCTCAATAAAACAAATATTTGTGTTAACTGTATTTACAGGTGATGTTCCATTCAGTGTAATACTTTCTGTGAATGGGCCGTTTGTACTTGAGTCATAATATATGATTTGCATTGCTCTAGCACCAGAACCAGAAGCATTATCATTTCCGCTAGATGATGTAACAGATCTTTGTGCATTTGCATTTGGTTCTGTATATGTTGTTCCTCTAACAGCAACCGTTGTTGTTGCAGCAGTTGCGATAGTTCCATATGCTATTGAAGGTGTTGCAAATACAGAACCAGGTGAAACTGTTATAACACGACCAAGTGCATCGACATTAATTCCTCGAACAATATCACCGGTTACAATTAAATCAGATGTATCAATTCCTCCGATTATCACAGGATTGCTGTTAACAGTTGAACCGGTGACACAACATCCCACAATTATTTTTCGATTGAAATTATCAGTTTCTCCAAAATTACCTGATATAGGAAGTGAACTAGAAACTGTTATCCAAAGAGGTGTTGTTACATTATTTGCTACGTGAAGACCGGTTGATCCTGTTACTGTAATTGAAACAGTTCCTGAAACTGCTTGTGGACCATCAGTGAACACGTTCGCAGAACTGATTGAAACAGAACCACTTACTAGTTGTGCACCCTGGGTGTACACAGACATTCCGCCAGCGAATGAAACAGATCCTGAAATTAATTGAGCGCCTTGAGTATAAACTGACACAGAACCTGTAACAGCCTGAACAAGAACTGGCTGTTACTGTCGCAGTAATTGTCAAATATCCGCCCGGACCCTCATCATCAATGATGACACCCGGACCTGCTTTCAATCGACGAGCAGATGGTGTTATTTGACCTGACGCACCTGATACAAAAAGAAAAGGTCCGCTCGATACATAATTATCTAACTCAGAGTGAGTATACTGTCCAGAATTATTTAATTCTTTATGATCTGTAACTACTCTGATCGCTGTCATCTTTTTTTCCGTTGATCATAATCAATCGCATCACAACAGTAATGCTTCTTAACTTTCTTATGATTAGAATTTAACTTTTATTTTTCTCATGCGTTAATCTCTCATCATTTTCATCGTTGTTATTTAAATGAAATTTAATTATGCCAAGGATTCTTACCTTTAATTTATTTTTATTCTTCTGTGTGTCATCTAGAGGATAACAACCACCAATTAAAATGGGTGCATGCACATAAAATCATAATTATAAAACAGCACCCCAAGTTAACTGATATTATCTACTCGTTTTGCAAAGTTTTAGCCAAAATTAATTTCTGTTCTAGAAAGAAGAATTGGTTCACCTTGAATTGGTTGACTAGTTTTCCACTCAGAATGTGCTTGTAGATATTCATCAACGGCAGGTTTGACGCCGTGTTTTTCACTATCAATTGGTAATGTAACATCCTTGACATCTTTGTAATCAGGACGTTCAGCATACCAAAGATCTCTATTTGACCATCTTCCTTCATAATCATCAATTATGACCAGTGAATTTTCATGTGTCAAATCATTGAGGTATTTAAGTTCATTACTGACTGTGTGATAATTGTGATCACCATCAAGTAGAATCAAATCAAATTTCAATTTTTGTTCAACCAATTTGGGCAAAACTTCCAAACTGTTTTGTTGCAATAAAAACAATTGTTGTTCAGATGACAAATCTAGGTTGCTCGCAACAATTTGAACTTGTTCTTGTACCAAAACATCAACGCCAATAAATGCAAATTGCTTTTTTGTTCTTGCAAGAAATGCAGCTAAAGAAATTAATGTAACACCTCGATCAACGCCAATCTCAAGTACTGTCGGAGAATGTTGAAGTGAATACAGATATTGTTTGCATAACGGGATATATCCATGATATGAAATTTTGATATCTCTCCTTATTCTCTAACCAACAGACAAAAGTTTAATCGCTGTTTCTACACGTTTACGAAGATCTTCAGGTAATGCTGAAAATAAAACATATACTTCTGTTCGAATTGGAGCTGTGACAGCACCACCTTCTGTGTACATGTCAACATTTTGAACACCTACACGAAGAACAAGAGGTGGTGAGCCTTTTTTATGGGCTAGCAGAGGTTTGAATAAATCGACTTGTTGATAATCTTCCATTTGTTAACCTTTTAAGATTTCTTTATTTTCATTAAGAGCTTTATTTGCCGCATTAAGTTGTTCTATCAATTGCTGACGTTGAACTTTTAGAGCAATTACATTTTCACCTTGTTTAGATTTTTCACTAATTTCATTCTCTATATTCAAAATATGTTCAACAAGTAATTCTGATGATGCTGACATGTTTGTCTCTTTCTTTTTCTTATACACAATAATTTAATCAAAAATGCATAGAACGTAAACTAGGTTGCAGTTTACCTCCTCATTATAAAGGATTTAACTTGCAACCTAAAGAATAGGTGGGTTATTGCACAACTACATTTTACATTTCATTTTTTCGAACTTGCAGAAACCTTCTTTATAAATGGTTCAGAACCCGGGTCAGGTGTCATGAAAAAATTATTTTCCGAAGATTTATCTCCTATAACTCCTAAATCTATGAAAGATTTCTCACGAGGGCGACTCACCCAATCATCATGTCTCAACTCTGATGTTGTCACCGATCGTTTGATATCTGATAATGGGAAATCGTTATCAAAATCTTCGTCATCAGATGTTAAAAACTTTTTCTTTATAGTTTTATTTGCTAATTCTAAATTCGAGATTTTTTCTTTTTGATCCTTTTCCCAGCGTTCCATCAAAAGATCATCTGGTTGTGTTTTATCACATTTTGTCAAAATTGACATCAAATATGACCTCATCCGATTTGTTACTTCTGTTAACGTAATTTCATCAGAAGACACTTTTGTTTGAGTCAACAAATTTGAATTCAAAAAATTGTAAAGCGCTAAAAATTCTTTTGGATGTAAATTTAATTTCATGTTATTTCAATAATACATCACTTCTTGTTTTTTGAAGAACGTTGAGACTTTGTACTCGAAAATTTATTTTTTTCAGATGCTCTTTTAAGATCAGCAAAGTTAGGTCCGAACTTCTTGAGTTGATCTTTTGTGTTGTTAATTTTGTCAGACGTTTCTTTCCACCAATAATTTTTGGTGGGTTCTTCATCATCTTCGTCATCCTCCTCTTCCTCTAATCCATCATCTTCGTCATCTTGCAAAAGTTCATTGTCAGGATCAGAAATTTCCTCAGGCACATTACTTGTTAAAAACTTTTCCAACTCTTCTTCAAGATCTTCTACGTCAAAATTTTGATACGCTTCTTGATTCAAATTTGAAAAATAAAATAACACATTAGACATCGTCAATGCTTGCTTTTTGGTAATTTTCATGATATGTCAATCCTTTTTAATGTCTAAAGGCCTGATACCCACAAAGATATCAGGCCTAAAAACATTTCTAATGCTAATTTAGAAAGATGTATAATGCTTTTGAAGCAATCGATACAGAGTTCGAGCTTCTCGTCCTGTCAGCTTAACATTGACATTAGTATCATCAATGAAAACATACGTAGAATTTGTTTTTGCATTTGTCGATACTGCAAACTTTTTGCTATCCTCATCACGATTTCGTGTCTCTGTTCGAACATTACCATTCTTATCAGTTCGATTTACAATGTGTGCATTTCGATTTGACCTAACCTTGATGACAGTCTTCTTTTTCATTAATGCAATCTCCAAAAAGGCTTTTGTTTATTCTGGCCTTATGAAATAACAATAATCTATTCAACTCAATGTGTTCAAACCATAATAACACAAATATATTTTTAATTGTAACAATAACTTCTACCATTTAATTCTACGAATATTCTAGATGACCATTCAAAGGACATGAATTTATGGTTCTGATGTATTGAACTTCCGAAGATAAACTGCATTTCCACAACCATACACAGGTTTGACGTTGTTTAATTTTGCAACTTCTTTTTCAGAGACACCATTTTGTGCACGATATTTGAATCGATCAAAACGATTCTGACCATCAGTGTACCAATAATTTATTTGCGATTCTCCAACTCGAGAAAGACCACAACGTTCATAAACACGACCTTCACCAAAACGTAAATCAGCATACGAAAGTAATCCTTCAGAATTACACGATATATCCTTACAGATTGTTGACAATAATTTACTAGCACCACCTCGAACTGTGCAACTGTCTGCGTATGCCATTCGAGCAAGTTCAAATAAATTTTTCCCCCACTTTTTCTGAATGGGTTTTCTAACAGTTGCAACGCCAACAATCTTATGAATTGGATGTTCTAACACGTAATGATATGTTGCATTTGTTCCACCACTGATATGATGTGCATCCAAAAATGGTCGAGTTTCTTTTGATGATGATTGTCGAACTATGCAATCACGAGCATTCAATTTCAATTTATTCATGCCAAGAGCATTTGCGATTATTGATTTACATATTCCTTGTTTGTTGATCCATTCATCAGAAAATATTTGGATCAGTTTTATGCCTTTTTCTTTGCATGCTAGATATTTTTCACGATGACGTTGTTTATCAAACACACCATTTTTCCCACCACTATGCCAATATAATCCGTGATATTCGATTGCAATATTTTTTGAAGGAATCCAAATATCAAGCTCCAATGGTACAATAATTTTTCTTGTTGATATATCAATAACATCATCACTCGACAAAATTGATCGAACGTACTCAACAACTTCCATTTGTTGACGAGATGAAACTGGAAAGCAATTTCTACAACGCCAACATCTTTGTAAGTTAAACAATGACACACTATCGACAGTTGAACATGTTTGACACGTTATGTTCAACAAAGAATTTTGATCTAGATAGTCACCAACGTTTGAATTGATATCAATGTTCAAATTCAAATTTGTAATACGATCTAATACAGAATCAAATGATAATCGTTTTTTGTCAGCTATTTGATTAATCGTATGTTGTGTATGTTTTCGTCCATAAAATGAATTCTTTGATCCAGACAATGAAACAACACGATTGTCACTTTCTTTTGTCAAACCTTTATTCCATTGTGTTTTTAGTTTCCCGCCAATCTTTCCTGCTTCACGTAATGCAATGGAACTATCAGATTGACAATATTTTTTGAATCCATCGCCTAAACTAACAAATCTTGTTTCGTTTCCACAATGAATACATTGAGGTCTAACACCATTGTGGAAATATTTTATGTAATAATCAATCGGTGATAATTTGTGATTTTTCTTGATATGCTCTGACAATTTCTTTAAGTGCAAAAATTCGGCATTGCATTCTTGACATACACATTCTATCGAACTTCCAAAAGGCATAAAGTCATTATACCCTTGTTCGTGTCAAATGTTACTGACAAACAAAATAAAAGGGGCACCCCGAAAGGTGCCCCCATTAAACCGTTATTTTGTAAGGTTTATGATCAGATAACGTTCATATCAAGTACTGTAACAGTTCCGTAGAAGTCTGTACGTACCATTTTCTTACCGTATCTGGTCATAACTCCCTTGCGAGGTGTGAAGTCTTCAGTTGCGAAGATCGTTGGCGTCACAATGAGAGGGACGTAAGGTGCGTAAACATATCCTGTTTCAAGATAGCTTCCACCTTTGTATCCGACAAGGATCTTGTTTCGTGGGAAATACGGATCTTTGTACACTGTGAATCGATTAGATACAGTTCCAATTGCCTCTGCACCAATCGTGAATGGAGTAGATACTTGACCTTCGCCATCGATTGAATACTTTGGTTTATAGAGAACAGAACTCTCCAAGATTGTGCAAACGTCTGGGCCTGTAACCATGAAGTTAGCAGTACCTCGAAGCGTCTTGACGTGAATCGTGTTTGCCACGTCGATAACTGTCTCAATAAGTGTCTCATACCACTCGCGGACAGTTCCTGTAAATTGAGGACCAATGCTCAATGAGCTACCAAGGCTTTGACGATCGCCAGTTACCTTGTTAACGAATCGACCTGGTGAACGTGACCAGTAATAATTTGCACCATTTGCTTGTGTAACCAAATCTGCAAGAATCTCACGGTCGATTTCCAATGCAATTTGCTCTGACAAAATGCTTGTCAACTCAACCTCAGCATCCATTGCGTGGTATGCATTGAGGTCTTGTGCCAATTCAGGCGACCAACGTGCTCGCAATTTACGAGTTGTTGCTGTGATTGCGATTGCTTCAATCTTGATATCAATTTCAGGAATTGCAGGCGATGGAGTTGAACCAAAATCGCTTTCGAATGAAGGAATTGTTGTGACTGCACCTGCTGTTGAATCGACGCTCATGCCGTCTGAAATTGCCATTGAGATTTTTGCTGCAGCAGTTGTAATCGTTGGAACAGATCCACCGTTACTAAGTCTAACAACCATTTGAATGTGCGTTCCATTCAATGGATTTGGTGTGAACACTGTTCCAGTCCAATCACCACGTTTGTTCAATCGGCGAAGGTTTAGGATACCTTTTCCTGATTGATATGACTCGCCCCATTCAACTGCACCAGCTACGGACGTGAATCCGAACACTGCGATTTGTTCAGGCGAAAGAAAATCACCTCGTGGAATTTTTGTAGAGATTGCAGAAACTGGGAAGTGTACGAACACTGCATCCAATAGGTTTGCGCTCAAATCATTTTCAACTTGTGGGTCGAATCCTAACATACGAGCGTTTGTGCCTGAAAAGTCATTTGATGATGCAACGATACCACCGACTGTCCAAACGCCAGCGGCACCTGTCCATGCTCCGATATCAGCAGTTGATCCTGAAACACCGAGTGATGCAGAATGGACTTTTGAATATCCGATGTTAACAAGATCATACATACCACCCGCAGAGAGTGAGCCGCTTTGGACGCCTCTTCCCGCTGGGTTGTTATAAATTGATTGGCCACGTTTGTAAGTCACGTTTGTTGCGGAACTAAGAAGCGCATCGCCGGCTTCTGCACCAACGTTTGAACCATACGTGTAATCAAGATAGAAAATCAATCCTGATGGAAGTGACATTGGTTGAATTGAAACCAACTCATTTGCAATTAATCCACCGAAAACTCTTCGGACGATTGGAAATGCAATATTTGAAAATCCTTGCACTTGACCAGAAGATGAAACTGTTCCACCTCCAGATGAAAGTGAATTGCTTTCCTTCAAAACTTGTGCAGCTTGGTTCTCCAAAAGCTGTGACATTGTCTCGCGTTTGGTACCGTCGAGGCCTTTAAGCAACCCTGTACTACTCCATTTTTCAACAAGACGAGCTCGCTCGGCACCTACGTGCTTATCACGAATTCCTTGTGCCAATTGATCTAACGTAAAAAACTTCATAATGTATCTCTCCGTATTATTTGAGTAAATTAAAACTGTTCAATTCAAACATCATTTGATGCCTGCGAGGCGTGCCCATCTATTTGTCTCATATCCCTCATTAAGAGGAGTAGATGCTGGGCGGGTTGCCCTTGAAGAAGAACCAATGACTTTTCGATCATTGCCTTCTGTTAAAGGACGTGAGGTACCTGCCAAAATTTTTGTCAAGCTCTCATAGATGACAGTAACTTCACGAAGGTTGTTGGCCTCATCAAGCCTCTCAATAATTTCGGCCTTTTGTTTTTTTGACAATGCCTCATTTTGAAGAAGTTTGTTCGTGTATACTAGCTTCGCGTTGAACAGATTCGATTCTGTCAACTTATTACGGAGATTTTTGTTAGCTTTCTCCGTGAGCTGTGTTGTGTTACCATTTTGGTTAACACTCTTATTTGACTTTGATTCAGTCAACATTTTTGTCATGTGATTCATTCGTGCCACAGATTCTGAGAATCTGCGTTGAAGTGATGATCGCATCTTAACATTTTTTGACAAAGAATTCTTATCAAGATTTGTGTTAGCAGCTTCTTTTTTCAAAGAATTTGAAAACATCTTTGTTCGTTCTTGTAATCGCTTCTCAAATTGAATTTTTCGTTCAAGAGATTCGACTGTATGACCAGGTGAACGTGATTGTTTACGTGTTTGAGCGCCTTGACCTGTTGATTTATTTGCAACGTTGCCGCCATACTCTCGTTCGTCTTCGGCTTCATCCATATTGACAAATTCATCCATGTTTGAATCATCATCTGACTCAACAACTTGATCAACGTCGTCATCAACAACGTCATCTGCTTCATCAAGATCCATATCATCTTTTTCAAATAAAGCAGCATTCTCACGAAGTTTCTTCATTCGAGAAATTTCTCTACGAAGCATTCCCTCGTCAATCTCGACCATCGTGTTATCACTCAATTGATTAGACTCGCCGACTTGATCATCATCATCTTGTGAATCAGAATCTAGATCCAAGTCTAAATCATCATCACCACCTGAATCTGATTCATCTTCATCTTCGTCTTCGTTTCCATCATCTTGTGATTCTGCATCATCAGAGTCAAGATCTAGATCTAGATCATCTGAATCTTCAACACCATCTTCGCCTGACACAAGGTCGACGCCGACAGAATCTAGATCAACATCATCTGGAAGACCTGTGAGCTTTAACGTCACATCACCTTCGTTTAACAAATCTTTGAGGCTTTTCTTAGACATCTTTCGCTCCTGGAGCTTGTTTAATTCTTTGAAGTACATTTCTAATATTGTTTCGTATAAATTCTTTTTTGTCGAATCAGATATTGATTCTTGCACATAATCATACATATTCTCTACATTTGAAATCATACGATTGATTTGATTTGAATAACCACGAGACTCCTTGACGATTTTGCTAGCCGCCTTGAATGTTTGTAGTTGTTCACCAAATCGTCTTACACTTGTTTCAAACTCATTTTTAGCATCAAATTTAGATGACTTAATGATTGGCATCAATTTCGAGATTGATTCAAAATTGATTTCATATTCATCATCATTGTTTTTTGTGCCGAACATTGGTGCATCGACGCTCGTTCCAGCATCATCAATATTCATTGCGTCCAAATCAAGTGTTACTTTTCCTTCTGCATCAGGAACTGATATTGCCTGAGCTGAATCATCTACTAGATTTGAACCAGAATCAAAATCAGTTCCAGTTTCATCTTGAAGTTCAACGTCTGTTAAAACATCAGAATCGTCTGTTTCACTTTGATCAAGTTTATCTTCTGACTCGTAAAACTCACGAAGGAGTTCGTTTTCAATCATTTCACGTATACGAGGAGTCACTGCCTCAACAAGAGCACGCTTAGCATTATCTTCAGCAACTTCTTTTAATTGCCTGGCATCTGCTAGTGCCTCTTCGTAAAGTTGTTTTGACATACTACTACCATTTCCCCATGAGCTTGAAGTTAAATATATTCAATATCGTCAATTATTAAGTAACTGATTTACCCAGTGTTGACGAACCACCTAAAGTATTTGAGTCGTAAAGCTTTTTGCCTGCATCTGAAGGTGAGAGCAAATCAACAAAATGTTCTTTAATATCAGTTGTTTTGATATTTGGATTCGTTGTTTTGTCTGTACCTTCTGTTTTTCCAGGCCCAGGTGAAGAAATATCTGGAACGTATGAATTAGAAGGATCGCCTGCTTTTGTCCAGACAACGTCTTTTCCTTCATGAGTATTTGGAGGAGACAATGTTGCATCTCCACCTGCTCCAAATGTAAGATCGACTTTTCCAAGTGAAGGATCACCTGTGTCAACAACACCATCTTTTGCTGTATGTGCTACACCGCCCCCAGATGCAGAATCACCAGCAAAGTTTTTTCCTCGAAGAATATCATTGCCCATTTTAACAGGCGAACCATCTTTAGAAGGATCTATGGCAGTTGTCTGATCAAATCCAGCAAAAGGTGAGCCCTTAAAGAGATTTTCAAAAAACGTCTTTCTTGGTGAAGCTGGTGAGTTATAAGTTGTGTATTTGCCTTTGCCTGCCATGAGAATTCTCCTAAAATCAAATATTACGTTGAATAGATTTTAAGACGCGTAATCTATTTTCAGAAACTTGAGCAAGGCGCTTACGAAGTCGGGCCTCTTCAATTTTCAACGCTTTTGCATAATCAATTTTCTTTGCTAACACGTCATCATGACCATCAGGGTCAACTTCATCTGTATCTTTGGCACGATCTTCGGTTGATTCCATGTCACCAAATTTACTGATCTCTTCTTGAATGATTCGCTTTAGCAATGTTGACGATAATTTCATTTTTGTTTCTCCTGTATTTTATGCAGTGTTACACATCTAAATAGGCTGTTGTTGTCAATTACATGTTCTTCTTATGCGTAGAATCCATAAAGGCCAAACTAGCCCATTTCGACGCTACTTCTTCACCAAAAACATCGGCAGGATCACCAGAAAATTGTTCATTTTGTGAAATTGACGGTCTCGGTCCTGCTGCGGAAACTGAAGCTCCTTCACCAGCGAGTTGTGCTTGTAATGTTGTCATTGCCGTGTCTGCCAAAATGCCTTCCATAATTTTGTTACCGCCAGCCTGCATTTTAACTGCGTTGATCAATGAATCATTTTGTCTATTGTTATTTTTGACTGTGGCTGGCATATCGAGAGGAGATACTCTTCTTGGTGATTGATTTGGTGGAGGTAAATTACGAGTATTTCTAGATAACGCATGTTTAAATGATTCAGTCACAGGTGATCTGACGTCAGATTTTTGATCAAAAGACGTGCTAGCATTAACACTCAATCCTTCTTGTAATATCTCAACAAGACACTCTTTGATAATCGCTTTTAATTTTGATCTAGATATTTTATTATCTGTCATTAGATAATCCTTTTATATTTATGAAAGATTTTCCTGGGTCATTCTGTGTACTTGGATCAACCAACACCTAACCATCCAGTAGCACCACTATCAAGTGTTCCAGACAATATTGGCATTTGTCTTGCATCGATATTTGTCAAGCCGGCACATAAACTAAATTCAATCGATCCTGATGTGCCACCCAAATAAATGCTAGTTACGCGTAGTTCGAACGTAGATTGTTGTCCACCATCGATAACAAAATAATTGTTATTTGGTGTTACCATACCATTTCTTGTAAATCCAAGTCGAAGTTTACTTCCCGCCGAGGCAAGATTTGATACGCTAATAAATCTGCTAACTTTAGGAAAATCAACTCGAAGTAATCCTGATGCGACGGCAGGTGCAACGGAAGCTGTTACGAAAGGAAGAGCGGATGATTGAAATTCTGCTGCATAACCTAGTCCACCTTGTGGATTATTAAGACCCATTTGTATTACCTCTTATTTGATAAGATATCATTTAGAACTCGATCAATTCGATCACTTTTGTTAAATATTCGATCGACTTCGCCTTCTGACAATCTTCGACCTTCAGGAATCATGAAAGCACCTGGTGTACTTGGTTCAGAAACATAGTCCCAACAGATTAACTGAAAATCGTCTTGAACAACGTAATAATCGCCTTGTTTTCTTGTTGAACCAACGCCTCGAGATGATATTCCCAATTTAACGCCCGATTCAACCAATGATTGAAGAATTTTTCCTGATGGTGTGTCTAAAACCTCAACAGTTCCAACAACAGTTCCGCTTTCAAGATGTGCTTCTCTAATGATATGTGAAACATTTTTTAGATTTACGACCGACGAATTTCCCGTCCAGAACATTTGACCAGAAGGTGATTTCGCTAACCAATTACCATTAGGTGTTGTCATACAATGAACAGTCCCATCATAATTAACTAATTCTGTCTTGACAAATCTAGTATCAGATGAAATAGTTTGTGATGAATGTTGATATACAATATTCATCGGTGCTGAATTTTCTGTTAATATCATTCTACCAGTAGATTTGTAATCTGGTGATTTTCTATCTTGTGGTTGATACGTATGAATTGTTGCACCATATCCTAATTTGAACATGATTTCTTGTGTATCTTCTGCAAGTTTATTAGATGTTGTACAATATTCTGAAATAATACATTCTTTTTTGTACCCATATCGATTACGACCATCGCCAAGAAGCATCCACTCAAGCATAACTTTTAATAATCGAGGAGACCAATTTTTAGCATATTGAGGAATATATTTTGTGTGTGATGAACCAAGAGCAAATAAGTGAGAATACAATTTATTGTCATGAATTGTGTATCCTTGATTGATTTCTTTTACTTTCCAAGGTAATTGATCTAACAATTGTTTAATACGATCGCGAGTGTCTGATTTTTTTTGAGAAATACAAATACCACGATGAGAAGGTCTGCGTTTCTCAACACCTGACATAATGCCATTTGAATGACCTTCTGCCAAATATATTCCCAAAAATGCTGCCCATAATTCAGCATTTATAACGTGGCCAGCGACTTCAATTGTTTTTTGATCATTTCCATACCAATTTGCTGATCGCTTAAAACATGAATGTGATATATGACTGTCTTTACGCTGAACACCTTCGTGAAATTCTTTTGCAGTGATGTAATAAGGTTTATTATTTCTATCCCATAATAAAATTCGATGATTGGGTGTCAATAATTGATTGATTGTTCCTTTTTTATTTGTTATGCTAATCATGTGACCAACATATGGTTGATGAACACCTCGTTCAACTAATTGATATACCAAATTTCCTTTTTCATCAATAGTTGCAGCTTTCATTCCCGGTTTAACATCTTCAATAGGACACCATCCAGTTTCAGAAAGCCAAAAATATCCTTCTCCGACGCAATCTGGATGATCTATTTCCCCGAGGGCCCTATTTTCAATTATGAATTTCTGATAATTTCGAACTTCGCGCTCAAGAATATGAATCGGATATATTCTTCCATTTTGATTAAGCGTATCTGCTTTTTGCAAGATTCCTTTCATCAAAACTTTTTTGCCACCCGGAACTTCAACTTCTTTTCCATTCACTTCTTTCAAAATGGGCGGTCGATCTTCTATGATTGTCTTATATTCAAAAACATCATACGTATTCAATAGTCTTTGATCACTCATGACTTTATTCCTTACTGTCCAATTCAGTGCTTAGCTTCGTATATAACATAAAGCGAGTCACTGTTTCGTCATCAATATGTTCAAAATTTTCAGACATAAGTTGATCTCGAACATCGTTTAATTTGCTAGTAACATACTTGTTATTAATATTTTGACGTGCATATGATGCCATTTTTTCAAAAAGATTATCTTTGATTTCTGTCAATTTTTTCTTGATAATTGACGAGTCTTCTGAAGCTGCTGAAAATACATACGTTTTCACAAGAGATCGTTGATCCTCGTTAAGAATTCCGGAATATTTTTCATTCAACTTTTTCGTCATTACCTTCATCAACAAACGTGATGTTCCTGGTGATTCTTCATTGATGATAACGTCAGCTGGTTTATCTTTTGGTGTTGTCAACCATTGAACCAATTGATCTTCATATGAAGCCATTCGTTGTAAATCTTTGTTCGTTGCTCGCCAGTCATTAAGCAATGTTTGAACAGTTGCATACATTCGATATTCATTGACTTGTTGATCATAAAAATTTTCATCATTTAATGAATGATTGATATGCTTAATCAACAGTGATTTTTCACGATCAAGCGTTGACAAATCATAAGATCGCGCCGCAGATTTTGCTTCTCCCAAAATTGATGCAGCAACAGTCTCAGAAGACACAGTTGTTTTGATCAAGGCGTTAATCAAACGAAACTCTTTATATAACTCTGACCCGGGTTTGAAATATCTTCTCAAAATTTTAAGTGATGTTGATGATTTCTTTTTGTCACCTTCAACTAATGCACATGAAATTGTTCGAACAAGAAATTCATAAAGTAAGCCGGCGTTTCTCTTTTTATTGTGTGAGCTTGACTTAGACATTTGGGTCAGAGTCCTTTCGCATTTTTTGTCGAATTTTCAACATAATCATATATAGAAAAAATCATTTAAGTAGAGTGACAACAACTGAAAAAATAAAATTTAGTTTCATTCGTCATCATCCTTATCGAAAATAAATACATCTTTTTGTTGATTTAATTCGATATCAACATCTTCATCATGATTATTCTTTGATTCTTGTAGAATATCTTGTTTAGCAGAAGATGATAATCCGTGTTTCTGACTCCATTTTTGCAACATCGAAGACATATCAGATGATAATCTTGGTTTCACGAATACATCTTTAGATTCACCAAAAGGATTGCTAACAACAGCTTTGATCCAATCGTTATCAAATGGATCTTGCATTGAACGATTATCATTTGACATCATCTTGTTGAAATCAGGCATATGAGTTTTTGATGCTCCATGATGTCTAACACGAGATCGATTGTAAAGAGCACGAGTCAATTGATTTTTAGCTTTGACTGGAACTTCGACATTTTTAAGATTCGTTATCTTTAAATCAAATGATTCTTCATCATCGATATTATCAGACGATGTTAAAAGTTCAACATCTGATGATTGTTCTTCTTCAGGCTCTTCACTGGCATTTTCTTCAGGTGGAAGTTCATCTTGTTTGTCATCTCCACTCGTATCGGCCGGTTTAGATTCATCATCACCGCCAAAGATATCATCATCACTGCCAGCAGCTTCTGAATCATCAGCAGCTTGTGCTGATTCAATCGCAGAATCGACCATTTTATCTTTTAGTCGGGCCTCGTCAATTTGTCGACATTCATTATCATTAAGCCCCCAGATTTCTTTACGAACGAAATTCCTGTTAACAAAACCTTCAGGAGCACTTCCTGCGATTTCAAATTTAGCGCGCCATAACTCAAGTTTTTGTTGTTGAGCAATCGTTGAAGGATTAGACAAACGTAGAGTAAAATTTTGCAACTCATCATCAGAAAAACCGTGAGCAAACAAATGAATAATTGCTAATTTGTTTAACTCTGCTATTATTGTTTTTTGAATAACTGCGATCGTACGTGAGAAACGAATATCTTCAGCAGCAAGAGTTGCTTTTGAGGAGTTATGAACTTGTATTAATTGTGAGATATCTCCTTGATTGTTACTTACACAAATTCCAAAATTATGATAACCTTCAACTGTAACATCATAAACCGGCTCGGACGTCTCTAAAAGAACCTTTTTGACATTTGATACCTTGAAATTAAATAATAAGTGTTTTTTAACAAAAGATGACCATGTTGGGCAACCATTTGTTAAAAGTAATCCACGAATTTGTTTGAAATTGACAGGCAAATCTTTGGGTCTTGGATGTCTACGAAAAATCCGAGCAGATTTAATGTTGTATTTTCTACAATAATCTACAAATTCTTCAAAAGAACAACCAAGAGGCTGTGAAACATTTGTATGTAACCATGCTTTCGGATTATGTCCAGCTCGTTGAATAATATGGTAAATACAAGTTCTTCCAATATTTAACTGTTCAGTTACATTATCAAAAAATTCTGAAGTTGAAGTGGATTTAGTTGCAATATGCTTTAATTGTTCTTCTGTGATTGTAGAACGTTTATGTTTAGTATTGCTAAGAGAAACCAAAGCACTACGTGAACCATCATCATTTTTCCATGCTTTTGAGCAACTATCACTTAGTGTTTTTCTATATTTTGGCGTCTTCATAACAACTCTTAATTTGTCTCGAGATTCTTCAGACAAAAGGTTATTACCAATCTCGCTATGATACAAAACATGAGCAGTTCTGCCCATTTTTAAGAGATTTTTAGGAGAATTATTAATTTTGTTAAAGTTAACATGATGGATAACATATCGTTTTTCGTCGATAGCAGATTGATGTTTTTGAATATGTGTCTGTTCAGCAACAACTCGATGTGCATATAACCATTTTTGTTTGTAATTACACCAAACTTTTTCATATCCGTTTTGGAAATCTTTTTCAGACTTAGAAGAAAGTTTACGATACACTGGCATCAGGCTTACACCTTCTTTTAGTTCGTCGGCGCGCTGATAAGTGCCATCGCGAAGCATGAACGGGTGATTACTGGTACATCTAACAACATGTCCATTGTCTAGTGTGACTTCGTATATTTCATTAACCTTCTTTGTTTCCCAAGCATCAACAAGATGTCCAGGAACAGGTTCTCCTTTTTCATTGACTGACCAAACCCAAACATCTTCCAATTTACCGTCTAATTTTCGTTGTGCTAGTTCAGCGATTGTTGGCGTTGTTCCGTCAAGTAGTTGAATTTGTTCAGTTTTTCCCAGGCATAGCTGTTCGTCATAACCGAGATATGCCCTAGGGATCTTGAGTGCGGCAAATAATTTCTTTTGAATATATGCAACGTCTTCTACGGCAGCTGTATTTTGGCCACCGGCGAGAGTATCAATTCTTGTTCCTGTTTCACTTCCTCTTACAGGGATAAAATAATCTTCGTCACACGAATTCCTCACGAATATAAGAGATTTTATATTCTTTTCATCACCACCAATGCCGTTAACGGCAAAATTATGTCTATCATCTTCGTTATTATAACCAACGATTGTCATACAATAAACATCGTCATTTGCATTATCAATATGTTCAATTTTAAGAACTTGATGATTTACAGGTGAAGGATTTTCAATTGCGTATTTTCGAAAATCTTTGAAATTTACATTATCAATAATACCCATACGATGCAATTTTGAAACAATTGCGTTAACATGAAATTTTGATACATTTCTTTTATTGGAAGAATTTGCAACCTTCAATAATTCAAATATTTTTGAATTTGATCGAATACATTGCGATAAATCTTCACGACAAATTTTATGATTATTTTTCACAACATCAAATACAAATGAAACAACTTCATTAGGAATGATCCATTGCAATTTTTCAGAACGAATTTCTTTACTTGATTCCCAACTTTTATGTTGCGCTTGCTTTCTAATTTCGTTATGTGATTTATGTAATTCTGAACCATTGTAGTCTGCCATGGCAGCAACTGAATTACGTGCTTTATTTGTTTCGGATGTTTTCTCTCTTTTTTCAGTTGATTGATTGTATTTAATCAGTTGAATTCGTCGTTCAATCAACAACTCTGGTCTATTTAATGTAAGATTACAATGATCAGAATGATATTTTCGATGTTCCCAAAAATTCATAACTTCTAAATTTTCGGGAGAATTATTTAATTTATTTGATGCGCCATTTTCAGGATGTTTATGATGAACTGTTCTAGACTCAGTTGAATCCCATTTATTTTTATAAACGTCCCTCGCGACGATCGCATGTGTTAAACATTCATCGCCATTTGGTTCAACAATTCTTTCATATCCTCTTAACGTTATATCACGATAAGCAGACATTACACTATCACCTTCGAATAATTCGTCAGCTCTTTTATTAGATCCATCACGCATTACAAATGGATGTTCGGGAGCAGTTATCACATAACTTTGATCGTCAAAATAAACTTTGACCAATTTTTTAGCAGTGTAATTTTTACCACACCAAATAATCTTCCCAGGAACAATTTTTTGTGTGTTATCTTGCACCGAATAAACCCAAGGAATCCAATTAGGATTATCTTTCATTTTATTTGAAAGCGCTTCTATTGTCACCGTTGTGCCATCTAATAATGGAACTGGTGTATCTTTATGCACCGGCATAGGATTATATCGAAGGTCTACTCGACCACTTTGTTTATCAACGATTTGATTTGATCTTAGATTCTTTCGTTGCTCTTCCATGTATAACGGTATATCGGCTGCAGGGATATTTGCAACATCGATATAGAATACACGACGTTCTGGAGCTCTGACAACTCGATACACCAACATTGCATCTTCGATAAGAATCAATTGACGCCAGATTCTTCTTGCAGGTTCAATAACAGATGAACCATAAGGCAAGAACATATCATTTCCTAATAGTCTGAAATGTATTATTTCCCAATTTTCTAATACTCGATTTCCGAGTGAAACCCAACGATATCGAACTGCGAATGGATCATCATGATCATATCCTTCTTCACGTTCAATTTCATTTACCGGCACCGGGAATGCTGAGACAACACCATATTCTGGGCTGACGTTAGAGTACAGAAAAAAATCACCATATTTTACAATATTTCTAGCCCAAGAACGAAGATTGAATTCTGTATTCAATGTGTTATGGAACAAATCTTCGAGCACTTCTTTTATTTTCTCATTATCTGAATATACATGAAGAATTTGACCTTTATCGTCTTGTGCGCAGCATTCGTCAGAATATATGTCAAGTGCTGCTGCGATCTCTGGTGTATTGTGTGAGATAATTGAATCAGTTGCAAAGTTCTTGTATCCGTCAACAGTCAAATCATAAAGTGGCATTTCACCGACATATTCAACAGATACGACTTTATGATTCTCATATTGAGAAGAAAATTCGCTAAATTTCTTATAACCATTTTGTGCTAATCTAGAAATAATTGTGTTTTTGTTTGTACCCAATTTTTCTGTCAAACGAGGAAGTGTTAAACCTTTCTCATATGCATCACAAATTTGTTTGAAAGTCAGATCACCATTTGTTGAACCTTTTGGACGACCTGTAATTGTTGTTGAATCTGACTCTTCGCCAAATCCCAAATCAGAACGAAATTGTTTCCATGAAACATTCGCTCTACGATTGAAAAACTTGTCAAGCACATTAACAGTGCACCCGAGTTTCACACATAATGATTGTTTCGTATCTAATTTTGTGATATGATTTTTAATCAATTCAACAGAAAGATCACGTGTCAATAATCCAGGTTGATTATTTTCTAACAATGTTGATGATTGACCAGATTCATATGCATTTGCAAATTGTTCAAAATTTGAAAATCCATTCGCAACCAAACGTTCTAATACCAGATTTGATGTGATATCAAGTGTAGATGTAATTGTTGACATGTTAAATCCAACACGTTCAGCGATCTCCAATAATCTAGGAAACGTTATATCTCTGCGTCGTGTTGGTGCATTATCACGCATCCATGAAGCATGATTCTTTTTGAACTGTTCAATCCATTCATGATTTTCGGGTGCCCATTTCACACCATTATTAATTGCAGTATGATAAGAATTATGATCAGAAATTGTCATGATCATTAAATTCTCAGGTCGATTGTCAGTTTTGTCAAAATTAATATGATGAACACATTCGTCATCAGTTAATTCACGTCCTGAAACCCATTGTGCAATCAATTGATGTTCTTTAGTCCAACCACGAAACTTATCATTCATGGTATAAATCCATGAATAACCTTTTGTTCCTTCGACAGAACCATGAAATAAATCTTTGCGATAAAATGGCATCATCGCATCGCCGGGTTTCAAATCCTCAGTTCTACGATACGTTCCATCTCTTAACATTAAACGATGTTCTGGACTAGCTATAATGCTCTTTCCAGAATCAAATGTTATTTTCCATGCATGATCAACACACGTTTGACGTGCTTGTTTTCCTAACGCGGGAACAATTTGTTTTTTGTTATGATCATAAGCGTAAACAATAAAAGTATAATTTGGCCCATTCTCTTCACACTTTTTAGCTAATTCACTAAGTGTTATATAACCATTTGTGGTCGGAATGAGAGTATCTCCGCCCAAGCTGTATTCCATCTCTTGATAATCCTGATAACGCATTAACCTTTCTGACAGATTGTAAGCATTAGCAGTGATAGTCGCATAAGTTGGTGAAAGTGACTTTTGAAAAAGAAGAGCACCAGAAGATTTTGTTTTATCTGCGTGGACTATTGTTGTATCAGCTGTTTTAATCTTCTTTTTGATGACCGGTCCGCTTCGAAACAAGCGAGTTAATCGTCGAAAAAGGCTTTGAGGTTCTTCTTTTTTTGTCATTTTTCTTTGCTAGCCTATTTGAGGCTATACCTTCAATTAGAGAACATAATACAATTATCAACCTATTCGTATAGGTGAAACAATATAGAATTAAACTAGTTTATTCTTACCAGGCTTCGAGGGCTTTAGTGATACCTTTTTGAGTGTATTTTTCTTTTCCACATAAGACCCGGGAATGCTAACCATATTTTCTAGAACTTTTTTAATCTCTGCAAGATGCGGCGTAACAGCATTTGTCATTGATTGACTTGCATTTTCCTCAAAATCTTCAACAGCAGCTAACAATTTACTAGCACCGTTAACAACATCACGAATTGATTGATGATCAACTTGTTCACTCACAAATGATTTGATTTCTTCAACAATGATATTTTGAAGATGAGGTAAACTAATTTTAGTGCGATTGCTCATTATAAAACCCTTTTCTATGAACTAAATATCAACGTTATTTCAAAAGCCATCGATAATCATTAACATTGCCTATACGAATATTTTCTGAATTGTTAGGTTTATGAACGTTATAAGGATTTACGCCTCTGATTGCTGGATTTATTAACGGTTGAACAGAATTTGCATTTCCCGGCATTTCTGATTGATCACGGCGAGATACACTTATTGCTTTAAGCATCGCAATTGCAATATCACTACCTTGTTCAGAGGTATTCTTTACACCATTTGTTAACCATGTTCCGATCGCCAATCCTATGATTAAATCATCATGAGCGTCACGAGAAGCTTGAGCCTTTGACCCACTCCAGATAAACGCTTGCATCTGATCATAAAATCGTTGTGAATGTATTTTAAGAATTTTGTTACGAATTAATTCTTCAAGTTTTGTCAAGATTTGCGGGCGAGTATTTGCTTGTGTCTCAAATCCAGGAACTGCTTCGAGATCATTTGATACGTAATCATATACGTCACCTGTTGCTTCACGATGATATAAACGTTTGTATTTTGCATCCCGCAATTTTACACAAGTAAAATATCCAAACGTATTACGTTCAGGACATAACAACGCTGTGTTGTAAATCGTTCCATACGTTAATAATAGATCAGCCAATTTGTCGGGTGGGATTTTTCCCATATACTCTGCAACAACTTCACAATTTTCATAATCAATTATATGAAATGTTGAAAAGTCACTGCCATCGCCTCGAGCAACGTCAGATGAAATGACATATTTTTTTCCGGGTTTTGGATCAGCCCATATCCAAACACCATGTGCTGGACCTTCCTTTTTAATTGGCGTATCGATCATTGATCTTAAATAATCCATTTCCTCTGGCTGCAAAAATGTATCACCAGATGAAATAAAATCGCAATTATGAACAACAATTGATTCAACAACAAATGAATGATCTTCAGCAACTTCAATATCATAAACAGTTAAACCACCGTCACGCGATGCTAATTCTGTAACATCATTAACTCTTAAAGCACCCACAAATTTTGAATCAAATCTTCTAATTCTAGATTGAGATTTAACAAGTTGGCCCGACTTTAACAGGTCTTCGTAAGTCTTATCTAATGCTTGAAATTCGAGATACCACGTATCATGATGCAAACTATTTTTTGAATTATGATCAATGTGACCAATTCTTGGAAGAAGACCGAAATGTGAATTAAGCGTACGTAATTGATATATCAATTTTGATGACGTGCTAAAAACACTAAATTTTTTAACATGTGCATGATTTCCATCACCCAAATAATGACCAATCAATAATCCTTTAATAAATTCTGGATTGGTTGATAGTACACGATCCATATTCAACGTTTTTTCATGAGCATATTTGCCGTCGATAAAGAATTTAACCAACGCTGCGATATGTTGATTATATGTCCATAATCTACAACTGTTATATGTCTTATCAGGTAGTACTGTAACTCTTCCTCCCAAACTTTGAATAAAATTTGAACACCATTCTGCATGCGTATTCAATTCATCAATATGAAATCCCAAATCGATTCCATTTCGTTTCGAGCAACCTTCGGCAAGATATAATCCAATAAATTTGCCTAAATCATAATCAACAGATACATATCTTTTTGTTTTCCCACACTGTTTATGATATCGACATGTTTCATTTGTTACGTCAATAGAATCAATCAATGTAGACAAATCAATTTGTCGTAATTCATTTCTGATACAATCACTTGACAATTGTGGTGACAATACACCAAGTATTCTATCTGTCGTTTTTCGTTTTTCAAAATATTTTTCAACATTTAACCATATGGGTTTAAGATCAAAATTTCGCTCAAGTGCCGAAAAAGTACTTTCACCATTTGCCCATAATCTATACGATTGAATTGGATGTTCGCCAGTCATTACAACTGTATTTTTTCTATTTACCGGCGAATTGACTGAATAAACTTTTTCATCTTCAGCCACCAATCTAGAACGAACATTTGTGACAGGCATAAATCTGCCTTTCGCAGTCATAACAGTATCACCAATCTGAAGATTTTCAATAAAAGAATAACCTTCTGGTGTTATAACACGAGCACCTGCACCTATGCACAAAAATTCCTGCGCAATTTTTTGCTTGCCTAAACCTTTAGTTTCAGAATCAAACCATTTTTGATTATGTTCTGGGTGAACATGCCATGGCAAATTTATAGTCTTAAAATTATTGAGACCTAATACAGCGTCTGTCCATAGTTTGTAATACATTCCACCAACACCATTTGGTGTTGATATAAGAATTGCAGATCCTCCTGCTGAAATTGTAGGATAAAGTCCTGTATATATGTCTTCAAAATCTCGAATAAACGCGCAATTTTTACTTACAAATCCATTTGTACAATATTCATGAACTTCATCAACATTAATCAAATCATATACTGTTGTTTGTTTATGACTTAACGTAACGTCACATACTTTTATATCTTCAGATAATTCATCATCGCAAATTAAATCACGTACAACTTTGATATCACCATTTGATAACTTGACTTTGTGTTCGGGAGTTGTGATAGTCTCAGATGTTGTTGTCTTTAATTTGACAACGTCGTCTCTGAGTGATGATTTGATACCACTAAAATCCTTCCATCCAGAAGGTGTTTTTACTTGATATCGAAAATTATGAACATACATTTAACAACCCTTTTAATTTGTTGATGATCTCTGGATGATTATTTATGATTGTCGATTTTACAATCGATTGTGAATTTTCCATGAACCACGATTCATCTATTATATGAAAAATTTTATTACGTTGTATACACCAATTACGGGCGGCTTCAAATTTTGATATCTCTTTTGGAAAAGAACATCTAGATTTTGGTTTTATTTCAACAAGATTGCCATCGTTAGTTACAAAATCAACTATGTATACAAATTCATTGTCGTTATAATGATAAGGAATTCTTATTAATTCATATCGTAGTTCAATACCTTGATCGTGCATTACACAAAAATATGCAGCTTCCCAACTACTTCTAAATGAATTTTTCTTTCCATTTATCGTTACAATAACTCTAGACGCACGATTATAATTTGAAGATGGTGTGAATTCGCCGTTCAATATTTTATTTTTCATTGTAATTGATTGAGAAATACGTGCTTTGGCACGACCAGCCGCGTGAATTATCTCATAATCAGGATGAGAATGTGTAGAAATATTAGATGCGCGTATTTTTTCTATTGTCTCAATAGAATGCCATGGTTGTCCTAACTCTTTTAATTTTAACTTTCTTTCTTTTAAGGAATTTTTGTGTTTTTGCTTCGTTTCTTCTGTTCTTAATCGACCTTTCGAAGCGTTACTTATATTTCTTTTTATTTCAATTACTTTTTGTTCGTCATACTTTGATTCTAAAGATCCACTGTTAGCTTTGCCAATTTTGCTAGCACGAATAATACGTTTTTCAAATGACATTGCTTTGTATGTTTCTTTAGAAGTTTGTTTTTTTAATTGCGAAAGACATATTCTATCACCACACGTTTTATAAAACGTTACCAAACCAGCGTTGCGCTTACATAAACGTAATTTACAAAATTTACACAAAGGAGCTTCAGTAATTCCTAAGCGAAAACAAAATAATCTATATGCATAGTTAACATCAAAATCATTTAAAAATAATGTTTCATCAAATATGAAATCCCTTAAATCTATCAAATTATGTCGTTCATACCATGCAATATTATCACTATACATTCTAGAACGATGACCAGAATTAAAACTCTTTAACAAATCTAGCGCTATTGTTTTTGTCCATATCTTCTTCATCCTCTATAATTATATGGCTTACGTTTTGTTGATCTTGTTGAAGCAAAATTTGTAATTGTTGCATTGTTACTGATATCTCTTCACCAGTAATTGTGTCACGAACTTCAACACGTGTATCTCCACCAACACACTCGTCCACAATCAATAACGACAACGCTTCAGAACGACCGGCATCTGGTGATGTTGGTATTGCTGTTATCGTTGAACCATTTGCAAATGTAATCGATTGTTTTGTTGCATCATATTTTGTTAACATCAACCATTTTGGTAATCCTTCCAAAATGCATTTTACCTTTTTGATAAAACCCATAGCTGTTTGCAATTTGGTTGCAATAACTAAGATATTTTTATCCTTTTTGAATAAAGCATACCATACTGCGTATGCAGCTGTGATAGTCGTTAATCCCAATTGTCTGGATTTCAGGATTATGTTAAAACGATTTTCTTCAAATGATTTGAGACAATCATCTTGAAAAGGAAACGTCTTAAATGGGATTAATCCGTCTTTGGGATGTTGAATCCTGGCATATGTACGAATAAAATATACCGAATCTTTGCCACACTTCAATATCTCTTTAATTTGTTCGCTTTTACTTGCGGGTCCTATAGTCAACATAATGACAATTGTACATCAAAACTCAAATGTTGTTTTTCGACGATAATATGCCGTGCGCTTTGGATTGTGAACACCAAATCCAATAATCTCGAGTGCGTCTGACGTTAATACTTCACGAGTTTTTAACGTGCCGCCTGAAATTTCTTTATATGTTGCTTTTACTTTTTTCAAAACACTGTTAATAACGGCAACAGACTCTTCTGCATATGCACGTTTCATAACAATCATTTCTTTTTCTGTTCCAAAATTTACAATTGCCGCAAACGACACAATCAATTGATTGCCTTGCAATGAAAATTTCACAGAATAACTTGCAGTCTTAGGTGTTGATGAGCGTCCCCAAGACGTATCAATTGCCTGACCTAAGGCATTAATGTCAATTTTATTGTCAGCCATATTCTGTTACTCCTGATTTAATTCTAGTTCTAAGTATGGTCTAAATATACTGAAGAACATTAATCAATTTCAAGATTAACAACCATAGGAGGTCGTTGTTCAATTTCTTGTGACAACGATTGTTGATCAGGGCGCCAACCTTCGCTCCATTCTTTTCTACGAGCAGCTGCCCAAGATAATGAACAACGATCACAACAATTAAAATTTGCCCATGCATATTCATCATCCTTTGTTCGCATCATAGTCGTGCAAACAGGACAACAAATAGGAATGGCTTGTTCCGCTTCCTCAGGAACAATAACGAAAAAACCACAACGATGTTTTGTTATATAACGATTACGAAAATATGTTTGTTTATCACCCACAATTGTCATACATCAATCATATACTACACGTGCATCCTTTTCGCTTTTTGTAATTTCAAGAATCGTATCAGCGGCATCCTTAACACCATCAATATGTGTAATCACAATGACTGTTTTGAAATGTCTTTTTAACAACATCAATAAACGATTACAAGATTCAACACCAGCATCATCAAGTGCTCCAAATCCTTCATCTAAAATGAACATATTGGTTTTGGGCAATGTTGAAATATTGATCAATGCAACGCGGATTGCAACAGAACTAATCATTTTCTCCATGCCAGACGCTAGTTCAATAATTCTTCGTGAATCACTATAATTGATAAAAACATCCATTGAATCAGATTCTTCATTAACTTCAAGTTCAACAGTGAAATCAACAATGCCGGTCAAGATTTTTGATATTTCGGCATTAATTACAGGCAATTGTGATGTAACAATAACGCTAGGGATTCCTTTGCGAGAAAAAGCATTTGATATTAATTCATACACTTTCATCTCATGAAGTAATTCTTCTCTGATTTTCTTTTGATTTTGGACCTTCTCTAGATCAGAGATTACTTTACCGTGTTGCGAAGCCAATCGCATTTTTTCTGCATCAATATCAGAAATTGTCACCAATAATTTGTCAATCTCTAATCTGAATGACGCAACTTCAACATTCTCATCATTTTTTAACGCTTCCTCTATTTCGTTAAGACGAGTTTTTGCAGAATCAAAAGAAATTTTCAATGTAACTAGTTGCGTTTCAAGACGTAGCAATTCAACATGTTTATTCGAAATATCAAGTTTTAGTTTTGAATGAAGATCATGCAGTTTTTGAATCTTATCAATTTTGTTTCGAAAATCTTCAATTCTCAATTCGTTCAATGATAACATTGCTTTATCTAACTGAACCAATGCTTTTGAAACACGATCACGTTGATTCACAATATCATGCTTGACAATATGTGCATCCTTAATAAATTTACAACTCGGAAATGAATCTCCACAAGGAACTTCATCTAAGATTTTAAGTGAACGTTCTTGTTGTTTTAACAACAACTCTTCTTTGTCGTAAGAATTCTTTAATGTATTCACACTAGATTCTAGAGCTTGATAGGCATCATATTTTTTCTTAAGATCAACCAAATCATGTTCTTCTTTTAACAAATCAATAGTTGACGCTTTTTTCGTTAATTTTTCAATCTCATCAGACAAATCATCAACGTTTGTTTTCAAGGACAATACTTGACGTTCAAGTGTAATAACACGATTTTTTTGCGTATCAAGTTGTGATTTGCTAACTGGCGTAAAGTCGCCATGGCGAGCCAATTGAGCACGAAGATCAGATAAACGTTCAAGTGCATTTTTTGATGTTATTGTACGTTCATCAATTCCTAAAGATATCTTTTTGAGTTTCTCCTTAAATTCCTCAGCAATCAAATTCCAATCATTATCTGGAAGTGTACGTAGTTGGACTTGTGTATTGTTTACGTCCTTTTTTGCTAATTCATACATCTTATCAAAAATGTCTAAATCAAGAAACCTTGACAAGATTTGACGACGTCTAGAAGAGCCTTGTTCAATGAACTGATTAACCTCACCTTGGGCCGCGAGACTAGTCAACAAAAAATCATCTGAATTCCCAATAAGACTTCTGATAACTTTTTCTGTGTCATTTCTTTGTTCACCCGCTAAATCAACAGCTTCTCCCAATTCGTTGATTTTATAAACGTTTAGAGCGGTTGTTGCATGTTGAACACCTTTACGATTTTCATGTTTCGTTGTTTGACGTTCGAAAACATAATCAATTCCATTTACGTCAACTATTGCTCGCGAATAACAAAATGGTTTTCGAATGTTGCATACATATAAATTTTTCATAGAACCACGATCTGTGGTATTGAAAAGTAAATACATAACACTTCCAACTATTGATGATTTTCCTGCGCGATTTGGTCCAAAGATGCCAACAATTCCATTAAGATTATCAAAATTAATCGAATTTCCTTCACCATACGCAAACATATTATCAAATTTCAAACTTCGTATTGACCATTTCACATTACGAATTGAATCTTCTGTTTGCATTACAACTTGTAAATATGATTTAACTTGCTCAGAAACACGTGTCCAAACTTCTTCAACGTGCGTATTATTTGGGTGATAATTTCGAATCAATTTTAATAACACGTCACAATTACGAAGATCTGCTCGTATTAATGTTTGTGTTCCAGCATGCAGTGTTTCTTTATTGATTTGTTGATCAATCTTGAAAGTGACTTCTGTAGCATTCATCGAATTTTTTAACATCGATGATAATGACTGAACTTCTTGTTGAACAATATGATTGTAACATTTAATTCTAAATCGAGAACCTTTGGGATAAACTGATGCTAATTGATACGTTTTACTCGCGTTGCCTGCCCACTCAATTGTAACAAATGGCTTCGGATTAGGCAGTTCCTTAAATTCAACACTGAATTTATCACGATTTTCAATCTGCCATTTCAAATATCCATGAACTAAATCTTCAGAATAATTTTGTTGCAACGTTGAACCACTATAGGCAATCCAACCTTGTTTATAACGAATACGAATTTTTTTGCTCATATAATTCTTCTAATTCTCAATGTTATTAATCAACAATTATTGCATTTGGATATTTTGAAAGATCTTCTTCATCAATTTCTAATTCAATCTCTCTTGTATCTAAGAATTGAAATTTATGAATATCTCCCAACAATGCGAAATCATAATCCTTAAAAAATTCAACTGTTAAACCATCATCGACAATCCAGTCAGAATCAGTGCTAGCGCCATAAACTGAACCATGATAACAAGCAATGTTAATCTTACCCGGAATTGGTTTTACTTTATCCCAATTTTCTGTGTCAAACAAACTAAATACACACCACACGTATCCGGGTACAAATTCATACATCCCGCTTGATTTATAGAGTTTGATTCGAGGTTCTCTAAGAGATTCAACAATTGGCGTAATTGCATCTTGTCTAGAAAGATTGACAAGGTTCCCATCATGATTTCCCAATGTTAAATGAACTATTGCAACATCTGCCATGGCTCTAAGCCACCATGTCAATTGATCAATATATTCAGGACTTAATCCGGTTGTTTTTGTATGGAAAATATCGCCACCGACAAAAATATGTTCAATACCTTGCGATTTTACGTCATCAACAAAAGCTTGAAAAACTGTGCGATATTCCGTATGTCTCGAAAGACCACGCCAGTGAATATCAGCAATATGTGCTATTTTGATCACTCTAATATTAAGGATAATATATTACAATCGTTTTGTACAAATTAAACTGTTTTATCGATAGTTGAATTGTAAATTCGATGATCCTGCGTATGTATTTGAATTCTATTTAATTCGCAATTTGACATTTGTCATCTTAGATAATTTTTCTAAAAATGAACTTTCCCATGTTGGAACTTGAGCATTGTTAATCGCTATTTGCATTTGCTTTTTAGTCATCTTGCCTGGATCACCAAATTCTCTGACATCAACCAATGTCACATCACAATTATACTCTTGTAATTTTTTCGCAATTCTAGGAATTTTTGTTTGCCACATATCAGCATCTAAAGCTAGCGCAACAGGTGTGTTATTCATGATAATTTGTGAAAATAAATTTGATTCTTCGTTAAGATCTGAACCCATCAAACAAACTGCGTTATCACCACATTTTATCAAATCAAATGGTCCTTCGCAAATCACCAATTTCTTTTTCCAGTTGATGTTAATTTCATTAAAAATGACTGGTAGTTTGTCATTGTCTGGATTGTCATATTTGGGACGTCGATCATATTCGTCAATGTTACGAGCGATATAATAATTCAATTCACCTTCTTTGTCAAATGAAGGCATGATAATTCGTCGTTTCCATCGTATTTCATTTGAAATTCCAAATTTGTAATACCACGCATCACGAAGTGTTACATTTCTCTTTTTCAAATAAATCCACGCCGCTCTAACATTTAGATCATCAGATGATGCTAACGTTAACAAATGAAAATCATCAGGCAATTTGATTACGTTGACATCTTGTTCTAAATTATCATACGTTTTACTCGATATTGAATTCTTCGGTGCAAACTCTTCACAATACTTTGTGAATTGTGTCATTGACCCAAATTTTCGAATCAATGGTGCTAAAGTGTGTGCCTTCCACCCACAAGTCCAACAATGATTAACATCATCAAGGACTCTAATTATAAGTTTTCTTTTGGCAACGTCAGATGGTGCACAAATAGGACAACGAACGCCAAAATTTTTACCGTTGGCAGCTAACTTCCCTTTTCCAAATACGTTTTCAAAAAACTTAAGTTTTTCAGTCAGACTATGCACATTTATATCATCTTATTTAGGAGTCAACTTGTTCATAATACAAGCAGCTCGAGCAATAACATATGCATCTGTTGCATCACGTGACCATGGAACATCTTTGTGCGTAATTGTCTGAGGCCATTTCACATATGAAAGATCATTTTTTGACATATGATCGAAAACTTGTTCTTTTTGACTTTTCCCCAGCGCATTTTTCGGTTTCTGTAATTTTACACCGCATAACTTTCTTGCTCTAGATGAAGCAATATAAAGTGGATCAGTTTTGAATGTGTTTCTAGCAATATATGAAACAATTCCATTGAATCTTAAAAGTGCAGCTATCGTCACTGCAGAAGACATTCCCTGTCGAAATCCAAGCAATGGTTCTTCTATTGCGATTAAAACATTTGATTTTTCACATAGGTTATTTACGTTGTTATTCAAATTGAGCAAATAATGTGATATCATGTCTGATTTTTCCCATAACGTGTTACACTTTTTGAGTGTGATATGATCAAGAACAATAATGTTATTTCCTTGACCGTCGGGATCAACAGCACAATCTATCAAGCACACACCCGTAATTGACGTTGACACATCTAGTCCCAACACGTAATTGTTCGTTTTCAAATTCATGTTTTGACTATTATCCTTAAAATGACTTGAGTAAAATAATTAAATAGAACGGATTGACATACCATTTATTTTTTTATATTT
>OFRG01000004.1_pt1 | contig 81008 bp, 87 predicted proteins | sample 1543071 | NCBI WGS metagenome assembly OFRG01 (sample SAMN07774222, study PRJEB24372) | wastewater metagenome | isolation source: WWTP Verbania (Effluent) | place: Italy: Verbania | collected 2015-12
TTTTAGGAAGATGAGCTAGGACATCATTAATACAGGAAGACATTGATTCGATTGTAATAGATTCATCTGGAGAAAATAGTGGTTCGTTCCAAGTTTTCTCAAGCGGTCGAAATATTATATGCGTTCCAAAATTTGCCTTAATATCAATACTAGCGTTTTTAATGATTTGATAAAGTTTTAAACGATTTTCTAGGTCAGATATTTTTTCTTCTTCATCTTCTGTTAGAGTTAGATTAGGTAATAGGGATTTTGATTTAATAAGTATTAAAGTCGCAGCAGTAAGTAAAAAATTTGAAACATCTGCAATATGAGTATCATTTGACCTCTCTGGGATACTTCTAACATATTTGATGTAGTCATCAGTAACTTGAGCTATTGAGACATCATTTACAAAAAGCTTCCTCTGTTCGATTAGAGATATAAGTAACTCCAGTGGCCCTTCAAAAGTACTGGTTTTTACTTTATATTGACTTTGTTTTTGTTCCGTATCCATTACATTTTAATCTTATTTATATATTCATTTTTTTCAGTATCCGAAGCATAAGAAGTATGCTCCCATTTTACAACACCATCATTTAGCATTCTTGGAATAAGATGTATATGTAAGTGTGGGACTTGTATCCCTTCAATATCTAGGTTGATAAAATCACTACCTAAATTTTGTTTTAATTTAAGCATAAGATTTTTTGCAAGCACAAAAGTTTTCATAATCACTTCGTCAGGAGTTTTTTCGATTGATTCAAAATGATTCTTAGGAACAACTAAAGTATGACCTTTTGATACTGGATGAATATCTAAGAAAGCAACAAAATCCTCATCTTCATAAACCTTTGATGCTGGAATATCCCCTTTTACAATTTTACAAAAAATACAATCTTCCATAAAAAAATTAATATCCATCACTATTAAGTTTCTCATCTATTCTATTCATGTCTCTTGGGAACATGCACGCTTCGCGGATATTTTTAAGTCCGAGCAATTGCATGGTTATGCGCTCTGCACCAAAAGCAAAACCCCCTTCAGGTGGTACTCCGTATTTGAAAGCTTCTAAGAACATTTTAATCTTTTCTGGATCCATATTCCAAATTTCAACATGTTCCATAAGCTGATTATAATTATTTATTCTCCTTCCACCAGAGAGCCACTCAACACCACGACAAATAAGATCCATCCCTTCATTAAACTCAGGATTCTCTGGGTTTGGATAAACATAGAAAGGTTTCTTGCGAGTTGGGTATCCATAAATAAAGACGAAATCAGAGCCTGTTTCTTCTTTTATTATTTCACAAATTTCTCTTTCATCTTGAGGGTTAGTATCCTTATCTCCACGAACATCGCGACCAGTTTTCTCAAAAATCTTTTGTTGAACTTCAGCAAGTGTTAAAGTAGGAGTTTTATCTATCATCACTGGGAGTGTTGCACCTAGTAATTTTAAGTGCTCTCCATTTTTTAATTCAACTTGCTTGAGTATGTGGCGAACAGTATTTTCAGCCATATCCCGAACATCTGTCCAAGAATCGATAAATGCCATCTCAGCATCAAGCGATACTATCTCTGTAAGGTGGCGAGTTGTTGAAGATGGTTCTGCTCGGAATACTTTATTTACAGAAAAACATCTCTCAAATGCAGACATAACTATTTGTTTATAGAGCTGTGGTGATTGAGTAAGGTATGCTTTTTTGTCAAAATATCCAACTTGAAAAACTTCTGCTCCACCTTCAGCTGTTGCTGGAGTAATAGATGGTGCTTGAAATTCAAAAAACATATTCTGCTTCATAAATTCACGGAATGAATCTATAATTGTCTCCTGAACTTTAAAAACTGCTTGGACTTTGGATTGCCTTAAAACTAAAGATCTATTATCGAGCTCAGTAGTTAGTTCTAAATTATACCCATCGTTAGACATATCAAATGGCAATGTTGCTGCCTCAGATAGTATTTCAAGATTAGTTATTTCAAGTTCTATATCGCCATTTTGTACACCCTGTTTGATATTCTTTTCTGGTCGTTTATTTACAATTCCAGATAGTTTCAAAACCCACTCATTTCGGACTTCTTTCACTTGCTCCATTGCTTCGCTATGATTTGGAAGTACAACGCATTGAACAAGGCCTGTCATATCTCTCATATCCATGAAAACAAGCTTGCCTTGATCGCGACGAACATTTACCCAGCCAGCAATTGTAATTTCTTTGCCGACATATTCACTTAAATCTTTTATATATATTCTATTTATCATAGTTTATGAGTTTAGAGAAAACAAAAATCGCCTCTCCAAACGTATTAATTGTTAATACATTTGCAGGGGCGATCTTTGTCGCGGTGCCACCCTACTTTTCGACTCATTTAAAACTGTGTCGTAGTTATTACGAGGGAGTCTACTTGCATATATTGCTTTCTTTCCCTACCTCCCCAGTGTCAGCTGGTTCAAAGGCCTATGTTGATGATATCACAAAAGAACACTTTGGTCTAATGTATATCCATTGCTATGACAAACTCATAAGGTATAGATATAACAAAAGTTATTCCAACAATAATCCAGTAAAAGGGCGTAAATAGATAATACAGGACTTTATCCTTATGTCTTATACTAAAATACCATTTCTGAACAGCGAGGTTGAAATTATTGATAGGTATATAAATTATTCCTAGAGCAACAGTGAGAATTATCCGGATAAATTTAACACTCTTGATTATTAAAAGTATTGCTACAATTATTATTATATATCTTAAAATTATGTAAAACATAGCTTATATACTTACCCCAATATTATTACGTACTAATTGCATTTTCTTCTCAGCTATTTTGGATGCTTTTTTACCGCCATTTTTTAGTATTTGTTTAACCTTACCCAAGTTCTTAGCATATTTTTCTCGACGAATACGCATAGGTTTTACTAAGATCAAAATTTCTTGGAGCAACATATCTTTAGATTCTTTATAACCAATGCCACCTTTTTTATACCTATCACTCAACTTATTTAATTCTTCTTCATTTAGAAAAAGTTTGTGCAAAGCAAAAATATTGCAAGTTTCAGGGTCTTTTGGTTCTTCTGGTGTTTTTGAATCTGTGACAATACTCATAACTGCTTTTTTTATTTCTTCGTCTGTTCCAAAAAGTGGGATAGTATTCCCATAACTTTTTGACATTTTGCGACCATCTGTTCCTGGTACCACTGCAACCCTATCTAGTATCATATGCTCAGGTAGTTTAAAGGTTTCGCCAAAGATATTATTAAATTTTTGGGCTGTATCTCGCGCATATTCAACATGTTGCTTTTGATCTGCTCCTACTGGAACTACATCAGCATCATAAAGTAGGATATCTGCGGCCATTAAAAGTGGGTAGTCAAACAAGCCAACATTTATTTCTTTCGCTTTCATATTTGCATCCTTATATGCATGAGCTCTCTCTAGGTAAGGCATGGTAGTAATGCAATTAAAAACCCAACAAAGTTCAGGGTGTACTCTAGAGTCAGATTGTTTAAAAAGAGTAATTTTTTTAGGATCTAAACCTGCACCTAAATAGTCAAGGACAACATTGATTATGTTGTTTTGAAGTTGATTTTTATCTTGAATTACCGTAAGAGCGTGTAAATCTGCGACAAATATAAAGCTATCATATTTGTCTTGTAAATCCACCCATTGCTTTAGCGCACCAAAATAATTACCTATATGTAAATTCCCAGAGCCAGATGGTGTAATACCAGAAAGCAAACGTTTTTTCATAGCTTTAATAATACCAAAAAACCATTAGTTTTGCACATATTACCCACATATTTATTCCAAAAATGAAGATTAGGGCTTTTTACAACTATGCTACAATGACTCACATGGCAGACAGAAAAAACAATCTTCGTATACCACCGCAGAGTATTGATTCTGAAAAAGCAGTTCTCGGATCAATAATGCTACGACCTCAAGCTATTCATGAAATTAGTGATATTTTAAACGTGGATTCTTTTTATACTACTAAGCATAGCCAGATTTATAGCACTATGCTTGAATTATCAAGCAAGGGCGAACCTATAGATATTTTATCTGTATCGCATAAATTAAAAGAAAAAGGAACACTCGATCAGATGGGTGGAACTAGTTACCTAAGTGAACTAACGAACTCGGTACCAGCATCAACAAACATAAAACATTATGCTGACATCGTCGCTAAAAAAAATATCCTAAGAAATATAATTGAAGCGGGAGTTGATATATCGGAACTCGGATTTAAAGAAGAAGTAGAAGATGTCTTTGAAATACTAGATCAAGCAGAAAAAAGGATGATGGGTATTAGTAATAACACCACTAGTGGTCATGCTTTTCAATCACTCAAAGATAGTTTGCCTGAGGCCTGGGAGCGTCTCGAAAGGCTTCACGAGAGTAAAGGTGAACTTCGTGGCGTACCAACTGGGTTTCATGATCTTGATCAATATTTATCTGGACTTCAAAAATCTGACCTTATCATACTTGCTGCCCGCCCTTCGATGGGAAAAACTACTCTTGCTCTTGATATAGCTCGTCAAGCAGCACTCACTCACGGAACTCCGACAGTCATATTCTCACTTGAAATGAGTACTCAACAATTAGTAGACAGAATGCTAGCAGCTCAATCAAGAGTAAATGCTTGGAATTTAAGAACTGGCAATCTTTCAGCTGAAAATGAGTTTTCAAAAATTAGAGACTCATTAGACAAGCTTTCTCGCGCACCTATATTTGTAGATGATATGGCTGGTAACTCTATAGTTCGCATGCGATCTGTATGTAGAAGAATTAAAGCTGAACACGGATTAGGTCTTATAATAGTCGATTACTTACAACTTATGTCAACAGCTAAAAATTATGACAGTATGGTAAATCAAGTTACTGAAATATCACGTTCTTTAAAAGGTTTAGCTAAAGAATTTAATGTCCCAGTTATAGCTCTCTCTCAGCTTTCTCGCGCCGTAGAGAGTCGCGGTGGACGCCCAAGACTATCTGACCTCCGTGATTCAGGATCTATTGAACAAGATGCAGATGTAGTTATGTTTATCCACCGTGAAGATAAAGGTAAAGATGAATCTGAGCGAACAAATATCGCTGAAATATTAATTGAAAAACACAGAAACGGCCCAGTTGGAAAAGTTGAATTGTATTTCGACGAAAAATTAACAACATTTATGAGCATTGAGAAAAGTAGTATTAATAATTTCTCATCTTCAGCACGAGAAGTTGGAGATATTGATCAATTCTAATGAATCCAATCGAAAAATTAGCGGAAATGTTTAAAGAATTCCCTGGTATTGGTGAACGCCAAGCAAAGCGTTTTGTATATTTCTTACTTCATAAAAATCCAAGTTATGTAAAAGGACTTGGTGATGAAATTCTTACATTGCGTAACTCTATCAATCAATGCCCTTCATGCTTCTTATTTTTCCAAGGAGAAAAAGGTCATTTGTGCGAAACATGTAGTAACTCTAAGACAGATAGATCCATATTAATGGTAGTTGAAAAAGATGCAGACTTTGAAAGTATTAGAAGGAGTAGAAACTACAACGGTTCATATTTTATCTTAGGTGGTCTTGTGCCTGTTGTTACAAAAGATACTCCAAGTTTTGTCCGAACAAAAGAACTATTGGTAAAAGTAGAAAATTTAACCAAAAAAGAAAGCTTAAAAGAAGTGATAATCGCATTATCATTAAACCCTCAAGGGGAGCATACAGATATGTACTTGCGAGAACTCCTATCTCCTCTTCAGAAAAAATATAATTTCAATATTGTATCTCTCGGCCGTGGCCTTTCAACTGGCACTGAACTCGAATATTCAGATAGCGAAACAATCAAAAACGCATTAAAAAATAGATCCTAGTAAAAATAAAACCCCTGAATTTCAGGAGTTTTATTTTATAGCTGAGATTTTAACTTCTATAAATGGCTGTCTGTGACCGTTGCGCTTTAGGTAGCGACTTTTTTGTTTATATTTAACGACTTTTACAGTCTTACCTTTTCCAGCCTTTTGAAATAATGATTCTACTTTTGCGTTAGGGATATAAGGTGAGCCGATAGTAGTGTCTGTGCCATTGTCAACAAGGAGGACTTTATCAAAGACTATTTTGTCACCAGCTTTGTATTCCCCATCCATTTTTTCAACTTTCAATACATCACCAACAGCAACTTTGTACTGCTTGCCACCTGTAAAAATTACAGCAAATTCTGTATTCTCTGTCTTCTCTTTTTTGGTTGTTTTTTTAGCCGTTGCCATAATCTATATAAAAAACTCTATAATTACAGAGTTTCCACAGGTCATATATTACACAAAACCTTTGAAAAAAGCAAGTCTGACGCTATAATAGCTCTATATGATATCAAAGTACACTTATAAAGGTTTGACCTGGATTGATTTAGAATCACCAACAGAAGAAGAGCTACTCCATGTAATGGAAGAATATTCTATACCAGTGCTTGTCTCTGAAGAATTACACAATAGGAGTCCCCAATCTAGAATCGACCTATTCCCCAATTTTATATATTTGATAATGCATTTTCCAAGAGTCTCTCATCATAGGAATAAAGGTGTAGAACAAGAAATAGATTTTATTGTTGGAAATAAATTTATAATTACAACTCACTATGAATTCATAGAACCCTTGCATGAATTTTCAAAAACATTTGAGGTTGACGCTATATTGGAAAAACGCATGGATATAGATCATGCTGGATTTTTATTCTATCATTTGATTAAGACTCTATATGCTCATTCACGATATGAACTCAACGACATGAATTCTCTACTACGAGAAACTGAGAAAAATATTTTTGATGGACAAGAAAGTAAAATGGTTATAACTATATCAAATATTAATCGTACTTTAATAGATTTCCGCCAAGCACTACGCTTCCATAAAGAAGCTTTAAACCAATTTGAATTTGTAGCTAAAAAATTCTTTGGAGATGGTTTTAGTTACTATTTGACATCAATTATAAGCGAATATACAAAGACAGAAGATATTTTAGATAGCCACAAAGAAATACTAGATGATCTTAGAGATACAAATGACTCACTTCTTGCTAGTAAAAGTACTCAAACTATAACCTTGCTTACTCTTATAACATTTCTAACATCTCCGATTATATTGATATCAAGTATTTTCGTCATGGATACTAGGTTTGTAAAGGAACAACCTACTGAATTTTATTCAATAATTGGTGTTATGATTGCGCTTAGTATCTTGGCTTTTGTTTACTCCAAATATAAAAAATGGCTCTAAATATATTCAATACTTTATCCCATACAAAAGAAGAATTTAAACCTATTTCTAACGATAAGGTTGGTCTTTATACCTGTGGACCCACAGTCTACAATTACCCTCACATTGGGAATTATCGAGCATATATTTTTGGAGATATTTTAAAAAGATACTTAGTATATCGCGGGTATAAAGTAAAACACATAATGAATATCACAGATATAGATGATAAAACAATTCGTGATTCACAAGCACAAGGTAAGAAATTGAGTGAACTTACAGAATTTTATACTAAAGAATTTTATAAAGATCGAGATGCTCTAAACATTGTTCCTGCAGAAAAATACACTAAGGCAACTGACTTTATAAATGAGATGGTTAAAATAATAGAAATTTTGCTTGAAAAAGGTTTTGCATATAAAACAGAGGATGGATCGGTATATTTCAATATTCACAAAGATTTAGATTATGGAAAACTTTCTCATTTTAAAATTTCGGATCTAAAAGAAAATGCAAGAGGGAGAATGACTAAAGACGAATATGATAAAGATAGCGCGGAGGATTTTGCTTTATGGAAAGCTTGGGATGAAAGTGATGGCGATGTATTTTGGCAAACACAGTTAGGAAAAGGGCGTCCTGGTTGGCATATAGAATGCTCTGCTATGAGTATGCATGAACTTGGAGAAACTTTTGACCTACATACTGGCGGAGTTGATAATATATTTCCACATCACGAAAATGAAATAGCTCAATCCGAATGTGCTACTGGCAAGACATTTTCTAAATATTTTATGCACAACGAACACCTAATGGTAGATGGTATAAAGATGGCTAAATCTTCCGGTAATTTCTACACCTTGAGAGATTTAATAGAAAAAGATATAGAGCCTCTAGCTTTTAGACTTTGGATATATACAGCTCATTATCGAACTAAAACGAACTTTACTCTAGATGCTGTAAACGGTAGCCAAGTCGCTTTAAAAAGACTCTATGAAGCTTTTAAAGCTATTATGAATTCTGATATCGGTGTAATCGATGAGAGTTACAAGGAGAGGTTAATAGAATATATGGACGATGACCTAGATACACCAAAAGCCTTGGCTTTGATGTGGGAATTAGTCCACAATCCTGAAATAGAGCCAGAGAATAAAAAAGCAACTATGCTTGATTTTGATAGAATTTTTGGGTTTGGATTAGAAAACCTCAAAGAAGAAATAATTCCAAAAGAAGTACAGCTACTTTCTCTTGAGCGTGAGCAAGCAAGAAAAGATAAAGATTGGTCAAAGAGTGATGAATTACGCGACAAAATAAAATCACTTGGTTATGAAGTCAAAGACTCAGACACTGGCTACAAAATTTCAAAAATTTAAAATCCTAGTGGTTAAATTCCGCATATGCGGAATTTAACCACTAACCAAAGTACTAATATTATTTTTTAAGTACATCCAATTCAAAGTGGAAATTTGATCCTTTACCCATACCCTCTGAATCAACATCGATAGTTCCCTTATGCGCTTCCATTATTTCTTTGGCAAGATAAAGCCCGAGTCCCGAACCACCAGTATTCATTCGAGAGCCTTCCCCTCTTGAGAATTTTTGGAATAATGTAGCTTTTATTTCTGGAGTCATACCCATACCAGTATCTTTCACAGAAAAAACAACCTTATCGACAACTTTTTTTACTGATACATTTACACTACCTTCTTTGGTATATTTTATAGAGTTATCGATTAAGTTTAATACCACTTGGCGAAGCTTTTCTTTGTCTCCATTTACCATGCAATCCTCATCCTTATCACTTTCAAAGTTAAGTTTAATATTTTTCTTTTCAGCACTTATGGACAAATCTTTAGACATATCTCTTGCAATTTCAACTAAACTAAATGGTTCCATAACGAACTTCATCCCACCTTGTTCAATCTTTGAAACATTTAGAAGATCTTCCACAACTTTCGTTAAGTTCATAGTTGATTGAAATACTCGCTCTATTGCTTCTTTGGCTTTATCATTGAGTTCACCGAAATCTCCTTCAAGAACCATCGAAGTGTAACCTTTGATAGCAGTTAGTGGCGAGCGGAGCTGGTGTGATGCAAGTGACAAAAATTCAGTTTTTAATTTATCCAAATCTTTCAATTTATCATTGGCGTCTTCTAGCTTTATGTTTGTTTCTTCGAGCTTAAGTCTTAAAACTTCGAGCCTTTCGCGTTGTTTTACTTCAGTTTTAACTCCACGAATAAGTTGATAACCAAGAATAACTACCATTATGAAAGTAAAGAATATTATGATTTGTATATTTTGTAACGTTCGAACAAAAGACATTGATATAACTAGTAACCCCAAAGCAAACACTAGTATTTGAGCGCCTAAGATTTTCAAGTTAAAAGTTTTAAACTTTACACTAATATATGCCAAAAAACCAAAAAATATTGGCATGCCAATTAGCCCAGCTTGAGCTAATGTCCAATTTTCTGTAAAGCTACCTATCAAATTACCCCAAGAGAAAGCAAGTAAAAACATTATCATACCAATGATAAAGTAAGTTATTTCTTTTTTTCTTGAAGTTTCTATTGTTTTTCTATAAGTACTGACGAACATTTCAAGAATCACTACTACACTTATGATCTCATAAATATATGAGTAATAGAGAGAAACAGGACCTTCAGCTCCTGTACAATCAGAAAGATTAACTCCTACCAATGTTAGTTTATTAGACAAAAATATAATAAAAGGAAGCAGTAAGACTGTCATTAATAATTTCCCACTAAAGAGCATATCTTTACCTTTTATAAACAAATAAGATAAATATATACAAACAGCATATATTAGAGGTTCAATAAGAACTTGGAGAGACCAAAAAAACATAGTATCACTAGGGTTATTGGTAGCCCAGAGGATGAGATCAAAAAAACACCATACAGAAAATAATATTGTAATAGAAAATAACATTATACTTATCGGGGATTTATTGCCCTTACGTAAGATAAAAATTCCTAAAAATAAAGCGACTATTATAGCTGGTATATGTGAGTAAAAGAACAATGTTGGTATATTGCTCGAGTAAACAAAATATAAAGCTTTCTCCCATGGACAAAATAACATATATTAATTCGATGATGAATATAGGAAGTAACTCCCAATTATTATAATAATTATTGATAATATTTTTTGTACTAAATGTTTTAATGCCATTTTTTCAGTACTAACACTAGGTAATAAAATACTAATCAATATACCTAGTACAAACACAAATAGCGGTTGATAACTACTAACAACTAACACTAATGCAACTGGGGCAAGCAATGTAGCAAAACTATTAGCTAAATTCCCAAGTATATATAATAATTCAGAAACTATATTTAAAGATATACCTCTTGTCTTGTTTATCTTAAATGTCTCTATAAATTGATGCCTGTATTTTTTATGGAAAATAAATACGAAGATACCAGTTACAGTCATGCCAGCATGTTGCCAGAATGCAGAAACAAAGAAACTACTTTCAGTTGTAACTCTTTTAAACAACACATCATGTAATGCGAAAAGAAAGGATGAAGCAAATACTAATAATAAAACTTTCTTACGGACGGAAATTCGACGATTATCTAAATCAAAATCAAGAGAAAGTATTGATATTCCAAGTAACACTACCATAGCAAAAAGAACTTGTTGGGTAGATAGTACTTCACCTAAAATTGGGTAAGCTAAGAAATAGCCGAAGACTGGAATCATTTGTAGGAGCGGAATGACCACTGAAGTTTCTTCTTCATTTAATGCTTTTAAGTATAAATAAAACGCCAAAGCATTTATAACACCAACAATCAGCAAAAAAATGGCTTTACCGAACGAAATACCTAGAAACGATATTGGAGTAAAAAATACAATACAAGGAAGTACTACAATTGAAAAAAGAGAAGAAAAAAGTAATATACTACCTATGCCATTACCCTTAAAGTACTTGGAGAGTAGGTACTTATCTATGTGGTTAACAATACTCCAAAGGATAGGCGGTATTAAAGCTATAAAAAACCAGTTATTATGCATATATTAAGAATTGCTTTGATCTAAGTCAAAATTATCATTAATTATTTCAAAATCCTTTGTAACATAAGATCTTTGGTACAAAAAGTAAATTGATACTATTATTGCGATAATTAGCACAAAAACCATTATTGAGGATTTTCTATCCATATTATTATATTGTAACATGAGGACGTTTTTATTGCATTAGGAGACTTATTCTTGTATTATAGTTTTTATATGAATTCAATTTTAAACGAGAAAAATATAGAAAAAGCAGATGTTGTAATCGTGTCTGCTCCTTATGAAAAAACAGCATCTAGTCGCAAAGGTACAATAAATGGACCTAAGGCTATACTTAAATCTTTAGATAATAAGCTAGAATTTTTTGATCGTACTTATAAATGTGAAGTTAATGACTTTATAAAAATAGGGCAAAAAGACCTTGGTAACATAAATAAGCTAACTCCAGAAAAAGCATTAGCTAAGATAACTATTGAATGTGAAAAATTAGTATCCAGTGATAAGTTTGTGTTCTTGCTCGGTGGTGAACACTCAGTTTCACTCGGGCTTTTTCAAGCATTAGCAAAACATATTGACCCAAAAGATACTACAATAGTACATATCGACGCTCATTGTGATCTTCGCGATAATGATAGTGACTATAGTACTCACCCCTCAAACTATGCTCACTCATGCGTACTTCATCGTGGAAATGAACTCGGATATAAACTTGTCCAAGTCGGTATTCGTACATACTCAATAGATGAATACAATTATTTTTCTGATCCTAGGAATAATATAAAAGTTTTTGAGTGGGGCAATGGAAATAAAATTCCAAGTATCGATGAAATTCTTGCATCAGTGACAACTAAAAATGTCTATCTGACTATTGACGTTGACGGTTTTGATCCCGCACATATGCCAGGTACCGGTACACCAGTTCAAGGTGGACTTGAGTGGTGGTATGGAATGGAACTTATAACTAGATTAGTAAAAGAGAAAAATTTAATAGGTGCAGATATAGTAGAAGTCTCTCCTATGAAAGATTCAGTTCTCACAGAGTATGGTGCCGCACAACTTTGCTACACTATCATTGCAAATAAATTTAGAGATAGGTTAGAGTAATTAAAAATCCCACAATTATGTGGGATTTTTAATTTATGAATACTTCTCTATTAACTCGTTTGCTTCTTTCGGATTTGCTTTCATTTCAAGCAAAGCTTGCAGCATAAGTGGAGCAACGATTGTCGCATCGGATTCAATTACAAACATTGGTGTATCTTTTGTGAGTTTATCCCATGTAATTTTTTCATTTGGGGTCGCTCCTGAGTATGAACCATATGAAGTAGTAGAATCAGATATTTGACAGAAATAAGCCCAGGGCTTCGCCTCCTGCTCCATATCATACTTGAGAGATGGCACTACGCAGATTGGAAAATCGCCTGCTATACCACCACCGATTTGGAAGAACCCAATTCCCTCTCCTTCTGAAAGTTTCTGATATTGATCATAGAATTCTCCCATGTATTCTATCCCAGATTTTACAATAGATGCACTAGCATCACCATGCTTCACGTGCGAAGCAAAGATATTTCCAAATGTAGAATCTTCATATCCTGGAACAACAATAGGAATATTGTACTCTGCTGCTGCAAGTAGCCAACATTCTTCTGCTTTACCTTCGTGTTTTTCTTTATCTAGAGTTTTGATTAATTCATAAAAATATTCATGCCAGAATTTTCGAGTACCCTCTTTAGTAGCATTCTCCCACATTGGAACGATGTGTTTTTCTACTGCTCGAAAAGCTTCATCCTCAGGGATACTTGTATCTGTAACTCTGCGCATACGATTATCTAAAATCTTTGTATCATCTTCTTTTGTAAAATATCTATAATCTGGGAAATCTTTGTAGGAATGGTGAGCAACTAAACGAAAAAGTGACTCTTCCAGGTTTGCACCAGTTGAAGATATTCCAGAGATAAGTCCTGCACGAATTGCCGGAGCAAGCACTATACCAAGCTGAGCTGAAGACATTGCTCCAGCAAGGGCCCAGAACATCTTGCCACCTTTCTCTGTATGCCTCCAATATGCAATGAGAGCATCGCGAGTAGCACGAGCATTGAAGTTCTTATAATTTTTTAAAATGAATTCTAGTATAGGAAGATTATTACTCATAGGATTTTTTATTAATTAATAATTACCAACCGAACATTTTTCCAACTTCTTCAGGAGTTTCTCTTTTACGAGCAACTACTACGTGGCCATTCTCAACAATTATTTTAAGTGGTGAAGAAAGTAAACAGTGGTGCATAACAAGGGCATCTTCATAAGCTCCAGTATCGAAAACTGCTACATACATGGGGTTACCTTCATCCATTTCATAATCAGGCAGTGATATAGAGCCATTTGTCCCATTATAGACATCATCAGAGTCACAAGTTGACCCTGCAAGCCACACTTCTGTTAAATTTTTATCATTACTACTATTTACAGGGACTATTGCCCAATTTTGTTTTATGGCCCAAGTATCACAGAGGTCATTCATAAAGCTACCATCGAGCACATACCATTTCTTGGCATCTGCCTTTTTACTATGGATTTTCTTAGTATCAATTACCTTATATATATTTATCTGCGCAGGAGCTGCAATATAGCGACCCCATTCACAAATTATATTTGGATGAGGTACACCTTTTTTTTCAGATTCTTTTTTAACTACTTCAAATATTTTCTCTAGTAGTTTGTCTACTGGATAACTCTTGGTTCGCTCGTATGGTATCGGCATACCACCTCCAATATCGATAGTATCAAGGGATGGATTTTTTTCTTTTAATTTAAAATAAACATCGAGGGCATATTTGATAGGTACAATCACATCTGAGAGCTTCTCTATTTGAGAACCGATGTGGTAGTGAAGTATCTTTAGATTTTTAAATCTTCCCATACCAAGTATTTCTTTGGATGAAAATCCAAAGCGGTCTATTGGTTTGTTCCAGATAGAAGCTGCTTTCACAGGCATATCGATCCGAATACCAACATCGTATTTTGAATGCTGAAGAAGTTTAAGCTCATTTGGACCTTCAATGATTGGGAATATTTTTGTACCTTTGTGTTGAAGTTCATCTATCAGATTCATATATTTATCAGTCTTTGGACCATTGCATAGAATACGGATATTTGGGTTGAAAGACTCTTGCTCCAACATTTTCTTTATTAAATAAAGATCATTGTATGAAGATGTCTCAAGATGTGCTCCTTCACCAACGATAGACATGATGGCTTCTTTGTTCTGATTTACCTTCATTGGGAAGTGATATATAAATTTACCCTTATACCCAGTTTTCTTTGAAAGAGCGTGAGCTGTATCTAGCAAATCTTCAAGTCTTTCTTCGATTACGAAAGGCATGAGTATCTCAAGAGAAGTTCCCATTTTATCTGCTAAGTAGCGCACATTGTAAATATTGTGGCCTTCTTTGATAATCAGGTCACCATCTTTATTGAAATCAAAATATTGAGTATTAAAATCTTTAGCACCAATCTTCCAGAGCTTCTTTGAAGCAACAGAACGTTTAGTCATTTCTTTTTACCAGACGAATCTCGCGTCTGTAATAAAATAATAATATGAATATAATAGCAAAATCTACCAATATGTAAAGGTTTTAGAGCCCTTCTTCTTTGAGTTTCTCAATCAACTCTTTAGACTTTTTAGAAAGTTTAGTTGGCATTTTGACTAGGACTCGGATAATGATATCTCCCCGTCCACGACTCGATGGCACACCTTTGCCTTTAACTCTTAGCAACTCTCCATGATTTATCCCTTCTGGGATTTTAACTTCCATAACATTTCCTTCAAGAGTTTTGAGCTCGTAATTTATCCCAAGTAATGCATCACTTAGATTTATCTTTATATCAATATTTAGATTAAGCCCATCACGTTTAAATAGTGGATGAGATTTTACATTTACTTTGATATACAGATCCCCTGCCTGGCTTCCTTGGATAGCTTCACCCATACTAGTCATGCGAAGCATTTCACCAGCATTTATGCCAGCTGGAACTTTAATCTCAATTTCTTCTTGCTTGTTGCGAACTCCTTTGCCGTGGCATTCATTACATTTCTCACTTGGAATTTTTCCTTGGCCATGACAAGATTCACATGTTTTAGTAGTTTGAAATGTTCCAAGTATTGAGCGCTTCATTTCACGAATCTGGCCGTTACCATTACATGTTTTGCATGTATCCATCTTTGTCCCAGGTTTTCCACCTGAACCTTTACAAATATCACAAACTGATTGTTTGGAAAGTAAGATTGTACGAGTAACTCCAAAAATTGAATCTTCAAAAGTTAAATCTATCTCAGTTGAGATATCTCTACCTCTTTTGGCTTTCCCTCCACCGCGACCCATTCCTCCACCAAAGAAATCTCCAAATATATCGCCAAGATCTCCCATATCGAACTCTACTCCGTTGCCTTGCTGGAATCCTGAGAAATCAAAACCCCCAAATCCACCTCCTTGACCAGGATTGAAGCCTTGAGGTCCATCTGCACCAAAGCGGTCGTACTGAGCGCGTTTCTGGTCATCTGAGAGCGTCTGGTAGGCTTGGTTCACTTCCTTGAACTTCGAATCATCCCCCTTGTTCTTATCAGGGTGGTATTTATGCGCCATCTTATGGAACGCTTTTTTAATTTCGTCTTTCGACGCACTCTTTGATACTCCTAATGTTTCGTAATAATCTTTTGACATATATTTTATTCAAAACATTTTTTATCAACGGAACCACTATAATTTACACATTTTTTAATATCGTTAATTTTATTAACAGTATCTTCTCTAAAAGCAGATTTTGGAAACAAAATACCTAATATTAAAACAACAAATAAACTAATAGTTAGTATTATAATTGATTGTGAGCATATATATTTTCTTAAGGTAATCTCTTCCGGTGAAAAAAGCTTATGAATTAAAACTGCAAATAGAGATAATATTAATGCCATACTAAACATTAGAACCATTGCTGAATACAAACTTTCTGCTGATTTAACAATGTTTACATCAATTATAATAAACGAAAGAATGGCAGAAAAAATACCTATAATTTCAATATTTTTAAAAGACTGACTTTTAAGTTCGCTATTAAAACTACCTTTTGCACTCTCAATTTTTTCATCTAAGTCTTTTATTTTCTTGTCTAAACCTTTTATTTTCTTTTCAGCACTTAGATAATATTTTTCAGCTACATTTTTATCAGAATTTATATTTGTTCTAGTTTGTGTAGGTTTAAACTTAGAAATACCTGGGATTTCTTGAGCACCTGCCGTTGATGTTTGATTTGTTTGTTTTTCGTTTGTGTCCATGGGAAATAATTTATATCAAAGTATCAAATTTAATTGTCTCTGCTTCAGATATAAATTTCTCTATTTCATTATAATTATATGAATTTTTACTACCGATTAAAGTATTTATGTCTCTAGTTATAAGTACTCCTTCTTTTATTTCACCATCTTTGCCAATCATTGAACCGACTTCATAAGTCTGAGAATTATTAATTTTGCCTATAGAGAATTCTTTTTCTTCATTAAATCTAAGATTAATTTCTTTAGGTAGAAATTTTTCGTCGAATTTTGACCTGTCAAAAAGTTCAAAAAGATCTTCAAACGCGTCTTCTTTAAAGAAAGTTGTTACATGTCCTATGCGATTTATTTTTACTTTTGAAGATTCAATTATCTCAACTATCTTTTCAAAACTATCTTGAAGAAAATTTTCGTTTGGAGAAAAGATATCAAGTCTATTTTTTGCCAGACTAATGTTTAGTAATGTAGAATTAACAACGATTCTAGGTATTTCAGATGGTGCATTATCAGGAATACCTAAGATTTGAGGATTCAAATCTACTCCAAATACATCCTTAATTTTTAAGGAAATTTTTTCTACTTGTTCAGAAAAATTTTCGCTAAAAAAGAGAGATAATTGTATTTGAATAAATTGCCTATTATTTTTCATAGTTTTTACTTTTTAATTTAATAATTATTTACTCTCCGGATTCTCATTTACTTCTGCGTCTTTAATCTCTTCACTTTGAGTTTCTGCTGTTGTATTTTGCTCCTGCCCGCCTCCTGCGGATTCGGGTGAACTTTTACTCATCGCTTCACCGATTTTTGAGACTTCAGTAGTTAGAGCTTCAAGTGCAGATTTGATAGCTTTTACTTGCTCATCAGTACCTCCTGCCTGCGCAGGCAGGTCTTTAGCAGTCTTCACCGCTGCAATCTTTTCTTCTACTGAAGTTTTAAGCGCAGTATCAATCTTATCGCCGTATTCTTTTACTGACTTCTCAGCTGAGAAGATCATCATTTCTGCAGTATTCTTCTCATCGACAAGTGCCTTCTTCTTCGCGTCTTCATCTGCATGTGCTTCGGCTTCATCTTGCATGCGCTTGATATCAGCATCTGTAAGACCTGAACTTGCCTCAATGCGGATAGATGATTCCTTACCACTAGCTTTGTCCTTTGCTTTCACATTTAGTATTCCGTTTGCATCGACATCGAATGTCACTTCAATCTGTGGCATACCGCGTGGTGCTGGTGGAATATCGCCAAGGATGAATCGGCCAAGGGATTTATTGTCGCTTGCCATTGGGCGCTCACCTTGAGTGATGTGGATTTCTACTGAAGTCTGATTATCAGCAGCAGTTGAGAATACTTGTGACTTTGAACTTGGGATTGTAGTGTTTCTCTCAATAAGCTTGGTAGACACACCTCCAAGGGTCTCGATACCGAGAGATAGTGGAATGACATCAAGAAGAAGCACATCCTTCACATCGCCTTGAAGCACTCCAGCTTGAACAGCAGCACCAAGAGCCACCACTTCATCTGGGTTGATTGAGCGATTTGGTTCTTTATTGAAAAGCTTCTTTACTGCTTCTACGATTGCAGGCATGCGAGTCTGGCCTCCAACCATGATGATCTCATTGATATCAGTCATCTTAAATGGTGAAGCTTCCATAGCTCGCTTGGTGATCTCGATAGAGCGGTCGATGTACTCCTGAGAAAGCTCTATAAGTTTCGCTTGTGTCATCTTCAGTAGCAAGTGCTGAGGACCAGCATCTGTTGAAGTGATGAACGGAATATTGATTTCAGTTTCTGGAGTTGTTGAGAGCTCAATCTTTGCCTTCTCAGCTGCTTCATCTAGGCGCTGAAGTGCAAGTGGGTCTTTCGTGATGTCTACGCCTGACTGCTTCTTGAATTCATCTGCAATCCAAGAAATAATTTTCTGGTCGATATCGCGGCCTCCCATGTGTGAGTCGCCATCTGTAGACTTCACTTCGATAACATCGTTTGAAACTTCAAGGACTGACACGTCAAATGTTCCTCCTCCGAAGTCATAGACTACGATCTTCTCATCTTTCTTTGTATTAAATCCGTACGCAAGCGCTGCTGCTGTCGGCTCGTTTATAATACGCTTCACATCGAGGCCTGCAATGGCACCAGCGTCTTTTGTCGCTTTACGTTGTGCATCGTTAAAATATGCAGGGACAGTTATGATAGCTTCTGTGATTTTCTCACCGAGCTTTGCTTCGACATCTGATTTAATTTTAGCTAGTATCATCGCAGAAATTTCCTCTGGGCGATTCCATTTGTCGCCAATGTTTACTTCCACACCGCCATCTTTACCTTTCTGAACCTTAAACGGTGCAGTCTTTTGTGATTTTTGAATTTCAGGATCTTCAAACATGTGGCCCATGAAGCGCTTGATACCATAAATTGTATTTTGTGGATTTGTCACAGCCTGACGCTTCGCAAGTAGACCGACTAAACGGTCACCATTTTTACCAATGGCTACTATTGATGGTGTTGTTCGTGCACCTTCTACATTTTCAATGATCTTCGGTTGACCACCCTCAATGATTGCTACTGCACTATTTGTTGTACCTAAGTCTATTCCAATTATTTTTGACATATGTGTTTTTAAATTAATTACTTATAATTTACTTATTTAAATCTGATGTTTGCATAGGACTCGGTATCGGTGGAACACTCATATCTATAACACCATAATCCTTTTCATATTTTTCAATTTGTTGATTGAAGAATATTGCAATACTTTTAGCTACTTGTGGAGGGGTTGCAAAAGCATCTAGTGAATTCCCAGATGTTACAGCGAACATTATTGCTCCTTTACTATACGCACCTAGCGCTCCGTCTGCGAATTTTTTTGGTAACTGATTAAAATCTACTTTTGTTGGATCTATCATATATTTTTGCTACTTAATTTTTAATAATTTTAATAATTTCTTCTACTACTTCATCGAGTGGCTTTTCAGCATCTATTGGTACAGCTCCTCTGTCTATCATTTCTTTTTTATAAATCTCATGCCAATTTAAAATTCTTTTTTGTTCGACTTCATGTTTACCGTAATCATTGTTTGTCCTATTGTTTATACGTTCAATAAAAACTTCGGGACTACAAGTAAGGAAAAAAATTGAATCAAATAAACTCAGGAATTCATTTTGATTAGAAGCAACACCAGCGACAACGACCACATCTTTCGATTCATCCATTAGCTTAACCAATCGATCTTTGTCACATATCCAACCATGAGCTTCATGCCATTCATTATCTATCCCAGGATGCCAGCTAGCTCTTTCCTTCGTTTCTTTATTTATCCAATGACACAAATCTTTGACACTATCTATATCAATTGCAGAAATTCCTTTTTCATTTAGTCTTTCTGTAATACTAGATTTCCCAGTACCAGAGACACCTGTTATGTAAAATCTCCTCATACTTTTTGATTATATACTTACCTTTTTATTTTGACAAGTATTTAGTGACCACTAAAATTATGTTGATATTATATTTATAGATGTTATAATGTCAACATGGTTAGAAAAACATCTATAAAAAAGGCTATTTTAAAAGCTTTTTCTGAAAATAAGCCTGTTAGTGTAGATACTATAAAAAAAACTGCTGAGAAGGCCATTTTACGCGAATATGAAGGCAAAAACCCTGACTATGCCATCAATAGATCTATAAAAAACATGGTTTCTGATGGCTTAGTTGAAACATTTAACTCTGAACACAGTCAATACTTCAGACTAACTCCTACTGGTAAACAAAAACTAAACAACATTACCCTTGAAGCTGAAGGTGGATTAGTTTCTACAAAGTGGGATGGCTATTGGCGCATGATACTTCTTGACCTTCCAGAAGATCGTAAAAGTGAACGTGAAGCCCTTAGATATTTATTAAAAAAGGCAGATTTTATTTGCATTAAGAACTCTGTCTGGATTTCTATGTATCCATACGAGCATTTATTCACAAATATAAAAAAAGATCTTGGTCTTACGACAGAAATGATGATAGTAGTAACAGATAGAATAGACAAAGAAACCGAGAATGAATTTTTAAGATTGACTATCAAAAAATAAAACTCCATTACTTGGAGTTTTATTTTTTATATTGAAATATATTTACTCGTGCTGGACGGATGACACGATCCCCTATTTTATATCCAGCTTGAATTACCTTTTCAATGGTGTGATCTTTTGATTGATCATCTGTAAGAATACTTTCGATAGATTCATGCATGTTGGGATCGAAGGAAATACCAACTTTGTCTATTATTTCCACACCCGCGTTTGATAAGCCTGTGATTATCTGCTGATATATATATTCTACTCCTGTTCTCCAACCCTGATCTACTTTCTCCCATGCTTCTTTATTGCTCATCGCCATATCAAAGCTATCAATAGAAGGTAGTAAACTTTCAACAATTTTCTCTTTAGTTAGTAGTGAAGTATTTGCGCGCACTTGATCCATTTCTTTCTGTAAATTTACATAGTCTGCTTTTGCTCTCTGCCATCCTGTAAGATACTCCTCTTTTTCTTTCTGAGCAATCTTCAAATCTTCTCTAAGTTTCCCTACAACATCTTTCGTAGGTAGAGCATCGCCATCTTCTGTACTATCTACAAATGTGACATCTTCAAAATTTTCTCCTGCCTGCGCAGGCAGGTCATCTTTTATATTTTCTTCATCCATACGCATGTATCATAAACAAAAAACCAGATTCTCGCAAATCTGATTTCTTGAAGTGTATTAACGCTTTGACCACTGTGGAGATTTGCGAGCTTTTTTAAGACCGAACTTCTTACGTTCAACAACACGAGGATCGCGTTTTAACATTTTAGCTTTTTTAAGAGTACCACGTAGTTCTGCATCAAATAGTACCAGCGCACGTGATATACCATGGCGAACTGATTCAGCTTGAGCATGTGATCCACCACCTTTTGTAGTGACAACAACTTCAAATTTTTCAGAAGGTGCAGCAGTTTCAAAAGCACCTGTAACAATTTTTTTAAGTTCTGCTGTTGGGAAATACACTGCCAAATCTTTACCATTGATAGAGTAAGATGTCTTAGAAGCTTTAATGAGCTTTACTACTGCAGTAGCAGTCTTGCGACGGCCGATAGCTCTATAATATTCATTTTTACTTGTCTTTTTTTCAGTCATATAAAATTATTCACTAATTGTTAAATGCTTCATCATGAGAGGACGTAGTTTATTTCCTGGAAGCATGCCGTAAACAGCAAGCTCATACAGACCTTTCCATCCTTTATTCTTTACTATCTTTTCATTAGTAGCAGTTTTAAAACCTCCCGGGTAGCCTGAATAAGTCTCATGTAGAGTTTCCTTCATACGACGTTCTGACATCTTAGTAAGTTTTGCATTTATTATTTCAACCTTAACGTCTGCTACCTTGTTTGGAACGTAGTCCGGTGCGTGTTTGCCCATAAGAATCTTCGCAGCAGCAGAAGCAACGCGACCAAAAGTCTTTCCACTAGCATCAATTGTGTGTGTTGTAGTCATATTATTATACAAATTCAATTACAGCCATCTTACTTGCATCTCCTGCACGTCTTGGCAACTTAGTAATACGAGTATATCCTCCTGTTCGATCTTTATATTTTGGAGCAATATTATCTATAAGGTTTGAAGCTTCGGCATTTAAGTTGTAGAGGCGAGATATAACAAGACGACGAGACGCAAGTGTACCGATATTTGCTTTTGTAATTAATTTTTCGATAGTAGGACGAAGCTCTTTTGCTTTTGCTTCTGTTGTTTCGATGCGACCATGAGCAATAAGAGAAAGCATAAGTCCCTTGAGAAGGGCTTCTCTTTGATTCTTTGTTCTTCCAAATTTTCTTACATTACTGTGGTGTCGCATAAAAACTTTTTATATTACTATTAATTATTTAAGTGTTATACCGTAATTACTTAATATCTTTTTGATTTCTTGAATTCCTTTATCTCCCATACCATCGATCTCAAGCAAATCTTCTTTCTTCTTGCGAGCGATTCCTCCGATAGTACGAATATTTGCAGAAGTTAAAGCATTCAGTGTACGAGTTGAAAGATCCAATGTATCAATACGAGTCTTGAGGGTGTCTGTAAATTCATTGCCTTCACCTTTAGTCTTAGATTCTTTTTCACTGCCTTCTTCAGATGAAGATATAGTCTCGATCTTTGATCTTGAAGCAATAGTGTATCCAACGATTGCTTGTAACTGTTCTACCATAATAGTGATAGCTCTTTCAAGTGCTTCACGAGGGGAAAGAGTTCCATCAGTTTCAATAGTCATACGCAACCTATTGTGGTTTGTCTTGTCGCCAACACGCATATTTTCAACTTCATATGAAACTCGACGTATAGGAGTAAATATTGCATCAACTGCAATTGTACCTACTTCTGTCTTGCTTTTTTGATGAACATCTTTTGATATAAATCCTAGACCTTTTTCAATAGTCATTTCAATTGAAAGATTATTTTTACCAGTAACTTCAGCAATGAAAAGATCTTTGTTTAAAACTTCAACCTGCCCAGTAACTTCAATATCAGCTGCAGTAACATGTTTTGGGCCTTTGACTGAAAGTTTAACAGTTTGTGGTTCATCTGTTAGAAGACGGAAACGAACTTGTTTCAAATGAAGAAGAATTGTTATGACATCTTCTTTTACTCCATCTATTACTGAAAATTCATGGTCAGCACCGTCTATCTTAAGTGAAGTAATAGCTGCACCTGTGAGAGAAGATAGAATTATACGACGAAGCGAATTACCTAAAGTGTGTCCATACCCAGGGTAAAGACCGTCAATCTCATAGACACCTTTTGTGTCTACTTCAGAAATGATAGATAACTTTGATGGTAATATTATATTTAAATCAGACATATGTTATTTTTTAGAGCCAAAGGCCCTCACTATTATCTTATTAAAAGAAACCTCACCTTTACTAATAATAAAAACAAAAACTAAATTAACGACTATAAAATTCAAGAACGGTGTTTAAATCCAGAATTGCGTCAACATTTTTTGGCTTGCCTTGGATTTTTCCTTCAAGCTTTTCTACATCAAATGTAAGCCAATTTGGAAGAGTATATTCTTTTAGCTTTTTCGCCATATCTGCAAACAATGGGCTCTTCTTACTGCCTTCACGAACAGCTATAACATCTCCAACTTTTACACGACTAGATGCTACTGTTGTTTTCTTTCCGTTTAGTGTTATATGACCGTGTGAGACAAGCTGACGAGAAAGTCTACGAGTGTGGGCAAGGCCAAAACGGTAAACAACATTGTCGAGGCGAGTTTCTAGAAGCTCAAAAAGTTGATCTGTCGCAACTGTACCTTTGTGGCCGACAGCTTCGTTGATATAGTTTGAAAACTGACCTTCACTAATACCATACATAAAGCGAACCTTTTGTTTCTCTATGAATTGCAAAGCATAACCAGATAGAACTTTTGGTCTTTTATTTTTTGCATTTTTTGCATGTCTTGCTTCAGAAACGACGAATTTAGCTGTTTGACATTTTTCAAACACAGCTGGCCCTAGGCGTCGACATATTTTATATTTTTGAGCAGTCTTCATAATGATTAAAATTTAATTAATTAAACTCGGCGTGGCTTCTTTGGCTTTGGCCCATTGTGTGGGACAGGAGTCATATCGCGAATACTTGTAATCTCTATGTCGTAAGCCATAAAAGCTCGGATTGTAGGCTCACGCCCACTACCAACACCTTTAACTTTTACATCAACTTCTTTTATTCCTAGAGCCTTTGCTTTTTCACCTAGAACTTGGCCTGCTTTTCCTGCAGCAAATGGTGTTCCTTTCTTTGCGCCTTTAAACCCTAGTGATCCAGCTGAAGTCCAGTAAATTGTATTTCCTTCTTTATCAGATAGAACAACCTTTGTATTATTGAAAGTAGCTTCAATATGAAGAGTTCCAGAAACAATTTTCTTCTTAGGAACTTTCACACCTTGCTTTGGTGCTTCTGTTGTTACTTCTTTAGGATCTACACTCCCTTCTTCTTTAGTTATTATTTTTACTTTTCCCATATCATTAATTATGTTTTACTTTCCTTTCGGCGACCAGAAGCCATTGTCTTGCGAACGTTACCTCGGACAGTTCTAGAATTAGTTTTTGTTCTCTGACCATTTACTGGGAGTCTTCGCATATGTCTGATACCTCTATATGCTTTGATATCTTTCAATCTTTTTACATTTGAAGAAATTTCACGCTTTAGCACTCCTTCGATTGACATAGTTTCGATTATTTTACGGATAGCATTTTCTTGATCAACTGTTAGAGTATCTGCTTTAATATTTGAATCAACTCCTGCTTCCTTTAATATAGCTTTAGAACGAGAAATACCTATACCGTATAGGGATGTGAGACCAATGTATAGGTGTTTATTATTTGGGATAGTTATACCTAAGATTCTCATAGAATTATTGTTTTTGCTTATGTTTAGGATTTGAACAAATAACATGAAGATGTCCTTCACGTTTTACTAGTTTGCACTTTGCACAAATTTTTTTAACAGCTGATTTAATCTTCATACCTTTATAACGCGAAATAAAAATATAGGGTTTTCACCCTGTATTTTCTTCAAATACACGTATGTAAGTCACATAATACACTATACATTAAAAAAACGCAAGGGGGTTATTGCTATACTCTTTTTATAATCCTACCCTTACCTCCATACGGGTCAAGCAAGACTTCAACTCTGTCACCGACAAGAACTTTGATTCTGTGTATGCGCATCTTCCCAGCTAAGTATGAGATGATTATTTTACTATCACTTCCATCTTCTGATCCACCTCCAATATCTACTCTAAAAAGAGTATTTGGAAGAGCTTCAGTCACTGTACCGATAACAGTATTATTGTCGTCTTTTTGATTCATTAATGTCTAAGTATTATAGCAATAAAAGAGTTAGAATCCAAGCGCTACTCAATTATTACCTCTATCTTTGAAGTATCGGTTGGTAGATATTTATTCCAAGGTGGGAAAATTTTTACTGAAGCATAGGTTATGCCTGGATCAGATTTAAAAATTGGTTGTATATCTTTTTTTGAAACCCCAGCGTAAGATTTTTTTAACACTTCAGCATCATGTGACCATACAGGATTTATTTTCCCAGATAAATTGAAAGATACAGATTTTAAATCTTTAGAGATAATTTGGTTTGGAGTGGAAAAACTAAAAGTAAGATCAGAGATATCACCTATTTTTACCTGAGCAAGCTCAAGAGGTGATAAATTTGGTAACAACCTTTTAATTAGAGTGCGAGAAAGATCGTCTTTATTTATTATCACAGAAGAGACTAATCCTGTTATCTTTGCTTTGTAATTTGGTGTCGGAGAAAGAATACTATCCTCTACCTTAGAAGAAACATTCATAGCTTCAGGGTAAAGTATATAGCCTGCAGGAACTTGTGCAGTGACCCTTTTTAATAGATTACTCTTAAATGTAGACAGCGCGTAAGCATTTAAAACTCCTAAATCCTGAGGGCTTGGCCTATAGACAATTCCTTGAGCTCCACCTTTGAGGGGAGATTTTAATTTGGCATAAATTTTCTTTGCTTTTGCTGTACCTTTAAAAGAGTTGATTGAAAAATCACTAGGTTCACCATTATAAGTGTCCCCTGCAAGAAAAGAAGTGATACCTATAGAAGCTTGTCCAGGAACAATCTTTTTTGATTGGTCGAGCTTGTATCCTGGGATATTTACTACACCATCGGTCTGATAAGCTTTACCAGAGCTATCAGAAATGAAAGTATGGATCAAAAGCTTTTGGGATTTAGTGCTGTATTCGTTGTAAAAAGTTACCTCACCATGAGCTTTTATAGACACATCTTCTTTTTCTGTTAAGGTAATTTCTTTTGTTTCTGTTTCTGGCACTATCATTAATTCAAAATTCATTGGTGAATCTTTCGCATTAAAAGCATTTAATACTTCTTTATCCAAAACAAGCTCAGTAGTTTTTTGTCTAATAGTTATAGTAGTCTTTTCAAATAAATTTGAAACAAAGTAAATCCCTCCAACTAAGATCGCGGTTAGCAATAAAAATTTAATTGGTTTTCTGATATAAAAATTACTTTTTTTAACTCTAGGAGTACTATAAATCTTTTCTTCGGGCTCTCTTCTTAAAATATGTTTGTTGGGTTTAATATCACCTTCAATCTTGTTTAGATAATCTTCTGTATCTAAAACTTGCATTTTCTTAGGCTCTGGTGTGATTTCTTTCTTCGAAATTCTAGTAATTTTCACACCTTTGGATTTCATATCTTGTATAACTTTTTTAGGCATTTTGTTTTTCTTTATTTATTGATTTTCTCATTATTCCTATAGCTTCAACCATCAAGAATGGATCGCATGTTCCATCTTTTACACTACACATATTTAAAAATTCTGGCCCTTCTAGTGTTATAACTGTACATTTGTGTTCTGAGACCATTGATTGAATAAATGGTTCATTGCATATGACACCCTTAAACCACGCTCTTATATCAGCATCAGCTGTTAAAAATATTGTCCCCGGAAGTCTCAGTGTGTGTGGAAGGGTTCCTACGCATTGTCTAAATGCTTCCCCCCAAGAATTTTCAATAGATTGAAAGAGTGGTTCAACTTTTTTCTTCTTTCGATCAGACAAAGTACCTGCACTATACAAATTAAATAGCTCGATAGCGTCACGTAATTCTATCTCGAGCTTAGTGCATATATATTTAAAGAAAGTCCTTTTACCAAAAGGAAAAGAGAGTGACGCTTTTAATATACCTTTTGTGATTATGGCTACATCTGTAACTTCCCCACCGATATCAAGAAGTAAATATGAATCCGGTGAAATATATTTTTCACGGACAGCTAAATACGAACATACTGAAAAGGAAGCAAATGATATTGGTATATGGTGGAACGTATTTGAAATTGTATCTCGTATCTTGTCTAAGCATAGTTTAGGTGAAAGAGATATAATCATATGCATTTCTACAGATCTGCTCCTCATCCCTATCGGTTCATCAACTAGATATCCATTGAGTGATACTCCCATAATATGATGTTCGATAACTTCAGGAGAACTTTTGGCGCCACCATATTTTTTATCATAAAGAGTATTTAAAGACAGTATCTCTTTTTGAAGCATTTCATCAGCTAAGTTGTTTGTAAATGCAAATGAATGCTCTCTAGACATTTTAACTATGCGTGTTTCTGACAAGTACCAAGGTGATGCGAGTACGCAAATTATCTCATCTGGGGCGCCTAACTTTGCATCGTAAAGTCCGTTAGCAGTAGTTTTTAATGCGGATAACATATCTTTCAAGAATAGATTGAAATCTAATTCATCGTGAAAAGCGATTTCAGTACGGACAGATTTGATTATTGTAGGTGTGCCTTTATCTGTATTTGGAATCCTAGCTATTGCTCCGCCAATACTACCTGATCCAATATCAAAAATAGCAACAATTTTTGTAACAAGTGCAAGTGACAGTAGTATTCCGGCAACGATAAGTCGCTGCATTTTTTCTTTCTTTTGAACCTTTGAAAAACCAAATATCATATATAGCGATATTATACTACATAATCCAGAGAAAAAATATATAAAAGCTATTCTAAAGTAGCTTTTATTCGTCGTATCCCTTGAGCGACAGCTTCTTCTTTTTGAATCTTGAAATGTCCAAGTTCACTTGTATTTTTTACATGAGGGCCCCCACAAAATTCTTTGGAAATAGCCTTACCATCTTTATCTTCTATAAAATACAAAGACACTGTGTCTGGATACTTTGCTCCGAACTCCATTTCAGCGCCAATTTTTTCTGCTTCAGCAAGTGGCATTTCTCTGCGAACAACATTTAATTTTTGTGATATTTTATCATTTACCCAATCCTCTACATTTTTCTTCTCGACGTCAGTAAGTTTATGGTCACATAGGAAATCTATCCGTAGACGCTCTTCGGTAATATTACTTCCCCTTTGTTTAATATCAGGATTTACTATCGCTTGAAGTCCTGCAAGCAGTAAATGGTGTGCTGTGTGGAGCCTTATAGTCTTTTCATTATGATTTGCAAGTCCACCTTTAAACATTCCCACTGATGCAGTTTGAGAGAGCTTTTGATGTTCTTCCATTTTTTTATCAAAACCTTCTCTATCTACAACAATTCCTTTTTCTTTAGTTAATTCTTCTGTAAGTTCAATTGGAAAACCGTAAGTAGTAGCTAAAATAAAAGGATCAGTACCTTTTTCAAATTCTTTTAGACCCTTATCTAAGGTTTCTCTAAATCTTTTCTCTTCTTTCTCTATCTCTCCTTTATCATCAAGTTTATATAATTCATTATAAACTTTTCTTATTTTTTCAATTTCATTACTGAGTGGATTTTTAGAGAATCGTACTGCTCGTCTAATCAACCTACGTAAAACATAACCTCGTCCAGTATTTGAAGGCACCAAGCCCTCAGATATCATAAATAATGCTGCTTTGACGTGATCTGCAACAATGCGTTCTTCTTTTGTCGCCTCACTGTTAAATAAATCAGTATCATATACGCTTTTCTTGTTTTGAACTGTAGCAAGCAATCGCTCAAAACCCATACCTGTATCTATACCTAGAGTATCGAGTTTTTTAAGTGAAGCTTGTCCTTTGTCGAGTTTCTCTCTTGATCCATCACAAAAATACTCATTGAAAACTATATTCCACACCTCAACATCATCCCCATTTGCATTCTTACAATATATCTCAGTTGTTGGACCACATGGACCAGAGTCTCCGGTTGGACCCCAAAATACATCTGTTCCATCTTCACGAACTTCAAGATTAGGATCAATATTCTTCCAAATCTGTCTTGATTCTTCATCTTTAGGCACTACTCCTTCACCTTTATATATAGTCACATATGAGATAGGTAAGTTTAACTCTTTAGTGATAAATTCATGAGCATATTCAATAGCTTCTTTTCTTTCATATCCACCAAAAGAAAAATTACCGAGCATTTCAAAAAAAGAAAGGTGCGTATCATCACCAACTTCATCTATATCTCCAGTACGAACACACTTCTGAACTGTAACAATATTTTTTGTTCCAAAATCACGAATAGCATTCTCGGGTGCACCATAATATGGTTTAAATTGTTGCATTCCTGCTGTAGTAAAAAGTACAGAAATATCACCCTCTGGGATTAAAGACGATGAAGGTAATCTTTTATGTCCTTTAGATTCAAAGAATTTTAGGAATTTTTCTCGTACATCATTTGATTGCATAGACACATATTATACCAAAATAACTAAACATAAAAGCCCTCCTGCGGAGAGCTCTTGTATTTCTAATTTATATCAGTATTAGCATTATTTTGAAAAAATTTTGTTTTCTTTAATTGTTCTTCTGCAAACCAGAGCACTGTAAAGATAAATAGTGTTAGGAATGTGGCAATGATTGCGAGTTTGTATAAGCCAAACCCAGATGCCATACCGATCCCTGCTGAAACCCAAAGTGCAGTTGCAGTCGTCATCCCCATTAGTTTACTTTCTTTGGAAAAAATAAGTCCTGTGCCAAGAAATCCAACACCAACTACAATTTGCGCAACTATCATTAGAGGATTCAGTCCTGGTAAATTCAAATAAGTTTTCACCATTTCTTCAGAAACAATCACAAACAATGCTGAACCCATAGCAACCAGTGCGTATGTACGCATGCCTGCAGTTTTATGTGCCCATACACGCTCAGTACCAATAATAAGACCTAAAAATAAAGCTACGAATAGTTTAGTAATAAGTTCCATTGTCGCCCCATCAAAAAAGTTTTCCATATAGGTTTATTATAGCAAAAGTTTATATCACTACGCCACCACCTATACACACATCCTTGTCATAAACTACTATAGATTGACCTGGTGAGATTAAAATCGCCTTATCAAATATAACCAAGTTATTTTCAATTTTACAAGGTAATTGTTCACCATGATAACGAATCTGGGCAGTGTACTTTTTTCCTTCTTCAGGAATACTAGAAATCCAATTTATATTTTTTATGCGAAAACAAGCATCCTGATCAGAAAGGCCTTGCGCAGCGTGACTGGCGCGAGCAGAAGAAATTCTCACCAGAGAATTATCTGTGCCTTTATGAGCAGGATGATTGTTGTAGCTTACTGTAATAGTATTTTTTTTTATATCTTTTACTACTACATATAGTGGTGTGTCATCTGTAGAATGTTTTGTAATTGTAAATCCATGTCGTTCACCGAGTGTAAAAAATACTGCTCCATTATGGTGGCCAATTATTTCCCCTTTTTCATTTAAAACATCGCCCTTCCTAGGTTTAATATAATGAGCTAAAAATTCTTTCATATCAAGTGGACCTAAGAAACACACTCCTTGACTATCTTTTTTTGTAGCAGTTGGAAGATTGTATTTTTCTGCAAGTTTCCTTACCTCAGATTTTTGTAAATGTCCAACTGGGAAAACTGTGTGTTCTAAATCCTCTTCTGTAAGAGTCCAAAGAAAATATGATTGGTCCTTCGATTGATCCTTTCCTTTTAAAAGTTCCTTTTCTTTATTTTGAGCATAATGCCCTGTAGCAATATAGTCAGCACCATGCGCTTTTGCAAAATTCCAAAATACTCCAAATTTTACTTCCCGATTACACATGACATCTGGGTTAGGAGTATTACCTTTTTTATACTCTTCTATCATATAGTCTGCTACACCGTTCTTGTAGGCTTCCTCTCCATCACATTCTAGAAACGGTATATCTAAGTGCGCACATACTCGCATAGCATCCCTACGCTCATCGCGCCAAGTGCATTCTATAAAGTCTGGTTGCCAAGTACGGATAAAAACCCCGACTACGTTATAGCCTTGATCTTTGAGTAATGCAGCTGAGACCGAAGAATCTACCCCGCCACTTATCCCTACAAATACAGTTTTATTTATTTTCTTTGCCACCTCGCAAATATACCACAAGGGAGTAATCTTGCACTACTGGACTCCTCTATTGCAAGTTCTCCTATTTCTATCAAACCACTTTTGCCTTCCATCATTTCTTTTAGATTATTTTCGTAAGTTATAGGTGAATATCCTGCAGTATAGCCATTTATAAGTACAAAGAGAGGATCATCTGATAATACTTCTTTACATAAACTCATAAGCTCCAGAAAGCTTTCTTCTATCTTCCAAAGTTCATCTTTAGGTCCATGGCCAAATGATGGTGGATCCATTATTATACAATCGTATCTACGCCCTCTTTTTATCTCTCGCTTAAGAAAAACAGTAACATCTTCAATAATCCAGCGTATCGGTGCATCTTTTAAACCAGAAAGTTCTGCGTTCTCTCGCGCCCAAGCCACTGCTGTCTTTGACCCATCGACATGGCAAACTTCTGCACCAGCGCGCGCGCAAGCAAGTGTAGCCCCACCAGTATAAGCAAATAAGTTCAGTACGCTAATTTGATTTTCATTATTAACTCGTAATTTGTAATTAGTAATTACTTTCTCCATCCACTGCCAATTTAAAAGTTGTTCAGGAAAAAGGCCAGTGTGTTTAAAAGATGTTGGTTTAATAGAAAAAATTAAATCTCCAAATGAAATGTCCCAAGATTTTTGTGCACCTTCTTTTGTAATCCATTTTGTACGATTTCCATTCCTTACGAATTTAAAAGACGCCCTATCCCAAACCTCACTAGATAGTTTCTTACCCCAAAGAGCTTCTGGGTCTGGGCGAGAAAGTACATTTGATCCATATCTTTCTAATTTTTCTCCGAGACCTGAGTCTAGCAATTCATAATCTTTTTGTTTAAGCAATTTTTCTATCATTTTATTTTAAGTATTTATTAATGTTATTTTTATGTTCAGCAAATGTTTTAGCATAGTGAACTAGACCACTCTTGTCGTGAAGATAATATAAATAATCTGAAGGCTGTGGATAGACAGCTGCTTTTATAGCTACGAGCCCAGGATTTCCAATAGGTTCTCTTGGTAAGCCAACTTCCTTGTAAGTTATTTTGCTTGCATCAACTTGAAGAGGCATACCTCTATCTATCCTTTTCCAAAGGATACCTGCAATAGTACTTGCATCAGATTCTCCAGCGGCTTCTTTTTCTATAATCGAAGCCATCTTTATAATGGCATCTAAATTTCTATCTGAAGATTCAATATCTTTCATTAACGGGCTAATTTTCTTTTTAAAATTAATAGTAATGTCATCCAAAATTTCATTCGAAGTTGTCATTGGGAAAAAGAAATATGTGTCTGGAAAAAGATATCCTTGTTTGGCTCTTTCGTCAGATTCAAATAGATCTGTGCGAAAAACTTGCATTTCAGAAGCTAAAATATTTACAATATCTCTATTTGTAGATCCCTCTTTTATGGTTATGCGTATAGGCTCAACGCCATGTTTCCCACGTGCAAGCATCCAAGCTACACGCCACACAGGAATACGTTCTTTAAATAAATAATCCCCTTTTATTACTGGATGACCAAATTTAAATAGTTTTATAAAAATTTTTAGAGCAAATGCTTGTCGTATAACATTTTTCTGTTCTAACTCTTGAGCTATGGTCGATAGACTTTCATTGCTTGAAACATGGATTAGTGTACCTTGTCTATTAGCTATGCTTTGGCTTGTTATCGGAGCGGACAGAACATAGTACAGAAACACCCCAGTAAACGCCAATATGAAAAATATGTTTAGTAGGGGGTTTGATCTGAATAACTTAGGTTTTTCAGGCTGTTCTTGATTTAAATTATCTATATTCATTATGTAGGTAGATTAGCTGGAGGTTTAGCAATCTTAGACTCAATACGCTTGAAGCTTGGAGTTTCAGAAACCATACCTGGGAAGTGAAAAATTGTCGCAAGTTCTCTGGTTGACATCACAAATATTTTTGGTGAACCGGATGGGAAAAATGCAGTCAATAATTTTGGATATTCGATAGAATACTGAATGGGCGGATGGAAAAATGTCCTCATTCTAAAGAAATTTAGAGTTCGACGTTTGTATTTTGTAAGAGCAAGTCCAGTAGGATCAGACCATGGAGCATCGAACTGAGTAGAGTTGATACGCCACAATTCATTTATATCAGGTTGAGCATACTGACGCCAAATTAGACGCGATGCACGACGAAGGTTATTAAATTGTTCTTCAGAAACTAAGCGCTTATCAGAAAGTGTAACAACGCGAATTCCACAGTCAAAGTGAATAAGACTTGCATTTTCAACCATCACTTTTACTTTATTTTTTAGTGGCTCAGGAGTACGCATATCCATACCCATAGTATCCCCATTATCATTTTTCTGGATACGAGTATAAGGCAAAAGCATTTTTTCTATAAATTCATAAGTAGCAGCGTAAAAATCTATATGTTTGCCAGTCTTATGACTGTGATATGTTTTGATATTTTGTCTTATCACTATCTGTACCCACATCTGCTGACCTTTTGCAAGAGAACCTAAATACTCTATAAGTGGAGTTATTGGATCAATTTTATATTCTTCTTTAGTGCCACTATCCATTTCTTCCATATCGCGATATGTTCTGATTGGAAGAAAATCTTCTTTAAGTTTATTATATTCACACCCCCACATATACCAATCACCATTTTTTGTATACTGAGGTACGTGTAGAGTGTAATCATCCACCTCAACAACTTTTGCTTGAGGATATTGAGCGTAAATTTGTGTTTCAACTAGATCCCTCATCCTTGTGGGTGTACGAATAAAGAAATGTACTTTGCCATCAATTGATGCAATTTCAAGTGAAAACCAAAACCACGGCGCACCTTGAATATATTGCTCCCAAAAACCTTTCAGACTTTTTTGATAGAAAGCATTAGATAAAATCAACTCCATAGCTGCAGGGCTTTTTATAACATCACGAGGTACTTGAATCTCAAGCAAAACCCACTTTATACCCACAATAAACCTCTCTTGCCGGTAGTGGTGCCAAAGTCTTAGAGCAGCTATTCCAAGTGGAATTGGCATAAGATAACCAATAGCCACAAAAAGTAATTGAAGTAAATTAAAATTATGAGATGCGAAAAAATCTCCAATTGACATACAAATATTATAACATATCAAATAAAAAATACCCCCGAATTTAGGGGTATTTTTTATTAAGCTGCGCTATATAGTCCTCCTTTATTTTTCTTGAAATATTTTGAATTTTGTAAGTTTACTAAGATAGTGTTCTTCTTCAAGTATCTTTCTTTCATAACCTGCTCAACAATATCTTCTTTTGACATCGGGCCATTTTTCTTTAATAGTTCCTTAATGACATCTCTTACTACACCAGATTTGTATCCCCATTCAGACAATGCATATATTCCACGCCCTACCAAAACAAAGCGTTTGTCTTTAATAAGTTCATTGTGGCATGTTGCAGTATGACATTTCTTATCAAAAGTATTTGCAACGGCTTTGGCTACTTCACGGAAGTGCATTGGGGAACCATGTTTGCGCATCATAAGAAAGGCATAGTCTTTAACACCGCGAGTTTTAATACTTGAAGATGTAGACTTACCCCATTCACCAAGAGGATTACGGCTGATATTTTTTGACATAGCAAGCCATCTCTTTGCTATCTCTTCATTTTTGTATTGCTCTGATATATCTTTGACTTCATCTAGGAATCGGCTCACTAATTCACCTTCAGGTACCAACTCATCGTCGGAAAGATTTGTATAGAGATTTTTTAAAGATTTATGCACTTCTTCAGCCACATCATTATCAACACTCCAACGTGTTGTAAAATCATCATCTTCTTTGTGCTTCTTAAAATCTTCACCTAGAGTTAGATATAAGTGGATATGATTTTGAGTTAATTTATCTTTTGAAATATGATTTAAAAGTTCTTGTTCAGAAACAACAGCACCAAGAGTGTGCATTAATTTCTTTAGTTCTTCAAAAACAGCTTTCTCGCTTTTGAAAGATTGAGATTTTCTTATCAAAGCAATAGCAGAGTTTTCAATTTGGCGAACACGCTCACGAGTTATCCCGTATTTTTTGCCGATAGCTTCAAGAGTTTTTCTTTCAGCATCATTAGTGAGACCGAAACGGTTTGTCACAACTTCAAAAGCTCTATCTGGTAGATCAGAGAGTATTCTTTTTGTAACTTGCTTTGGTTTAAATGTGACAGTGTTTGCCATTTGATTTGAAAAATTAAAATAATAACTTAAATTGCTTTTTTCATAATATCATTACTATCAAATAAAGTCAACTACTTAGGTTTAAAACCTAAAAAACCTAAAAATACCTAGTTTTTACTTGCTGTTTTAGCTTTTGAGCGACTCTGCTCAGTGAGCAATTTCTTGCGTAATCTGACATTCTTAGGCGTAATTTCAAGATATTCATCATCTGCCATCACCTCGAGTGCACGCTCAATTGAGAGTTTGTAAGGTGGTTTAACATTAACTGCCTCGTCAGTACCACTTGATCGCATGTTTGATAGTTGTTTACCTTTTGTTGGGTTGACTGACATCTCATCACCTTTTGTCACATTACCAATAACCATACCTTCATAGACTTCATTACCATGTTCAACATATAAAATTCCACGTTCTTGGAGAGTCCAGAGTGAGAAAGCAGCTACTTTACCTGCTACCATAGAAGTCATAGAGCCTACATCGCGCTTTTTTATTTCACCTGCATAGTTTTTAAATCCAACAAATCGTGATGCAAGTAATCCTTCACCTTTTGTATCAACAACAAATTGTCCTCGATAACCAAGCAATCCTCGTGTTGGCATTTCTATAAGCATACGAGTGATACCTTCTTTTTCATGCATACTTGTAATCATTCCTCTGCGTGCTGTTAATTTTTCAATTACTGCACCAGAAAATTCATTGCGAACATCAATTGTAACTTCTTCATAAGGTTCCAATTTTTTGCCCTCTTCTTCTTTGATAATTACATGTGGTTGAGAAACTTGTAATTCATATCCCTCGCGGCGCATATTTTCAAGCAATACTGCAATGTGTAATTCACCACGACCATAAACCAAATATCCTTCTTGCATTTCTTCTTGATCAGTACCATCAAAATTTATTCGAAGTCCTACATTTATTTCAAGTTCTTTTTCAAGTCTCTCACGAATTTGACGAGATGTGACATATTTCCCCTCGCGACCAGCAAACGGAGAATCGTTAACTAGAAAGTTCAGGGATATTGTTGGCTCATCGATTGCAATAGATGGTAATGCTTCAGTAGTATTATTATCAACGATTGTCTCACCAATAAATACATCTGGAATTCCAGCAATAATCGCAATGTCTCCTGTATTGAGAACATCAACTTCTTTGCGATTTACCCCTTCAAAGGTAAACATCTTAGTAATACGAGTACTACGAGAGTTACCTTTGTCATCTTTTACTATTATAGTTGAACCAGTTTTTATTGACCCAGCATAAGCACGAGCAATAGCAAGGCGGCCTAAGAAATTGTCATATCCTAGGTTAAAAACCTGAGCTTTAAACGGTTTTTCAGGGTCAATTGATGCTTCTTTGACTTCTTTTAGGATTAAATCAAGAAGTGGAGTTAGGTCTTTAGAATCATCAGATAGAGATGCTTTAGCGATACCTTGCCTTCCTATAGCATAAATAGTTTTGAAATCTATTTGTTCATCTGTAGCTCCAAGCTCAAGGAAAAGTTCTAATACCTCTTCGTGAACACGATCAGGATTTGCTGCTGGTTTATCAATTTTATTAATCACAACAATTGGTTTAAGTCCGAGTTCAAGGGATTTTTTAAGAACGAAACGAGTTTGAGGCATTGGCCCTTCTTGAGCATCTACAAGTAGTAGTACTGAGTCAATCGCACGAAGAACTCGCTCAACTTCAGAACCAAAGTCGGAGTGCCCTGGAGTGTCAACAATATTTATCTTAGTACCTTTATAATTTACAGAAGTGTTTTTAGAGTAGATAGTAATACCTCGCTCTTGCTCAAGAGCATTTGAATCCATAGTTAGGCCTTCTTCATTCATGCCACATTGCTTCATTAGCTCATCGGTAAGAGTCGTCTTACCGTGGTCAACGTGAGCTATGATTGCTATGTTTCTGATTTCAGTTGGTTTCATTAATGGATTTGAGTTAAAAATAAAATCGCCTTTTGGCGAAATATACTTTCAATATATCATACATTTTAATAAATGTAAAATAATTATAACAATTTAACTATATCGTGATATGTTATCACAACCATAAGAATCATAAGTAAACCAAATCCAATGATATTGGCAGTGTTGGCAATAACTGGCTTAATACGAGAACCTTTTATTTTTTCAATTAAAAGAAACAGCAGTCGTCCGCCGTCAAGTGCTGGAAACGGAATCAAATTTATGACTGCAAGATTTATAGAAATCAAAGCTGTAAACGAAAGTAGGTAGATAAATCCAAAACTAGCAGCATCACCAACAACTCCAACTATGCCAACAGGTCCAGTAACAGCAGACAAATTTCCATGTCCTGTAAGTCCATCATGAATTAGAGTATAGAATCCATGTACTGTAGCTACAACAAGATTCCAAGAAAGTTTAAGGCCTTCAAAAATTGCTTTGTGTACTGGTAATTTTAGAGTACCTATAATATCCATACTAATACCAATCATTGCATTTTTAGATTCTTTATTTACCTCTGGAGTAACTTTTGTTTCTTTTAATTCAGTACCTCGAGTAAATGAGAGCATAATTTCTTTATCTGCATGCTTTCTTACAAAATACTGAACACTTTCTGTTGAAGGAGTTTCAGTCTCATCTCCTTCGACTTTTAGATGAGAAATTTTATCTCCTGCTTTTAGTCCTGCTTTTTCTGCAGGAGAACCAGGAAGGACATTCGTAACAGTAAGAGCTTGGTTTTGTATCAAAGATCCTTGTGGTGCGGCAGCCGTAGAAGTAGGAAGCCCTGACATGAATCCAACAGATAGCAACAACCATGCAACTATAAAGTTCATTGTTACCCCACCTACTAGAACTAGAGCTTGTATATATTTTGGTTTATTAACAAAACTTCTCTTACTATCGGGCCCACTTATTGATTCGTCATCTGGATTTTCTCCAAAAATTTTAACGTAACCTCCAAAAGGTAGTGCATTGAAGTTGTATGTTGTCTCTCCTATTTTCTTACCAAAAAGCTTTGGTGGGAAACCAAAAGAAAATTCATCCACACGAATACCAGATTTCTTGGCAACTATAAAATGCCCCCATTCATGGGATACAACAAGCACGAGTAAAATTATCAAGAATATAATTATGTTCATATTTTAATTCATTACATCAGATTCTTTTTTAGCAAAGATTCCTTCGAGGTTATTGTTTGCTTCATCCACACATTTCTGAATATCGTCCTTTGCTCTTTTCATCTCATCTTCTGGTAAATCTCCCAGATTATCCATTTCTTCTTGGCGAGCCTTGCGTACACTAATTCGAGCATCTTCAAGTCTTTCTTTTAGAATTTTAGCCAGTTTTGCTCTATTCTCAGTCGTAAGCATTGGAAAAATCGCACGCACACCATCACTATCTGATACAACCGATAAACCCAGATCGGCTTCCATGATTGCACTTTCAATATCTTTAATCTGATTTTTATCCCATGGAGCAATTCGCAAAGTTTTTGGATCTTCTATACTTACACTTGCTACATTTTTAATAGGCATCCTAGAGCCATAACTTTCTACCATAATACTATCAAGTACCATAGGGGTCGCTTTACCTGTATGCACAGACGCGTATTCTTTTCCTAGCCATTCTTCTACTTTTTTTAATTCAATCTTAAAATTTGCTGTGTTGTAACTCATACGCCTCACATTATAGCACAAGCGCAATATGTTCTAAAACCATCTTTGTTGAAGAACCAGGTAGTGCAAGATACTCACGAGCCTTGGAAAGTTCATTTAAAGAAAACAATAACTCACTATTATCTTTATTCTTCTTCCATTTTATATACATAATACTTTCAAGATCATTCACAAGCTTTATGGCAGTATATCTAAGCCCACCACTACCAATATCTTCTTCATGTGTATTTATAATTTTAGAAATCATGTCTATTCTTTTTGTTTTAGAACTATTTAAAAAATCTTGGGCAATTTTTTCATCCAATTTATTTTTCTCTTGATCTATTCTTATTAGGTGTACTCTAGATAAAATAGTATCTAGTAATATCTGAGAATTAGGCACTATTATAAAAAAGTGAGTGTCCTTTGATGGTTCTTCGATAATTTTTAGTAGAGTTCTTTCAGCGTCGTGGTTTATAAACTTAGCACCTATTATACAAATGCATTTACCAAAAGAAACTCCTTTTTCAGAATGCCACTCTTTTACTCTTTTACTATCATCTATGGTAAAAGAATCGTACACTTGTACAAATGTGTCTATAGCTTGTTTTTCAATATGATTACTATTTTCTAAAAATCTAAGCAAGTCAAAAGGTAGCGCTTCGGGATCACCTTCTATAACATAACTATGATATAGCTTTTCAGGAAAAAGATTTTTAAAATCTACCATATTCCTATTCTACTCCAATTGGTAAAATATCAGAAAGCTCACCTGAGTAATAGAATTCATAAGCAAGGCCACCGAAAGTATATTCTCGATCATTTATAGTTATATTCGATCCGCCAACTGATGGATTTTCTTTAGGAACAGACTTGTAGAATCCTAAATTAAAAAGTGTAGCCAACACCTCTGGTCTATCCTCTATCGGGTAGCCAGCTTCTTGCCATTGATGCATTATTTGCTTTAAAAATATTCCAGTATAAAAATAAGAATAGTAGTGATCTTTTGGGTCTGTTAATCTCACCAATCTTTCACCATCGACATCTTCCGTATTATATTTAAAAATATTTTCATAAGAAGGTCCTAAATAAAAGGGGCTATTTTTATTTTTTAGATTCTCTTCGATAGCTTGAGCTGTTTCAATTTTCACACCCGCAACCCCATAAGAAAATTTAGTACCGTTGCCTAATATTTTTAAAGGTTCAAAGTACCTTTTAAAAGATTCTCTATTAGAAGTAAAAAACCTAAATTGTTCAGATATAACACTTGCTACTATCGTCCTAGCAGGGACACCGCTATCAATACTTGCTTTTGATATTATGTCTTTATCTTTAATAAGGGCATCTCTTAGAGCTTCCCACTCTGGAGAAAGAATCCAATCGAAAATAGTTTGATTTGCTTGAGTACTCTGTTCATTTTTTAGATTGTCTGCAAATATATCACACTTGCTTAATCTATCCTGAAGAAAAGAATTATTAGAAGTTACTAGTTGTACAGCACGAACCATCTTCTCCGCAACAATGCTTGATTTAGTAGAAGTATAAGTATCAAGCAAAACTCTTCCATTCTCAGGTAAAACTTGAGCAATAGTCATTATGTGGCATTGTGTTACTGGATCAATTTTAAAGGATTTATCTTTAACAGAATTATAAGCATTGGCAAATTGTTTCTTTACTATATTAAAAGAAGCGTTGCGAGAATCAATAGAGCCTGTAACGTCAGTAATGTGCAACCTCATCGCGACAAAAACAGCAGCAAATACTAAACCAAGTATTGCAAAGCTATACAAAAAGAGTTTAAAAATTTTTCTAAAAACTTTCTTGCTTTTTGAAGTTTCCATTTTTATCTTTTACTAATAATTGTTTTTTTATAAGTTTCCAAGTGATTTAGCGCTTCTCCTGTACCGCGAGCAACACAAAGAAGTGGTTCATCTGCGACATAAGCTTTTACTCCAGTTCGACGGTAAATTAAATCTGCCAAGTTGCGAAGTTGCGATGACCCACCTGTCATAATTATACCATCATCTATTATATCAGCAGCGAGTTCTGGTGGAGTCAATGACAATACATCTTTTATTGCATTTATCATTGTACGCAACTCTTTATCTACTGCTTTAACAATCTCATTTGTAGAAATCTGCGCTGTACGCGGAAGTCCTTGTATGTAGTCGCGTCCTTTTATTGTGATAGTCAGCTCTTCCTCAAGTGGTACTGCTGCACCTATTTTCATTTTTATAGCTTCGGCTGTTTTATCACCAATCGCAAGATTAAAAGTTTTTTTTATATAATCAGCTATGGCTTGGTCGAGTTTGTCCCCTGCACATTTAACAGAAGTAGAAGAAACTATTCCTCCGAGTGAAATAACAGCAATATCTGTAGTACCACCACCTATATCCATAATCATATGTCCTTTTGCTTCATGAATTGGAATACCAGCACCAATTGCAGCGAGTATTGGTTCTTTGACCACGTATGCATTGCGTGCTCCTGCTCGGACTGCTGCTTCAACAACAGCGCGGCGTTCTGTTGAAGTAATCCCTGCAGGAACTGATACCATTACATCGGGTTTAAATAGATTGTATTTTCCAAGGGCTTTGTTTATGAAATAGCGGAGCATTGATTCTGTAACTCTATAGTCTGCTATCACCCCATCTTTCATTGGTCGATAGACTATAATACTCTCAGGTGTTTTACCTATCATATTTTTTGCCTCAGCCCCAATTGCAAGGATTGTATTGTCCTGCTCAGAAACAGCTACCACAGAAGGTTCATTCAAAATAATACCTTTGCCAGGCAAATATACTAGCGTATTTGCAGTTCCTAAGTCGATACCCAATTTTTTCGAAAATAAAGCCATATAGTAAGACTACTATAACATAAAAATAAATTAAAAATGAGCATATGTGATAACATATAGATATGTATGTAGTCACTGTAATCCCAATCAAAAAAGGTATTGGAAAAGAATATTTGACCTATTTTTCTGCCCAAGATATACCTCTTGGTACTGTTGTTACAGTGCCAGTCAGATCAAAGATGATAGATGCCATCGTAATTAGTATTGAAAATGCTGTTTCTATGAAAAGTGATCTCAAGAGCCGAGATTATGAATTAAAAAAAATTATAGGGATAAAAGGTCGTTCGCCTTTTACGAAAGAATTTTTTATTGCATGCGAGAGAATGAAAGACTACGTAGTAAGTTCTACAGGTAATGTTATTGAAAAAATGATACCCAATGTGTATCTTGAAAATATAAAAGATCTAAAAGAAATTGCTTACCTTGATATAGAAAATGGATTAGAAAATATTAAACACGAGAAATTAATTTTTCAAGCACTTGAGGAAGATCGATTGGCTTTCTATCGTACACTTATAAGGGAAGCTTTTGCCAAAAAACAATCTATTTTTATCTGTGTACCAACAAGATATGATATCGAGAATTGGAAAAGTGGTTTAGTAAAAGGTATTGAGAAATATGTTTACGCTTTTCATGGAGATATAAATAAAAAAACTCTCATAAAAATGTACAACGATGTAATAAACGAATCTCACCCAATAATAATAATTGGTACAGGGATGTTTCTATCTATTCCCAGGCAAGATATAAAAACTATAATCTTAGAACATGAGAGCTCAGACTCATATAAGCAATTCGGAAAACCATATTTAGATACTAGGAGTTTTGTTGAGGTTTTTTCTTCTATAACAAAAACTAAATTAATATTTGGTGATACACTTCTGAGACCTGATACTCTTTACCGACATGAGCAGGGAGAACTTGGGGAAATTGCTTCTCCTTTGTTTAGACTACCTCAAGCTGAAAGACAGTTTGTCGTCGACATGAAAAATGAAGTCGATGAAAAAGGCACAAAAAAGTTTACTGTTCTTTCAGACAAAACTAAAAAATTAATTGCAACCACCATAGCCAACAAAGAATCTATGTTTCTGTTTTCAATCCGAAAAGGACTTGCCGGTGTAACAGTATGCCACGATTGCGGTCATACTTTGCTATGTCCACAATGTTCTAGCCCAGTTGTCTTATATGGATCAAAACAAAGAACGTCGACTAAAATAGAGCAGAGTAGGATATTTATGTGTAATAAGTGTGGCCACAAAGAAACAACTGAAGTATCTTGCAAAGAATGTGGTAGTTGGAACCTTACAGCATTAGGTATCGGTACTGATAGGGTGCGCGAAGAAATTATAGAGTATTTCCCTAAAGCAAATGTTATCCAAATAGATAAGGAATCTACTTCAACCGATAAAGAAGCAAGAAATGCAATTGACTCATTTTATAAGAATAAGGGCTCTATTCTCATAGGAACAGAGCTTGCTTTTTCATATTTAAATACACAGGTCGATCATAGTGCGATTATTTCACTTGATGGATTACTTTCAATACCTAGTTTTAATATAACTCAAAAAATATTACATATTATCGAAAAATTACATTATTTAACTAGCAATAATTTTATAATTCAAACTCGCAATACTGATAATAAAATATTAGATCAGATACTATCTGGGAATATACTCCCACTATATAGAGAAGACCTAAAGGAAAGAAAGCAATTCGGTTATCCACCATTTAAACGTTTAATCAAAATTACTTTCGCGGGAACTGCAAGCGACACAAATAAAGCAAGAGTTTTTATAGATAAAATATTAAGCCAATATGATCCTCAGGTGTTCTCAGCTTTTATCGGAAAAGTAAAGGGTCAATATATTACAAATACAGTTATAAAAATTGATCCCGCCGAGTGGCAGCTTCCGATACAAGGCCGTAAGCCAGTTCCATCTGAGCTTGCTCAAAATTTAGCTAAATTACCTCCATCATTTTCTATAAATGTAGATCCAGAGGATTTATTGTAGACCTGTTTCTTGCCTGAAAGAAAAAGATATGCTATTATAGGCGTTACATATGATTACAGTTATAGAAGTAAAGAAAAACGCCAATGAAAGCAACATGAATTTAATTCGTCGCTTTTCACGTAAAGTTCAAGAGACTGGCATTATTCAAAAAGTAAAAGGCAAGCGTTACAATGAACGAGCACTTTCTAAGCTTAAAGTTAAACAAGGAACTCTAAAAAAACTAGCTCGTAGAAAGACTCGTGAAAAACTTATAAAAATGGGAAAGGTAGTAGCAACTACAAGAGGACGACGCTAAAAATATGGCAGACAAAGTTTTCTGCACAATTTTAAATAAATCAAAAGGCAAGCCACCGAGCTTGCCTTTTGACTCTATAAGAGAGAAAATATTGGGACAAAAGTATGAATTGTCAGTAACATTTCTAACACCTCTCGCTCAAAAAAAATTAAATACTATATATAGAAATAAAAATAAATCTACAAATATTTTATCTTTTCCGTTGTCAAAAAATAGTGGTGAAATCACTTTTGACTTATCACTAGTTAAAAAAGAATCGAAAGATTTTGACATGACATACCCGCAATTCTTAAAATACTTGTTTATCCACGGGTGCCTGCATTTGAAAGGTTTCGTTCATAGTAGTACAATGGAGAAAGAGGAGAAAAAGTATCTAAAGATTTTTAGTTAGATTTCTCTTTCTTATTAAACTATGGCAAGAAATAATTACACCTGCGGAATAGATGTAGGAACCCACACAACACGTGTTGTTATAATGGGCTACAGCAAGGAAGATAAATCCCCTATGGTTTTGGCAACTGGCCAAGCCATTACTTCTGGTATGCGCCTTGGATATGTTGCAAATATAGACCATGTAGTATCAAGCATAAAAGAGGCACTAACTCATGCAGAAAAAGCATGCGGATTCAAAGTTAAAAAGGCATTTATCTCAATAGGTGGAATAAGTCTGAGCTCTAGCATATCTCCAGGTCAAGTTATTATATCGCGTGCTGATCAAGAGATAACTCACCTCGATATATCAAAATCACTAGTAGATAGTGAGGAAAATCTAGAAATATTAAATAAAAAAATAATTCACATAATACCTACTGGGTATAAACTAGACGGTAAAGATATCCACGGGAGGCCAGAAGGTATGAAAGGTATCAAGCTTGAAGTAAAAACTTTATTCGTTACTTGTTTAAAACAAAACATAGAAGATCTAATAACATCTATGTCCCTTGCTGGTGTGGAAGTTGAAGATGTTATTGCTTCTCCTATCGCAAGTTCTTTTATACTTTTAAACAATAAACAAAAAGCTGCTGGGTGTGCATTGATAGATATCGGGGCTGAGACTGTATCTATTGCTGTGTTTGAGAACAGTCTACTCATGTCCTTACAAGTTTTCTCTATTGGTAGTATGGATATAACAAAAGACGTCGCACTTGGCTTTCGTATAGCCCTTGAAGAAGCTGAGAGTTTGAAACTGGGCTCTGTCATAGGTGGCGATTATCCAAAAAAGAAAGTAGATGAAATTATTGAAGCTCGCTTGTCAGATATTTTTGAACTGGTTGGCAATCATTTAAAAAGACTTCGCCGTAACGAACTCCTACCTGCAGGTATAATTATCACTGGTGGCGGTTCGCACATAGGACGCATTGAAGAAATAGCAAAATCTCAATTAAAACTTCCATGCCGTGTGGGACCGATAGATGGAACTGTAAATAACAAATTTAAAATCCGTGACTCATCTTGGTACACAGCTTTTGGGCTTGCATTATATTCAAGTGAAGATAAATCAAGAGCAGGCGGAAGTGGAGAAAATGCAATGGGAGATAGTATGAAAGAAGTAAAAGGATTTTTTAAATCTCTATTGTCTCAACTTTTGCCATAAAAATTAATTTTGTCAAATATTAGTAAGTATAGCCTTTTTATTATTTTCTGTTATTATGTACTTACAAAAGTTTATTATTAAAAGAATATTTGATTGTATTGCTAAAACCTTTGGTTTTGGCAGATATCTATATAATATATGGCTAAAATTAACCCAGAAATTGAATCCTTCGCAAGAATTAAAGTAATCGGTATAGGTGGTTCAGGTAAAAATGCGCTTAACCACATGATAAGTTCAAAGGTAAAAGGTGTCGAATTCATAGTTATGAACACCGACACTCAGGATTTGCACAACTCTTTTGCAGAGAAAAAGGTTCACCTTGGTAAAAACCTAACAAAAGGTCTCGGTGCCGGTATGAATCCAGAGATTGGCAGACGTGCAGCCGAAGAAACAAAAGCAGAAATCCAAGATGTTATAAAAGGTGCTGATATGGTTTTTATTGCTTGTGGTATGGGAGGTGGTACCGGTACAGGTGCTGCTCCAATTGTTGCCCAAGCTGCTAAAGAACAAGGAATACTTACTGTGGCAGTTGTAACAAAACCATTTTCATTTGAAGGTAATCAAAGAATGAGACTCGCAGAAGAAGGCCTTGCTCTACTTGAGCGCGAAGTTGATGCAATCTTGGTAATACCAAACGACCGTTTAATAATTATTTCAGGTAAAGACGTTGGCTTCCGCCAAGCATTTGCAATGTGTGATGAAGTACTCAAACAAGCTGTTGAGGGTATCTCTGAGCTCATTACAACTCCAGGTATGGTGAACGTAGACTTTGCTGATATTCGCGCGGTTATGCATGACGCAGGTAGTGCCCTTATGGGTGTAGGTATCGCTGCAGGCGATGGACGCGCTGAGAAAGCTGCACTTGAAGCTATCAATTCCCCTCTTCTTGATCTATCAATATCTGGAGCAAAAGGAGTCCTCTTTGCAATATCTGGTGGTGATGACCTAACAATCCATGAGATCAGTGAAGCTGCAAAAGTAATCACAGAATCTATCGACAAAGAAGCAAAAGTAATATTTGGTACTATCCGTGATGAGAAATTAAAGAAAGGTGAAATGAAAGTCACCGTCATAGCAACAGGCTTCCCTACAGATATGCCACGCCGATCTCTATTTCAGAGTCAAAAAATAGGAGAGCAAACAATTGCAACTGCAACAAAAGAAGAGATAACTCAAGCTGTAGTTAAAGAAACTGGTAAAGAAATATTAAAGAAAAATGAAAAAGAAGATGATCTATTTATAGACGATACAGATGACTGGAGTACAGTACCTGCGTTTTTGCGAAGAAATAAAAAATAAACACAGAGTAAAAACCAAGAAAACACATTTAGGGCGATCTGCGCTACCAAAAGATTATTAAAAAGTTTTTCAGGCCAGAATGCGAATCGCAATAAATGTGTTTTCTTGGTTTTAATTTGATATTGTATTAGAATATAACCTATGTACGATTTAATTATTTCAGGTGGAGGCCCAGCAGGTACTGCTGCCGCAGTATATGCTGCTCGAAAACAACTTAAAAGCCTTATTATGACTTCCGAATTCGGTGGTCAATCTACTGTATCTGAATTAATATATAACTGGATCGGGACTCCGGAAATACCTGGAGCAGATTTAGCTAAAAATTTAAGAGCTCACGTTCTATATTACAAAGGACCTTTTTTGGATATTGTTGAAGGAGAAAAAGTCACTAATGTAAAAAAAGAAGATTCTACTATAACAATTACAACTGAGTCTGGTAAAACTTATACATCTAGGGGTCTTCTTGTTGCAACAGGTAGTGGGCGAAGGAAGCTCGAAGCAGAAAATGCTGATAAGTATGAACACAAGGGTATCACCTACTGTGCTTCTTGTGATGGTCCACTCTTTGCAGATCAAGATGTACTTGTTATCGGTGGCGGCAATGCTGGATTTGAAACTGCAGCTCAGCTACTAGCATACTGTAAAAGTGTAACTCTTGTACACAGAAACTCAGAATTTAAAGCAGATGAAATAACTGTAAAGAAAGTCATGGCTGACCCTAAATTTAAAGCAATTACAAATGTAGATATTTTGCGTGTTGATGGTGAACAATTTGTAACTTCCCTTACCTATAAAGATAAAAACTCTGGTGTAGAGAGTACTATCCCTACAACTGGTATATTTGTCGAAATTGGCCAAATACCAAATACCGACTTCTTGAAAGATGTAGTTGAAATAGATGCTATTGGTAAAATAGTAGTTGACCCAATGACTCAAATGTCATCTGTGCCTGGTATATGGGCAGCTGGAGACTGTACAAATGGACGCTATCATCAAAATAACATCGCTACTGGCGATGCTGTTAAAGCGCTCGAAGACGCTTATATTTGGTTACACAAAAATAAATAATCTCTTGAGTAACTAACCCCTCTCTATGTGGTTATTTTGTGCATATGCACAAAATAACCACCAACATAGATATAAACTACTTGCTTATTATCTTTTCTAACCTTTGTAATTCCTCAATAGTATTAACCCCTAGAGCTTCCTCTGGGCTTATAGACACAGATGAAATACTTTTTTCAGATGCAGCATATCCTACTAAATCTGTTAAATAATATTCACCTTGAGCATTTTCATTCTTCAGTTTAGCTAGGTGTTCAAATAACCATTCTTTTTTAAAACAAAAATAACAAGGATTTACTTCTTTTATTTCTTTTTCTAAATCATTTGCATCTTTAAATTCAACACTGCGAATTATTTTATTCTCTTCATCTCTAACAATTCTACTAAATGGTTTATAGAAAACCTGATACCAATCATCAAACGATGGAATGGTTACAGTTGCCATAGTAAGTGAGCAATTGCTTTTATTATGTACAGCTACAAGATTAGCAATCATTGCACCAGTAACTGACGGTGCGTCTCCATACAGCACTAATACATTCTCTATGTTCTCAGGAATAGTTGCCTCAGTGACTTTAACTGCGTGGCCAGTTCCAAGTTGCTCTTCTTGTACTACGTATATGGCTTTATCACCAATATGTTCGATTACTTCTTCTTTTTTATATCCAATTACTAATATAGGTTTACCAGAAACACCACTATGTTCGACAGCTTGTGTTAAGTAATCTATCATTGGTTTTCCATTAAAATTTACGAGTACTTTAGGTATTTCAACATTCATTCTTTTCCCCTTTCCAGCGGCTAGTATTATTATTTGCGTTTTTTCCATATCCGATTATCTTAGCAAATTTACTTATTTTTACAAAATAAAAAAACCTCCCCTTGGGAGGCTTTCTTGATGTATTATTACACCAGAATAATTTAGAACAGTTCACATTTGAGACCTATTCCCAAATTGAACTCGGTTTCATTGCCAAGATCATATGCAAAAACCTGGTCTTTGGCAACATGGTTGTTGTAGATAAAACCAGCGAATGCATTAAAGGAAAATTTACCCATGAACTTTGGTTTAAAATTAAACCGGAGTTCAGAGTGGAATCTGTCGTTGTATAACATCGTCTGAACTGTATTAATCCTTGTCCGAATTTTTTCCTGTTCTGCACCCAAACCAAGCCCAATATTAAATTTTTCAGAGAAGATTTTTGTAATCTCCCCATCAAATGCATACCTTGCGGTAGCATCTTTATTTAAACTGCGCAGGTAAGAACCGTTTATCAAGGCTTCAATCCCACCAAGGTCAGCTGTTTTGTAAAGGAGTTTTATTCCACCGAACAGTTGTTCGTGCTTGTCGTTAAATGCAACAACAGGCATTATAGAAAGACGAATTTTGTCGTCATTCCATTTGTTCAATAAAGGACCCATAGAGAGGCTTACTATATGGTTTTCATACCTTACCTCACCTGCAGTATTTGTAGTTGTTAAAACCACAAAACCATTTATATGGTCTTTTATGGAATATTCCAGTCTCCCCAAAAGAACACTTTGTTCCTGAGAAAAGGCATACATACCAATAAAGGTAAAAAAAGCAGTTATCATTTTTTTCATTACAGAGATTTTAAAAGGTCAATAAATAAGAACAATTATAGCCCCATTATCCACTTTACTCTCCTGTTGTCAAATATAAAAATTGGTGCGCGATAAGGGATTCGAACCCCTGGCCTACCCCACGTCAAGGGGTCGCTCTACCAACTGAGCTAACCGCGCAATTTATCTTGGTGACCCTACCGGGAATCGAACCCGGATTACCGGCTTGAAAAGCCGATGTCCTAACCGTTAGACGATAAGGCCAATACTAATGAAAATGAGTATATCATTTTTAACTTAAAAAGCAACAAGATCGGTATTATAACCTTATTTATCAAGCCTGTTTAGCTTGACTTTTTTGTATGTTTGTGCTATTATGTAAGGAGAGGTAGTTCTTTGACAGAAATTTGGTTTTAAATTGTTTTGAGAGCAACTATGCCCTTCTCTACTCATATAAAATGAGGAGGTTAAGGTTGCTTTCAAAAACAATTTAACATAAATATATTTGCAATATTGCATAAATTTTTTAAAAAACCAATTTAATACCATGGCAACAGTTCAAACCCAGGCCCCGCAATCTAATGTGCACGGCCAAAATGTAACGAAATCCAAAGTGATACTGGTTGTAATAGGAATACTGTTGTTCGCAACAGCATTCTTTGCATTCACATCATGGTGGAATCACCGACCCAAAAACTACAATCTTATGGATGTAGAATACGGTAAAATTCTTGTAATAGAGATTGATCATGGCTATGCAGCGAAAGTCAAACTCACAAAAGAATGGTGCCCATTCTGGTCTGATGGACAATTAGATGCCTATGATGACAATGGCAGTTACTATGTTCTGGAAGGAAAAGATTTTATCCAACACGAAAAAGGAAAGGATCAAGGACATCAGAGCATGACCTGGATTTTTAAAAACAAATCAAAAAATTCTATCATCCTCAAAATTGGTAGGTGTAAATCCCAGACGGATTGCCCAATCAAATTTTGAACAAAACTAAAACAATGAACGAACTTATTTATGGAGTATGGTTTATGATTATATTACTTTTATTAGTAATAGTGATAAAATACATATTTCCAACATTTAAATATCTTCGCCACATTATTTTAGTGGTGTTGATATTATCGGCCGTAAACTTCGGCTATCGTTTCTTACAGCCAATCATCAATGACGATGGATTCAATCCACTTCCAATCATGTTTATGGGAGGTGTTGGATTCTTTATTTACCGTGGAGGCCGAAATCTGTCATTTAAAACCCGTACAGGAATTTGGGACACCATGCACAACAAATTGATCAGTTTCTTAACAGCTGGTCAAATGAAGTGGGTAATCCCTTGGCTTGAAACAACTTCAATCCGTACCGATGGAGTAGAAGGAGAAACATTAAACTTAAAAACTCTACCATTTGGAATCAATGAAACTCCTGAAATTTTAACCAATAAACCTGGTGTACGAGCAGTACTGACTGGTATATCTGGATGGGTTGATTGGGATGACAAAGACCTTCTTACTGGTAAAGACAAAACAGGAGACGCTAAAAGAGATTTTGAACGCAGGGTCATTAAGATGTTTAATGTTGATGGAGGTGTTTCTACTGTTTTTGGCCGATTAACTGGAAGAACTTTGCAAATACTTCACGACCGTGTTGGTAAGGTTGACCCTGAAGCACTTGATAGCGACAAGGGTCACCAAGTAAGGCTTATAGCTCAGCAGTTAAAAGATGATATGAATAACTTCTTATTCCATGACGATTCTCCGTTTAGAATAAGGAAAGATTTCACCATCCAGGATACTGAACTTGATGTGAATTACTACAATACTCTAATGAAGCAAGAAATTGCTCGTATTACTGCTATTGCAGACGATATCACCGCAGATAAACTTGGTAAGCGTTTGGTTGCTTTAGGTAATGAATTACTGAAAGACATGCCGGGTGTTACCTATACATCAGCTCAACGTAAGGACGCTGCACTTGTAGCTCTCGGAATAGTTAAGAAAGAAGAGGATTACAGGAGATTCGGACTTGATCCAGACACTGCAATGCTTGTAAAAGCTATCGCTGGTCAATTAAAAAGGAAAGCAGCATAATGATTGCTTTCAAAAAATACCAAAAGGTGTTCCATTCGTGGGATACCTTTTTTTAATTCTTATTTACGAGATTCAACAGCAACCCAGTAATCGTAATTGCCGGTATTTACATCTTTAGGATAGTACATTTCATCAAGTATCTTGTAAGCCATACCTAACGTAGTACTAAGGCCTTTCAGAGAAGCTAATTGAAGCAGCGCATTGTTTAGAGCATCAGCCCTTACATTTGCATATATTGACCCAACTGCTGACTCGTGGACACGATAATAATTATTGTCAGTCACGAAGTTATTGCCAAATGGATCAGCTTTATTGCTTGCATCGGTCATTATAAGAGATCCTGATTTTTTACCTATTACTTTTAGATTACAATCTTTATCCGCTCCCCCTCTAATCGGTGCTCGGACATCCCACCATATATAGTAGAGTTTATTTTTTGCATCATAAGTTGCAAGTTCTGCATAAGATATTGGTAGCCTTGGTTCAGCAGTTGCTTCATCTAATTTATTTTCTTTTATAAAAGCATCTCGAACAATCTTTTTTATTCCTTGTCTTGCTTGGTATTCTGTACTTGCTTTTGAAGGTAGCTCCTTCTGCCAACAATATTTACTTTGTAAATAAATATTTGTAAACGGCGAAGTTGTATAAGAAGCTAATCTTTGGGTAGAAACCGTAGTTATCTTTGAATCTGTTGCAGCTCTAAGGTCTATCGGGATAGATCCATCCGGTAGAATTGGGGCTTCTTTTATTACCGCCAAATTACAACTCTTCTCGTCTCCATTTATAGTAGGCCCACGGACATCAACCCAAGTATAATAAATCTTCTCCAATGAATCATACAGTATCTTGGAATCAAAAATTACAGGATATTTTTTATATTTATCATCTGTAGTTGGAATGTTCTTATTATCATTTAAATATTGCTTTTTGATTTCAATTTTGGCTTCGTCTGTACCTTCGTATTCAGTACTTGATTTGAAAGGCAATTGTCTATGCCAGCAAAATTTGTCATCTTCCTGGTATGTAGCAAATGGCGATTTTGTAAAGGTATCGCGAGGGAGGTACTCAGTATTTTGTGCACTCACATCAATAGGTTGCGCACCATCTGGAATTTTCGGTGCAGGAGCTAGAGCTTTTAAATTACAAGCTGTTATTGTTTTACCCCCAAGTGGAGCACGTGCATCTATCCAAGAGTAATAAGTTTGGGTTTTTTGGTTATATAGAATTTTTGATGAAAACGCTATTGGATAATTCTTATTTTTCTCTTCAGTATCTAAAATTGAATTTTCTTCTAAGAACTTTTTACGAGCTCCGCTTTTAACTTTTTGTGTTGCATCAAATTCAGTAGTTCCCATAGCATAAAGTGGATAACGCCAACATTCATCTTTCTTTTCTTCATAATAAGCAAATGGACTGGTTGTAAATACTTTCGGATCGATATTATCTGGTATTGTTGTATTGTTACTTACACTGACTTGTAAGACTCCATCTGATATGACACGAGCAGGTTTTAACACTTTTAAGTTACAACTTTTATCAGTACCACCATTCTTTGGCCCACGAGCATCAACCCAAGCATGGTACTCCTTATTCCCTTTATCGTATAAAACCTTTGTGTCAAATATTGTAGGGTATTTGTAATTCTTTAAATCTTCGTCTGTTATTCCATTATCAGTTAAGAATTTTTTAAGTGCATCACCTTTTAATGTTGTTGATGTTAGAATCTTGTCATCTTTATTGGAAAGTCCCCTTGCTTGTAAGAATGCTTTCCGAGCGTTAGTTTTTACAAGAGTAGTAGCTCCAAGCTCAGTAGATGCTTTATCGTGCATTGGTTCATGCCAACATAGACTATCGACACTGTATTCAGGAAATGGGTCAGTTATGAACTCTTTAGGATCAAGCTGAATCGTATCTTGGATACTAACATCAGTAGGATTGTTAAAGGGATCTTGATTGCTTTTAACATTATCCTTTATATTTTGATCTGCTAGATCTTTGGCTGTACTATTTACATCTTCAACAACATAGTCACCATTGTTATTTATTTTTATATTGTTAACCTTTAAGGTACCCAATATCAATCTCATGATTCCAAAAACTGCCACCATGATAAACAGGCCGATCAAACCCCAAAACATTACTGATTTACTTTTCTTACGGACCTCCTCATTGTTTGGAGAAAGGAGGTATTGAGCAAGTCCGTATAAAAAATAAACCGCAGCAAGAGCAAATAGCAAAAATATTATAGGGTTAATAATAACCTTATTAATACTTTGCACTAGTGTTGCAACACTAGCTTCTGCTTGTGGAATTATTTCCCAATAAACCATAGTAATGATGTTAACAAACAACACCAGGACCAGGGATACAAGGTATAGCACTAGAGTTTAATTGTTCAGAACCGACACCAAAAGTATTAGTGACAAGTCTAATTATTCCCCAAAAAGCTACGATTACAAAAAGACCAATAAGACCTTGGATGATCTTACTACGAGCTCCTTTTTTAGCTTCTTCGTCTGTTGATACAGTATATTGGATAACTCCCCATATAAAGTAAACAACTGCAAGAGTGATAAGAACAGGAATCACTGTAGCAAGGATCTTGTTAATAACTGTAAGGACAGAGAATGCATCTGCTGCAAAAGCTATAAATGGCAGTGATGACAGACCTGCAATGGCAAACTTTGTTATTTTCTTCATAATTTTTTTCAGCGCTAGGCTGATCCGCTTATTGCGGAAATTAATAAAACGACTCTTATAATAATATTTTATCTATTCCTGCCGACCGCAGGCAATGATATGAACTTGATACTACCTTTACATTATATCATATAAATACCTATATAGGGCAAGGTTTTTGCTATTTATCAGTTTCTTGTTGAGAGAGTTGTGGAATGAAAGTCTTAATTTTAAACGTATTTGAAAATACATTAACTATCCCCCACATGCTGACCATTACAAAAAGAGTTATAAGTCCCCAAATCATATAGCTTTTACCATTTTTACGTTTTTCTTCATTTTCAGGATTCAAAAAGTACTGAATAATCCCCCAGATAAAAGCAGCTGTTGCTAGAGTAAAGAGTAGTGGGATTACTCCTGTAACTATAGTACATCCTGCCCATTTTATTATGTCTCCTAGGGTCGAGAAATTTATACTTTTACAACTATCTAGTGTTGTCTTATCAGCAGCGTGAGCCACTGCAATAGGTAAAATTGTTAAGAACAGTAAGACTATTGCATAACGATATAATTTTGATATTTTCATAGATAGATTACTTAGCTTGTAATTTGATCGACTGTGCCTTTTATAGCATTAGCAATAATAAACGAACCTAACAATAATGCTGCCCCTATTAGTGTATATAGAAATGTCCTCTTGGCTTTCTTTAACTCTTCGGGGTTACCTCTTGCTACAACAAACAAAAATCCTGAATATATTATCGCAAGTGTTACTATTGGTATTCCTATCATAACCACAAATCTCAAGATACTTTCTATAAAAGATGTTATATCTTCTATTCCAGCATTTTTTAAAGGATTACCAATACCTGTGTTTATTTTTGTACCTGGAGTTTTTGAATTATCTACCGGTGTTTTTATTGTATTGTCAGAACCAGCCGGTATTTGATTTGTATTATCAGAACCTGCAGGCGGACATGCAGGTTCTCCACGCCCTCCACAGGCATTAGCGACAAAAACTGGCATCGCTAAGGCAAACATAATAACAACAATAAAACTATATTTAACTACTGTTGATAGAATATTATATTTATTTTTCCGTAAAATTTTCATATCTTTTTATTATAACATTAAATAATAATTATTTTATTGCTTTACTTCGCAATCTGGGATCTCTTTCCCGAGCCAGTTTTGGCAAGGAGCAATTTTAAATGTTGAAAATATTGTATTAACAATAAGCCAAGCAGCCAACGCTATGACATAACCTAGTATCATATTCATAATTACATGTTTAGCTTTGGTTTTCTTTTCCGAACTACCACCTGAAGTAAGCAGTTGAAAACCAGCGTAGCATATTACAAGCCCTGCAATCGGAGTAGCGATAACAAAGAGTAAGAAGTTAATAATATTTCTTATCAGTTGCATTGCATCTGAAAAATCACAAGCTCTAAATTCTTTCTCATTGGTCAATTTGCCACTTTTATCAACAGCTGGTTTACCATCTGCCCCTAATTTAATGGTTTCTTTACCACAATCAGGTACAATCTTTGCCTCAGCTGTATTCACAAAAAACATAGGGCTTAGAGCAAGTATTGTGATTGTTGTAATTATTAGAAAGTTTTTTAACATAAGATTTAATTTTGAATTAAGGATTCAATCTGACTTTGAGCTTTATTAACAGCATCATCCATTGATAATTTGTTAGATAGTATATTTTGAATCAACTCTCCAAATATAGAGTTGGTCTTATTCGGCTCTGGATCAATCCAAGACCTTGTAATTATAGCACTATTGAAAAATGTAAAAAGATAAGGATCCGTTGGTTTGTCTTTTAATAGGGCTCGAGATGCTGGTGGTAAAGAAGCAGAGATTGCTAAGTTTTTTGCTGTATCACCTGTTGAGATTAGTCCTGCAACACTAAAAGCAGTGGTCGGATTGGTAGATTTTTTATTTACAGCGACTGCATAAATACTTCCGTATGTTCTTTTTAAATTAGTTCCTTTAGTTTGTAAAACTTGCGCAACATCAAAACTAAGATTTGGATTGACTGATTGGATTTTAAACAACTCACTCGCTCGTCCCAAATAAAAGGCGAGTTTCCCTCCTGTAAACATATCAATAGAGTTAGGCAGAGCTCTATTCCAAGAGTAAGCGTCGCTTGTCGGATTTGAAAAAGAAATAAAGAAATTTAGGATTGATTCAATAGGAGAAGTCGCAAGCCCTTGAGGGTTATCATTTATAACCGTGGTATAACCTGCTCCATTTTTCGTAACTATATTATTACCACTTTGCATCAAGAGAGTTGCTAAGATATCTTTTGCATGGCTAATATTGTCATATCTACCAAGGCCTATCATGCTTTGCATTACTGTGCCGTCATTTTTCTTTTTAGTTAATTGAGAATTTAAGGCAAATAATTCATCCCAATATCCTGGAGGGATAGATATCCCTTCATTGGATAGAATATCTTTATTGTAATACATGACCATAGGGTCAACAACAAATGGAAATCCTATTATCCCTTCGCTATCAATATATATATCAGCTCCATCGATAAATGAATCTTTGAATGTTTTTTCGGGGTAACTAGTATAAGGTATTTTGAAGATATATGGTTTATTTTTAAGAACCATATCAGGTGTCAGGAAAAATAAATCGGGTCCTGTGCCTCCCGCAAAAGCCTCAATCAAATCTTGCTGGTAGGAAGATTCTCTTTTGATAACATACCTAACATTTAAATCCCTATTGTCAGTACGCAAATCATCGAAAACTTTAAATATATCTGGGTTATTGAAAGTACCCCAAATCGTGACTTTGCCTTGAAGTCCTGTGGCAGTAGAAGAAGAACCTCCTATTTTTAATAATCCAGAGAATATAAGAACAGCAAAGACAAAGAAGGCTAAGAATACTGAAACTAAAATTGTCTGGAAGCTACTCATGTGTAAAAATTATACCATAATGGTGATAAGGTGAGGAAATATTTTCAAGAACCTTAAAACCTCTCTTAGTTAATAGTTCTTGTGCGATTTTCTCTGTTATAACATGATGTTTGGCTGGACCTAGTCCTTCATAAGAATCTTTCCAATCAACTATCAATAATTTACCTCCTCTCTTTAGTATCCTTTTTGCTTCATCGATTAATCCAAGCTTATCATTTGCTTGAAAAAGTACATTGGAAACTACTACAACATCCATACTTTGATCAGCAAGCTTGGTACCTCCGAGCATCTCAATATCACCCCAAATACATTCTACATTGGAAATATTCAGCTCTTTGAGCTCGCTTTCGAGCTTTTTAACCATATCCTTTCGAACTTCAATAGCATAAACTTTACCTAGCTTACCTACTTTTTTGCTCATAGCAATAGAATAGAAACCAGTACCAGTACCTAGATCTGCTACCCGCATACCTTCGTGCAAACCTAGATGTTTAACATTTTCTTCTGGTTTTACAAACATATTTTATATTATATCATAGCGTAATAAAAAATACTCACGAGTTTGTGAGTATTTTTTATGTAGTCTTAATTTATAAGCAAGTAATAGATGCAATAGAGTCACCAGGGCGAAGTTTCATAATTGTCACTCCTTGAGTCTGGCGTCCAGATGTAGGAATGGATTTTAGATCAACTCGTATAACTTGACCTTTTTGTGATACAGCGATAATCTCATTTTCCTCCCCGACAATTTTAGCAACTATCAACTTCCCTGTTTTAGGAGTAACTTTAGCAGTCTTTATGCCTGAACCTCCACGCTTCTGAGTTTTATATTCTTTTATGTTTGTTTTTTTACCAAGGCCATTTGAACTTAAAGTTAGAAGGGTCAGTGCAGTCTCGCCTTTTTTGATTTTATCAACTCCTATTACCATATCTCCTTTACCGAGTTTGATAGCTCTTACCCCTCCAGCACCGCGACCCATTTCACGGACATCTGCTTCTTTAAAGCGAATTGATTGACCGTTTGTTGTCGCAAGCATGACGTCATCACCTTTAGCTATCGCAAGTACGGCTTGAAGTTCATCGCCTTTATCAAGCTTGATAGCAATAAGACCACTTCGTCTTACATCTTTAAAGCTCTCTGCGGAAACTTTTTTAGATACACCCATCATAGTCACGAGCATCAGATGCTCAATGGTACTTTTTGTTTCTTTATCAATAGGTAAAATAGAGGTTACTTTTTCATCACCTTCAAGTGAAATAAAGTTCATTATGGATTTACCTTTAGTTGCGCGTTTGCCTTCTGGGATATCGTACATCTTTATCTGATAGGCTTTACCACGATTAGTAAAGAAAAGTAAGTCGCTATGAGTATTGGCAGAGACAAGCATAGTCACAAAATCTTCATCTTTTGTTTCAATGTCTATAACACCAACCCCACCACGCTTTTGAGCTCTGTATTCACCTGGATCTGTACGCTTAACGTACCCACCCTTTGTAAATACCAGCACAGACTCTTTCTCAGGGATAAGATCTTCTTCATTTATAGCTTTAACTCCTCCTTTTATTATTCGAGTCCTTCTTTCATCTCCATATTTGTCACGGATATCTTTGAGTTCACTTGCGATAACCTTTCGCATTTTTGCTGGTGAGGCTAGGAGTGACTCTAATTCTTTTATCAGTTCTTGTTTTTCTTTTAATTCCAGCTCTACATTTTTTCGCTCAAGTCCGGCCAATTTCTGAAGCTTCATTTCAAGGATTGCTGTTGCTTGAAGATCAGAGAATTTAAACTCTTTCATTAAGTTTAATCTTGCTACTGATGTATCTTTTGAAGCACGGATTACAGAGATAACGCGGTCAATATGATCTAATGCTTTTTTTAGTCCAAGCAATATATGTTCGCGTTCTTTGGCTTTTCGTAAATCGTATTCAGTTCTACGACGAACTACTACAACTCTGTGATCTATAAAAAGAGATAGTAAACTTTTTAGTGATAGAGTTTGAGGTACACCGTCAACAAGAGCAACAATATTGAAATTAAAAGATTGCTCGAGCTGAGTATGCTTGTATATATAATTTAAAACTTTCTGTGGGAATACGCCTCCTTTTAGATCAATTGCTATACGAATATCTTTAGCAGATTCATCGCGCAAGCCTTTTATACCTTCGAGCTTCTTTTCTTGTATGAGAAGCGCTATTGATTCAATCAGAGCAGATTTATTTACGCGGTAAGGTATTGAAGTAATTATGATTTGAAATGTTCCAGTTTTTTGTTCTACGATTTCTGCCTCACCACGTGTCACAACTCCACCACGACCTGTTGAATATGCATGGAGAAGATCCGCTTGACCATAAACAAGACCCCCAATTGGAAAATCCGGGCCTTTGATAAACTCCATCAAGTCTTCTGTGGTTGCGTCTTTATTGTCAATCAAGTGAATAGTCGCATCAATAACTTCGCCTAAGTTATGTGGTGGAATATTGGTTGCCATTCCAACGGCAATACCTAAAGTGCCGTTTAAAAGTAAGCTAGGCACAGCAGTAGGTAGGACACTGGGTTCTTTTCTTGTTTGGTCATAGTTTGGACGAAAATCAACAGTTTCTTTTTCAAGATCAAGAAGAAGGAGTGATGCCAAACGAGCCATTTTCGCTTCGGTATAACGCATAGCAGCTGGATTATCACCATCTATAGAACCAAAGTTACCTTGCCCAAATATCAATGGATACCTATAAGAGAAATCTTGCGCCATGCCAACCATAGAATCATATACAGCAACATCTCCATGAGGGTGGTATTTACCCAGAACCTCCCCGACAACTGTAGCACTCTTACGAAAACGTCCTTGATATACTAGACCCATTTCATGCATTGCATATAAAACACGTCGATGTACGGGCTTTAGTCCATCACGAACATCAGGTAATGCACGGTCAGTAATAACCGACATCGCGTAGTCGATGAAAGATTCCTTCATTTCGCTTGCAATATTTACACCCACAACATTTACATGTTCTTTTTTTGGTTCTTCTTTTGGCATATTATTGATTTGCTTGTACCGGAATTAATTCGATTTGTTTTTTTGGTTCTTCTTTTACAGTAGTAGTACTACCTGCACTAGCTGTTATGTTTTGGTATGTACTTGAAATCGAATTTGCAAAAAGTTTAAACGGCTTTAGGTCATTGCTTGCTTGCTCACTAGTTTTATCATTAAAACGATTTCCTAGACTATAGACCCATAAAAAAACGACAGCAGACATGCAGATTAAAAGAGAAAATGTCAGTATTTGCTTTCTTGATTCTTCACTTTTTGATTGTAGTTTTCTAACGTATGAATTCATAAAATAAAATATCTTAAGATGATAATACAACTATTTCGCCTTCACGACCTGCGAGTTCTTTTGCTTTAACTGTTAATTTATCTATGCTTGCAACTTTCTCTTGTCCACCTTCTTTCAAAAATGCTTTAAGGGTTTTGTCATCGTAATCCATAGGTATGATAACTTTTGGCTCAAGGGAAACTGCGAGCTTGTAAGCTTCAGACGGAGAAACTAGATCATTGTTTCCAACTGGAACAAATAATATATCTGGGGATTCTATTTGTCCAATAACTTCAGCGGAAAGTTTTGCATCTGATATTGCTCCTAGAAAACAAATCGAAATATTTTCAATAGATAGTGAATATATAGTATTGATATATTTTTTACCACCAAGTTCAGTGTTTGTAAGAATACCTTTTATAAAAATATCTTTGATCTCATAATCACCTGGTCCTTTAACTTCAAATGGCACAGTCTCGCCATGAGTAACCATCTCAAAACCATTGTAATCTGGGTGGTTGATAGTAGAGAAAGCAATAGCTGAGCCAAAACGTGAAGGACTGACACCACTTTTAGAATCTTTACTAATAGGGTTAAAAGCAAGCACCAAGTCCCCTTGGCTTATTTTAAAGAATTGCTTGCCTAGATATGTGATAATCATTTGGCCATTATAGCAAATTTGAAGCAAATTTGAAAGAACCTCCCAACAAAAAAGGCCTCTATTTTGAGGTCTTTTTTGTTGTATATTTAAACTTTAAGTTTAGCTACAACTACTGTTCGAATCTTGTTTGTAAACTTTCCACATGAATATATAGTGAGCTGAGCATCTGTAGTCTGGTCTTCAATTTCTATCTGGTCTGGATTAACTGTTTTGGTCTCAGATACTATATATGTGTATTTTACTCCTTTCCAAGTAACTTCGATTTCATCCCCTACTTTCATGGTGTCTAGATCATAAAACGTAGACTTTGAGTAATTACCATTCTTTAAATAGTATGCATGACCCACAAGAACAGTATTTCCTCCTTTGTCTGGAGTTGAAGTCCAGGGTAGGATCATCGCCTCGCGAAAAAGTGAATCTGTGGTAGGAAGTTGTAGGATATGCTTGTTGATACCAAGCTTTGGTATAACAAGACTATTACCTTCTTTACCAGCAATAGAGTTGGCATTTCGATTAGCAAGTGTCCGAGACTCAAGAGTCGTACCTCCAGTCTTTTGTAACATACATGGACGACCTGTAACATCGCCACAAGCAGTTGTACTTGCACCTAGAACTTGGGGTACTGGCGCTACAACAATAGGAGTTGGTGTTGGAGCTGGTAAACTACAAGGAGAACCAGGCATACAACCTCCACCTCCTCCACCCCCACCTCCTGAAGGAGGAGTTACTATAATAGTGCAAGTAGGGCATGGTAAACCTGCACCCAGCTCTTGCCAAATTGATGCATCATATGATGCGGGATTAGCAGCATTACCATCTAGATGACAATCTGGATCTAGATCATCTATATCACCAACGCCATCGTTATCTACACCATCAGAACACTCTGCAACACCAGGAACCGCATATGTTTTGTATGATACATAACTAAAACCCACAAATAGTACAAAAATTAAAACAAAAATATTTAAATATTTTTTCATAAAAAAAATTAGTAATAAATTAATAAGACGCTTAACTTAATTAGATCAAAACCTAATGTTCGCATAGTATAAACTATTTTCTAGAAAAGTCAAGGGGGTGTTTAGATGATAAAAAAACCGCTTCCATTTGGAAGCGGTCCCTGCATTTGCAGGTATGTTATTGAAATGAAAAAGAAACTAAAACAACTTGATCACTTCATTTTCAGTTTTTAAAATTAGTAATTGATTTTGTCTTTCAACTACAATTGAAAATTCTGAGAATATTTTCAATTTCTGTCCAGCAATATTGTAAAGTATTGCTGTTGTTTTTACCGGAAAGATAACTGTAAAACAACTTCCCTGATTTAAAACCATGGCACTTTTTAATTTCTGACTAATCACAACAGTGTTGGAGTATTTATTTCCAACCTTGATGCGATAATATGCACTCTGGAAGAATTGCAGGTCTGTAAACTTAAAATCACCGATCACAGTATGAATTGGTATGAAGTTCCTACCATCAGTGCTTTTTTCCAAAATAGCACCGTCAGGTGTGTTTTCCCAACCAATTGTTGGGGGATTTTGGCTAACTACTTTAAGCTCAGGACCAATGGGCAAGACCACGGAAGGACATCCTTTTACTAAATCAGTAAAACTTGATGCTCTGGGTGTACCAGATGGAAATGCTGTTGAAAAGTTACCTCCCATTAAATAACAAGGGCATTCACCAGTATAGGAAATATAATTGACTGAGGATGAAGCGCCAGGTGTTAAGTAAAGACCTGTAGATAAATTGGTCCAGCTGTTTGATATAAAATCATATTGAGCAACTGTTCCACCTGCAGGTGTTGTTCTTGGACTACCGACGTAGATTACCTTGCTCTCATTAACAACGTTACCCATTAGAACATCCTGTGGGTTAATACCGAAACCCAATCCCCCTGCTGCAGAAAGTGCATAAGTAATAGGATTAAATTTGAAGGCCCCAGATGATAAACCAGCTGGTGGTGCAGGATTAGTTGAACCAATAAGACCTACACCATTCATCTCACAGTAGGTAGCAGTAAAAACAAATGCATCGTTATCTGCAGCTAAATCCGTAATGATGTTTGTTGAAAGGTTTTCTATAAAACCCTTTTGTGCAAGATCAATTCCACTATTTCTGCGATTAAAATACCCAAGATGGATTACCTCATTTGTTGATGTTATTGCTACTGTTGTTATTTTTGGAGTCCCGGTCAAAGGTGCTGCCAATGAAGGCATCAAATCAGCTCTGGGAGTAACCGTGCCATTTGATGGATTAAGATCAGCTACCCACGGAATTGCAATACCGTTAATTTCAATGGGTAGAGCAGTATGTGAGTTATTCCAAACTCTAATTTTGCCATTAGGCAAAAAAGTTGCCCCGGAGATTTGTGCTGTACTTTTATTTAAACCAGTATATACGAACTGGTTACTAACGGTGTATATGTTTTCTGTCAGGTCTGGTAAAACAAAGACACAGTTATTTCCAGTACTTATACTTATGGAATTTCCATAAACCCAGCTCGTATCCTTACGCTGTGTACTTTGAGCAAAGCCCAGGAAGCAAGCAACATTGCTGGCTGCTAAATTGAGGTCATTTACAGTAATAGGAGTTTGAATTCCTCCACCAAAACATCCTTGTATCCTGACTAGATAGTTGGATGCGTTGTTTCCCAAATTAGATTGGGTAGTATTTATTACTAGGGTTCCTGAACCTGAGTAATATAACCCCCTTACAGCTCCTTGTGTATAAGTAGGAGTTGTTGCTGGCCCACTGTATGTTAAGCCTTGTGCAAATAATACTTGTTGCAGCGTAATCGCTATCAACAAAAAAAGTAAATTCTTTTTCATTTCTATTGTTTGTTTTTTGAGAGTTTTAAAAAAATTTTTAATTTTTCAGAGGATATCCTCTCTCTTACTTGGAAAAATTTCCATTCAAAAGAGAAGATATCCTTAATCAAAAAACAACTTGTCAAAGAAGCAATTTGCGCTAAAACTAACATAAAAACCTATAAAAGTCAAGGTGTGCCAGCGTTGCAAAAATACATCTTATATAGTATAGTTTCCCTATTATAAGCCCAGATTGAGATTAATCCTTCAGTTGGAGTTTGGATAGCCAAACACATAAAGAAGACCCTCAGACTGTGCCGCAATAGTGCGGTTTTTTTAATGGAAATATGACAAAAAAAGCAACAGAAAAAGAAGTAATAGATAGTATCGCTCTGAGTGCAAAAGTTGAGCTTTCAAGTGTCGGTAAGATGCTTGATAAAGCAGACCTTCCACCTACAGTAGATGCTCTAGTAGAAGGACCAGTGATTTCAATACAGAAATCATCAGTCTATATTGATCTTGCACCTTTTGGTACAGGTATCATCTACGGACGTGAATTTATAAACGCAAAAGATATCATCAAGAAAGTAAACATTGGTGATGTTGTTAAAGCAAAAGTGGTTTCAACTGATAACGACGAAGGTTATATTGAACTTTCACTCAAAGAAGCTAAGCAAGCCCTTATCTGGAGCGAAGCTGATAAAGCTATCAAGTCAAAAATGGCACTTGAGCTTACTGTAAAAGAAGCAAACAAGGGTGGGCTTATACTTGAATGGCAAGGTATCCAAGGATTCCTTCCTGCTTCACAACTAAAGAGTGAACACTACCCTCGCGTAGAAGATTCTGATAAAGATAAAATATTGAAAGCTCTAAAAATGCTTGTTGGAAAGCGTATCTCTGTAGTAATGATCTCAGCTCTTCCCAAAGAAGGTAAACTGATCTTCTCTGAAAAAGATAATAATCCAGAAGAACGCCAAGAGATAATCGGTAAATACGCTGTCGGTGATGAGCTTGAATGCCAAGTAGCTGGAATCGTAGACTTTGGAATCTTCCTAAAGATTGAAGAAGGTTTAGAAGGTCTAGTACACATATCTGAAATAGATTGGGGCCTAGTTGAAGATCCTCGTTCAATGTTTAAAGTTGGAGAAAAAGTTAAGGCGAAGATTATTGAAATCAAAGACGGAAAGATTTCTCTTTCAATCAAAGCACTTCGTGAAAACCCATGGCATGAATTTGAAAACACTTTAAAGAAAGGAGATATCATTTCTGGAGTAGTTATCAAATTCAACAAACACGGAGCACTTGTTTCTATCAAGCAAGGTGTTGCTGGACTCGTCCACAACTCAAGCTTTGGTTCTGAAGAAAAGCTAAAGAAAACTCTTGAACTCGGAAAGACTTATGATTTCCAAGTTACTCTCTTTGAACCAAAAGATCAGCGTATGACTCTTGTCTATCTCGAAGACGGCCTGCCTGCGCAGTCAGGAAAGAAAGCTGAGTAATAATGCAAAAAAAAATCCGCATGTGAATGCGGGTTTTTTGTTTTCTAATTGAAAACATTTATATTAGGCCTATCTGTTTCAATCGGACATTTAAGAATTCTCCTGCTGTTTTGTAAGGATACTTTCTTAATTTCTCCTCGGCATCGGTCATAAGGAACTTCTCCAACGGAACCAGAGAGGTTTCTTCCTTTGGGTGTCCAAAAAATGGCAGTGAATACCGGTCTTTGTTTGGCTCACACACAACCTGATGGAGCCCCGACTTATACTCGCCTGCTGTCAAATGCTCCAGCATATCCCCACAATTAACGATAATAACTCCGGGGTCAGGAATTGTCACCGGTACATATTCGCCCTTGTACCACAGTTCCAGGCCTTTAGTCAGTGCATGTAGTAGTGTGAGCAAATTAATGTCAGTGTGTTGCGATGCACACATACCGCCAATGTTGCCACCCTTTACTGCTCCCCTGTCATTGCGATTTGGATTTTCTGTAGGTATGTAATGGATAGCACGGACGATGCTATTACCTTCTTTTTTTACAAGAAATTCTTCTTCCAGGTCAAGGGAAATGGCTGTAGCCCGAAGTAATTCAATGAATGTAATTCGGAAATTTTTGAAAATCCTGTTTAACCAGGGAGTAAACTCCGGAACCTCAGCAACAAAAGGAACATCTTTTCTGTCCCCTAATTGGAAGAATTCCTTAATGTCAGGATCATCTGCAAATTCTCCTTTTTCCAAGCCTACTGGTGTATAACCAACCTGGTGCTTAAGTTTAATACGTTCGTATTTCTTCTTACGGATATCAGGCAGGCTGAAGAAATTTTGTGAGAGCATGCGGAACCCGTCCAACAACTCTATTGAGATTCCATGATTCCTTAAGAAAAAGAATCCTGTATCAAGCATTGCAGTTCTAAAATCTGCAATGAATTTAGCTCTGCGAGCTCCTCCTGCTTTGAAGTCTTCCAAATCAAGAGTCAAAAATAGACTGTTATTCATGTTGTGTTTTTCTTTCACTATACCCCAAATATAGATATTAGCAACATTAACTAAAAAATCCCTATTGCAATAGGGATTTTTTAATGTTTGAATTATATTAAAACTTTTCTAAAAACATGACCATCAATACCTCCATTTTCTTTCCCTAAGTCTTTCCATTTGCTATCTATTTGTTGTGATACTCTACTCATGATATTGTAATTACCAAAAACAATACCATCTTCAGGAACTACCCTAAAAAGTTCAGCTAATAATTTTTCTTGATATTCTTTCGAGTGGATAATGTCTTCATTTATAGCAAATAGTGATATATTACAAGAATTAGGTGGGAGTTGCTGTAGTAGCTCAAGCATATCAATATTTAAATTTAAAACTGGGTAATTTTTATCTTTATAATCTTTGTGTTTCTTGCACTCTTCCAAGGATTCTTCTTTCATTTGATTTTCTATATCAGAAGCAATAACTCCAGGAACTCCTACTCTTTGTGCGATTAAAGCAATCTCTGCTCTTCCGTTTGAACCAAGATCAACTAGTGGATATTTTTTATATGAATCATCACAAGCTTCTTGTATTGTTTCATGAATCATACCCTCATCCCCTTGAAGTTCCCAATCAAGACTACTAACATCATTAATAACTAGTGTATCTCTTTGTGTTCTATATTTACCAGTAAGCATTGAATCTCTTATCTCTTTCATAACATCTCCATATATATGCTTTGGAGACGCTTTTAAAGCTTTTAATTCTAAAAGGTTAATCAAATAATCTCCATGGTCATTAAGAGAAACAATTTCCTCTAATGATCTTTTTCCTTCATTGCCTTCTTTCCTAGTAAGATTTTTAATAAATGAATTGTCCATGTAATATTATTTTTTAGTTAATAATCTTAATTATACAAACTCATCGCTTTATCTTTACTTTCTGCAGATATGCAAACGAGGATCTCTGCGACTTGTTTAGATTGCTTCTTTAAGATTTTAAGTTCATCATCTTTAAATTCTCCTAATAAGAATTTTAATATTTTATCTTCCCCATTTGGTTTCTTAATTTTACCAGTTGGAGTCTTTGGTGATACGCCGATACGAATACGCACAAACTCTTCGGATTTAACTTTTTTGATTATTGATTGGAGTCCATTGTGTCCACCACTTGAGCGATTGAAAGATATTTTTAAACTTCCAACTGGGATATCAAGGTCGTCATATACAACCACTAAGTTTTTTAATTTCTTTTTATCATCTATTATAGGCGCGACAGCATTCCCTGAATTATTCATAAATGTTTCAGGTAGCATGAAATCAAATTTTTCTTTTTCAATTTCTCCTTTAGAGCGGAGTGACTTTGTTTTCATATCAACTTTCCAATCAGAAAAACCTTGTGCTTTAGCTATATACTCTAAAACAATCCGTCCAGCGTTATGCCTGGTCTTTTCATATTCTTCTCCTGGGTTTCCAAGTCCAACAATTAACATAATTTCAATTATAACATAGTGATGAAAAGTTTTTATGATTTCCTGAAACTTGCGCAGGCGGGTAGCCGAGCAGAGAAATTTTGAAGCTTCAAAATATTCGTGTTCAGGAAATTATAAAACTTTGATTAAACTATATCAAAACACATTAAATAGTATTCTGTCAATAGCACTTCCGTGTTAAAATATTTCACATATGGAAAACAATATTGAAAATAAGCCTTCTGTGTCACCCGCTCCAAAAGTTGAATCAAAATGGAAAAAGCATGCTCGAGATGCTTGGGATCTAGTAAAATTTGCAATTATTGCTCTTGCAATAGTAGTGCCTATCCGAATGTTCATTGCTCAACCATTTGTCGTATCTGGAGATTCAATGTTCCCTACTTTTCACAATGGTGAATATCTAATAGTAGATGAGATATCTTACATACTAGGAACTCCAAAACGTGGCGATGTAGTTATATTCAAATATCCAAATGATCCATCACGTTACTTTATAAAAAGAATCATTGGTCTACCAAATGAAGAAGTAAATATAAAAAATGGTGAGATCACAATCAAGAACAAAGAAAACCCTGATGGATTTAAATTGGCTGAGCCTTATATAAATGAAAAGTTTTCAACTACAGAAGTTCAAAAGATAGGCGATGAAGAATACTTCGTAATGGGTGACAATCGCAATCGTAGTTCAGACTCACGTGTATGGGGACTTCTCCCTCGCAAAAATATGACAGGTAGAGCATTTTTAAGGCTCCTACCATTGGGATCAATATCTTACTTACCAGGTTATTATCAAGAAGCTAAATAATATGAGTACCGAAAAGAAAAAATCAAATAAAGATCCTTTGCAATCTGTTCGTGGTATGCGCGATATTATCGACGAACAATATTATCAATTCCAAGGTTTCTTTGAAAAAGCTCAGGAAGTGGCAGTATATTATGGATTCAAGCCTATCGACACACCGATAGTTGAGCACGAGGGAGTTTTCACATCATCTATCGGTATCGGTACAGATATTGTCGATAAAGAAATGTACACCTTAAAAACAAAAGGTGGCGATCATTTAGCTCTTCGACCAGAGCACACAGCAGGACTTATGCGTAGCTATATAGAGCATGGTATGCAAGCCCTTCCTCAACCCGTACTATTTTACAACTATGGACCAATATTCCGCCATGACAATCCTCAAAAAGGACGTTATCGCCAATTCTGGCAATTTGATATGGATGCTATTGGTAGTGAGAAAAGTATATTAGATGCACTTGTTATAAAAACTGCACTGACTGCGCTTGAAGAAGCTGGTGCTAAAAATTTATCTATAGATATAAACTCAATCGGGGATAAAGAATGTCGAGCAGGATATATCAGGGAGTTAACTGCCTACTACAAAAAAAATATAAGTTCCCTATCTAGCATCGATCGTGAAAGGTTAAAGACTAACCCATTGCGGATCCTTGATTCAAAAGAAGAGAAAACTATCGCGCTCAACCAAAATGCGCCGGATACTTTGTCTCACTTATGTCCTGCTTGTAAAAAGCACTTCAAAGAAGTTTTGGAATATTTAGAAGAGATGGAAATAGCATATTCAATAAATAAATGTTTAGTTCGAGGTCTATCATACTATACACGTACAGTCGCCGAAGTCATGCTCGAAGATGCTGAAACCGGCAAAAAAATTACGATCGCAGGTGGCGGTCGCTATGATTATCTAGCAAAACAGCTTGGAAGCAAGAAAGATGTCCCCGCTGTTGGAATGTCTATTGGTGTTGATCGTATTGTTGAGGCTCCTTGGTTTGCAAAGCTATCCCCTCGTATACTCAAGAAGCCAAAAATATATTTTATCCAACTTGGTTTTGACGCAAAATTAAAATCTCTAAATGTAATAGAAATACTCCGTAAGGGTAAGGTGCCAATTGCCCAATCAATCTCAAAAGACAACCTTGGAGCTCAGCTTGCAGTAGCTGAAAAGCTTGGCATGCACTATGCGATAATCTTTGGTCAAAAAGAAGCTATGGAAAGTACAGTCATATTTCGCGATATGACAAATAGATCTCAAGAGACAGTAAAAATCGCAAAGTTGCTTGAATATATAAAGGAGTTAAAATAACATGATAAAAATTGTTCAAAATGGTGATCCTGTTTTACGAAAAGTAGCACCGGAAGTGCCTCTTACTGAGATTAGTAAACCTAAAATTCAAAAAATCTTAAAAGATATGGCTGTTGCTTTACACTCTCAAGACGATGGTGTAGCTATTGCAGCTCCACAAATTGGAATATCCTATCGTGTATTTCTAGTATCGGGAAGAATATTTGAAGATGATTTCATAAGAGGTAAAGGTTCCGAGACAAGCAAGAAGGGTTTAATAAAAAAGGCGAACCCAGATTTGGTTTTTATTAATCCAGTATTTAAAAAGATTTCAAAAGACCGCAAACTTATGGCAGAAGGGTGCCTTTCAGTACGGCCCCTATATGGTAAAGTGCGCAGAGCAACCAAAGCGACCATGGAAGCATATGATGAAAATGGTAAAAAATTCACCAAATCTGGTACAGGACTTCTTGCTCATATTTTTCAACATGAAACTGACCATTTAGATGGTGTACTTTTTATAGACAAAGCTCGTGACATACACGAATCAACCCCGGAGGAAGAATACAAATAGTACTTGTCCCGTACTAAATTTTTGGTTACGGGGTATCATCGATAAATATTATTAATTTAAATTTTAGTACTGGGATGGATAACTCAAATTTTGCATTTTTTGGAACACCAGAAGTAGCAAGTGAAACTCTTGAGATACTCTTTGGCGCAGGCTATACACCAAAAATAATAATAACCTCGCCTGACAGGAGGTCAGGTCGTGGGATGCATATGACTGAAAGCCCAGTAAGTATTTGGGCAAAAGAACACAATATAAAATGCCTTAAACCTGAAAAATTAGATAGTGTATTTATGGAGGAATTTAAAAAATATGACGTAAACCTTTCAATAGTCATTGCTTATGGAAAAATTTTAAAGGAAGATTTAATAAAAACTCCAAATCTGGGGACGATAAATATCCATTATTCCCTGCTTCCTAAATACCGCGGAGCATCCCCTGTAGAAGAAGCACTACTGCGTGGAGATACCATTACTGGAATTAGTATTCAACAAATGGATTTCAAGCTTGATAGTGGCCCAATCATTTCAGACAAAAAAGTAGAGATAGGTAAAGATGAATTAAAAACTGACTTGCTAAAAAAACTGACAAAAATAGGCGGTGAACTTCTCCGCGATAAGTTAGAAGATATATTCAAAAAAAATATCTCCCTCACAATTCAAGACGAATCAAGTGCATCTTATTGTACGAAGATAAATAAAGAAGACGGTCAAATTGGTCAAAATAGTAATCCTCTTCTTGATTATAATAAGTACAGAGCTTTTTACGGTTGGCCTGGTGTATATTTTTTCCATAAGGAAAAAAGAATCAAAGTGACAAAAGCTCGATATGAAAACGACTCTTTCATAATAGAGAGAGTCATTCCAGAAGGTAAAAAAGAAATAGATTATTCAGATTTTCTGAGATCTAATATTTAGAAGTAAAAGGATTTCTGTCGGACAAACCTTTTAGCATCTTTTTTACACTCTTTGCTCCTCGCTTAAAGAGAGTTTGTTTACGATCTTTGTTTTGAGTAATTCGCCTTAGTATTTCTTCTTTTGCATCATCTATCGCTGCATACAAATCTTCTTTTTCAGACATAGCAAAAAACTTGTCTCCGTTTAGACTTATATCAAATTCAGCTTTATAATACTCCCCCTGTTTATGGTGATTAGTAGTCTTACCTACTTCTACATAACCACTAATATTTCCATTTTTCTCAAACTTAGAAAGTGTTGAAAGCCTTTTGTTTACATAATCACTTATCGCATCTGTCAGTTCTATATTCGTCGCTTTAATATTGATATTCATATTTTTATAAATTAAACCAATAATACTCTTATTATATCAGAATCTCTGATATAATACATTTATGTCAAAAAAGTCTATAAAAATGCATCAAAAAGGGGTATCAACTAGGCTATACCAAGCTGGCCGTATGGAGGGAAATGTTAAAAGTTTTGGTAACAAGCAAATCAGAAAAGCAAAGAAATCTAAATAATAAAAAGCCCGACTAGAGTCGGGCTTTTTATTATTTAACTTCGTGATTTGTGCAGTTGTCTTTACAGGTCTCACAATTATCACATTTATTACTGCCTTTTGGCATCATTCCTTTCATTTCCCCTCCACACATCATACACTTACCACATCCACAAACCTTGTTTGCGATTGATAGTTTACCAGGACCATTCCAAGCAAGTGCAAGCGCCGATACAAGTAAAACAAGGTCAAGCTCATATCCTCCTAAAAAGCCCATTTTGAATTTCACAGAAAACATAGCAACTGCCATAACTATAGCCATCAAATACCCTGCTATGCGAGTAAAAGCACCTAGAAGCATCCCTAGACCCGCTAGAAGCTCTGTCCAAGCCACTAGATAGGCGAAAAATGGGGCAAAGCCAATCTTTCCAAAGAACCCAATAACCCCGTCTATCATTTGTAATTTCTGCCAACCATGGGCTATAAACACAGCACCCACAACTAAACGGAGGAGCAACATGCCCCACTCACCACAACTCATAGAAAACTTTGATTTCATATTTTAACTATTTGATTAATAAGTAATATTGCAATTATAACACATAGTTTGAAAGGTCCAATATTTTTGCTTTTTTAGCTCATTTTTGATAGTATAAAATCTATTCCCCGGTAGCTCAGCGGTAGAGCAATCGCCTGTTAAGCGATTGGTCGTAGGTTCGATCCCTACCCGGGGAGCTCGTGAACTTGTGAACTTTATATAAAAGGTAATAAAAAAACCTGCCCCAATTACGGAACAGGTATTAAATGCGGTGAATGCTTATCAGGCAGGTACCTGAGATCGCAGTTCAACTACCTTCTTTATGATTTTCAACAAGGTTTTATCGCCTACTTCTTTACCTTCATCAGGCGCTTTTTCGTATGCATCTTCGGCTTCTTCTAATGTGCAATTACCGTAGTCAGATAGTGAAGAATATTTTGCCTTCTGAATTAAGCGAACAGGTATACCTGTTTCTTTGGCCAGCTTTTGATTTTCAGTTATTTCTTCTCCAAAAACCAGCTGATATCCATTTTCATCGTCAATTTGTATTTGGCTACTCATCTGCCCAGAAGCATCTGCTCCAAAGACTCTCATCATATCTGTAGTGCCTTGGGACAACAGCATGCTTTGGCTGTTATCAATTGTGCGTGATAACAGATTGATTGATAAGCCGAAAACCCACCTTTGGTTTTCTTTTAACGCTTCAATCAATTCTTTTGATGGTGTGCCTTTTACCTGGAAACTATCCTTATTGTTTGAATATTCCAGATCAACATCACTATTATCAGGGTCAGTTATGAGGTAATTATAGGAAACCTCGTCTCCGTTTTCGTTTTTAAAGGTTACAGTCCCTTTAAATTTGTTATCAACATATGTCCTAGACGCTGTAACAGTAATATCAATAACGTGCATGATTTTTTGTATAACCTATTGTTTTATAAGGAAGGTTAGTCCTTTATTTTTTCTTTGAATTTTTGTATACAATACAACATATTAAGTTTTTTTGCAAATTGCAGAAATACGGATCTTTTCATCTATCCAAACTCATTCGAACATCATCCCAAGTTCGCCTGCCTGCGCAGGCAAGGAGCAAATATAAATTTATCTATGTCTACACCCTGCCCAACAGCAAGGTCTTCGCATGCCGCCTTTTAGTTTTGAGATAGCTTTACTAATACGGATAATTCTAGTCTCAGCTTTTTTACCAGATGTGACCCAACATATCCACTCATTGCGTGCAAGCGGTGTAATATCCTCCCATACTTCAAGTATTTTATAGTCAGCAGAAATAATTTTTTTAAAATCAATTGGTATTTTATGAACTGTGCCACCTGATACTAGTATTCTTTTCATATTGGTTTTAAAATTTAGTATGATTCTTGCCTGCTTCCCTTTCTAGTTTTTCTAATTTATTTGATATTTCAAAAAGTTCTTCTTTTACTTCACCTATTGTATTAATCTCATTTCTTAGATCCATTTCAGTTTTTTCGTTCAATCTTTTTTCACCCCTAAGACCAGATAGTATCAATTCGTTACCAATAAAGCTTGAAGTAAATGCTCCTGTCGTATGCAAAACAAATACTCCAATAATAAAAGACAGAGGGCCGTCCCACCATTTACCTATAGCAAGGTCTATTGAACTGCTAAAATAAGAATAATCAATGAAGGAGTGAACGCTATCCGCAGTATGCCACACACCTCTCCAAAAAAGCACAATGCCTATACCAACTATTAGAGCATAGACCACTGGCTTGTGGCTCAAATACGCCTGTATTTTTTGTCTTAATCTCTTGTGAAGATTCATAAAACTGATTATAACAGATTTAAATCGACCTTTGTACTTCTAAATGTTATATTGGAAAATATGAAAGAAAGTATAGGAATAATTGCAGTATTGTTAAATGTAGTTGGTATGGTCCCATATATTGTAAGTATATACAAAGGCAAAACAAAGCCACATCTATTTTCAAATATTATATGGGCAATAGTCACAACTATCGCATTTTTTACACAACTAATAAAAGGAGCAGGTCCAGGGGCTTGGACTACTGCTATTTCTGCGCTGGCTACAGTTTATATATGCATACTTTGTATAAAATATGGAACAAAAGATGTCACGAAGTTAGATTATGTTTTTTTAATTGCAGGTCTTGCTTCTATAATACCTTGGCTAATTACTAACGATCCAACGATTTCTGTAATAATGGCTACATTTATTGATGTATGTGGATTTATACCTACTATTAGAAAGACATGGAAAGCTCCTAGAAGCGAGAACCTATTCTCTTGGGTAGTAAACCTAATCCGCCATGGGATATCGATGTTTGCTATAAGAAATCTTGTAATAGCAACCTATATATACCCTCTTGCACTATTTTTTATGAACATAATTACAGTGGGTGCAATTTTAAGAAAGAGAAAAATAGGATAAAACTTACTTTTTCTTTTTTGCCCTACGCCAGAGTACAAATACAAAAATCACTATTACTAAGCTTGTATATATAATCGACTTGCTCATTATAGTATTTATCACACCCCAATTATCCCCTACGATGTAACCAATATAGCAATATAAAAAGACTTGAGCTGTTTCACCGATTATCTCATAAACTAAATATCTCTTATAAGATAAATTACTGAGCCCACACATTATATTAACTGCTAAATTTGAAAACACTTCAAACCTTGTTATGAAAATGACAGGGCCAGAATATTGTTTAAGTTTATCTTCTATCCTTTTATATTTTACAGATTCGAGCATTTTTCTTAGACCAATTCTATAAAATACTCTTTTGCCATAGATTCTTGCCAGCCAGTAACCAATATTATCCCCAACAATATTACCAAGACTTCCTACAAGGACGACAGAAGTAAAAGAAAAATACCCTTGGCCAGCTAGCGCAGCTGATACCATCAAAAAAGCCCCAGGTGGCACAGGAACAGCAAGGGATGCTAATAAAGTTATCGAAAAAATTGCAAAATACTTATAGAGAAGTATATATGGGAGTATTGCATCTAACAGAGGGTGCATAAATTAATTGGGGTTGTAAAAACTTAAGGAATCTTTGTGTTCTTCGTTTATATTTCTAAGCATATTTTTATATTATATTATTAAACTACAAGCAAACCAAGATATAATAAAATTTGACTTAAGGTTATTTAAGTGTTAATATGAGAAAAATTAGATTTATGATTATAAAAGGAGATTTAATAAAGTCTATTTTTATAATCATAAATTTATAGCCATGAACAATAAAATCCTTTCCGCCATACTGACAGTAATAAACGATATGACAATAACTGTTACAGTAAAAGAACTGGAAAAACAGGAATACAGCAGTGTTTTTAATCAATTCCAAATTGAGAAGGTTCAAGATTTTAACACCAACATAGCCTCACCATTACAAAAAAAGGTGGCCGAGGAGTTGTTGGATCAAAAAAATCCAGACCTGGATGCTGTACCGCTTTTCAAGAGACTGAGTTTCAATAGAGACACAAACACCTGGAGAATAGATGTATTCAGCATTAAAATCAGTCAATTCAGCGAAGTAGTGAAGCAAAAAACAGTTACCGCATTTGATAATGCTTTCAATGCATGTGGCTTGAATATAAACTGGGCTGAAATGATAAACACAGAGGAATAATAAAAAACAATTAAAAATATACACCCTCTGAACACTACCCGAAACCTCTTATAGGCTAGGGTATTTTTTATGCAAATCAAAAGACCACCTTTACGGGTGGTCTTTTGATTTTAGTAATTATTTATTTTACAACTGTCTCTACTTCTTCAGCTATTTTATCTTGAGTAGCTTTACCTACTACACCATCAGCTTTTAGAAGATAGTCCCCTTGTAATTCCTTAACAGCTTTTTCTGTCATAGGACCAAAAGTTCCAGTTGCAGGTACATTGTGTCCAACTGCTCCTAAGAAAACTTGGAGCATCTTAACTTGATCGCCCTTTGAACCTTTCTTAAGTTTCTGATCAACTATTTTATTTGAGCCCTTAACATATTTAAGACCTTTAATAAGTTTAACTGGAGCACCATCTGGAAGAGATACGGTAGATGCGGGTGTACCAGTTATTGTTGAAGCACCTAGAACCTTAGGTGACTGAACAGATTCTTTTTCAAAATTGGCTTTTAATTGAAGCACATCCTCGAGCGTCATTGCAGCAGATGATGAAAAAGGGATCAAAACTGCAAGAGCTAATATAAATGTTAATTTTTTCATAATGTGTATTATATACTAATTAATGATAATTGTCAATAGGTATAACTTTATTAATAATTACCTAAATATTGCCTTTGCACCCATCCATCAGGAGCATTGTCGAAGTCAACTTTCCACCAAGTATATCCACTTCCATTTGCTGGACCATCTATTATAGTTCCTACTGCATCTTTTTGTTGAATACCTAGTTTTACAAAGTTGTTTCCTGCTCCAGCACGTATTGCTACACGAGCAAGGGTTTTTACTCTAGTTCCAACCCCAAATACTGGTGCACTACTTGAACCATATAGTCCTGGATTATAACCTGCAGGCACAGCATAACTAAATGGTGTTGCCCCGAAGTTTGCAGTACCAGTACCACTGAACTCTCCTCCCCAGGCTGCATAGACATTGCCAGTTAGACCACTAAACATTTCTCCCATAAGAGCACCGTTCTTGTATATAGTTATCTTACCGTTATCCATATCTAGTGCTACGCCAGCGACATCACCGTTTGAGAATCCAGTACCCCAGTAACCATTGTTTCCACTGTGGAACTTAGCTCCGTCGTCAACTACTATACTCCAACCCCCAGCATCAAAGCCAACAGTGTTATTGATACTTGCGCCAGCATTAGCAACTCCTACGAATTGATTACCTGCGTTATCCATCTTTACTTCCCAATACCACTTTCCAGAAGATTTAGATATTGTTGATCGTACAGTTCCCTTTCCTCCATTCCAAGCAGCTGTCATGTTGCTATTTGAAAGTGCCACTTTAGCACCTTTATCTAGTGGATTCCAAGTTGCAAAGTTTCCAGGGTTAGATACAACGCCACTCACCACAACATTCATAGTATCTATACCTGTTGCACCCAAGTTATCTGTCACTTGGAGTTGGAATGTATATGTACCTTGTGCAAGGCCTGTGACTGTAGTTGAAGCTGATGCAGGATTAGTGATTGTACCTGCTGTAGGGCCTGCTGTTTTAGTCCAAGCATATGCAGTAATAGTTCCATCAGAATCTGTACCTGTACCTGTTAGAGTTACAGTACTTGTAGGAAGAGTTATTGCTTGATCAGGGCCTGCGTTTGCGACTGGAGAGGCGTTGCCACTAGTAGTACCAGTTTCATATGCACCGAGATCTGGAGCTGTAGGATTAAATGGGACAGCTTGCGCATATGATGGAAGTGCAAGAGGAGTGAAGCCGTCGTCAATAAGTGGAGAAGTGGCTTGAAGATGGAAATCAGTTGCAGAGACAAATAGTGGATTAATATTAGTTTGATTGTTGGCTTGTGCAGCAGCTGGCCAACTTACTGCATTACTAGCGTTGTTGTAGAAATCATTATTTGTTACATGAATATTGCTCTGTGAGCCACCTGATGGCACTGAGATCGGATTGCCTTGGAAGTTCTGTATGATGTTGTTTCTGATGTAGACATTTTTAACGCTAGAACCATTTCCAATACCATTGAATTCTATGCCATTATATGTTGCAGCGCCAGATCTACCTGAAATGACATTGTTATAAATGTGCATACCATCCATTTGCAAATCATTAACCTCGTTTTCACTGATGACAACAATAGGGGCAGGTTGACCACCAGCTAAATATATATTAGAGAATACGTTGTTTCGGATGACGTTGTTGATGATGCCACTACATCCGCCAGTACTTCCTCCATATGTACAAGCATAATTGTTTTCTCCTCCGTTGTTGTTTACTCCTCTGGTGTTATAAGTGATACCAACAGATTTATTATTTATGATATTGTTTTCAATAATAACGTGATCTTGCTTGAACTCAAGTACGTATGCAGCCTCATGGTGATTGTAGTTACCAATTGCATGATTGTGTGTGTTGCCGTGAGCCCAGAGACCGTAAGGATAACTGCCTTTATATGTGTAGTTCACATCTACCGATCCTTGGATATAGTTGTTGGCAAGTTCTAATCCTTGAACGTTGAAGAATTCGATAGCGAAATCCCAATCTGGTGGAGCCCATGGACCTGCACCTTGAAATGGTGACTTTATCAATGTGTTGTCGTGGATCTTGACCCCTTTCAAATATCCATTACTCAGAAATTTTATAGGCCAACCGTTATGACTTACTGGTCTAGCTGTTGTATTAAGATTGTTGTGGTGAATCTGCATGCCATCTTGCCAGCCAATCATTAGACACCCTGAACCACCTCCAATACTACCTTCCATAGCAGCACAGTTAGTACCGTCATTATTATAGAAAGTGTTGCCAGTAGCATATGGACCAGAAGTCCAGTTCTTTGCAGTTTTACCATCAAGATGGTTACCGCCAAAGATAGTTCCTGACATGTAAAAATTAGTAAGTTTCATATCATGAACGCTGACATTACTTCTACCTGTAATCCAGATACCAACCCCTGTACCGCTTTGACCACCAGAGGTATTAGTGTTTCCATCAAGAGTGAAATTTGAGATACTTTGTGATCCGTTAGTACCATCAGGAGACTCAAGCTCCATATAGTTACTCCATAACCCAGTAAGAGTGCTTTTAACAATAGTAGTTGTCTTACCTTCTCCTTCAATGTTTACTCCCTTAGCTAGGAAACATTGAGCTGATTCAGTATATGTACCAGCAACGATGTGAATAGTGTCACCTGCTGTTGTAACAGTATTACAACCCTTAACAACAGTCTTCCAAGGAGACGCTTGTGTTCCTGGATTACTATCATTACCATTTGTTGCGACATAGTACGTCGCTGCATCTGCAAAAGTTGGAGATATGAAGAGTGTTAGGAAAAATATTGATAATATTAGAAAAAATCGTGGTTGATAAAAAAGATTCTTCATGCTTTATAATTACTATAACTTTTTAATTATAGTTTAATGAATGATAATCATATAATTATATCAGAGTATGGATTATAACAATAGTATGCTTGTGGATAAGACAGACACTAAAAGACCCCCGATCGGGGGTCTTTTAGTGTCTGTCTTATTTAGTGTGATGTTACTGTATGAACTTCATGATGGTCAGTTCTTGTAAGCATACGAGCAACTATAATTATTGCTAAGATTAACAATATAATGAGAATCCATTGAAATACTGAACTTGGCATAAACCCTCCAGATCCTGCGATTGATAAAGCTGTAAGGCCATTACCTGTCGTAACAACTGGCTTTAGCTGACTGTTGAAATCAGAAACAACATATCCATTATCATTACTAGAGTTTGTGTTTCGTACACGTGCTGCAGTAGCTACTTTATTTGTATTTGTTGTAGTATTTTTAGTGACAGTAGTAGTGTTTGTATTAGGAGTAACATTACTATTTGAACTACCGTTATTAGTATTCACGTTATAATTATTCATAGCAACTGTCTGAGGTACAACAGGAGCGTCATATGTAGAAGGAACCTTTGTAAAAGCTGGTTCATTTGCATTGACACGAGGTTGTGGATCCCAAACACCTGGAACATAAGCAAATGCAGAACCTGCACTCACTAGAAAAGTGATCGCTAGAAAGGCTATTAAGTTTTTTGTTGTATTTATATTCATAAGTGTATTATAGCATAGATATATCCTATTTGTCAAGCCCCTACCCTAGGTATAAAGAGGTTGATAAATAAGGACAAATTTAAGCTATAGATAAATAATAAAAAAGAG
>OFRG01000005.1_pt1 | contig 72273 bp, 100 predicted proteins | sample 1543071 | NCBI WGS metagenome assembly OFRG01 (sample SAMN07774222, study PRJEB24372) | wastewater metagenome | isolation source: WWTP Verbania (Effluent) | place: Italy: Verbania | collected 2015-12
CAGCCGGCGGGTATGCGAATGCCGCTGGGCCAGTGACCAGTGCACGCTGCGACCGCTGTCGCGCAGGTCCTGGGCGATCTGCGCGCCGGACTGGCCGCCACCGATGACCAGCACGCCGCCGTCGGGCAGCTGGTCCAGATCATGTTCACAACTTGTTTCCAACTTGATACCCCATATAATTTGTTTAGTTGGCACAAATCTTGTCTATACAGAGGGAAAAATCCGGCCCAGGAGCCTAGATTCGAGTTGTTAACAACTTACGTTTCCGGTATATTTCAGGAATAACCAAAGAGACACTATGCAGAACCAAGAAGTTTCGAGAAATTACAGACAGAAGCTTCGCAGGAAGATGAGATTTGCTGATTCCTGGGTGGAAATTTACTTCCACAAGGGAAGGGGACAATGGGCTGGGGAATACTACATATTAGCCACCAGAAATGGAGATCCACTGTGGTCTGGAGTCGTGTTCTCCATGAATAGAAAGAAGATCCCCGGCCTTCTCAGGAAGGCTGTGGCGGAGAAGTACAGCTCAAAGGTGAAGGAAGTAAATAGAAGGCTTCTCAATAAAGAACCGCCAACAGCAGCGGAAGATTATAACGCTCGAATGAGTCAGGAGCCTTGGTGATGATACAGCACAAACTCAAAGAGAAAAGATTTATCCTAAAAACCGGGATGAAAATTTCAGTGGCTAGATACCTCCTAAAGACAGGGAAGATGGATTCGGGAAAGATCGAATACGTTGCCTGGTACACCAGGGAAAGAGGCGTAGCTCCTAAATACTTCCCTGAGGAGCACAAGACTCATACGGGCTACCAAGGATCTGTGAATGGTAAGAGCCTCCGGGAAGTAATGGGGAGGCTTAGAATGGCAATAGCCAGAGAGCTGAATCCATCAATTGGCAAAGTCACAAGTAAGCTCCTGGCTTCCAATAAGCAAAAGCAGTTTGAGAAAGCCATGAGGCTAGGAACTCAATACGGAATGGGCGGGCAGAAACTAAGTGAGGTTTTGGAAAATGGCCTTTTCAAGCGGCCCTAAATGGCGAAACTTCTTTCTGAAGCACGGAGCAGTCCTGTCTGTGGGGAAGCTTGAGTTGGGAAGAGGGCAACACTCGTGGGCGCTGAAATACGACTTCGGTAATTCCCCGAGATCCATACAAAGGCCTCTCTCCCATCCAGATCCTTCAGCAGGAGGAAGAACACTGAGAGAGGCAATGAAGAAGCTCAGGATGGAAATAACTTTTTACAATAATCCCAGAGCGGAAATGGTCTTCGAAAGGATGCACAGAAAATGAAAATCTCGCTCATATCCCTCAGTACATTCCTGCTGGGAACTATTTTCGGAGGCATGATCATGGCTCACGCCTGTAGGAATGCAATCCACAATATAGACGTGGAAACCACTGCGAGGAAAGCCGTGAAGGATATCTCTGCCGCGTATGAGGGCGCTCTAGACAAGAATGGATTCTACGAGAAACTGAGAGAAAGCTTCGAGGAATGCGTGAAAGAGAACGCTCGCTTGAAGCGAAGACCATTCAATTCTAACTCAAAAATAGGCCAAAAATAATCTTAGAAAATCTCCCTGTTTTTGAGTCCAAAATTCGAGGAAATTTACCAAAAAATAGAGCGCCCCAGAAAACCAGAAAAATGCCAAAAAACGCCAAAAATGACCTGATTCTTTCACAAAACACGTTTCTGGGATGACCGAAAAAACTCGTTTTAAGTTAAAAACGTATTTTGTAGGAAACCGAGAAAACCATAAATAAATAGGAATTATTGCAAGTGTGTAATTTCAACTACTTACAACTATAAACAAAACGCTATCTATAGGTTTTTTTCCTCGTATGTGTGTATCCAAGAAAGACAAAAAATGTAATTGGACTTGTGTTCGTTATGCTATGTGGGGAATCGAAAAAAATGTAGGTTTTTTCCTGAAAATGATAATTCCTGTGTGATATCAAGTAGTTAAGATCGAAATTAGCTCTGAAAATAGGCAAATCATCAATGATTTCAACTGTCGTGCTAGTTTTGTTTAGTTTTTAGCACTTGTTTTGTTTATAGAAATTTTCATCTAATTTTTGGCCCAAAAAACTCTTAATTTTACACATACTTTGTTTACATAAATCAGGAAAACTTTTTGAGGAAATATGACTTTCAAAATAGATATAAAAATATTCTGTGATGAGTGTGGAGTAGAAGATCACAGGGCCAGCGCATCTGTTTCTGGAACACCAGATAAAAAAGAAAACTGGAGAATATCCAGATTTCTAGTTTGGGAGAAAATATCAAAGGTTCATATTTGCGCTGGATGTAGGCTGAAAGAAATTTCCAGAAACAAACAAACCAGAAATAAGTTGTGAGCAAATAGAAAAGAGAAACGCTCCAACAGGTAAAGAATCTGGCTAGGAACATGGCATCGCTAAACACTATGTCTCAGGAGAACCCGCCTGTTGGAGCGTTGCACACAACTTAATACTTTACAGACTAAAAAAACAAGTGCTACTTTCTCGAAACCGGGCATCGCTATACAAAACGGAGAATTTCGTTAGAAAGAATCGCGCATGGCTACAGAAAACGAAGCAAGTCCAAATTTAGTATCCGCTCTTGAAGCGGCCAAGATCAAAATTTCCAAATACGATCCCTCTAAATCACGCCCTGTCTATTCCAATGTCGGCACGATGGACGTGAAAAAATTCACCTCCACTCTTCTTGAGAAGCTCGGCGCAAAGATTTTAAAATTCCCTGAGATCGTAGAAGCGGCACATGAGCCTGGTGCAATGGAAGAGCTTCTAGAGAAGTATTTCACTGAAGTGGAAGAGCCGGATTACGAGATCACCATTCCTTCAGATCTGACTGGATACACCCTCAATGTAGACATCACGGCCAAGGAATCGAAAGATGAGTTCTTCCTGACCACTAAGGATGAATACAAGTCCAGGATGTCGGGCCGCTACTATATTAAGAAGTGCAGAATCCCCGACACACAAGTTCACGACATGGCGAGGGCAGTGATTCCGGAGTATCGCCCAAGATCCTTAGCTGGAGTAACTGTTGAGAAGAATCTCCAGACCAAAGAAAATGAGAATATCTTCAACTCCTATGTTCCGGCTGAGTGGGCGGTGTGGAGAAAAGAGAATCCCGCAGCATGGAGGAATCTACCCGCCAGTCCTCCCTCCCTGGTGATGAAGCTACTGAAGCATTTGATCCCCAGTAAAGAAGAGCGCCGCTATCTATACGCCTGGATGTACGCCTCCATGACCACGAGAGCTTATGTGTTTCTCGTTCTCTGCGGAGCGCCCGGAGCGGGGAAGAATAGATTCAAGCTAGTCCTGCGGGCGCTCCACGGCCTGATCAATTCAAATGACGGAAAGAGATCTACCATCACGGAGAGATTCAACTCCCAACTCTCAGAGGGAACCGTCACTTGGTTCGACGAATTGAGATACGACTCCGACATGGAGAACGTGATGAAGGAAATTCAGAACGACTATATCTCCATCGAAAGAAAAGGAGTGGACGCTACCCGCAGCTCTACTATTCACTCCAGCATGGTGATCTCGAATAACAAGCCGCGAGACAACCACATCGCTTTTGATGCCCGGAAATTTGCGCCGCTCACGCTGGCATCTAACGATTTGCGCAGATCCATGTCTGACTCTGAGATAGAAATCCTTTCCAGAAAAGTAGATCCGAAGTCACCAGACTTCGATAAGAAATTTGTGGCTCAGATCGCTAAGTGGATCTTGAGTGTGGGGAAGTCCAATTTCGCCAACTACCCGAACCTGGAATATAAAGGCCCCATGTTCTGGACTTTGGCCCATACCTCGATGACTAGATGGCAGAAAAAGGCGATCTCGGTTCTCGTGGATAAGAATACCGGGATCAGGGTTGGGTGGGACTCCACTGAGAATGCCCACCTGTGGTCTAAGGTTGAGGAGAAGATCACGAAGAGATCCAACGATAACTCCATGACCTTTCCGGACTACAGCACTGTGAAAGCGTTCTTTGACATCTTCCGAGATGGCAATGGGGTGAAGGCCTTCGATACCAAGCTCGTTCCCGGAAATAATATTCTCGGGGACTTCTGGATTTACCCGCTGATAGATCAGGTTGAAATCATCACTGAGAGTACCGTTGCCCAGCAAAGGGAGAAAGGTAAGCGAAATGGCCCGCAAGAAAACTACGATCTCTGATCCGAACAAACCTCCCAAGGACTATCACAAGCCCAAGAAAGTGAAGCTTGCCGATGGCACTTGGGTGATGGAGCGATACCACAACGACTACGGCTCCAAGCCCGTCTACCAGAAGAAAAAGAAGGATGAGGAGAAATCCAAAAAGCCTTTCTCAGATGAATTTTCCAAGCTGAAGTATCCTCCTCCGAAGCGCAACCGAGTCTTCCGAGAGAAATGGGCTGGATTCATCGACAGCCTGACCAGCAGGGAAAACTTCAAGACAGCGCACTTGCAGGCTCTGGAAGTTCTTTGCGACCTGTATGTGGAATACAAAGACCTGGAAGCGACTATCCGGAACGAAGGAAGAACCTATAAAGCAGTTTCTAGGTTCGGGGAAACCCGCAAGATGCATCCCGCTGTCTCTCACTTGGATAAAGTTCGCGCCAACATTCGCTCGTACACAAAACAACTAGATCTATTTCCTAAGAGGGACAACAGCAGTGAAGCAGATGGCGAAGAGAAAGAGTGGGAGTAGCCTTTGCGATCACTTGATGTTCGCCCTTCGCCTGGATGCTCCGCAGATCAGAGCTTGCTTCAAGTGTCGCAAGCACTGGCCTAGGGAGCATCCCAGATATTCTGAGAAGCAGATCGCGGAAGTGATAGACTTTGCAATCTTCATCTCGGCGCACGAGAAGAAGAGAAGCGGGAAGATACTTTACACTCCAATCTCTGAGGAGAGGGAAGAAAGGGACATAGACTTACTATGAGCTACGCAATGATCGCCCTGTGGGCCGCTTCTTTCTTCAATATCCTTGGAGTCGCATTCAATTTGTACATCTACCGAAGAAACCGGAATGCTATCTCCATAGCTCTGAGACTCACGAACAAGGAGCCAAAGCAAAAAGATTTCTTTGACTTCATCGCAGAGTCAGGAGCTAACTTTCTAAGGGAGGAACTATGTGGAAAAAAGTGAAGAGACTTCTTTGCATGTGGCAGCACGACTGGGTTACTACGAAGAACATTCGCACCGCAGCTCAAATGTCGAACGGCGACACTACCTACATCTATGAGAGAAAATGCTCTCGTGAAGGTTGCGGAGTTCACCAAGAAATCTCAATCACACATCTTGTGGGCCTTGCAAGATTCAGCTCCTTGGAGCGCGAATGGGTTTCATAGCAGAACATCCTGCAGTAGCCGTATCAATTATGAATATGTTTTGCGATTTCTTCAATTTATGGGTTGCCCACGGAAATCTGAAACTAGCTAAAGAAAATCGCAGGAGACATCTACAGCTCGTAGAAAGAAATAAATGATCATTCGCACGAGACCAAGCAAACTCAAACATCCTCACTGCACTCGCGGCCATAAGTACGCCGAAGATGTAGTGTCTGGGAAAGTTGTTGCTTGCAAGTTCGTGATCGGTGCCTGCAAAAGATATCTGGCCGACATTGAAAAAGAAGATGCCTACTTCTACATGGACTGGGATCAGGCGGAAAAATATCTCCGCAACGTGCAACGCTTTGAGCATGTGATCGGAAACTGGCCCACTAAGAACATTGTCTACGAGCCTTGGCAGTGCTGGATGTGGATGAATGTTCTTGGCTTCAAGGTCAAGGAGACAGGGTTCCGCAGATTCCGCATCGCTCACATGGAACTCGGACGCGGACAGGGGAAGAGCGCGATGGCATCCCAGGCCGCTCTGTACTTCCTTGCTCTGGACAATCCGAATGGAAACCAGATCTCCACTGTTGCTACGAAAAAAGATCAAGCCAGGATTGTTCTCGACTCCTCGCGGGCAATGGCCCGTAAGAGCAAGAGCTACCTGAAACACACGGGAGTAAAAGTCCAAGCCCATTCAATCGTACACATCAAATCAAACTCAGTTATTCGCGCCATGTCCTCCGATGACTCTGGACTGGATGGACTGAACGACATCCTCGCCATTTGCGATGAGCTTCACGCAATGAAGAGAAAAGTCTTCGATGTAATCTATTCCGGTATGAGCAAGCGGAAAGATTCTCTCACTCTTTGCATCACCACTGCTGGACAAGATGTTCACTCAGTTGGATTCTCTCAATCAAGTTACGCAAAGAAAGTGGCTACTGGAGAAGTAGAAGATGATCAATTTTTCGCCGTTGTATATACACTTGACGACGGAGATAAAAATGCCGGAATCCCTCCTGACGAGTGGGACGATGAGAAAGTCTGGATCAAAGCGAATCCGGGCCTCGGCATTAGCGTGGACATTGATACACTGCGGGCAAAAGTCAAGAAGGCAAAAGAAACTCCCGCCGACATCCCGAACATAAAAATCAAGCACATGAATCAATGGATCGCGGAAGAACATGCGTTCTTCGATCAGCGAGCTTGGGACAAGTGCTACGATCCAACTCTGAACCTCGAATACTTCAGAGGCAAAGACGTGAGGATGGGATTGGACTTGGCCTCCCACATCGACATCGCATCCATAGGAATTGTTTCCAGGAAAAAAGAAGATCGCGGTGATGTGTACACCCTGTTCGATAAAAGCTATCTGCCAGAAGCAACCGTGAAAGAAGTGCGCAATACGTTGTACGAAGACTGTATCGCAAAAGGATTCCTCACAGCAACCAAGGGCGCGGCCATCAATTACGAGTTCATACAAAGTGAGATGTTAGAGCTTGCTAAGAACATGCGAGTCAAGGAGTGCTTGTATGATGCGTGGAATGCCACCGAGTCAGCGCAGAAACTTTCTAACAAAATAGAAATGGTGAAAGTTGGAATGACAGTTGCCAACTTTTCTGAGCCGATGAAGAAGCTGGACGCAGCAATCAGAGAGGGAAGAGTCCGCCACAACGGATCTCCTCTGCTTCGCTGGTGCCTTGGAAACATCGTGGCAAAGTCAGATCACAATGGGAACGTGTTTCCAAGAAAGACTCACGAGAAGTTGAAGATAGATCCTATCGTTGCAATACTCATGGCGATGGCAGGCTGGGTTGCTGATCAAGACGAGACCTCAGTTTACGAGTCACAAGGAATTCGAACATTATGAGAGAGCGATGGAAGAAAATTCCTGGATTTGATAACTATCTAGTAAGCGATCATGGCAGGGTAAAATCTATTGGAAGATTTGTATTCAGACCAAATAGGCCGGGAGGCCCTCCAATAAAACACTGGCAAAAAGAGAGAATTCTCAGGCCAAGAATTAATAAATTGAAATACCATAGAGTATCTCTGGCTAATCACGAGTACCAAGGAAGAGGAAACGGAAGAGATTTTCCAGTCCACCAGTTGGTTGCCAAGATGTTTGTCCCAGGATATTTTAATGGAGCAGAAGTGAATCATAAGGACTTCAATCGGGGACACAACTTCTATAAAAATTTGGAGTGGACTACTCACGCAGGTAATTTAAAACATGCGGCGGAGTTCGGAGCAGCCAATGGAATATTCTGCGGCAGAAGAAGTCCTAAATGGGGAAATGGAAGAAGTGACAATCGCTCAAGATGACCAAGAAGACCAAGAAGAAGCTTCTGTGTATGAAAGCCAAGGCATTCGCGTGTTGTGATTATGGACTGGGATAAAATATTTCAAATCGCAATTCCAAAAGACCGATACTCAGAAGCTGAGAGACTGTCCGCAACTTATTTTTTTCTCGACTCCTTAAAAGTAAGAGATCGAATTGATCGGATTACTGGAGTTCTCCGTGATCCAACTAAATTTAGGAAGAAACCTGTTGGATGGAAGCGCCAGAAATTGCCGCGCAGCCACTACCACAAACTCTCCGTAAATATTCTCAGACAAATCACTGGAGATCCAACGCCTTTCCTAATTAACGGAACAGGTAAACTTGATCACAGGTTGCGATGGCTTCTGGAAAATATTCTGATCACTAGAAAACAATCTCACCATTACCGATTTTATGTTGCAATCGCGCAAGACGCTGGCGTGTGGCCGATCCCGAAATGGTGGGTTGTTACCCGCCGACTTCTAGGCCCTAGGAAGACTTTTTCGAAATCCGCAAGTTAAAAATGATTTCCTACTTTACAAGCCTGGAAGTATGCCTCAGTATTTGGCAACAGGGGAAAATTAATGCCAAAGATTCTAAACCTAGCGGGCGTAAAAGCAGGAACTCCACTCAAGATCCGCAGCCAGTCCGCGACTGAAGCTGAAATCGTGATCTACGCCGGGATCGGCCTAGATTTTTGGGGCGATGGCTCCATGATCTCCGCAAAAAATTTCTCTGATGAGCTGAAGAAGCTCCCTGCTACCGTAAACACCCTTCACGTTCGAATCAATTCTCCAGGCGGAGATGTGTTTGATGGGATCGCCATCTACAATCGCCTCAAGCAATTCAAAGGCAAAAAAATCGTTTACATTGATGGGTTGGCCGCAAGCATCGCTTCGATCATCGCGCTCGCAGGAGACGAGATCAAGATCGGTGAGGGCGCACTGTATATGATCCATCTTCCGTGGACATTCGCCTACGGCAACCGCATGGAACTCGACAACACCGTTAATCGTTTGATGGATGTTGAAGAGCAAATGATCGGAATCTACTCCAAGAAGACGGGACTGGATCGCGCTGAAATCAAGGCGCTTCTGGAAGCTGAGACTTGGATGGATTCTGAGCAAGCAATCGAGAAAGGTTTCGTAGACTCAAAAGTTGAAGAGACTGCCCCGATTGCAGCCAGCGCAATCGACTCCAGATGGATCGCCAAGAAACCAAAGGCGTACTTCTCGGAGACGAAAGCGGCGGAAGCAAAGATTTCTGATTTGAAGAAGAAAGTCGAAGCACGGTTAGCTCGCAAATAGCGCAGCGGCGTTCAGAGACGTGAACATAAACATAAACTATTTGGAGAGAAAATGAATATCGAACAACTTCGTGCGAAACTTGCTGAGATCGTTGCAAAGATCGAAGGCATCCAGGCTGGTGAAGGTGGCTACTCCGCTGAGCAGCTCGCTGACATCGAATCCCTCAACAGTGAGTTCGGGCAAATCAGTGCTCAGCTTGACGCTGCTGAGATGGCTGAAGCCATCAAAGCTCGCGGCGCTGCTTCCGCTGGCCGAAAGACCGCTCCCGCAGCTCCCGCAACGGTTCCCGCCCGAGACGTGACCGTTGCTGCCAGTCGTGCCGAAAGGTTCGGCGGGTTCAACAGCGCGGGTGAATGGCTCATGGCTGTAAAGAAGGCTGGTCAGACTGGTGAGCTTGCTCCTCAGTTCAAGAACGCCGTTGCCTACGAAAAAGTGGGCGAAGACGGTGGCTTCCTCGTTCCCGAGGAAATCAGCGCAGCGATCCTCAAGAAGATGGAAGGCGACGAGTCCCTCATGGCTCGCACCAACACCATTCAGGTGGCTGGTAACAACCTGACCATCAACGTGGACGAGAACCAGCCTTGGACTGGCGGCGTGACGGCATCGTGGGTTGGCGAAGGCCAAACCATCGGTGAATCCAAGCCGAATTTCAAGCAGGCCTCGTGGCGCTTGCATAAGCTAGCTGCCCTCGTGAAGGCAACCGACGAGCTTCTGGAAGACGCAACCGCTCTCGCCAGCTACATCCAAGGTGCTGCTCCGAGCGCGATCATGCATCAGGTGAACAAGGCGATCATCAACGGTAACGGAGTGGCGAAGCCTTTGGGCATCATCGCTTGCCCCTTCACCGTGACGGTGAGCAAAGAGTCTGGTCAGGCCGCTGATACGATTCTCGCTGAGAACGTGGTGAAGATGTATTCCCGCATGTTCCCCATGAGTCGGTCGAACGCTGTGTGGTACATCAACCCCGCAGTGGAAGAACAGCTCCGCCTGATGAAGGATGGCAACGATCAGTTCATCTATCTGACTCCCGGTAGCCAGATGAACCAAACTCCGTATGCCTCCCTGATGGGCCGTCCGGTAGTTCCGCTCATGGGCGGAATGCCTGCTCTCGGTGATCTCGGAGACATCATCTTCGGAGACCTGTCGTATTACTACATGATCCGCAAAGCGAGCGGCGTGAAGTCTGCGACTTCGATTCACTTGCACTTCGACAAGGAGATCACGAGCTTCCGCTTCAGTCTCCGCCTCGATGGTAAGTGTCCCTACCAGGCTCCCGTTACCACGGAGTTTGGTTCGTACAGCATGTCGGCATTCGTTCAGCTCGAAGCTCGATAAGCAATCGCGCTGCTTGGGGTTCTCGGCTTCCCCAAGCGGCGCTACAAAGCCGGGACAAACAGTCTTAGTTTATTAAACAAATTTTTAGGAGATACGAAAATGAAAGAGCAACTTTTGATGGAACAAGTGATCGTGAAGGTTTCCAGCGGCCCCATCGACCTCGATGCGGGCGTGAACACCGGAGCGCGTTTCGACATGCAGAAATTCAAGCGTGTGGCGTTTCTCGTTGTAGCTGCCGCAGGCACTACCCCGAGTGCTCACGCTGTGAGCTTCCAACAACATGATGCTGCTTCGGCAGGCACCAGTGCTGCTTTGGAAATCGACAACCCGTGGTTCCACAAAGTGAACGCGGCTACCGAGTTCACCAAAGTGGTTCCTAGCGCCAAGGCATCCTCGTTCGACATCGACGCAATCGTGGGTGACACCAAGTTTGTGGCAGTGTTCGAAGTTCTCCAGGAAGACCTCGTGAACGGAAATCGCTGGATTTCCTGCAACGTGGGTGACGTGGGCGGTGCGCAACTCGGCACTGTTATCGCCATCGGCTTCAACGCCTCTGAGCTTCCTGCCTATTCCAAGGCCGTGTAAGCAGTAGTCGTGGATATCATCCATTGACAGCCATAGGGCGAGCGTCTTACGCTCGCCCTATTCATTTGTGAACAACTCGAACAGGAGAAATTTTTATGTCAAAGAAAGCCCAAAAGAATCTGGAGAAAAGCGCGAGAATCCAAGCGGCCAAAGAAGCTGACTCCAAAGAAAAAGTGTGCATGACCTTCAGTGAGCCGAAGTTCTATACTGATCTGAGCAAGCCGATCTTCGAAGCTGGCAAGGTGTATGAGCTTGAAGGCGCAGACTGGATTCAGAGATGGATCAAGCGTGGCGGAGTGATCGTAGAGAAAGACTCCAAGGCGATCTCTGGAGCCAAGCCGGAATCAGAAAGTGTTGGAGGATTGATGTCCCCCGTTGGCGCTGACCTATCACCTCCCGTAAAAGAAGAAACTCCTCCTGCCCCCGAGAAGGAATCCGATGAGTACATGGCCTCCGCCAAGAGCCTCAACGGTGAAGAAGAAAACGACCTAGAGTAAGAACAATCGGCGGGAGGCAGCATGGGATTTTTTAAGAGCATTTGGGCCAGAGTCACATCGGCCAGCAAACAGATCCTACCTTCCCGCCGCCCTTTCTGGTTTCGGGGTGGCACTCTGGTAAGTGAAGACAGCGCGATGCAAGTCGCGGCCTTCAACCGGGGACTGATCTACATCTCCACACAAATGGCGAAACTTCCGTGGGATGTAAAAGACAAGACATTCAGCATCGTAGAAAACAGTGTCTCCTATCTTCTGAACCTTTCCCCCAATCCAGAAATGAATGCCTTCCGCTGGCGCTTAGTAATGATCCAGCAGGCCATCATTCACGGAAACTCCTACGCGGAAATTGAGAGGGATACACTGGGCAGAGCAATAGCTTTGTGGCCTCTAGAGAGCCAGCGCATGACTCCCTACAGGACTGATCTGGGAGAACTGGTCTACCGATACGAGAATCCGACTGGCGGGATAGTTTGGCTGAATCCAAAAGATGTTTACCATTTGCCGAACTTCCATACCAAAGACGGAATCGTAGGACAGGGCGTAGTGGGATACGCCAGAGAAGTCTTGGGAATCCAAATCGCTGCTGACGAAATGGCGAGCGGGATCTTCCACAACTCAGGAATCCCTTCTGGAATTCTTTCTCATCCAGGCAAGCTCTCTGATGAGTCCTATAAGCGTCTGAAGGAATCGTGGGCAGCACAGCAAGGCGGAAAGAAATCCGGATCTACCTCCATCCTTGAAGAAGGATTGAAGTACGAGTCTGTAAACATGCAGCCTGACGTTCTTCAATTCCTTGAATCTCGCCAGTTCGGAATCTTGGAGATCGCAAGGTTCCTTGGACTTCCCCCCACAAAACTTTTCGATGTCGCCGCTGCCAAATACTCCAACGTGGAAAATTCCAACTTGGAAGTTGCCACTGACACTCTCGACTCGTGGGCCACGAATCTTGAGATGGAAGCTGACGTAAAGATCCTGAACAACCGCCACGGAGGTCGCTTCACAGAGATCAACCTCTACGAGATTTTCCGTGGAGACATGAAGACTCGCTCTGAGTATTTCAAGGCAATGATGGGAATTGCGGCTATCACTCCGAACCAGATCAGACAGCTTGAGGGGATGCCAGGGTACGGAAAAGATGGAGACCAATACTTCATCGCGTCCAATAACTTCTCCCCTGTGGGCCGCTTGAACGAGATCATCGACGCAGACATTACTCAGAAGACAAAACCAACAACGGCCCCGGCACCAGCCGCTCCGGATAAGACTCCCCAGCAAAAAGCACTGGAAGAAGCAGCAACTAAGTTTCTGAGCAAAGACGAGTAGAGGGAAAATGAACCAGGAAGTTCTCCTAGCTCTCATCTTTAAGAAGGTTGAGGCAAGGCTCAAAGCCCTGCCTCAAGTTTCTCGTGGGCCTAGGGGACAGCGCGGTAGTCACGGAGCTGATGGGCGTGACGGAAGAGACTTTGTATTCTCTGATCACGAGGAATCTCTAAGATCTCTCGCAAGAGAAGCTGCCCTGAAGTTTGAAGATCTCACTGCGGAAGATCTAGAGAAGCTTCGCGGCGCTCGCGGGCGCGATGGGCGTGACGGAAAAGATTTCGATCTAGAAGACCACAAGGAATATCTAAGGCTTCTGGCGGAACAGTCTGCTCTCAAGTTCGAAGATTTATCCCAGGAACAAGTTGAGAGCTTGAGGGGACATCGCGGGCGCGATGGGCGTGACGGAAGAAACATCGAGTTCGAAGATCACGCTGAGACGTTCAAGGCGTGGGCCAGAGACTTCGCCCTAAAATTTGAAGACCTATCCTTAGAGCAAATAGACAAGCTTCGCGGCCCTCGCGGACGAGACGGAAAAGATGGGCGCGATGGTAAAGATGCCCAGGTAGAGGAAGCAGATCTCAGACATTGGGCGCGTGAGTTCGCTCTGAAGTTTGAAGATCTATCTGTAGAGCAGATAGAAAAGCTTCGCGGCCCTCGCGGACGTGATGGGCGCGAAGGAAAAGATTTCGATTTCGAATCCAGTAGAGAATCAATCACGGAAGTTGTTCGTGACTTGGTGTCCGGCCTACATGAGTCCCTGAAGCTGAAACTCAGTGATCTATCCGCAGAGGAAATAGAGAGCATCAGAGGCCCTCGCGGGCGAGAAGGTAGAGACGGAAAGAACTTTGACTTTGACGAGCACAAGGATTTCTTCCTCAGCCTTAGGCCTAGGTTCTCTGACTTCACCCCGGAAGAGAAATCCGAGATCTCCCTTAAATTCTCTCATCTCACAGATGAAGAGAAAGACTCTCTCAAACTTAGATTTGAACATCTCTCAGAAGATGACCGATCCAGGATAAAGGGCGCTCGCGGAGCTAGAGGGCAAAGAGGAATCCCCGGAAGAGACGGAGTAGACGGCAAGGACGGACAAAGCATCCGTGGACTTCCAGGATTAGTCGGGGCGCGTGGAATCTCCGGAAGGAATGGTCTCAACGGTAAAGACGGTAAAGACGGAACTGACGGTCTAGATGCCCCAGTGATCGTAGACATTAGAGTTGATCAATATAAACAGGATAAGTTTGTATTCGTATTTGAGTTCTCTGATGGAACCATAATTAGAACTGATCCAATTGATCTTCCAAGACCAAACGTATTCATAGGCGGAGGAGGCTCAATATCATCGGGAGGATCAGGATCTGGATCTACAGGAAATGCTCTGAACGTATGGGCATTGGCCGGATCTTTCGATGGAACCGACACCACATATATCCTTCCGCAGACACCGACATCAGACGAGGAAGTAATCGTCTGGTTAGACGGATCATTGAGGACTGATTATTTCATATCCGGGGAAACAGTAATGTTCCTTGGACAGGATACAACGTCTCAAATATTTGACGCGCACATCAGATTCGGCGGAGTGAATCCGCAGACTCCTCAAGCAGAAGTTGTTATAGCCGATACTCCCTGTGATCCGTCTGTGTATGTAGGAGCAGCAGTGAGGATGTCTGCTGGAGTTGCCTTCAATGGTCTAGCCGACTCAATGGCGAACTCAAATGTAATCGGGATCGCTGAGAGCAAGGCATCTTCTACTCTATGCACCATACGAGTATTGGGAGTCTCCCCGTCAATTTTTTCTTCCCTGGATGAAACCCAAGAATATTTTCTGAGTGACGTGACTCCTGGGTTGATAACGACTGTAGTTCCAACTGATCCAGGGCATATCGTTTTGCGAGTAGGACAGCCATTCTCTTCCACTCGACTTCTGGTTCTCAAAGGAATCAGAATAGAGAGAGTTTAGTGGGGAGCATGTCTTACGCGCTAATGAGTAAAGTTAGGAATTATACAACAGGTTCCAGTCCGAGAGTGCAAAAAAAATGGAACAATATTACCATAGGTATGCAATGATTCGGGAATATTTGAGTGGAGAACAGGTGGGAGAGAAGTGATAACAAAACCTCTAAAGATAGGCACGAACGGAGCGCCCGTAGAGTTCGACCTAGAGACGGAACTAACCGGACTTTCGGAAAACTTTTCGTATAAGACTGTGCCTGCTGCCACCACTGTTACGATTCCTTTGAATCAGCAGATGATCGTTATCGATTCGATTATCATCACGGGAACTCTTACGATCATCGGTGAACTTTTTCTTTTGGGGGTTTAATGGGCCAGATAACACTGAAAGAACAAACTGCCCCAGCAACTCCAGCAACGGACTACCATACGGTGTATGTGGATTCCGCAGATGGAGTTCTGAAGAAGAAGAATGATGCTGGAGCTGTATCAAGTTTAGAGCCTCCTGTGTCCTCCGTAAATTCTCAGACCGGAGCTGTAGTTCTCGACTCTGACGACATCGGAGAGGGAGCAACGAATCTCTACTTTACTGGCGCTCGGGCGAAGTCCGCTGCGGTATCTAACACGATTACAAACGGAGTGACTGACGTTGCTCCAGCACAAGACGCTGTGTTCGATGCTCTTGCAGGTAAGCAAGCATCGCTTGGATTCACTCCAGAAGATGTTGCTAACAAGGACACAGATCCTCTACTCGCTGCCGACTCCGACACACTCTACCCCTCGCAGAAAGCAGTGAAGGCTTACATCGACGCTGCCACTCCAAGCGGGACTGCGAGCCGATTGTCCCGCTTCGATACTTCTGGAGATCTAACAGATATTTCCCAGCGCCAGGTGGATGATGATGGGTATCTTTACAGCGGACTGACGGCAGAGCCTAACGGCATCACAGGATCTTTTGACATTGATCGGATTGATCTTACTATTCAGCCTCTGCAAAACTCTCCAGATGAAGTTTGGCAATTACACCAGAATCAAATCAACTTTGATCCAGGTTTGGCCGGATTTAATTTCGGAACCACAGGCACCGCGTTTCGCTTTGAGATAAATAATTTCTTCCACGGAGGAAATAGCGATCTCGGCGCGATTGAGTTTTTCCAAAACAACTTCAATATTGGAAATGGCACAGATCCAATTGACCTGCGCGGTTTCAGCTACGCTTTTGGATTCGGACAAGTAAATGCGAACGTGAATATCAACGGGCCGATGCAAGGATACGGATACCAGCCGAACGTAAACGCATCGGCCACAATTGATTCTGGCGCATACACTAACGCATTTTACGATGGCGCAAACATTGGATGCGCAAGTCCGGGCCACACTTCTTTCAGTGCTGGGCCAAATATCGCGGAAATCACAAGCACTCACAACTACGTTGGCTTGCAGGTCAACCCGACCATACCCATCTTTGATTCTAACGCTGGCATGGTAGGCGTTGCCGTAGGGGGGAACTTAGGAACTTTCGGAGTGAACTCCTATTACAATGGCGTGAGCGTGAATCCAAACATCACGAGCGCCCGCTATGCAAGCGGCATCAACGTCACGATGGACAACGTGACTGTCTATGCTGGCGTTGCGTCTTCTCTAGTGATTCAGGATTTGACGATTGCTGCCGACCTACCAAGCTCTTTTGGCGACACTGTAACTATCGAGTACACACCCGGAGGAACCGCTGGATCTGAAGTAGTATCTCAGATCGGCCTAGCCTTCACCGTGCAGATTGACAGTGGTGTTTCCACTGCTACGCAAGTTGCTGCTGCTTTGAATGGTTTCTTCGGATTCACTTCCAATCTCAACGTGACGATTTCTGGAGTCGGCAGCAATCCGCAAGTGACTCAAGCAGCAACGAACTTGGCTGGAGGAGAAGATCCTGGTCGCAAGCAGGCTGCATATCTCGATGGAGATGTTGAGATCACAGGATCTCTCACCTTCGGCGGCGCTCTTTCAATCGGCCAGCTCAACGCATTCGCCTCTCAAGCACTCGTAACCGGAAGCGGAAACCCTGCTTCGATCCACGGATTGATCACACAGCCGACAATTGCAGCAAGTACATCTGTGACTCTTGCGGATACTATCGGCGTGAACACGGCCATGCTCCTTACTATGGGGGCTAACTCTACGGTAACAACTGGATTCTTGGGAGTTGCGGCTCTTGCTTTGCCAGCCGTTGTCTCGATGGATACGGGGGCCACTATTGATCGCGTGGCTGCTTCTGTTTTCGCTGTGAGCTTAGACTCTACAGCCGCTGGCGGAGCAATTGATACTCTAGATCTTTGCAGAGCAATTGCGATACCAAACGGCGTAACCTCAATTGCGAAACTACACGGGTTTGCTTTCGATCTACCTTTTGGAGATCCCGGAACAATCACCTGGGGCTTTTATGAAAGTCCTGGAGTTCACAATTTCTTGGCAGGTGATTTGAAAATCGGAGGAACTCCCGGAGTTTCCGATACCGCTGGCGCTGGCCTCAAACTCCACGTTGAAGGTGATTCAATGTTCGACGGAGATATTGGGTTTTTCTCCACCTCTCCAGTTGCTCAGCAAGCATCCTCTGGAGCGGCTACTGCTGGCGGAACTTACACCGCCACAGAGCAGACAATGATTCAGGAAATGTACGATGCGCTACGCGCTTATGGACTTCTTACTTAGGGAGAAACTTTGTGACCATCGCTCAAGCTCTTGCAATCTTAAACAATCCGCGTGAGTATTCCACTCATCAACTATTTGCCGCCATGAAAGTCGTAAAGGGTTTCGCCTTCTGCGGTCGATAAAATCAGGGGGATAAATGAACAAGCAACAAGCTCACGAAATGATCAAAAATGTTTTCGACCAATTGAAGCTGACGGCAGCAGAACGTCTACAGCTCTACAAGGCCCTAGAAGTGGTCAGCTCTCCAGTGGTCAGCTCCACAGAGTCTGATAAAAAAGTGGCGGGATAAATGCTGAGACTGAAGAACAGCTCGGATGCGATCTACGAGACTAGGAGATAAAGTATGAGGATCTTCACAGCCATTGTTGTCGCTCTCACTCTTCTAAGCGTAAATGCTCTTGCAGGAACAGGGCGCATAAAAGATGTAGACATCGCAGACGCTGCGAACATCGTCTACACGAAGATGGTTCCTCTCGCTGCCAATACTATTCTCGGGAACAATACGGGATCTGCTGGATCTGCGACTGCGCTTACTGTGGCTCAAGCAGTGGGGTTGTTAGGCGTTCCGACTACCGCATTCGGGCTTTCTTTCACTCCCACTGTTCCAGGAGATTGGTCTCCGTCTCCTACTAACGTGGGACTTGCTCTTGATCAACTTGGAGCAAGTACAATCAAAGCAGACGGATCTAAAAGTCTCAGTGCGAACTGGAACGCTGGTGCTCACGACATCACAGCAACTACTTTCATAGGCGCTCTTACTGGAAATTCCAGCACTGCTTCTGCTCTCGCTTCCAATCCTTCTGATTGTTCTGCTGACAACTATGCCACTACGATTGCTGCCAACGGAAACCTGACCTGCTCTACAGTCTCTGATGCTGGTCTTGCAGTTCCCTATATCAAAGCAGACGGAACCAGAAGCCTCAGTGCAGATTGGAATGCTGGCGCTCACGACATTACAGCAACTACTTTTATAGGCGCTCTTACTGGGAACTCAAGCACTGCTTCTGCTCTCGCTTCCAATCCCTCAGATTGTTCTGCTGACAACTATGCTACTACGATTGCGGCCAATGGAAACCTGACCTGCTCCACAGTCTCTGATGCTGGTCTTGCAGTTCCCTATATCAAAGCAGATGGATCTAGAAGTCTCAGCGCGAACTGGAATGCTGGCGCTCACGACATCACAGCAACTACTTTCATAGGTGCTCTTACTGGGAACTCAAGCACTGCCACTGCTTTTGCTTCCAATCCCACAGACTGTACAGGGGGAGAATTCGCCACTGCCATAGATGCTAGTGGAAATTTAACCTGCTCTCCTGCTGGATCTGGAACAGTAACCGCAGTGTCCGTAGCATCAGCGAATGGATTCACGGGATCTTCCTCTGGAGGAGCTACTCCCGCGCTCACTCTCGCAACGTCTGTGACTGGGGTACTGAAAGGAAACGGCACGGCGATCTCTGCCGCTGTTGCAAACACTGACTACCTTCCTGCCACATCAGGGAGCGCGATTCAGAAAGCGAACGGATCGGGTGGGCTAGCTGCCGCAACTGCTGGCACTGACTATGTTTCGGCCACTACTGGCAGCGCGATTCAAAAGGCGGACGGAGCTGGCGGACTCACTGCCGCGACTTCTGGAACTGATTACCAGGCTCCGATCTCTACGAGTGCTGCTGTGTCGAACCAATTTCTCACGGCCTTCACTGCACCTAATACTTTCTCGCGGGCGCAGCCGAACTTTACAGATCTATCTGGTACAGGATTGGTTACGCAGGGTGGAACGGGCCTGACCTCGCTCACTGCGTATGCCATCATCGCTGGCGGAACGACAAGCACAGGAAACCTACAACAGGTTTCTGGCGTAGGAACATCTGGACAAGTTCTCACGTCAAACGGAGCAGCAGCTCTTCCGACTTGGCAGGCCGCAGGTACAGCATCTCCTCTCACGACGAAAGGCGATGTCTACACTTTCTCGACGGTGAACGCTCGCCTTCCTGTAGGCACAGACGGCCAAGTTCTAACTGCTGACTCCACTCAGACCACTGGCATCAAGTGGGCAACTCCTTCCGCAGGTGGATCAGGAGGCAGTCTAATGTCCTTCGTTCTTGAAGGCGCTACCGTTCCGTACACCTCTATCAACGGGATGCGTTCGATCACGGCGACGAACACACTATCCAGCGTCTACATGGCACTTTTGAACGGAGGCAGCAGCGGCTCCACTCAGGTTCAGGTGAATCAGTATCGCGCAGGCTCTCTCGTGGCATCGGCTACGGCGAGCATCAACGCAAGCTCCAGCGCACCAGTGTGGGGAAACCAATCACTCTCCGGTTCTCTCAGTCTTTTGTCTGGTGACACTCTCTCAGTGGATGTAGTTTCCGCTGCCCCAGGAGCTAGTGACCTGTCCGTAGAAGCTAACTTGGCGACTGCCACTACAATCACTCCCTCGGCCTCTGTTGCGAACGCTCGCTTCACTCTGGAAGATGCCTCTGTTCCTTACACGGCAGTGAACGGCAGCTTGAGGATCGAAGGAGCGCAGACTCTCAGCACGATCAGCATGGCAATGCTTGACTCCGGAAGTTCCGGGAGCACTCAGATCAGACTGAACCAGTGGCGCAGCGGGGCAGTCATTAACACGGCCACTGCTTCCCTGGCCTCCAATTCAGGGGGATCGAACGCGGCCACGGCATCCCTATCCGGATCTCTAGTTCTCGCGGCTAATGACATCCTGAGTATGGACGTAGTGTCTGTGGCCGGGGGATCTCCTTCTGATCTTTCTGTAAGCTTTCCCATGGCGGCGGCTACCGTGTCAGCAACCATCCAGCTCACCACACAGACCACGAGCTACGCGGCAACGAACACGGATGACGTTATCATCATGAACTGTTCGTCGGCATGTAACCTCACCATGCAGGCAGTTTCCTCGGCCACTATGAAGCCATACAAGGTGAAGAGCATTGGCACTGCCCAAGTTACTATCCTTCCAAGCGGAGGGGATACATTTGACGGTACTGATACGTCAGTTATCATTCCCCCGGCTGGCGCAGCACCGTTTCCGGCTGTAGAATTAATTCCATCAGGAGGTTCATCATGGTTCGTCTTCTAATCCTATCTCTGGCTCTTTTTTCCACCTCGTCTCATGCTTTGACTGTATCTGGAGCAGGAGTAGGGACGATCACGATTTGCGGGCAGGTTCTATCGACTACGAACTTGATTCATTGCTTCGGTCGCGTGAACAGCACAAGCAACCGATCGGCCTGCGCTAGGGCTGGGGATAATACCTCAACTCCTTCCGACTACTCCGCTGGCAAGGGAACAGTGGGCGGAGCAAACGCCGCAAATGGTAAGGCGTTTCGAATTTATGTAATGAGAGCGAACGTGTTCACCACTAGTGGCGGGGCGACTATAGAGCCATTTTATGCAGACAACGACCTTGGAAATAGCTCATCAGGTTCTTTCACGAACGGAGTAAACTTCATTGGTCTCACGAACAATAACGGCGGAGCCATCTTGACATCGAACGGCAGCGGCGCGAACACGACTATGGATCAGAATATCACTTGCAATAATCTCAACTGGCTCGTACCAAATGGAAAGTTTCCATCATTTAAAAGTGACGGAACTGCTGGAGCATTCGTCGAGTATTATGGGTACGAAGAATAAATTTTACTTAGGAGACTACTATGAAAAACTTTCTGATTTTATTTATCGCCCTGTTTCTACCGCTCACATCTCTAGCCGCATCCAGCGGATCAGGGAACGTAACCTCTGTGATCTCTCTCGGCGGAGTCGGATCTGACACCACTGGAGCAATGTCTGTTCCAGCGGCATCCATCACAGACGACACGTTCTTCACGATCACTACTGGCGGGAACATAACGGCCAACTCAAAGAATCCCTTCTACAAGGCATTCGGAGTGGTGGCTTCTGTTCCGAGTACAAAAAAGTGGTACTGTGTCGGCCCGACATACTCCGCGAATACCGCAAACATAGGTATGCAAATTGTTTACGGAACGGCCACCTTCAGTAATAACCAGTCTGCCGCTCTCACTGGGCAGGCAAATCAAACTGGAGCAAACGCAAACTTCCAATACTATGTGGTGACTCAGAACGTGCCGATCTCCCGCAGGGATCTGATCGTTTTCGACAACTCAGGATCTACTGGTGTTTTCCCTGGAATCCAGGTTGATACCACTGGCGTCTATCACGTCTCTTTCACCTGCAAAGAAAAATAATTTAAGGAGATCACATGAAAAATTTTCTGATACTACTTCTCGCACTCTTCCTCCCCCTCACTTCCTTCGCGGGCAACGGCTCGGGGAACGTGAGCGATGTTAGGCAATTAGGAATGGTTGGTGGAGATGGAACAACTCCTGGAGCCGCACCTATTTCTATTCCTGATATTACAAAAGTTTTCGCGCTGACTTGTGGGAGCGGAAGCGGAAACGTAACAAGCGGAAGATACTACCGATGCAATAAAATGGCATCTATGACCACTTCGCAAGAAAACTATCAAGTTACTTCTGGAAAGGTAGCCTATTGCATCCTTACCTCTGCTTTGACAAATACGGGAGCGGCTGGCCAAACCAATTTCGGATTTGGGTACGGAACTGCGGCAGTAACTCAGGACAGTTCAACACCTCCATCTGGAGATAAGATATTCTCTTCCGGAAGCGGGGGAGGAGTTTGGGCTACTGGTGGAAATTTTGGCCATGCGGGATCTATGGCAATTCCTATTCAGTTCCCGGCATCTTCTTTCCCTTATTTAATGGGAGCAAGTGGTGGCGCTTTTCTTAACGCAATTCTTATTTGCCAAGAACTGTAACCATACGAAAGAGTATGTGGATCAGAAGCACGAAAGCGTGATGGACATCCTTCAAAGCATTGAGCATTCCGTACAAAAGATTGATGATAGGACTTACGAACTAGCTAAGGAGAATAAATAGATGGCACTTCAAAAATCGAAAACCTTGGCGAGCGGAGAGTCAGGAAACTACTGGAGAGTTTCTAATATGAGATTCTCCCGTGCGGACATGTCTCTGGAGATCGAAGTGGCTCTCTACAAAGACGCCACTCTCGCTGCCTCAGGATCTAGTCCTCTTCCGTTCTCGTACAAGTTCCGCTTCACGATCACTCAGCAAGAGATCGTGGGTAATCTTGTGGCGATGGCCTACACGAAGATCAAGGCTGCTGTGGCCGAACTCCACACTCCTATCAGTGGATCTGGAGATCCTGTTTCCTACTACCCGGATCTCGTTGGCGCTACTGACGTTTGATCTAGAAATAAGTTGTTCTTTTAATTTTCGGAGTCAAGGATGACATCTTTGTGGCAGCAACCAGAAGTAGTAGTGGCATTTCTCTCGGCAGTAGTCGGGGGGATAGTTTGGCTGGTTCGACTAGAGGGGAAGCAATACTACGAGTCCAAGGGAACTGAGGCAGAACTCGCCTCACTTCGCAATGACATCTCACTGGCCCATAAAAGAATTGACGATGCAAAAGAGAAGCATGAGGAAATGGAAAATCGCATCCTCAATGAGATGAGTCAAATCAAAGTCAGCCTAGCAGAAATCTCTGGCTACCTCAGAAGACAGGGGGAGAAGAGTTCATGAACTGCGGGGAGAAGCACGGCTGGGCATACATGATAGCTCTTTCTGCGTGGCAGGGACTGGAGCATTGGCTAGGAAAGACTGACAAAGTGGAGGCCAGCTCTACTCCCTCCCTGATCTTCAATTGCATTGAACTCATTTTCACGGCCCTCTACAGAGGGATCAAAAGAATTTTCGGGAGGAAGTAGATTATGCTGGACACACTAGCGAACGTAAAACTCAGACTAGGGATCACGGTATCAACCTACGATACGTTCCTAACTCAACAGATCACTCTGATCTCAGACGTGATCGAAGCCTACTGCCGAAGAAAATTTATCACGGCCAACTACAGACAAACTTTCTACAGAGAAGATTGTCAGGCCGCAAATAGGTTTGAGCTGTTCCAATTTCCCGTGACTGCTCTCACATCTATTGAAGAGGATTCTGTAGCAGTAGACTCTGACCTCTATCGAATTCACTCTCCCACTGGGATAGTGACAGGTCTCAACTGCAAAACATTTTTCTACAATAATGTTCTAGCCACAGAGGTTCTCTACACCGCTGGGTACGCTACTTGCCCCACTCCAGTTCTTGCTGTTCTCGATTCTATCGTCGGAGAGAGATACAACAAGAAGGCAGCAGGAGTGGATTTGAACTTCGGAAGTGATGTTCAGCGTATCTCCATACCTGGAGCAATCTCCATCGACTTTGACTATTCTCTCTCCAACAACCAAAGAACTTCTGCCTACGGAACCATCCTCGGAAACAATGCAAATATTCTCGACGACTGGAGATCCGAAAGATCTGTGATTGGAAGTGGCAAGTTAGAATATGTGGAGACTCTCTAAATGCTCCGCTCGGCATTCAACACCGTAACGAGGATGCACTCCAGGGCTGCGCAACTCCGCAGGCCTGGAAGTCCCGACATCTATTCTCCGTGCCGAATCACTCCGTCAAACTATTTCCGATTCCTTGCTGGGCCATCTAGCACAACCATTCACGGCAGAGAGTTCATCATTCCAATCGACACTATGTCCGGGCAGTTCTCCCAGCTAGTTACTTTCGATGTTCTCCCTGCGTCCGGAACCTTCATGCTCTCATACAACGGCGTGGACTCTGCGGCCCTTGCTTTCAATGCCTCTGCTGCCACTGTCCAAACCCAGCTTAGACTACTAGCGGGACTTTCCAATGTTCTCGTGACTGGAAATTTCACAGACGGATTCCTAGTGGTCTTCGCTGGATTCTCCTCAGAGCCTTTGATCATCATCCCTACAAACAGTTCCACGCTTGAGGACGCTGGCACAGATCCCGTGACTATCTCTGTGGCAAGAACCTTCCAGCTCTGGACTGGACTCTTGAAGAAGGGTGACAAGATCATCGACTCTATATTCGGATCAATCACCGTCGATGAAATCATTGAGATGGTAGATCTAGGTGGATCAGTAATGGGGCTTCGAGTAAGGGCGGACTAAGTGGCGAGCGCGGGGAAAAGATTTGTTGAGATCACAGTCTATGACAATGCCAACAAGAAGAAGGCAGTCAATCCCCTCGTGTCCGATCTCGAAGGCCAGTACACTCTCAGCGAACTACTAGAACATACAAAATCTTCTCTCATAGTCATAGCCGATCAAATTCTAGGTGAAGAGCAGAAGAAAGGATTCGACAAGAATCCAGTAACTGCTGTCGATGGAAGAATCAATAAGCCAGTGGCGAGTGTGCATCCACTTGGGCAAATCGAATTCACCACAAGGGCAGACATCAAAGATATCTTGCTAGAGACCTATGAATCTCTCCTCACGAGATCTAAAGTTCTCACTGGAAGATACAAAAGTTCCCACGTTGTTTTCTACAATGGTGCTCAAGTGGCAACTGATCTCAGGAGCTTGGCGCAGTGGTATTCCTCCAACGCAACGAAACTAAAAGGCGACGACAAAATACGTTTCGTGAATATTCAGCCATACGCCAGAAGGCTTGAGAGGCTAGGAGTCACAGCGCAAAGAACAAGAGAGGCTAGAAGGAAGACCAAGAGGAAGGGGCAGACAACCGGAGTGACTGTGAAAGTCCCCAACGGCGCATACGCTCTTACGGCCCGTGCGATAAAATCCAAGTACAAAAGAAACTCCTCCATCAGATTTACTTTCCTCCCCGGAAGCTCGCTCGGGCTTTCCGGATCTTTCAAGGGGGGAAGGCACGGAAAGAACTCCGCAGGCAGGCCTTACTTGTACCCAACAATCGTGATAACTGTAAGTGAGAAGGGAACAACTTAAATGTCAAGCTCAGCAGTTAGAACAGCGATCCTATCTTTCCTGGAAACAGATGCTCCCACGGAAACAGTGGTAGACCTTTCGAATCAATTTGCAGAACTCAGGGAAGTCCTGTCGGAAGCTGGAGTTCAGCCTGACGCTCCTTGGCTTGGCGTTGATTTTATTGGAGACGAGGAACTCCCTATTTCCCTAGCCGCCACCAATGACCAAGGCCTGTATCGAGAGATCGGCACCGTGTCTCTACACGTTTGCGCGGAAGCGAAGATCGGAGGAGGGCAAGGTATTCTTACTCGCGGAGAGGCCTTGCGAAATCTCTTTAGAGGCATCAGAATAGGAAATATTGTAGTAGACGGAGTGTCGCCAGTGAACTTTGGGCCTGGGGCCACCCTAGAGTTTGATGGCGGCTATATGTCGGGATCGGTTTCCGTAAGCTACCATTACGACTTATCACCCTGAGCCTAAAAGGAGTATTTCATGTCCAGCAGTAACCTCGTCCGCCTTGGATACAAAAAAGAAGCCACATACGGAGTTACTCCTGCGGCTGTCAAATCCCTCCTCGTAGTTCAGGACATCACCTACACTGCGAAAAAAGGCGGTGAGAGTGGAGACGACATCTCCATCGAGTATCTCGCAGGCGGAACTGCCGGATCTGAAGTGGTGACTGTTACCAACAATAAGATCTCTGTGCAGATTGATACTGGCGTATCTACTGCCACTCAAGTGAACACTGCCATCGGCGGCAGCGCAGCGGCCCTTGCTCTTATCACTCGCGCAATTACTGGTGTTGGAGCAACTGCCCAGGTAGCTGCTGCCGAAACCAATCTTGCAGGCGGAGATCTCGAATTCAAAACTGCTCGCTACACTTCCGAGAAATACTCCGGAACTCCTGACACCACTGAGTCTGCTCAGATCCGCCAAGACCGTCTCAGCTCTGGTCAAGTTGTTACCGGATTGAAAGTAGACGGCGGACACAGCTTCGAACTCGCAAAAGAAGAAGCTCTCGAAGACTTCCTTGAGAGCGCGATGTTCAATCCTTGGGTTCAGAGCGCACTCAAGAACGGAACCTTCTCTCTGAACCTCACCACGAAAAAGATGGCCCGCACCGTGGGCAGTTTTATCGACGATGGAGTGGTTGCTGGAGACTTCATCCAGCTCTCCAACTTCGCCGTTGCCGGGAACAATGCGATCATCATGGCGAACGCCGTGAGTGCTCTTGAGATTGATTTCAACCATCCCACTGGAATGGTGACTGCCGTTGCTGAAGCAGCGAGCTACCAAGTTGGTGACAAGCTGACAATCGGAACTACCAAGAAGTCTCTCACCGTAGAAAAGACTTTCCTGGATCTCACCGACAAGGCTCTCATCTACCGAGGCGCTCTCGTTTCGCAGATGAGTCTGAAGGTGGAGTACGGATCTTTGATCTCTGGATCTTTCGAGACTCAAGGAAACGACTACGACAATGCGGACACTGCCGCTGAGTTCGCAAGCTTCGGAGAATATTTCGGAGACGCTGCCACTACCAGCACGATGAACGGATCTGTGGACATGCCTTTCATCGCCACTGATGTAACGGGAACTTGGGATCAGGATGCATTCTGCTTGCAGAGCGCGAACATCTCCCTGAACAACAACCTGACGGTTCAGAACTGTATCGGAAGAGCGTCTCCCGAAAACTACAATCCTGGGACTGCTCAGGTGGGCGTGGATCTTTCGTCGTATCTGAAAGACAGCAACTGGGATCTCCTTGCTCGCAAGCTTTCTCAGGCTCCTTTCGCTCTCGGATTCATGGTTCAGAACGTGGACGGCTGGTATGGATTCTACCTACCTGCTCTCCAGGTATCCTTTGACGATCCTGCGAGTGGTGGACAGAACCAGGATATCTCTATGGACATGAAAGGCGTGGCTAAAGTGGGAGCCAATGGAGAATCCGCCCTTGCCATCTACCGCGCTCCTACCTAAAATAAAGATGTGGGTTTAGGGGTTAGCGCCCGCAGGTAACTGCGGGCGTTTTATTTTGTTGCCAGGCGCGGTAGGATCTGGGAAATTGTTCACAACTCAGAAACCCAGAGGGCATCACCATGCAAAAGACAAACCTAGACCAACTCTTCAAGACCGATAAAAAAATGGAAGAGGACGGGATCGACTTCGTTATTCGAGAGAAGAACGAAGAGAAGAAAGAGGCAGAACTTTCCTTCAGAGTTCGCCACTTCGCCGCCACAAACCCCCGTGTAAAAGCGGCGATGGCCGGACACTACAAGCCATACGCAAGACAGATCGAACTCAACACACTGGATCAGGAAAAGGGCGACGAGATCCAAGCCAAAATCTTCATCGACACATGCCTCGTATCCTGGAAGGGTGTAGAGATCGACGGCAAGGAAGCAGAGTGCAACAAGGACAATGCCTTGATCCTTTTCAAGCGTCTCCCGGCCCTGTTCAAGGCTCTCTGGGAACACGCTAACGACTTCGAGAACTACCGAGAAGACTTGGGAAACTCCTAGAGCGTCATTTGCGCTGGTCTTTCAAATGGCGCAAACAATTAAAGTCCGGGATTTACTTCGATCTCCTGAGGAGGGGATTCATAAAACCGGACGATGGGGAGCCTAACGTAGAGGGCTTGGAATTCTACTTGGAGGCATTCTCTGAGCTTGGATCTTCCAGATCCATAGGCATGACCATTGGCCCAATTTCATTTACCGCAATCGTTGAATACTTTAGAATATATGAACTAAGTGACTTTGATGAGTTTGCCTACATTATGAGGCGACTGGATAACACATTCCTAGAGCTTAACGCCGAGTCCAGCTCAGGCGCAGAAGCTGGAGGCGGGAGTACGAGTGCCAGCGACAACGGAAACAAGAAAGATTCTAATCAAAGTGGACGCTCCAGGGGTAAAGGAAGCCCTTGATGGAATCGCCAGCAAGATGGGTTCTGTAAACAAGAACACTAAATCTCTTGCTGACAATCTTGGGTTCCTGACCAATGCCTTCAAGGGAGTAGTGGCCTACTTCGGAGTGCGAGAGCTGGCTCGCATGTCCGATGAGTTTCAGAACCTTTCTGCCCGCTTGAAAATCAACGCTCTTGAGGGGGAGAATGTCTCTGACACCCTTGCCAAGATCTCTGGACTAGCTGACAGAACAAAGCAATCCATTTCTGCTGTGGGCGACACCTACACGAGGTTCGCAGGATCGTTGAAGAGTGTGAATGCCACCTCTGACGAATTGGTTGCTCTCACTGAGACTCTCATAAACACGTTCAAGGTTTCCGGCTCAGGGGCAGACGAGACCGCCAACGCCATGATCCAGCTCTCTCAGGCATTCTCCACGGGAGTGTTGAGGGGCCAAGATCTGAGATCCGTAATCTCCCAGAACGTGGTGTTCGCCCGCTACCTCAAGGAAGAATACAAAGGAGACATCTTCAAGAAGGCAGAGAGTGGGGCGATCACAATCTCTGAAGTTCTGAGAATTCTCTCTAAGCACCAGAAGGAGCTTACTGCCCAAGCCAAAGAACTGGCCCCAACATTCTCTCAAACTCTCACGCTTGCTTTTAACAAAGTGACTATAGCCGTGGGAGAACTTAGTCAGAAGATGGAGCTGTCCAAGAAGTTTGCGGATATCATGGCTTTCGGATTTGAGCATGTGGGGGAGGTTATGATCATAGTGACAGGACTCATGATCCCAATCATCGGATCATATATCCCGGCAATGATCGCAGGCATACGAGCGATGTATGCTGCTAGTCTCCTATTCCTGAAGAACCCTCTTCTTCTTGCTCTTGCTGGAATCATCACTGTCGCTGTCCTCGTGTACGAAAATTTTGATAGGATCACCGCTGCATTTCAAAGATTCAGAGCTGGTCTATTGGATCTTGTTGCTGACATTGAGGAGAAGCTTCTTCCTCTTAGGCAGAGCCTCGACAACCTATTCAGAGTAGACACCGTAAGCGGCCAGAAGAAAGATATTGAAGATCTCCGGAAAGCGGCTAAAGGAATTCGTCTGGAGTTGGAGGCTGCTGAGAAAGCAAAAGCAAAAGCAAAGGCATCTAAAGAGAAAGACCAGAATGCTGATCTCTTGAGTCTAAGGAAAAAGGTGTCTGCAAATGAGGCTCCTAAAACTCAAAAGATCAAAGAGATCCTAGCTGATTTAAACAAAGAGCTAGCAGCAGGAAAGATCGGCTTAGACGAGTACAACAAGAAGCTCGTGAGCTTCGAACTATATAAACTCAACAGGGAATTCAAGGAAGGTAAGTTCGACATCTTTGAATACAACAAGCGCCTGCGTGAACTCGATATCCACTCTCTCAATAGAGATGTGAAAAATGGAGTGACATCTCTAAGCGAGTACAGAGAAGCTGTAAGAAATGCGAACATCGCAGAACTGAATGCAAAATTTAAAGCAGGAAGAATTTCCCTGGTTGAATACAACACTGAGCTTGCGAAGATCAGCGAAAAGTTCCTTCCTGGCTCTGCTCTTGTGTCTGGAACTTCAGCTTATATCGAGAGCATCGGAACTCTTTCGGACAACATTGCCAAGGGAATCACCAGTACGTTCTCTCATCTAGAAGACACCCTTGTGGACTTCGTGAAGACCGGAGAATTCAATTTCTCAAAATTCACTCAGGCTGTTCTCGACGATCTAACCAGGATCATTATCCGGGCCGCGATCCTTCGCCCCCTAGCAAACGGAATTCTCAATACCACGGCGGTCAGTGCCACCCCTGAGCTAGGCCCATCCGTTACGGCGGCAAGTGGACAAGCTTTCTATAATGGAAATCTTCAAAAGTTCGCCAGGGGAGGAATCGTAAATTCTCCCACTGCATTCCAGTACGGAGGAGGCAAGCGTGGACTCATGGGGGAAGCTGGAACCGAAGCTATCCTTCCCCTCAAAAGAACCAGCGGGGGAGCACTCGGAGTAGCCGCGAGCACCAATCCAGTGACTGTTAACATCATCAATCAGAGCGGATCAAGTGTTCAGCAGACTGAAAGCACTGGCCCGAATGGTGAGAAGACAATCGACATTATGATAGCCAACAGAGTCAGAGATGGAATCCTCACCGGGAGATTCGACACCGCAATGAAGGGCGCATACGGCCTGAACAGGAAAGGTAGTTAGCCATGAGTGCTTGGCCCGTATCTCTTCAGCAGAAGCTCAATGTGGCTAGCTTCCAATATCATCCTGGGAACACTAGAGTCTCCACAGAGATGGATGTTGGGCCTGCTAAAACCAGGAGCCGATTTACTGATGCAGTAGACGTGTACACCTGTGAAGTGAATCTGGACTTCACGGAAGTGGCTACCTTCAAAACATTCTATAAGACGACTCTAGGGAACGGAACTCTACCATTCGACTTCACTGATCCATTCACGGGACTCGTCACGTCCTATAGATTCTCCCCAGGAACAGATCCAATCATCACCCCACTCGGAGGAAGAGTGTTCACCCTAGGAATGACTTGGGAGATCATGCCATGAAGCTGGTAGCTCACAATCTGTATCGGGGCAGCAGGCCCAAGTCTTTCGAGGAATTGAAGGCCTGGAGGGTTGCAACAGTCATTAACCTAGAGTCTGGGGTATTCGAGGGGATGCACGACGACACCTACGAGCGTGAGAATGGATTCATGTTCGGGATCACTGAGCACAACATAAATTGCAGTGACATATTCCATCCGAATATTTGGCAGGTGATGAAAGTTATGGAGATCATCAAGCACTCTGTAGAAAAAGGCCCTGTGTACATTCACTGCCTTCACGGTAAAGACAGGACTGGATATATGTGCGCTGCCTACAGGATTCTGGAGTGCGGCTGGTCTCCGAATAAAGCAATTGAGGAGATGTACTCCGAGGGATTCCACAAATTTCCATATTTCTGGTGGGCATCATCCCTCAGAGATCTTGAGGCCCTGTGAGCAACGAGCTAACCACAGCATTAAAGGCGCAACTGTTTGCCCAGCAGTCCGCAGATCCATTCCTTACTCTGGTCACTTTGACAGGAACGAATTTTGATTTCCGCCTGGTGAACAATACTAAGGACATTGTGTCCGGTGGGAAAGTATACTCTGCATTTCCAATGAAGATCCGTCTCCCCGCTGATGACGGAGAGACGGCTCGTGACTTCCAGATCGAATTCGACAACGCATCTCTACAACTTATTGTGGCTTTGAGATCGGTGACAGAGCCAATCGACTGTCAGATCGACATGATCCTAGCCTCTATGCCGGATGTGATTCAGATGTCTGTTCCTGATCTGAAGGTTAGATCGGTGAGCTACGACAAGAGCAAAGTATCAGCTAGAATCGTCTTGGATAATTTTCTCTCAGTAGCCATGACTTCGGAGAAGTACACCCCATCCCTATATCCGGGGATGTTCTAATGGATCTCGCAAAATACATCGGGAAGCCCTATCAGAAATACAACTGCTTTGACCTAGCCAAAGAGTTCTATCTGTGTGAGTACGGAATAACATTGAAGGACTATTTTGAGGGACAGGTAGATCCGAGCAGAAAAGAAATAGAGTGCCTGGTGATCTCCAACAAAGGGGACTTCGAGAGGGTGAAATCCCCCGCGCTCGGAGACCTAATCGTAATCCGAATGTACGGGTACGCTAGCCATATCGGTGTCTATGTGGGGGAGGGGAAGTTTATTCATTCCCTGAAGAACGTAGGATCTTGCATGGACAGCCTGAGCCGCTATTCGAAAATGGTTGAGGGATTCTACAGACACCGGGAGATTGCCCAGTGATTAATTTAAAACTTACTTTTGGGAAAGACGAAAAAGAAACAGAGTTTGAGATCATCGAGAATGAATGGCTCTTAGAGGCCATCAAGAGATCTACCAAGGAAGTTCCCCTCGGTGAATTCAAGCTAGAAGATGTTTTCAACGTAGTGGTGAACGGACACCTCATTGAGCATTTCTTCTGGGATAAGATCGGCCTCAAAAAGGGCGACACGGTTCTCATCACTCCCAAGATCAAAGAGGGTGATTTCGGACAAGTCTTCTCTCAGGTTCTTCTGATTGCCATAGCTGTGGCTGCGTCAGTAGTATTTCCTCCAGCAACCTTCGGCGCTCTCGGAAGCGGACTCCTTGTAGCGGCAGTTACTATCGGAGCGTCTCTGGCGCTCCATGCTCTTATTCCCCCTCCAGGGGGCGACCTAGGGAATAACCTGGACGGAATAGGGGGCGGGGGAGTTGAGACCTCACAGATGTACACTATCACTGGTCAATCGAACCAGATGAAGCGACTTGGGATCGCTCCCAAGGTGTACGGAGTCCACAGGATCTTCCCAGTCCTAGCTGCCAATCCCTACACTGAGCTGGGAGTAGATCCGGCTACCGGAGAGGTAGTTCAATATCTGTCCGGGATCTATGACTTCGGCCTAGGGACTCCTCAGATCTCCGACATAAAAATTGGGGATACCGCTCTCACCACTCAAGAGTTTGATGACTTCAGCTACCGCCTTGTAGATCCAAACAGGCCTTCTGTTCCTAGAGATATTTTCGATTTCTCCCTGAATAAAACTTTCGAACTCTACAAGGGGGACAGATCTACTTCTCAGCTAGCCATTGCTCTGACTGACGGAAACGAGAACATCCAGACCTCTGACAACAATCCTGATAGCCTCCAGCAGGAGATCTCTCTAGATTTTGTATGCCCTCGCGGACTTTTTGGATTCGACTCCAATGGTACGGCTCAAGTTAGAAAAGTAAATCTGGAAATTGATTTCGCCCCAGTAGGATCTACGGACTGGAAACCCTATAACGATCCTACCGCAGTAGACAAATTTGAGATCATTGGTGGAACTGACACCATAGCGTTCACTACAGAGATCGGAGCACTGAAGCCCGATGATGCGGCCTTCGCAACCTACTTTGAGGGACGCAGCTACAGTCTCGGAAGATTTAACTCTGAAGAGAACTACGTCACATACGTTCAACTGAAGGGGAACACAGTTCTCGTCCCCGCCAGCCATGCGTGGCAGGTCGGGCAGGCGATCTTCCTCAACACCTATTATTATGGCGGAGCTATTACAGCCATAAATTCCGTGGCTGGTCATCCAGAACTTAAAGCTCTCTCGGTGAGTGGCTCCATCGCTGGATTCCAAATATATGCTTGGAATGGAGCACAGGCGTATCAATCTATTACAATTGTTTATAGCCCCTCAGTCACCTCCCCGTCATTCATCAAGAGCTATATCAGCACTCCCTCTAAGGCTAACGTAGTAGGATCTAGAACTTCTGCCGTCTACGCCAGCTTCAGATTCACCCCCAAGGCAATTGGGCAGTTCAACGTCCGAGTTCGAAGAACTGGATCTGAGGGAGATTACACTAACGCCAAGGCTGACGATATCTCATGGGTTGGATTGACCACTGCCTACAATAGGCCTGTGATTCTTACTGATAAGCGACATGTGTTCATGGAACTTAGAGTAAAGGCCACGAACCAGCTCAATGGAAACATCAACAATCTTTCCGCTGTGGCCTCTCAAGTTCTGGAAGTCTACGATGATGGGACAGAAACTTGGTCTCGACAGGTAACGAGCAATCCGGCCTGGGTTCTTGTAGACTTGCTCACTGGAGAGGTAAATAAAAAGGCAGTTGATTTCTCTCGCCTACATCTTCCTTCCATTGTTGAGTGGGCAAACTATTGCGCGGAGGTTCCCACTCCCCCTCCTAGTCAGACTTTCCTTTTCCCTAGGTTTCAGTGCAATTTTATCCTCGACTACGAGACAACTCTGCAAGGAGTTATCCAGCAGGTCGGAGGAGCTTCCCAGGCTAGCTTGAGCGTCATCGACGGAAAATACGGAGTTCTCGTCGATAGATTGAAGAACACTCCGGTACAGGTATTCACCCCCAGGAACTCGAAAGATTTCTCTAGCACTAGACTGTACTCAACACGTCCTGATGCAGTGAAGGTGAAATACATTGATCCTAACCTGGGATGGGAAGTCTCTGAAGTAATCGTATACGACAACGGGTTCACGGCCCTGAATGCTGAGAACTTCGAAGAGCTAACTTCATTCGCCTGTACCAGCCACGAGCAAGCGTGGAGGTTCGGGCGATACATGATTGCCCAGAACAGGCTGCGCCAAGAGACTATGAGCATTCTGGTGGATTTTGAGTCACTGGTTTGCACCAGAGGCGATTACGTTCAGATCTCCCAGGATGTTATGGAAGTTGGCGGAAGGCCCGCCAGAGTAAAAGCAATCAGTGGATCTCAGTTCACCATTGATGACCACTTGGATATTGATCCTCTCCTAGATTACGGAGTCACGCATCGCGGAGCTGACGGAACGATCACTACTTCAGATGTGACTGTCATCGCAGCAAACATTTTCACACTTGTTGGGAACAAGGTAAAATTCCTGGGGCAGGACACCACGGGGCAGGTTCTAGATTGCTACTACCGTCACGGAGGAATTCCTCCTGTGATCGGCTCCATGAGAAAAGTGAAAGCGGCGGCTGGGGTATTCTCCGCAGGGGACACCACATACACTCTTCCAGAAGCTCCTCTCAACAACCAAGAGATCGTGGGATGGCTCAACGGAGTTCTCAGAACTGACTATACACTCGTGGGCAACGTAGTTCGATTCGTGGGACAAGATACGACCTCTCAAGATTTCGATACTCAGTACCGCCACTCTGGGGCTGACGTAACTGGATCTCTCCGCAAGTTAACCACTCTAGCTGGAGTGTTCGCCGCAGGGGATACTACATACACTCTTCCAGAAGCTCCCATCAGCGACGACGACACTACTGGATGGCTAGATGGCTTCATGCGAACGGACTACACCGTAGTAGGAAATGTAATTCGATTCGCGGGACAGGATACTACCAGCCAAGAGTTCGACATCCAGTACAGGTACTCTGGCGGAACCAGCGTAATCGGATCTGGAAGAAACGCCAATGCTGTGGTTGGAACCTTCAACGGAACCGACACCATTTACACTCTTCCAGAAACTCCTCTAAGCAATGATGATCTCGTTGTCTGCTTGAACGGTGAAGAGCGAGATGACTACACACAAGGCCTGACGGTTCCTGCTGTGGGAGACCTAGTAGTTATCGGAGAGATTGGCAGAATCGTATTTGATTGCATCGTGAAGTCCATCAGCCCGAATGATGATCTTTCAGCTCAGATCACTCTCGTGGAAAGAGCTAACGAGATTTTCGATTACGAATCTTCTGATGTTCTTCCGGACTACGATCCACAACTTTCCAATACCGCTCGTCCGGACTTCTCTCCTCCAAAGGCAGTGACCAATCTGACCTTGACCGCGAACACTCACGAGTGCGCTCAGACTCAATCGGGATACAACTATTACGCAGAGATCTCTTGGGACATTCCTCCCGGATCTGTCTATGAGTTCTTTGAGATCTGGATGGATGACGGGCGCGGGTACAGATCCATTGAGATTACGAATGCCAAACTTTTCAGGGTGAACATTGATCAAGCTAGGCTTGGAACACAGCACGGCCTGAAGGTAGTTGCGGTCGCAGCTAGCGGTAAAAAACTGCAACTGGTTCAGATGCCTGAAGTCACTTTCACTCCAGTGGTGAAAGCAGAAGCTCCTTCCGATGTAGATGGATTCGGGATGAGCATCACGAACCAAACTCTACAACTCACCTGGAATGCGATCTCTGATTGTGACGTGAGCAAATACGAGCTTCGGTATTCTCCGGACACGAACGATGTCTGGGAGGCCACCACTGCTCTCCAGGTTGTAGACAGGAACGTAAACTCAATCACTGTTCAGGCTCGCACCGGAGCATATCTCATTAAGGCAATTGACTTCGCTGGAAACAAATCCGCGAATGCCACTCGCACCGTAACTACGATCCCGAATCTTTTTGACCTCAACGTGATCGAATCAATCAATGATGCTCCAACCTTCCCCGGAGAATACGAGCAGACGGAACTTCTTGGCGAGGCTGTGATCCTCACGACTCAGACTGCTGGAAATGTGGACACAATGCAGTTCACTCCTGTGGGCCATTATGTTATTTCCCAGGTTCTTGATCTTGGTGACATCTACTCTGTTCGACTTGCCTCATATATCAAGGCTGACGGATACCGATTTGGCGAGCTGATGTCTTCTTGGGTACATCTTTCTGAAGTGGATCACCTCTCCACTTCGGACAGTGATGATTGGAATGCCATTGCAGAATACAGGGCCACTGATGAGATTCTGGCGATGAGCGATTGGGCGCATCTCACAGACATTGAGCACATCAATGAGGGAGGAGGAGCAGGCTTCACTGACTGGAGGCCGATCCCTACCATCGGGGACGCTACCGGGCGCGTGTTCCAGTTCCGTGTGAAGCTGGAAAGCCTAACGCCGAACGTCACTCCTAGACTTTTTGATGCCACTGTGAAGGCCGACATGCCGGATCGTATTGACTCTTTCGAGAACTTGTCATCAACTGCTTCTGGGTTCCTGCAAGTCACCTACGAGAAAAGATTCAATGGGCCTGCGCCTTCTCCGAACGTGCAGATCTCCATCGACAATGGGCAAACCGGAGACTATGTAGAGTACGCCAACAAGAGCCTTGAGGGGTTCCAGATTAAGATCTATGATAAGACCAACACTCAAGTGATCCGGCAATTCGACGTGCAGGCAAAGGGCTACGGTTCCCGCCACACGGTAACGATATAGGGGAGATATGTCGCAAGGAATTTTCAATAATATTGATCCGACAGTCACCACTGGCCTAATGCTTGCCGGACTCCTGGATGATTTCAAGGTCGCAATTTGTTCCGGATTCAGCGGATCTGCTCGGCCCACGAATCTTCAAGCTGGCGGAATGTGGGTTGATACCAGCCTTCAGGCAGCTCCCAACTATTTGTGGTCTCTGAAGATCTATACGGGAACCACTGACATTGAAGTTTTCAAGATCTCTATCCTGTCTGGAACAAGCGGAGCTTCCGGAGCAAAGAACTCCTTCACTATCAGAAAGGTTTCTGCTGATACAGTGGGAGCAATCCTGAATCTTGTGAAGAACAGAATTGCCAGCGGTGGGCAAGATCTCCTGAACGACACTGTGGCTGAGCTTCGCATGACTGGGAGAACAAACTCCTCCACAGATCCCATTGTGGCCTACATGCGAGTAACTGCCGCAGAAGACATGACCACAACTGACAGGGGCGTGGCTCTCTCCCTGGTGTCTTCTCCTCTAACAACTGGGCAACTCATTGAGCATTTAAGATTTGTGGATGAGGCAGTTGAGACTGTAGCTCCACACAAGATCAATTCTAAAATCTTCGCGGTGGATAGCATCGCCACTGCCGCAAGTATTCTCGCCACCTCAGACAAGATTCTCTCTGAGCTGACTGGCTCCACAACTTCTACAGTTCACGGGATAGAAGTAGGAACTGGAGAAACTCGTCTCAAGATTATCCACAACAGATCGACGGCGGACATTACCCTGAAGCATGAGAGCGTTTCCGCCAGCGCCACTGAGAGATTCAAACTCCCCGAGAACGATGACTTGCTTCTAAGGCCACAAGGATCTGCCTGCTTTTTCTATTGCGATACTGACTCAAGATGGAAATATCTTTTCGGATCAATCGCCAATATCAGGGGATTCATTTACTCATTCCCAGACGGGTACTCAGAGTGGGTAGCTCCGATCACAGGAAATGTGCGGGTGATTTCTTTTCAAGAACCTTCTGAAGAGGCCACTGCTACCACGGCAGAGAACGCATTCTCAAGATGTGGAATGAAGACTTTCCTTGCCTGGGGAAATAACTCCAACGGCCAACTCGGAGTAGGGGATACCACTGATAGATCAGTTCCAACTCCAGTGCTCGGGGGAGTGCAACTAAAGTTTGTCGATATCTCTTCTGATCACGGGGTGGGGCAGTCTGAAGACGGCCATACTTATGTGTGGGGGAAGAACACTCACGGAGAGCTTGGGTTCGGACTCGTGGGCCTCGATACTACTGCTCCAGCACTCACAAACTTCCCTCCATTCACCCGTGTGGAGATTGCCGAATCAAGTTACGGGCAGGCATATTCTGGACTCCTCTACGCTTGGGGGAGAAACCAATTCGGACAGCTTGGAGTGGGAGATGTAGTTCCTCGCTCCTCTCCTGTGGCGGTATTGGGCGGGTTGAAGTTCGCAGCAGTGTTCCACGGAACTGAGGGAGAGGGATCTTGCTTCGGAGTGGAGAGAGACACCGGACTCCTTTATGCCTGGGGTAAGAATGATTTCGGCCAGCTTGGTGTTGGAGACACCGCTGCTCGCTCCTCGCCAGTTGCAGTTCTTGGCGGTCTCAAGTTCCGCAAAGTTGCTGTGGGATTTGATTCAGTAGTGGGCCTCACTGAGAGCGGAGTGGCCTACGGATGGGGCGCTAACTCTGACGGTGAACTTGGAGTGAACAACGTAACTCACCGATCTTCTCCAGTCGCAGTTGTGGGAGGACTAACTTTTGTGGATGTCTTCGCATTGCCGGGGGCCGATAATTCTTTCTACGGCCTGACCGACGATGGATCTCTCTATGCCTGGGGAGCCAATTTTAACGGACAACTTGGAGAGGGAAGCGTGGCCTCTAAGTCTTCCCCCGTAGCTGTGATCGGCGGACTGAAGTGGGAACGTATCGCCAGGTTGAACTCTGATTCACGCAGCGTGATTGCCCTGCAACTAGGCACCGGATCTGCTTATGCCTGGGGAGAAAACAATGCTGGTCAGCTCGGAACCAACGATGTGACTCCTCGCTCTTCTCCTGTGGCAGTGGTCGGAGGACTGAAGTTCTCCTCCATCGCAATGGGATCTGACTTCGCATACGGATCAGCAAGTGACGGAAGATACTACGCTTGGGGGAGTAACACTCAGGGCCAGCTCGGAGATGGGACTACCGTAGCCAAATCCTCTCCCGTGGTGATCGCCGCATTCACTGAGCCTTTCTTCGAGACACCAATCACGAAAGTGGTTTCTGTCGTCGAGGGAACTACTTATAAAATTAGAGCAGGCGGGGGAGCTTCTTTCTTCGGACTGACAAACATCGGAAGAAATATTCGCCGCGTAACTGTAGCTTACGAGAATTAAGGAGATCCTATGAGCCAAACTATTTTCACCACTGTAGATCCTACAATCTCTGGAACGGCTTTAGCCACTCTCCTGAATGATTTCAAAGATGCTGTAGTCTCCGGAATGAGCGGGGCCACTAGGCCCACTGAACTTGATCCGGGCGGATACTGGGTGGACACTTCCGGAGATCCGACTACTTGGGTTCTTCGCCTGTGGACTGGCGTGGACGATGTTCAAGTTGCAGAGATCGACCTCGCAACTGGAACCTCTTCTGTTGCTTTAGCAGTAGACAGCTTCATCGTGAAAAAGGTTTCCGCAGATACTGTTGGCGCGATCATGGAACTCGTGAAGAGGCGCATCGCAACCAACGGCCAAGTTCTCAGTGGAGACGTGGTTGGAGAAGTTCGATTTGTCGGCAGAGACAATGCTGCTGGAGATCCTGTAGTAGCTAAGATCCTCTACACTGCCGGGGAGAATCAAACGTCTTCCGCATTCGGCGGAACTCTAGACTTCTACTCCACTCCGCTTGGTCAGAACGCTCTCGTGAATCACATGCGATTCATCACTGGGATCATCGAGACGATTGTTCCGCACAAGCTGAACTCTCAAATCCTCGTCGGGCAGAACGTGGCTACGACTGCCACTATCACGCAGCTCTCCGCAGCCAAAGTTCTTGTGGAGATGACTGGATCTACGGCCACTGAAATCCAAGGAATAAATTCCGCGCATGATTCCAAGGTAGTTCACATTCACAACAGATCTTCCGCGAACGTGGTTCTCAGCAACCAAGACGCAGGAGCCGCCGCCGCAGATCGAATGCTCCTCCCAGAAGGAAGAGACATCACCATGCTCCCGCAGGAGTCTGTGACTCTCTACTACTGCACCGCAGACACTCGCTGGAAGATCCTCTATGCCAGCTCGCGCTTCGAAGGATTCACCAACGACACCTTCCGTGGGAACGTGGGATCTTTCGTTGCTCCTGCCGCCCTTACGAAAGCTCGCATCACTGCTCACTCGAAGAAGACTTCCTTCGCCAGCCAGCCCGCAAGAGTTGGAATGGCTAAGATTCTGGATGTGGGAAAAGAGTTGTGGGCCTGGGGATTGAACACCAATGGAGCTATCGGTGATGGGACAGTGATTCCTAAGTCCGCTCCTACCGCTGTGCTCGGCGGATTGAAATTCATTCAAGCTGGATCTACCTACGATGCCTTCAATGACGGAAGTAGTTTCGGACTTACTGAGCAAGGACTTGCTTATGCCTGGGGAAGAAACGTAGCAGGAGAACTCGGAGTGGGAGATGTGATTCCGCGCTCTTCTCCTGTGGCAGTAGTCGGAGGACATGTCTTCAGATCCGTAGTTCCCGGATACTTCACGATGTACGGACTCGCTCCCAATGGAGATGCATACGCTTGGGGCGGGGGAGCGCAGGGCGGACTCGGTGATGGAACTTCCGTCAGCAAGTCTTCTCCTGTTGCTGTGGTTGGTGGACTGAAGTTCCAGGAACTATTTTCCCCTGGATCAAGCGACCGCTGCTACGGACTCACTCTCGATAATGACCTCTACGCCTGGGGAACAAACGCTGTAGGTGAGCTTGGAGTGGGAGATACCACTGCTCGCTCTTCACCAGTAGCTGTGTTGGGAGGATTGAAATTCAGGAAAGTAGTAGTGAGTGGGCAATCCGTATTTGCAATCACCACTGCTGGCGCTCTCTTCGCCTGGGGATATAATGCCAACGGCCAGCTTGGACTCGGAGACAGAGTGGCGAGATCTACTCCCACTGCTGTGGTCGGAGGCCTTACCTTCAGAGACGTGGCTATTGATCCGCAGTCGGGAGCAATCCATGTTCTAGGATTGACTGAGGCGGGAGCTGTACATGCCTGGGGAGACAACACTTCTGGGCAGCTCGGAGATGGAACAGTAGTTCACAAGTCTTCCCCAGTGGCGGTTCTCGGAGGCCTTGTAGCTCAGAAGATTCTCACTGAGGGAACTTCATTCACGGGGGCTTCCAGCTTCCTTCTCACGGAAGACGGGAGTATCTATGCGTGGGGAGTGAACACAGACGGCCAGCTCGGAACCAATGACGTGACTCCTCGCTCCTCTCCTGTGGCAGTGGTCGGGGGCCTATCCTTCCAGGACATGGCAGCAGTACGTTGCCTGTTTGGTGAAAGCTTCATGGGCCTGACCTATGATGGATCTCTCTATGCCTGGGGCAGAAACTCAAACGGAGAACTTGGAGTTGGTGATACCACTCCGCGCTCTTCTCCTGTGGCGGTTCTCGGAGGCCTCTCCCTGAGATCTCAAGATGATTCTACAACCATTCTTGACATTCCGATTGTGGGCGGCAATACCTATGCAATCAAACTCGGAGTCGGCCCTTGCTTCTTTGGCAACACGCCAATTGGAAACGATGTCGAAAAAGTCGAGGTAACTTACATTCCTTAGGACGTAGAACATGAAGAATCCTATCCTCAAGCCTGGTGATCGGGTGAACATCCCGATGGAAATGCATCCTCTGTTTAGAACGGAATATGCGATCCAGAAGGGAGTGGAGAAGAATCTTCTGTTCCGAACCTGGGGAGGTTTGGGCGATCAGATCTGCGCGGAGCCAACGCTCCGCTACGCCTTGAAAATGTTCAAAGGATGCAGGATCTCCCTGGCGAGTGAATGCCCGGAACTGTTTTCTCATTTAAAATTCCATCACGTTTTTGATTTGAAGGTGAGCAGGCCCGACTACGAAGAGTATCTCCTCTTCGATACGATCACTCCTCCCGACGACAGCAACATGGTTTGGCTTTTCTTTTCTCACATGCTCACCAACTGTGTGGACTTCCCCAGCATGTGCTCACTCCGTCTCCAGCTCCCTGTGGCAGACAAAGAAATACAGCTCATCGGAGTAGAGCCAAAAGATCGCAAGTTTAGAATGAGAGGCACAGTAGTAGTCCATCCGGGGAAACACTGGCAGTCTAAAACCTTCCCCAAATCTTTCTGGGATAGGGTTCTCGCTGGGCTTCTGACTCGCGGGATTACTCCTGTGATCATTGGAGCGAACACCGACGACAATCGCGGCACTGTGGATGTGGATACAACCAACTGCATTGACCTCAGGAACAAGCTTTCAATTATGGAGTCTGTGTGGCTCCTACAGAACGCTGCGGTTCTCCTGACTAATGACTCCTCTCCTCTGCACATGGCGGCTAGTGGAGACGCTCACATTGGCTACATTGCGTCCTGCAAACATCCCGATTACATTACCCACTTTCGAAAAGGCCAGTGGCAGTGGAGAGAGAAGAACTTCGGCAAGGGTGGGATCTGGGATCACGTCGATTTCTGCCCGAACAAGGGAGAGAAGGTTGAGGCTGAGTCCGTAGACCAGGATCTCCTGGAATCGTGGCTCCCGAACCCTTATGAGATGGCAGAATGGGCTGTGGAGATGCGGGAGTCGATGCAATGGGAGTGAAGAAGCCAATACTATTCTTCCTGGGAACGTCAGAGGCAGACTTCTATTTCGTACCCACTATCCGGTACGAATGGACTGCGTGTAAATGCTGGAGAGTGACATTCTACCTGGGAAATTTGTTCGCTTGCGCTCTCACTACCTGTGATCCGAACTGGCAGGAAAGAATCTGACGAGCTGAATCAACAATATCTTCCTCATAAGCTGCTAGCATATTTCCCTTTCAGCAGTCAGAATGTTGAAAACAACCTCTAATCTAAGGGAGATATTTATGGTTCTCGAAGGCAATGAAGTAGACCAAAAGTTTGACGGCGAAGCTGGTCATGTGGTTCTTGACGTGGACATGAAGGGCAGCGTGAAAGTTGCTGTTTCCTATGACAAGAAGATCGGCGACTACGTTACCGCCAAAGCGAGCCTCGGCGTGGAGACGAACATCTTCAAGATCTTGAAAGAGATCACCGCCAAGACCGTTACCAAGTGGGACGATGCTGCTGTGGACGGCTTGATGAAGCTCCTCGGCATCACCGATGAAGCTGTGGTTGCAGAAGCGAAAACTCTTCTCATCGCGGCCTAGTCCGTGGGCGGGCCAGCAAGCAAATATAAGTTTGATGGCATAGGGGCTGCGAGCGCCGCAATGGTGATCGCGGCCCTTGCCGCTAATCCTGGAACTCTTTTCCTGACGACTGGGATCAGCGGAAAAATCGTGATGTTCATTCTCACGAAAATTTTCTCTGGGCTTGCGAGTATCGGCCTCGTGATTCTGAACCTCGGAGCTGCGAAAGTTGAGACTCTCGTAGACGGGAAGAACTTTGACGGGGCCTGGGATTCCGCAGAAGAACTCATTGCCGCGATTCGAAACACTGGCCGGGATATGACTCCAGAAGAGATCAAGAAAATTGATGATCCAGTGATCGCGGCTTTCCGGAAGTGGGCATCGTTCGCTCGACAGAAGAAGCCATGAAGTGGCTCAACTTCCACATCCTTTTGATCGCTCTGTCCATCGCGGCGGCTGTTGCTTTTGCCACTGCCAATGAGTGGAGATTAAATTGAAAACACTTTCTACACTTGCTTTTACTTTGATTTTATTTTCCGGTTGCGCTGGCACCGTAGCCATACCGGATTTTAAAGCGCACATCACTCTCCCGGCGAGCGGAGACGGATACTGGGTGAAGACTGTTTCCTCTGATGAGGGCAGAATCCCAAAGGACGAATGGGAGAAAAAGCGCAAGCGCGGGATCATTATTCTCTCTGAGGACTGGGCCATTCTCAGAAACGTATTGCTGGAGAACTGTCTGACCAACTCCACTTGCAAGAACGCCGTGGGGACTTTCGACAATCTATTCAAAGCTATCGACGATGCCTTGAAGAATATGCCCGTGGTGAAGCCATGAAAGTCGTAACTCTAGATACCTCTAAGGGGAAAAGATTCATCTTCAAATGTATTGCCTGCGGGTATGACCATTGTGTGGATGAGACTTGGGGATTCAATAAAGATTTCGAGAGTCCAACATTCACTCCGTCTGTTCTCTATAGAGAATTTGAAGGAGAAAAGGTTTCCAGAGTCTGCCACTTCTATGTGAACAGCGGACAGATCCAATACCTTTCTGATTGCACACACGCTTACTCCGGGAAGACAGTCCCTATGGTGGACATCCCTGAAAAGAAACTGTGAAGCTAGTAAAGCACAAGAACTGTTCTGAAGTAGCTTTCCAAATAATCCACAGGAACTTTTCTCAGGCAGATTCTCCTAGCCAATATTGGAGCGGGTACTGGTGGACGATAGGATCAACGGGAATTTGGAGATCAATCCACGACTCGTTCTTTGTGCCTTCAGCAATGCTAGAGAGCTGGGAGGAATACGTTCCTCCGAAGAACTTGAAGATTCACTACTAGCGTTTCTTGCGCTCCCACTGAGAGCTTGCAGCCATATAGTTCTTCGTTTTTCTGGCGTGGCACCAGACGCACAGGGCCTGTAGGTGATCCTGAACCGGGCGGGGCAATACCTTCGCCACCATTTCATTCCAGTCTCCGTTGAAGGAAGTGACTCCTCCGATCTCAACCTTATGATCTACTTCCATGCAGGCCTCATCACGAAACCATTTCCTACACTTAGCGCACTGCCAGTGATACTTGTAAACAGCATTCCCGCTACTTTTGGCCCGTTTTTCAAATACTTTTTTCCTGGCGAGTCGCAAACATTCCGCCCGACCTTGCCACTTGGTTGATCCTTGGCGCAGCAAGTTGTACACAAATTCGATGTCTTCTTGAGAAAATTTATGTTTGCTCATTGACTTAAAATTCTATCTGGTTAACAACTACAACACCAGCAGAACAGAAGAAGCGAAGAGGGTAGAGAAAAGTGTCAGACAAGAAAAAAGAAATCGCATTCCTTGACTTCGAGTTCAACGGAATAGTGGAAGAGAACGTAAACCTAGTCTCTTGCACCACTCTCAATCACCGAACCAAAAAGATAACTAAATACTGGCTCCACAACTCTCCCAAAGAGCAAGCCAGGCTCGCAAAAGATTTACAGAAATTTCAAATTATCATTGGCTACGCTTGCGTGGCAGAAGCACGGAGTTTTCTTGCGCTCAACCTCGATCCACTCTTCTTCCAATGGATTGACCTCTTCCTCGAATACCGCCTCCTCACAAACCACAACGACAGACTCCAATGGGGCAAGCAGCTCGTTGACGGCAAAGTTAGGACTGTTTCTAAACCAAAGTCCAAGTGGGAACGCAGCGAAGAAGATAGCAAGACAGGCTTCAAAGCAACCCACTCCCTCGCAGAAGCAACCTACAAGCTCACGGGGAAGATAAGGGACACTGAAGAGAAGGATAAAACTAGAGAGCTGATCATCTCCTCTCCAAAAAGTTTCGATAAGAAACAGCGTGAGCAAATTCTCAATTACAACGCTGCTGACGTGGAGTTTCTTCCCGAGCTATGGAAGAGGGTGAAGGAGGAGTTCATTGAACTTTGTGGGGGAGATCCCGATGCAGTAGACATGCAGGAGTATTACAAAGAGGCAATGCTCCGAGGGAGATATTCAGCACACACCGCGATCATGGAATCCATTGGGTATCCGATCAACGTGGAAGCTACTAAGAACTTCTCAAAGCAGATCCCATCAATCCTTGCTGAGTGCCAGAGAGACATCAACGATCAATTCCCTAAGTTGCGTCCATTTAAATGGAACAGGAAGACTTCCAATTTTAGCTGGAACCAAAAGACGGCCAGAGAGTGGATCGAGAAGAATGGATTCGCCTCCAAATGGATGAAGACAGAGGAGAGTAAAAGATTCCCCGAGGGGCAGATCTCGCTGGCACTTGAGGCCTGGGAGAGGATCTTTCAGTTCAAGCACGACTATCCTAGAAACAACTTTGGCGCTCAAATGGTTCGCTTCCTAAAGCTGAAGCAATCTCTCTACGGATTCAGTGAGAGCGGAGGAAAGCGAAAGAACTTCTGGGATTCAGTTGGATCTGATGAGCGAGTCCGACCGTACATGAATATCTATGGCGCTCAGTCAAGCCGATCTCAGCCCGCAGCGAGTGGGTTCATGTTCTTGAAACCAGCGTGGATGCGGGCGCTAGTTCAGCCATCATCCGGGAAATACATTGCTGGAGTGGACTACGGCCAGCAGGAGTTCTTTCTCTCGGGCCTTGAGTCTGAAGACAAGAATATGATTGCAGCGTATCTCTCGGGAGATCCTTACCTCTACGGAGGAAAGCTCGCTGGCGCTATCCCCCAAGATGGGACGAAAGAAACCCACAAGCTGGAACGCGACACTTTCAAGAACACCTACCTCGGAATTCTTTTCGGGATGACCAAGTACGGCCTCGCCATCAAGCTCACCAACGATCTCGGCAGGCCATACACAGAGGCTGAAGCTCAAGAGCAGATTGATCTATTTGAGAAGACCTATCCCTGGTACATGGAGTGGAAGAAAGATCTTCTGAGCAACTACCAGAGCGGAGAAGGGATCAAGCTAGCTTGCGGGTGGATGGTAGGCCCGGACAACGACAATCCGCGATCAGCGATGAATGTGCCTATCCAAGGTATGGGCGCTTCGATCATGCGCAAGGCTGTGGATCTGGCAGTAGCTCGCGGGTGCAAGGTGATCTTCACGCTTCACGATGCGATCTACATTGAACAAAGCATTGGCGATGAGAAGAAGATTTCCGTGCTGATGGACTGCATGAAAGAGGCATTCCAATTCTACTACAGAGACACAAAGCTTTTCGAAGTGGCTGGAAACATCAAGCTAGATCCTTTCGCCTGGAGTCCGGACTTCGAGAAAGACTCAGAGATAGTTTCTGGAAAGTACAAGATCCCAGTCTCCAATCTCTATTTGGATGAGAGAGCCAAGAGTGAGTACGAAAGATTCTCAAAATTCTTTGATGCTCCAGATTCGGATCTCTTATGAAGTGCCAATGTAAAATTCTCAATTCTTGGAAGAAGAGATCAAGGAAGGGAGACAGAGTTGACGGAAGAAGTAGCCACAAACTTTACCGAACATGGGCAAGTATGCTCAATAGATGCAAATCAAATGCTCCTACTAGAGATAGAAAATACTCTGGGAGAGGAATAGGAGTATGTGAAAGATGGGTGGAGGACTTCTATAACTTTGTAGAGGATATGAGTCCTAGGCCCAAGGGGAAAACTCTAGACAGGAAGAACAATGAAGAAGGCTATTGCTACCACAATTGCAGATGGGCTTCCCCGCTGCAACAAGGAAAAAATAGAAGAGGATATGTGAGTAAGGGACTTCCTCGTGGAGTATACAAGAACACAAACGGAGCCAAGTACGCCGTCAGGTTCTCAGTGCTCGGGAAACATATCAATGTTGGATATTTTAATACGATTAGAGAAGCATCAATGGCTTCATTGAATTTCAGAAACAACACCCTGCGAACAGCAGGAAAATAAGGAGAGAACAGAGATGGCTAAGAGAACTTTTCGCACTAAAAAGAAGTTGAGCGGAGTAAAGACGGAGTATAGAGCATGGAAGGAATGGGATGAGGGGGACGTAGTTATTGCTAAATTGGTTGGAACGAGTGTCAACCGCAAGAACAAGTCCAAGAACGATTGGATCGTGGAAGTCGAAGAGGCCATGTTCTCTGATTCCAAAGCGGCCAAGGCTATCACTGGGAAGACTCTCACCTTGAACACTGCTGGTCAGCTTGACAAGGGTATGACTCAGGTTGAGATCGGTGATCTGGTTCAGGTTACTTACAACGGCCAGAAGGAAATGCAGGGCGGAGAATACGAGGGCCAGATGGCTCACACGATGGAAGTGGAACTCGTAGAAGAAGACAACGGCGAAGAGTCTGAAGAAGACCTCGACGAGGAAGAGGAGTCTGAGGAAGAAGAGTCTGAGGAAGAGTCTGAAGAAGAGGAAGCCCCTCCATCAAAGAAGAAAAAGAAAAAGTCCAAGAAATCTGACGACGACGATCTCTAGTCTTTTTTGTGGAGTGGAGAATTTATTTCTCCACTTCCCTAAACAGACAAGGAAACAACATGAAAAATAAAGACCACGAAAAATTCATCAAGAAGAATCTCCACAAGCTCGTGAAGGATCTCTCCAGCGAGCACTACCACGGCCTCACAGGAACGTGGTCTTCCTCACAGTTCAAGGATCTTCTGGACGATGAAGATGTCTTCATCAAGAAGTACATCAAGAAAGAAATCGAGAGAGTGGAGCGCGAAGCATTCGATACAGGAACGTATTTCCACACTTCAGTTCTTGAGCCACACAAAGTGAAAGATGAGATCGCCGTATATCCTGGCAAGATCATGCGCGGAAAAGAGTGGGATAAGTTCAAAGCCAAGCACCCCGGAAAGATGATCATCAGGGAGAACCAGAAGTCTCAAGGAGATCTCATGGTCTCTGCCGTGAAAGACTCCCCCACAGCCCAAGAGTATCTAGTTGGCGATCCCGAAGTGTCTCTGATTGTAGAGCTGGCAATTCACCGGGGGCAAATCTTCTCACCGCAATTTAAAAAGGTATTGCTGCCAAGTGGCTGGGCCAATCATCACCAACAACCTGAAAAGGGATTCAAGATCCATGTGAAGGTTCGCGCAGATACTCTCGGAGAAACTTTTGTTTCCGATCTGAAATCTACTTCCGGCAATGCTCGCAGCGAAGACAGCATTCGCAATTCCATCAGCAAGTACAAGTACGATCTCTCGGCAGCCCTGTACCTGGACATGTTCAATCTCATTCGACCGAATGTCAGAGAGTTCGTTTGGATCTTCGCCTCTAAGGGATCGAAGAGCGCAGCCTCCTGGAGAGCGAGCCGCAATAACATCCTAGTTGGCAGGGCAAAGTACATGCGGGCCATGATCAAAATGGCTGACATCGCTCACGCAAACTGGGAACTTGTTGATTGCTTGAGAGAGGCTGAGCCTATGCCCTATGAGATGGAATGGCTCAGGCAGAAAGACACTGACCTCCTATGACAAACCCACAAAATATTTCCACGAACAATATTCGTGACAGCGTAAAGCACATCAAAGAAATTGCCGATGGCGTAGTCCACGTCTCCCGGACAATAAAAGATCTTGAGAAAGGCGCTCTCAATGACAAGGCACTTATAGTTTTACTTGCTCATTCAACTGGATTGAGCCAATCAGTTCTGAAGAAAGTCCTCACAGGCCTTTCACAGTTAGAAGAAATGTACGTCAAACCTAGAAAGAAAGAAGAGGATGCATGAAAGTAGTTGAAGTAAAGTATATGAAGCGAGTAAATCTCGGGAACTACGAGCACGAGGAGACGGCTCTTACAGCAGTTCTCGATGAAGGTGAAGACCACTTCGCCGCTCTCGCCAGCCTGAAAGCTGACATGGCCTCAGCTCAGTCCGGAGCTACTTCCAATCCTGCCGAGACCAAGGCTCCGCCAAAGGCTCCCAAGGCAAAGAAAGAAGAAGCCGCAGCAGAAGAATCTGAAGAGGATGAAGACGAAAAAGCCGTTGACTCCGAAGAGGAAGAATCTGAAGAAGAGGAATCCGAGGAAGAGTCTGAAGAGGAAGAAGAAGCTCCTTCCGCCAAGGGCAAGAAGAACTTCAAGAAGAAGCCCCAAACATATTCCAGAGACAGCGAAACTCACAAAGAGATCTTCTCTAAGCTGATGATGTCCGTTGCTCCTAAGTGGAAAGAAACTGCTGAGAGCAAGCAGAAGGCGAAAGAAACTTCACTCGCTATGTCGGGCAAAGAATTTCTGGACGAGAACGGAAACGTGCTTGAATCATTCTCTGATGAAGTAAAATCTAAGATGATCGGTAAGAAGAAAAAGAAATAGTTCAAACATCTTTGGGCCTCATCCTTCAGCGTGATGATCGGAATTCTCTGATACCAAGACCAGAGTTGAAATCCGGCAGGGATGTGGCCCATTTTTTATTCTATGAAGAAGAAGAGATTCAAACTAAAGAACAGATTCAAGGTGTCTTTCTATTGCCCCAAAAATCCAAGGGGGCAGATCCTGAAGCACTATTTCTTTCCTATTGAATCCCCGGCAGTAGTGTTCTTGGCTCTAAAAGGATTCAAGAAGAGACAGAACAGTTCCCAGTGGTCTGACTACAGCCTATTCAAAATAAAGAACGGCGCTCAAATATCTACCTATGAAAACGGAAAAAGTATCGCAGTCCTACAGGACAGGAGACTGGTTCCAGCCGTCAGGAAAAGGTAGAGTATTGGAATGCTCCCCAAGGTAGCCACAAAGAAGCAGCGCAAGGTCTATGAGTACGGAATGAAACACCCCTACTCAATTTTTGCCGTCGATCCGCGCCTCGGTAAGTCGATGGTAGGGATAGCAATTCAGCAGAATCTTCGTAACAACTGTTTGATAATTTGTCCTGGCTACCTAGTTCCGAACTGGGCCAAGGAGATCAAGAAGTGGGCGAAGAAAGGAACGCAAGTCACTGTGTTCCGCAAAGGCTCAGAGATCTACGAGCCGTGCGATACCGATTTCGTGGTCATCAGTTTCGATCTCGTGCAGAAGGCAGCACATCTATTCGAGTGGGCCGACATGGTTCTGATTGATGAGGTTCAACACATCAAAGGCATGGCAGCGAAGCGCACTCAGTTCATTCACAGACAGATATACGAGAACTCCCTCCCTAGAGTCCATCTTCTTTCAGGGACGATATTGAAGAATCGCGTCCACGAATTTTATTCACCTCTTGCAATAATGTATTACAGTCCAAATGCAGAGCAGATAGAGGGCGCTCAAGATTTTGGCACTTTCATAAAGGTAAAAGCTCATAAGTCTAGTCCACCAAAGTTCCTCAAGAGGTTCGAAGATGAGATCGCATTCGCTGACTTCTTCTCCCATCGTAAGGAATTCAAAGTAAGAATCAAAGACAAGAAGGGCAGAATCTACCAGATGCCAGTGGCTAAATGGGAGGGACTGCGGAATGTTGACGAGTTGAAAAAATATCTCAAGGGCCGATACATCCGAGTAAAGGCAAGCGACAAAGATCTTCCACCCGTAAGTTACAAACCAATTCTTATCTCAGACAGCGCCGATCCAGCCCTCCTTGATGCGTTCAATACATACTTCGAGGGGGAAGGAACTGGCTCCGTCCGTCCGGATATCAAAGTTGAAGCAGCCATGCGCAAAGTTCCCTTCACAATAAGTTATGTGGAAGATCTCCTCACGAGTGTGGAGTCAGTCCTCATCTACTCCGACCACAGAGCGCCAATAGAGGCTATAGCGGCCCATTTCGGAGTCACGGCTATCACAGGTAAAATTACAGGCAAGAAACGATCCAAGCTCGCCAAGGAATTCCAAGCGGGGAAGGGGAGAATCCTGTGTGCTACTATCGGGGCCTTGAAAGAAGGAGTGGATCTATTTCGATCCAAGGACATAGTGCTCAACGACTATTGTTGGGTTCCGGGAGACATGAAGCAAGTGGTCAACAGGATCAGAGGCCTGGGCCAGAAAGATCCGCGCACTGTTCACGAGATATTCGGCTCCCCGCAGGACGAGAAGATCTCCGAGACGCTAAAATCCAAGATAGATGTCATCGAAAGAGCTACTTAGTTGTGGACAACACTGGACTACAATGCAGTAATATGGTTTCTTGTATTTTTAGGAGCTAAAAATGTTAAAAATTCATCGACTAAAGCAGCCGAATATGCACTCTGGAACACCCCTTGAGCCTGGGGAATCCATTGAGCAGCGCGGAATGATCATCACGAACAAGAATAAATTCGTGGTTCATGTGGACACCTTCACGCGAAAGCCTTGGAAACCATCCAAGAAAAAACTTTCTGAGAAGAAAGCTGAGAGAAAAGCAGTGAAGAAGGCCGGGAAAAAAGTAGAAAAAACGGAACAAGGAAGCCAGGATGCGGCATGAAAATTCGGGCAACTGCCCGCAATGTGAAAAGATCTTCAACCGCTATCCTGGGTTCCATTCTGGACTGAAGAAATGGTTCAAGGATCTCCAAGCAAAGGTTCCCACAGCTCACATCTCTTGCGCTGGCAGAGGCCAGCAAGACCAGGAAGAGTGCGTCCGTAGAGGAGCTTCTCGGGCGCACTGGAGCAAGTCGGCCCATAACTGGAACTGCGCAATCGACCTGTTTGAAATGGACGGGAAGATCGGAGACCTCTATGAGCGCCCTTGGTTTGAGGCCCATGTAGCGGGCCAGGTTCCCTCTGAGCTTGAGTGGTACGGCGCTCCTGGAGCATCGTTCCCCGAGCTTCCCCACATTGAGCTGCGTGGCTGGAGAGAGCTGGCTCACACGGGAAAAGTAAAGCTCGTTGAATAGCCACGTTTCCAGGTAAGCAATCTTATTGATCTGATGTACCCACGGATGAGAAAATTATCCGTGGGTTTTCCTTTGTTGACAAGTCGGCCCCGCAGTCTGTAATAGTTGGTAACAACTTAATACCTGCGGGGTTTTCTATGTCCAATAAAAGCTTTCCATCACTGTTCAAAAAGAGTTCGACCGGAGCAATTCTCCAATGGGACATCGGCGTAGAGGGAACTACAATAGTCACAGCCCACGGGCAAATGGGAGGAAAAATCCAGACAACGACAGACAAGATCAAGAGCGGGAAAAACGCCGGAAGAAAAAACGAAACGGCAGCAGAAGAACAAGCATTGAAAGAAGCTCAGAGCCGATGGACGAAGAAGAAGAAGTCGGGCTATGTGGAGAAGATTTCTTCTGCGCGATCTGGCGCTACTGATGCTCTGATTGCTGGCGGCGCTCTCCCGATGCTCGCCAAAGTATATGAGGAACATCTTTCCAAGATAAAATACCCTTTGGGGATTCAGCCAAAGCTGGACGGCCATCGCTGCGTAGCCATCCTAGATAATTACGGGGAAGTCACCCTCTGGACTCGCACCAGAAAGCCCATCACTTCTGTTCCACACATCGTTCATCAGCTAGAGCACATGGCCGGGAAGAGCCAAAATATTCGAGATGCATTCCCACTAGACGGCGAGCTTTACAACCACGATCTCAAAGACGACTTCGAGAAACTCACCTCAGTGGTGCGTAAGCAAAAGGCTGGAGTCAAAGACCACATCGAGGCGATGAACCACATCCAGTATCACGTCTACGATTGTATGCAGGACATGGACTTCATGGCCCGTAATAGCTTGCTCGCAGACATCATCATTCTCGGAGGAAAAGTTATCGAGCTAGTGAGCACTAAGTTTGTAATATCTGAAGAAGAAGCTGGCTACCAATTCACACTCCATAGAAAACTCGGCTACGAGGGATCAATGGTTCGCTTGCTCGGAGTCTCATACGAGAACAAAAGATCCGCGCAGTTGCTCAAGGTGAAAAGTTTTCAAGACGCTGAATATGAAATTACCGGAGTAGAAGAGGGCAGAGGCAAGCTCCAAGGCCACGGTATTTTTATCTGCACAACAAATGGCAGAGATACTTTCAATGTGAAGATGGCTGGCGAGACTTCCAATTTGAAAAAATTCTGGGAGAACAAAGACGACTACATTGGCAGAATGCTTACAGTTCAATTCCAGGGTAAGACAAACACAGGTCTTCCTAGATTTCCAGTGGGCCTCAGACTGCGAGATGATCTCTGATGGGTGTCTGCAATGTAGAAAGATTGATTCTCCAGGCGATCTATGACCTAGGGAATGATCCTCTTCTCATAGAGATAGGTGATAGTATTTCTGCATTCAGAAAAAGAGAAATGTCCAAAGCTCTGATGGAAAGCGCACTCCACGGAATGAATAAAAATGGGTTGGTGAGAATATGGGAAATAAAGGGGCAAGATCAAAGATACACAATAACAGAATTAGGAAAAAAGGAGCTGGCTTCTCTGTGAAGACTGCGGATCTGATCCAAAACTTCATAGCCGACTCTCGCGCCTATGGGTATGATATTGGCCCTTCAATTTTTAGGGCGGACTACAACGGAAAAGACTGGTCTGTGGGGTTCTGGATTAGGCCTGCGAAATACAGTAAGAAAGACGACGAGTACACACTCCCAGGACGATGTGGAAAAGCAAAGAACAAGAATTTTAGAAAGGCTGTAAAGGCCGCAATCAAAGAAGCAAAGAGGTTTGAACATGGATAGCAGTAATATTCCAATCATAGGGCAGAAGAAAAAGGCATGTGTGTCATGTGGGAAAATTCACCCGTTCGCCAAATGTAGATACGAAGATCTTATCTCTATGGTCGCCCATCTAGTTCAGGCCAATCAAATGATACCTGGACTAATACAGGCCAACACTGAAGTAACTGCTCTCGCAAACACCTTCAGAACGATGGCTAAAGATTCAGCGATGGCGATCATCATCGCAGAAAAAGTTGTTATGAAATATGAGAATGGCCCGAACATCTGGAAAGATTTCCAAGAAACACTGGAGAGAGAGTGGCCCAAAGCAATTACAAACCAAGACACAACAGAGACACAGGATCTTTCAAGCCCAGAGAACACAATCCAGAGCGAGACCGGAAGCAAGCCATGTACCGAGACAATTCTGAATGGAGATCCTACTGCGCCAGATTCCTCGCAATTAACAAACGCTGCTATGCATGCGGAAGCCCGGCAACCGTTGTTGACCACTTAACTCCTCATAAGGGAAACGTGTTTCTATTTGAAAAGACAGACAACCACATTCCACTGTGCCAGAAAGATCACAACTTTGTGTCAGCCAAGTTCGACGCAAAACATGTGGTCGGATCTTCCATAGAGAGAAAAATTGGATGGCTAAATAGTAGAAGAGTCCCTAGTGACGAATGGATTCCAGATAAAGTAAAAGTTCTTCCAAACTATAGAGAATAAAATGAGTCTATTAAATAAGACAGAAATATTGAAAAGGGATCTTTGGACTACAGTAGCCATTGATGAAGATCTGTTTAGGATATTTTGTATAGATGAATCCGACCTAAGAATCCTTTCCTGCAATTCAGATGGATGTATAAATCTTGAAGAGTGGAATCATAGAGAAGATGGAGGAGTTCTTCTAGCTTTAAAAGGAACGGAAGGCCTGAGGAAATTCTCTAGCTTTATATGTGAGAGATTAAAATGATCACAGAGAAACCAAATCCGAGTCTTACTAAAGATAGAGTGTTGAGCCTAGCAGCAAAAGAGGGAGGGGTGAAAATTCACCCTAATGACACGCAGCAGGCCGATCTTTTAGGGCGTTTGAAGATCTTTCACTTGCGCGGATTCTTGTCGATGCGTAGAGAAGGTAATTACCTGTGCTATAAACTGACAAAGGACATTCACCTACTATGAAAATTGGCGATCACTACGATCACGTTGACGGCGGGACATACAGATTAGTTGGGAAAGTAAAGATCAAGAATAAGCAAACGAGAGTATGGGAAGATGGCGTGATCTACATGGAGTGGCCCGGAGCAAATGTACCAGGAGAGAATACTATCTATGTCCGAGAACAATCAGACTTCGAGGAGCGTTTCAAAAAAGTATGCACTCCAGTTCACACTTCCTAACGGAGTTAAGTACGTTGCAACTGTAATACAGGGTAAATTCGGCCTAATTCCCAAATCTGAAAATAACGTGGAAGGTACGTTTCTAGCTTGGGATACCCCTGATGAATTGAATAAGTTCGTGAGAGATCTAAAGAAATTAGACCGAGTTGAGTTTGATAGGATCTGGAAGTTCAGTCCAAAAGTGATCACTATTGAGCCGATGCACTAGGGGACTCTTTTATTCCATCGACCGTTTGAATCTAAAATCATCGGTTTCCAGTAGGCTATCCCTTCGATCACCACTGTAGCTCCGAGACGAGGGCGCTCAACCTGATTTTTGTTGTAGGCGAAGGCGAATGAAACATCGTCGATCCCACATCCAGTGAAAGCAGCGAAATGATCTCTCGAATCTGTTCCCCACCATAAAACTCCACCCTCAGTGTGATGATGGCCCTGAATGAGGGATCTTCCGCGCTTCTTAGACTGCGCCAGTACGTTAGCTCCGTAGCTGTGGTGAATATCTACCTCAGAACCATTAGAGAGGAGGGCAGCTACCTTGAAGTGCCAGCGCCAGTCTGGAGGGCACTTTAGAATGTCGTGATATCCGGCCAATACGTTTCTAGGAAGCCCGTGGTGGACACCTTTGCGATATACGAGAGATCCGTGGTTAGACTCAGCAATATCCATGCTTGGAAACGCCTGGTAGAAAGGCTCAAGCTGTTTTATTGCTGCGGTAAGCTCAGGCCCAGCGGAGAGAAGATCTTCATTGCTATCGTGGAAACTTATTGCGTGGAAGTCAACCTCATCACCTACACAGGCTATCCGGTCACTGTTGTATTTTTTTGACAACGCATAGATGAAATCAAAGTAGTCTTTGTGTCCGTAGGGGGCGTGGAAATCTCCAATGACCAGAAGAGAGAAAGAAGGAGGATGTATGATTGGAGAACTTCTAAAATTCTCAACTTCCTCTAGGAGCTTTTTGTAGTATCGCTCTCGGATCTCTTGCTTATCTCTCTTGCCCTTCTTGCTGTATTGGATTCCTTCCATCAGCAACATTTTCGTCCAGGTGCCAAATACTTCCGAGATATCATCCTTCGAGAAAAGCCTGGCAGGATCATCCATGTATTGATCGCGTGATGGAAACTTTCCTATCTGCGACTCTAAGCGCCGAAGATCAGCTAAGATCTGAGCGGCCTTTAAGTCGGGGCTGCTCAATCCTTCTCCTTCTCGTACTTGCGCTCAACGCGAGTGTCATCAGGGGGATCTACTTCTTTTATTTTCTTTATGAATTTTACAGAAAAATCGCTGATCAATGATAGTGAATCAACATGCTCAGCGCATATGCAGCCGTATCTGTCTTCAGCGTAGAATTCGTAGCCAAGCCCTGAGCAAATTTTTGCGCAGATTATTAAAGCAAAAACGTGTTTCATATATCAATGTCACCGCTGGTTGGCGTGACATCTCTTGCTCGGCGCTCGCAGATCCGGCAGCGAGGGCCTTCATCATTCCATGCTGACATGAAAGTGTATTCGCGCTTCCGGCATAGAGAGGGAATCTTCATTCCAGCTCTCATCGACATCGGAAGATCGTAGGCGTGTACTGTGTTCTGTCTACCGCGAGAAATTTTCCAGGCGATCATTTCCCCATGGTGACAGCTATGCGCAATGTGTCAAACACGGGAGCGAGTAACTAGAAATTTATTTCTTCCACTCTTTTTCGTCGTATGGAACTTCCCCATACCGCTTCACACAGGCCATTAGAGTGCAAGAAGAGGTTCCGGTCTCCCACTGAGTAGTTCCATCAGTACAAAGCTCTGTGGAGCAGGTATTACAGCCGTCTCCCGCTGGCCTGGAAACGGTTTTACACTTCTCTTTTGAGTCACCTAGGGAAGCCATCGTCAGAGTTCCAGATCCGCTGGAAATGAAGGTAGTTCCAGCCTCCACATCGTCAGAGGTGATAACTCCAGAAGTTCTGAGCAATCCCGTGTCTGGATAATTTGGAGTGGCGCAAGAGACCACTCCTAACAGTAAAAAAACTAGTAAAATAATTCTCACATCTTCTCCAAAGCAGAAACTACTTTATTGAATGTGTCTTCCTCAGAACAATCTGAAGAGTCTGTCGAAATTACTAGATCGAAATCTCCTAGCCTATGATCCAACCCTATTTCACTTGGATGAGATGTATTTTCTCTCCAAGAATCTGCTCGGGATTTTCTTGAACTCTCACTTGCTTCCAGTCTAACAGTCAGAACTCTAAGTTCTGTTCCTTCGTTTGCCGCCATATCTAAGAACATGTCTAGCTCATTGTCGAAACGAGCATCATCTACGACGATGAAAGCTTTATCTCTCCATTTATTCAAACTCTCAATGGTGGAGAAGATAGAATTTTTAGTTAGATCAGCCCAAATATTGTCCCCGAATTTCTTGCGCCCGAATTCCGTGCCAAGATATTGAAGAAGATCTCCGTACTTCATTTCTGTCTGCATTCCGTATTTATGAAGTACGCCTAGGACTGCGCTTTGCATCTCGTATAAAGGAGTTGCGAACTTCATGTGGATTCCGGAATATTTTTTCACCAGAGATTTTGCTAGAGTAGTCTTACCGCTACCCATTTTCCCACTGATTGCCACAATAGTATGTTTAGTCATTAGGCTAACTTGCCCCCATGTCTATGGGGCCTCGTGCGGTTATAATCCATCTTCTCTCTGATAGCCGCTTCGAGATCCCATCCCTTGTGGGCGGCGTAATCAAGAGCGCGAATCATAAGATCAGCTAGCTCCACAAGCTCACCTTCTGGCTTGAACTTTTCTAGATCGGGGCAAGGTGATAGAAAGTATTGTTTCCCATTGCGGTCTTCAATCTTCCATCCTTTTGCTTCAATGAAATTTGTAGGAGCAGAAGGATGGAGCTTTCCATAATGCTTATCAGGCTCACCAGAGCGAGCACATTCTGTCATTTCTGCAATCTCGCTTACCATGAGCATTTGAAATTCAAGCGGTCTGCGATCAGTCTCGTACCATCCCTTGCTGCGGGAAATTGCGTGTGCTTCTTGTGCGGCTTCATTGATTCTCATAAGTAACTCCTATTGTTTTGTAAGGATCTCACAATCCTTGCGCAAATTATTTATAGTTCTCTGTTTGGGGCCTACTGTTTCCATTATTTCTCCTGGGACACATAGGAAATATTATACTTTCCTATTTTCCTGTGAAGAGTCTTGCGATCAATCCCAAGTAGGTCAGAGGCTTTCTTTCTCTGCCCTTTAGCTGCCTCTAGAGCTTTGTGAATTGCGCGGATCTCCGCTCCAGCGATTGAGTAGTCAACTTCTTCCTGGGAGTTTGTCTCTGTCTTCAAGGTTTCCATTGTCCCACATCCGTATATTTTGGGTTGATCGTGTTGTAGTCCAAGCTAACTCCAGCACACATCTGATTTACTTTCTGTTTCATGCCGTAGTCATTTGCGGCCAATACTTGTTTCGTCATGCTCCATCCCCAAGAAGATGCGGCGATCCAGCAAGGCAAATCCGTAGATCCATTAGTCCTGAGGCTGAGACAGTTAGCTCCTCCTCCGTACATCCCCACCTTAAATCCCGCCTTCTGAAGAGCAGGAGAAATCGCTCCGAAGTATTTCTTAACTGCGGCCATTTGATCTTTCGTATAAAAATCTCCGTCAACTCCGATATAGATTCCAGATCCTTTTGGCTGGCCGAACTTTTTGGCGAGCGCCATTATCGCAGCAATATCTTTTTCAGGTCTAGTTGGATCGGTGAACGTAGAAAAATTCTGATTGTAGTGCTGAAACACGAACAGAACATTGAATCCATACTGCTTGATCAGCTTAAACTCAGCGTCAGTCGGGATTTTCCCTGCGAGCGATTCGTGCCCAGGCCAATCGTAATATCGAATGATAGTATGAACACCAGCGCACTTCACAGCATCCAGAAGCTTTGGAGTAACGGCTTCCGACACATCCACCGCTTGGTAAACACCTTTCTCAGGACATCCCTTAGGAGCCACTGGTGGGCACACAGGAATGATTGAAACATCAGTAGAAGTAGCCGTAGCGACCGAAGTAGATGTGCTCACAGGAGCTGCGGGTTGCTGAGTGCAGCCCGACATAATCATCAGAGAAAAGAAAAGAAAAGCGGCCATGACTGGAAACAGGAATCTCATAGTATCTCCTAGAGGAAGTTTTGTTCCGCGAGAGTATAGATGCTAGGAGACTTGTCAACAAGTTTCTCTTTTGCTTTTATCTTGGATTTCTGCCATGCGCTCTGCGCTATTTCCTTGCAAGTCCGACACTGGCGCTTTTCTCCAGTTTCCGATCTTCGATCCCTGACGATGATAGTATTTTCTGGAGTCCACTCGTGCCCTTTATAGCAATGTTTTCTCCAGGTGATTTGGCGGCGCTCTCTTTTGATGTGATTAATCATGTGAGAAATCTATTCCTCTGAAGATTCTTCTTTAGGCAGTAAAAGATTTTTGAAGCATTCAATAGCATATACTTTTGGGGCGAATACTAGATGCAACAACTCATTGATATTTACTAGAGTGCAAATAAAAGAAATCAGCACTACTACAGAAATTGCGGCTACTGATCCGAATTTAGTATCATGCAGAAAATCTGAGCCGACGATCATCAAAATAGACTCCACACTTCCGATAAGAATAGTGGCGCTCACGACTAAATACAAAACAGCAGATGCAATTCCGTAGCGAACGAATTCTCTGGCGATGTCTGGAACCTCGCCTTTAACGAAGCTCTTGGCATCGGAAAGATTACTCACTACAAGATCAAAAGCTTCTTCCAGTTTTAATTTTACATTATGATCCATATTTATTTTTCCCTTTTAATGTTGGCTTCAATTTAACTCCGGTGATTTTCGGATCGCCTTGAACCCATCGCCCTTCGAGTCCATCGTCGTACCACTTCTGCTTAGCTTGCTCTTGAGCATCATCAGCGGACTCCACTTTAACTGTTATCCGGGCGGTTTGTCTAGCTTCAAAAGTAACAAAATATTCATCGCTCATCTTTACTCCTGAACTTCAAAACTTTTGGCTCTTCCTGTGGCTTCTCTTTAGAGTGTCTTCGCATCACTTCTTTGTTGTATTTGTATTCATTGCAGCACTTGAAGATCTGAACGAAGTATCTTCCGTTCCGATGCGTCTCGTATTCCACGAAGCCTTTGTCTAGGCATTTGTCACAAATTACCATTAGAAATTCCTCGTGAATCCTCTGATCCAACCTTCAAGGCCCTCAGGAATATCATGTTCAGTTTTCTTCTGCTGCGCATGTGCGAAGAATGCCCTATAGCTCATTCCAGAGACTATGAGCTTCTCTTCTTCCAACTTTCTCCACATGCTTGGGCACTCAGCCAATATCTGATCTCCAGTCATGTTGGGAAATCCTTTGGACTTGAGATGATCCATCATTGATGCTTGTATTTTATCTTTCATCTTTAAGCTTCTTCGCTGCTCGCATGATCCGTCTTAAGTCTTCAGTTCTAATCGTGATGAAAGATCCTGATTGAGTTTCAAGCCAATTTAGATCTATTTTCAGGCCGTCAACCGCATTGACTATTTCTCTGTTCTCTACAGGAATCGGTTTCTTACAGACATCAGAATGTATAAACATATCTCCAGGAGGGATTTCTTCCTCACAGTAGGCGCACTTTAAAAAATCACCTTTTGTCATTGTTCCACCACCCTTACTTTCTTGATAACTGGTTTGTCGTCAGGGCCTTTTTCATGCGGGACTACCCAAGTGAATCCGCGCACTCCGTATTCACCTTGAGGATTCTTACCAACTTTCCCTTCTGCGATTTTTCTCCAGTGTCCTGACACTTCCCATCTATGAGTCCAGTCGATCTCTCTGCCTTGAACACTTTTCGAGGGGAGCGTAACTCCCTTACGGTGAAGAGACACATGCACGATCTCTTTAATCTTATAGTGCTGTCTGTTCTTTTTAATTCCAGTCTTGAAACGCTCATCCACCTTCTCAGATCCCATGCGGATCTCTTTGTTCTTGAGCGATGTGAGGAACCCAACGATTGGCATCAAGCTAGGAGCTACTATGGGATAGGTCTTGAAGCCCGGATCGGTCTTTTCATCCCAGTTTTCTTTACCTATGTGAGATTGAACCCAAGAAACTAAGTGTGTGGTAAGTTTGTAACTAGAAATGAAAACTGTATTTCTGGTCACTTCACTGTTACGGCTGATCGCTCCTGCGGCCATCACAGCTTTAACTTGCAGAAACGGAGTTCCATTCTCATCTGTCTTGACGCTGAGAAAAGCTCCACAGAATTGAATCGTAATATTCCCACGACCGTCTTGATTCTCTATCTCAATAGAAGACGCAGGCCCTGTGTTCCAACTTCCGGTAGCCTCTATCCACATTTTTTCAAAGGGTAGACCAAGCAAAGTTTCCTCAGAAACTTCTTCCTTGAATGATTTACTCCATTCTTGGGGAAGGGGATTTGGCAGAAAGCAAATACGAACGTCTTTCGTGGGAATAGACTCTGCCTTAACATACTCAAGAGAGTCGTAGGTATCACCTTTGCGAACAGTCTTGGTCTCATACATCCTGTGATGGTCTTCGAGAGTCTTTCTGTAGATCATTGTGACAGGGCCTGGAACTAGGGAAGGAATCTTTGAGCTAGAGTTCACAATTTCGGCCATTGATTTAAAAAGCTCTTTAGGATCATGTCCAGCGTCTACCAGCTTATCAATTTCTGGAATTAGTTTGTTTATTGCATCTTTCTGTTCTGCTCCGAAAGTGCTCCATCCTTTCTTTAGATTTGGATCTTCCTCCATGAGTCTTCTCACGCTAGGGTTAGCTCCATCATAGCTACTATTTATCAAACTATCAGACACGCTTCTAATATGCCCTGCCAGATCGTTAGAATTAGCAAAAGCTCTGACTGTTTTATCCTGGCCCTCAAGTTTTCTGATCACTTCATCTACGAGAGTTTTTGGATCTTGGCCTGATCTATGAATCTCCTCGGCAACTAGGCGAGCGGCTTCTTTCTCTTTAGGAGAGAAGCTATCCCAGTCTTTTTTATCTTGCGGAGAAAAGCTCTTCAACTCTTCTTCAAAATTAAATTTACTCATTAGTTGATTACTCTATCTGGTGAAAGATCTTCTTCGGATGGCTTGTCTGAATATTTCAATGCGAGCATGTCTACCATCTTGATGTCTTTGTCCGTGAAGTCGTTCCAATTTTTGTCTAGAAGATCTCTGCATACCTTCATGTCGTATTTCGTAATCCAGTAAGATTCCCCGGTCTGCTTAGCCTCTTCCCAAATAGAGGCATTGGCTCGCATGGCAATCACCTTATTGGCAACGTGCGGAGGCATTAGTTGTAGTAAGAAATCTCCCAACATTACTTCCTCTGCTCTACCATCAAATCTAAAAGTAATTTCGTGTGTCTTCGTGCGAAGAAGTTTTTAGCTACTTCTGGGGGCATCGGAATCACTAAATGCTCACGAGGAATAACTCCATCAAGAACTTTCCACTTGCGTAGGTCAACTGTGGGATTCATTAGATCTCGCGCTTCTGCGGCCAGCATTTGCAGGTCTGCGTACTTAATAAGTCCTTTTGCTAGGAGTCTAGTTTTCTCTGGAATCTCAGGGAAAAGAGTGCCCTCAATCATAGCCTGTAGTTTCTCTTCTGCTGCTCGATACTCTGGCATCTGCCTCTTGATCGGAGTAGGCATGTCTACGAGATACGCTTCTGAGGCATCGTGATATAGGGCTAGGATCTGCGATCCAATGCTCGCCCCAGCAGCCTCAAGCAACTCAGATACATGTACAGAGTGCTGAGCAACAGAATTGTGCGCGGCGAAACCTTCACAAAGATATGTATGGGTACTGGTTTCTAGGCCAGCAACCCACTGATCTTTTTCTCTATACGCTTTGACAATTTCTAAGGGAGTTCCGATTCCATCCATTTGTTTAGCTAATTTTCCGTCTTGAAGGCTACTCTGAAATTTATCTAAAAGCCGAATCGGTCTCAAAGTCCCTAGTAGTCTGCATATCTCTCTCCAGCCGCCATGTAATTGAAGAGTCTTGCAGCCGCTTGTTCCAGTCTGATAATATTTCCCTGATCCGAATCCAAGCTCTTTGTGGAGGCGTATTATCTCATTCCAGACGAGTCCTGGTTTTTGAGCAACTCCTAATAAGGCCCCAGATCTCAAGGTACTTAAATATCCCTCTCCATCATAAATCCCAGACAGCCATCCGGCTTCTCTACTTTCATCTAATTTCCACGGCTCCATGAATTTATGCATATAGCGTTTGCGGCCAAGAGCTAGGTCTGCTGCTATGTGTTCGGATGTAATCCAAACCTGATTCCTAGATTGCTTCGTGGCTACTAGCCAGGGATGCTCTACGGAAGATGTGACAGTAGATCCATCACTCATCTCTAGACGAATGATCTGGCGTTTCACTCTTTGCGCATGGGTTACTTTTGATGGCCTAAATTTTCTTCTACGATGTCCAGAAGCCCCGTACTCTGTTGGAAGCTCGTCAAAGCCAACTAGCCTCTGACCAACTTTCAAGTTACCAGCAGGAATCCATTGAAGATCGTCAGTAAGAATTTTTTGGTCTTCTGTTGGGCAATAGAAGCTCTTAGTGTGACCAGAGAAGCGACACTGGTTACTCAGGGCGTGAGCAATATCAGCGTGGTGGATTCTATGTGGCTCAGGATTCAATGGATCAATCGGGTGCCCAGAGAAAGTCTCAATCCAGTGTTCGTAGTTGTGATCCATATTCTAGCTCCTACCAAAATCGTGAATGTCTTGCCATGCTTCTACTGGCTCAACGAAGTGCATCCTCTTGCCGAACCTGATCTCTGAATAGATCTCTTCCAATTTAGAAATCTGTTTCTCAGTCAATCGAATGCGACCGTATATGTTGCAAACGAAATCCTTCTCCCATTGGCCCAGGTCTCTCTGCCTAAAGATCAAATATTTGATCTTCAAGAAATGAACTGGGAGAAGCCTCCTGCTCATTCTTCTGAGTTCCTTTGCTGTGTTCTAACCTTTCCAAGCATCTTTCCAGTCACTGCGGAAACAATCATGTGCTCAACAACTTCCCTGCTCATTCCAGTGATGCGACAAAACATCAGAGCTTTTTTAGGGGGTAGGCCACATGCTCCGCGCTCCCAATTGGAAACCATTTGCGGGCTTTTATATCCGAGCTTCTTTGCCAGCTCGCCTTGCGTGATATCTGCTTTTATTCTAGCTAATTTTAAAAGTCTTCCTGTTTTTCTATCCATATAGTTCCTCTTTCTCCCCTATAAATAGTGGATATAAGTCTTTGTCAATCTAAAGACTGGATTTTAATCTCTTAATTCTTTTATTTGATCGGACAGTGTTAGCCGATTGCTGTTTTGGCGTGGCCCATCTGCAATTTCTAGGGGGATTGTCATATTTCATGGCGCTATCCTATCTAAAATTATTTTATTTAGCTCTATACACATATTCATTAGAAGGCACAACTAAATAAACCATAGAAACTTATTATCAGGATTGCGAGAGAACGTACTCAACAGCATAGGCTAAGAATTTTGGATCATTCTTCTGGCCCAGCTTTGCGTTGATCGCCTCAATATTTGGCTTGGTTATTTGCTCGCAGATCTTGTCTGCGGTACGCAACTTAGCGCACTCTCGGATCTGTTCTGGTGTTAGGAAGTCTTGAATCGTAATCTTCTTTTCCATTTGTTTCTCCTGTTACTAGTGGGGGCTATCGGGGTAGGGGCATGTCTAAATTTTTTAGGGGGCTTTAAAAAGGGGGCGCTTTCCTGTGGCCGCTGCGGGGAACACCTCATCAACTATTACCTCACCAATCTCCAGCCCATTGTCGAAAGGTGTTGCGTCCATGATTGAGGAAATCTCCTGGCGTAGTTCCTTGAGGCAAGCCTGCCTCCTGCCAAGTTCTTTCAGATATTTTTCCTTGGCTTCTTTACTGGCCCAGGCCCAAAGATCCGTCTGCCCTTCAGGAGTTATTGTGACGGCGCTGATGTCCGGAACTAGACTTCTTCTGGAATAATCTTCATCAATCTTTATCAGCAGTGCCGAGTATTTTCTCAGCCGCGCTCTGAAATCTTTGTTGTTCCTTCTCACTGCAATCTTTTTCATCTGTTTGTCACTCATAAAATTTATTCCTCCAGAAGCACTTTCCAGGCCCGGCCCAAATTTTTGAATTATTCCAGGATTTCTACAGACTCTCTGGATGCCACTCATCATCTCTCATACGTTCGATCCTATTAGCTGGCCTTTTAACGGTGGCTCAAGAAGTGTGCTCGCCAAATCGTTTTTATTTATCCCACACGTTTCATGCCTGGCATAGTTCGTGAGCCATAGTTATAACGCAGAAGACTAAATAAATATTGTTAAGAGGCCTCCCTGGTGCGCCTCTCCCGCCTATATTCAGGAGAGACGCGCCAGGGTTTCCCGTCTCAGATTGCGCAACCTATATAAGGATGCGCGCCCTAAAACCTGCTGACTGCCTGCCCTGAGGGTTTCCCCGCCTATCCCGCCTATATTCAGGAGAGGCAGGGCGCGCCCTGTCTAGACACTTGCCAACTGGAAACACTGTCTCACGTCTAATTGTTATTGTTTATAAATAGCGATTATTAACCATTGTGCTGACTTGTTAACAACTAGGGCAATTCTAATAAAAGTTGTTAGCAACTAACAAAATAAGTTGTTAACAACTGGCAGGCCTGTTATATTGGAAACACGTTTTAGGAATAACCCTAGAATAATGAAAGGCTAGAAAATGAAACCCTCAGAACTAAAGGCACTAATCAAAATCAGACACTCCGCAGGCATCACGCGCCCTCTACATATTGAGGCCTCACCGGGAGTAGGAAAAACGGAAATTGTTGGGCAGGTTGCCAGTGATCTAGATATAGGTTTCATGGTTATTCACGGGCCTCTATTGCAGGCAGAAGATTATGGGATGCCTGTTATTTCCAAAGACAAAGAGAATTTGCATTTTGTTGTATCGTCTGAAAAATTTCCCCTTGTTGGCTCTAACTGCCCTGAGAAAGGGATTTTGCTTATTGATGATATGCCTCAGGCTGACAACAATATTCAAAAAATTCTCGGAAATCTTTTCCAGGAGAGGGAAATTCACGGCAAAAAAATCAAAAAGGTTGGATGATTATTTCCACCGGAAACCGTCAATCTGACAGGGCAGGAGCTAACAGAATTTTAGGACACTTAGGGAATAAGCTAACCCGATTGGAGCTAGTCGTTTCCCTAGATGATTGGACACAATGGGCCTTGCAAAATGAGGTTTCCCCTGAGGTTATTGCATTTATTCGTTTTCGCCCTGAGCTACTAACTAACTATTCCCCTGCGCAGGAAATCAATGCTACTCCGCGCGCATGGGTTCATGGTATTTCCGCGCAACTAGGGTTAGTGCCTAAAGAACTAGAATTTGAAACTTTCAAGGGCGATGTGGGGGAAGGGCCTGCGTCTGAGTTTTTGGCATTCCTAAAGATTTTTCGCAACCTGCCCTCTCCTGACGCTATCCTGTTAGACCCGAAAAAATCCAAAGTACCAACTGACCCGGCAACACTTTACGCCCTTTGTGGCGCGCTAGCGCATAAGGCAACTACTGGCAACCTTGAAAGGGCCTTAGTTTATATCCGCAGGTTGCCTCCTGAGTTCTCAGTGTTATTCGTGAGAGACGCGGTTTCCCGTGATTCTGATCTGGCAACCACTAAGGCCTATATTGATTGGGCTAGCAAAGAGGGCGCGGAGCTACTCACATGATTATTTTCTAGTCAGTTGTTAGCAACTTAGGCAGGCAGTTATTTACTTTCCTAAGTTGCTAACAACTTCATTTTAGACTATAATAAAAACACGTTTTAAACTTGAAAGGCTAGAAAATGAAACCCGGAAAATTCAAAAAAATCCCCGCTAGCGCCGCATTCTACACTGAGGGCGGCTATGTAACTCAAAAACAATATATATTTAGTGTCAATTGGTTGAATTCTGTCAAGTGTCGCGGAAATATTCAGTTGCGCAACCGCGCCGCAAAAACTCAACTTGAGACAGTATCGAAAAAACTCACTGGCAAAGAATTATACCCAATCGGTATTCTGTCAATAGTAGACGCGGTTGACTTGTCAACCTATCGCCCTGCTAGCGTATCTGAGGCGCGCCCTATTGAGGGAAACCCAAGGGGAAACCCGGACACATGGGAAACGGTTGCGTTTTGTGTTGGAAATACTGCCTGCATTGACGTGGAATATTTTCCCGCCCTGCTATGGGATAGCGCAGTAGTGCCCATGGTTAGAGAATGGCTTGATCCTATAGTTCTCACAAAAAACGGGGAAATTGTGGGAATGATAGCGCCCATGCGTATCAACAAAGATTAGTTAGCAACTACAAAACAAAGGAAAACAAAATGAAAAATCAGAAAAAACAAAATCAGGCATCCTCTCTCAGTCAGCGCGCCCTATTGGTACACGTCAATATTTCCCAGTGGACAGGCAGAAAAACAGACAAAAAAGCCACTGATACAGTGATTAAGGCTCACAAAACAGACGCTAGCGCGGGCAGTTACACAAAACGTCTGTTACCTGGCGCAAAGGAATTAGAGGCAGTATCTACAATTTCCACACAAATTAGGAAATTTTTCTATGAGAACACACTCCCATGGATGTCAGACGGAAGCAGGATTATTTCCGCAAAAAATCACCTAAAGTTTTCCGGAGAGATGCGAAAACTAGCGGCTGAATTTGAAACCGCTGCCAGTGATTTTGAGGCAGCATATCCCCGCCTACAAAATGCATCGCAAAAAATCCTTGGCAACCTCTACAATGCGCAAGAATACCCTGCGCACCAGGAAATTCGCGGGAAATTCAAGTGTGAGACTAACTATCTCCCTCTCCCTGATGTGTCCGATTTTAGAGTAGAGGTTTCAGAATCAGAAAAACGGGCCTTTGTGGAAAAAATTAAGGAAACAGAATCAGCCGCTATGCGCAGTGTATGGGAAAGGCTACATGAAGTAGTCAAGGCAGCGGCTGAAAAACTCGCCTCTCCTGACGCTATTTTCCGTGATTCTCTACTAGCTAACGTATCTGAGATGTGTTCTCTCCTGCCTGCCCTAAATATTTCTGAGGATTCAAAACTTGAGGATGCGCGCAAAGAATTAGAAAAATTAGTGGGAGTATATTCTGCTGATTCTCTCCGCGCTGACAAAAAACAGCGCAAAGACGCGGCGAAAAAACTACAGGATGTAACAGACAAAATGGGCGCATTCATGGGAGGCAAAAAATAATGCGCGTTAGAATTCTAAAAGTAACAGTGTTGAATAAAAATGAATTCTCCCGACTTGAAAGGTTGCAAGGAGAAAAGGGAGAATTCAGCCTAGGCCACGCGCATTTTTCTGAGGCAGGAAAAATTGTAGTGTGGTGCGCATTCAAGGCATTCGACAAAATCATAGGCTCAGAACACTTTCACGGTATAAAAGTAGAAAAAAATAAATAAGCCTTGCAACACTGGCAGGAAATTTCCTTTCCCTGGAAATTTTGGAAGGATAGAAAAATGAAAAAAATTCAAAAAATTGTAGAGGCTAAGGCACTAATCAAAGACAAGGCAGGGCGCATTGACAAAGGCCTGTCTAAGTTGTTGACAGTCAAGGAAATTAAATCTTTAGAGCCTGAGCTAGGGTTATTGAGGCAGGCCCTCAGGCTATTAGAAATTAAGTTGATCACAATTGATTCTAGCCTGAAAAATAAGCTATCTAACATGTAGTAAATAAAGGGTTATTATTTATTGTTAGTTGTTAACAATAACCTTGCAAAGGCAGTTGTTAACAAGTATATTCAACCTATCCCCGGAAATAGTTCTAGGGATAAACTAACTGAAAGTGAGTTACCTATATGACTCTTATTTTTGTTTTCGCTATGGTGTCTGTTTCCTTTACTTCTGTTTGTGCTGCCACTGACAGCGATAAATACCACTGGAATACCAGTGTTTAAATTGATTCTAATCGCCGCCCTTGTATCAGGTTGCGCCACTGCGCAACCTGACAGGGCGGCGCGCCCTCACTTTCCTACTAATCCTATGGAAGTAGAGGCCTACTTGAAAAAACATGTTGACGCAAAAACTCTGAAAAAATGGGATGCGCACATCTCAGACGATACAGTTATTTTAGAACTACAAAACGGAATGGAAGGAATAGCAAAATGAGTAAGGCAAAAAATTTAATCGCAAAGGCCCGCGCTGGTTTAATTGTTGATCAGCCTTTCTTTGCCTCTCTCCTGCTGCCTATGCCTATCGGTGAAACTGATCAGGTTGAAACCTTTGCAACAGACGGGGAGAGTATTGTCTACAATCCAAAATGGGCGGAAACCCTAACCTCTCAAGAAATAACCTTTGTGCTAGCACATGAAACCCTTCATTGTGTTTTTGATCACATGGGCAGGAGAGAGGCCCGCACACATAACCGCTGGAATCAAGCGGCTGACTACATTATTAACGACATTCTGACTAAGGAAAAAATAGGCGTGATGCCTAAGGGAGGCCTTTTAGATTCTAACTTAGTGTTGCGCGGGAATGGCACCGCTGAGGGCGTTTATAAGCTACTCCCTGCCTCAAGTGAAAAAAATCAGGCAGGAAAACCGGGAGGCGCGCTAGACAAGGTACTAGACGCAGGCTCTAAAAGCTTGAAAGTTGATTCTAAAACCGGGAAAGTTTCCGTTTCCCCTGGCGCGCCAGTAGACGCTGCAACTAAGGCGGAAAAATCCGCTGATATGAAAGTGAAAGTTATTCAAGCCACTAACGCGGCTAGGATGTGCGGAAAACTTTCCGCAGGAATGGAAAGGCTAGTTTCCGAATTAGTGAAACCAGTTATTGACTGGCGCGATGTGCTCAGACGTTTTGTGTCTGACAGGGCAAAGGTTGATTATTCATTCTCAAAACCAAAACGCAGGTTTTTAGGAGAGGATTTATATTTGCCCTCTCTCACTGGCGAAAAAATGGGAGTGTTAGCGGTTGCGGTTGACTGCTCAGGCAGTGTTGACGTGAAACTGCTGAATAAATTTTCCGCTGAGGTTAACGCTATTCGTGATGATGTACATCCCTCTCGAATTGACGTGATTTATTTTGATTCTAAAGTGTTGCGCGCTGAAACCTTTGAAAGTGATGCGCAAGTAGAATTGAAACCCTGCGGAGGAGGAGGCACTGCGTTTTCCCCAGTGTTTGAGTATATCAATGCGATGCCTGATCAGCCTATCGCATGCGTTTTTCTGACTGACTTGGAATGCAATGATTTTGGGCCTCCTCCTGCCTATCCTGTTTTGTGGGCAGTGTTGGAAGGAAAACGCCCTGCGATAGATAGCGCGCCCTTTGGGGAAATTTTGAAAGTTGCGGAGATTGACTAACATGCAAAAACTAGAAAAATATAAAAAACGCGCGCCGATTAAGGGAGATTCTGTATTGACAAGCGTCAACATAGAAGTGAAACACAAAACTTTCATTCTCTCAAATAATCTCAATTTGTCGGAAATGGTTAGAGATATGCTCGACGCTATTATGGGAAAAATCAAAAAATGAATCTCCCAAGATATGATTTATATATAAATGGCTCTAAAGGCCCTCACCTATGCAGCTACAAAATAAGCATGTGTGAGTTAGTGAAGCTAGATCTAGCTAGTTTTTGGCCGCGTTTTTCTGAAAGGTTTTCAAAATGAAACGGCAAAAATTCGTGTTCTCTAATATGGAAAAACTAGCGCCAGTGTGGGCAGCGCAAAAACAAAACAATGCGCGCTGCCCGACTAATAGAGGGAGAGACGGCTATTCCCGAGTGTGCGCGGGATTTTTCGAGGGCAAAAATTTATTCTCTTATGGAAACCACTATCTATTAGGCAGAATTTTAGAACTAAATGGGCGAAAAATCGCCGCTGTCAACTTCACAAAATGGAGTAACACTACTACTTCACATAGTTGGCTAGCTATGCGCGCCGCTGAATCAGCAGGCTATCTAGTTGCGCATGTGAACACTGGCGAGGGCAAAGGCCTAGATTCTAGATCAACTGATTCTGAAGTGTGCGCCGCTATTGAATCCTATCTATTGAATCAAGGGGAAATTTTGCGCAGTAGAATAGAGGGCCTGAAAACTGAGGTTTTTTCGCCTAGCATTGTTGAGGGTATTCAAGTAGACGTTTCGGAATATAACGACACAATCCGCGCCCTTGGTTTCCCTTCCATGCGCATTGTGTTTTCTGCTGACTGCCTTTCAGACGCGCTAGCCTTAGGCGAAAAAACTGAGGCAGCGCGGAAAAATCACGCTACTCGAAAACAAGCTATCTTTGATTTTTCTGGCAGGTTTTCAAAGAAAACATGCGTTGTCAGCATGTGCAGGAAAAATCAAAAACATGTGTCCTAAGTTTTTCAAAATTGTTGGAATAGGAAATGATTTTTCCATGCCTGCTGGAAAACCTTTGCAGGTATTTTTGCGCATGGGAAATTATTCCTTTGATCGGAATTTTTATTCTGGAAACACGTTTTCACATTATCAGTGGTGCAATGGGAAAAATAAAATCCTTTTAGTGCCTGTCTACTAGCTATCCTCCCGCTCTGCCCTGAGGCCCGACACTTTCCCCTGAGTGTCGGGCCTTTCCTATTTCCCATGCCTGCCCTGCCCTGCCCTGCCCTGCCCTGCCCATGCC
>OFRG01000006.1_pt1 | contig 70962 bp, 94 predicted proteins | sample 1543071 | NCBI WGS metagenome assembly OFRG01 (sample SAMN07774222, study PRJEB24372) | wastewater metagenome | isolation source: WWTP Verbania (Effluent) | place: Italy: Verbania | collected 2015-12
AGATGAATTCACGATTATAGACTCTGGACTTTAGTCGTTCCTCAAACTACCAGCTTTAGCTGGTATGTAGTTCATTTCAGAGCTGATTTTATATTTTCAGCAAAAGATTCTTTTTCACTTTCTTCATATACGACGTGTTGCCAGGTAGCATTTTTGTGATCAAGAAATTCAGGGATGAGATGTATGTGAAAGTGGGGAACGTCTTTGCCTTCAACTAGTACCTCTACCAAATCACATCCTGTGGCATTTTTTATAGCTGATATGAGCTCTTTTACTTTGATAAAGATAGCGCCAAGAATTTCGTCTGGAACATCTTGAATCCAGATAAAGCGTTCTTTGGGTAAAAGTAAAGTGTGCCCTTTTGTCACCGGATTTATATCTAAAAAAGCCAGAAATTGTTCATCCTCATATACTTTTGTAGCTGGTATCTCTCCTCGAATAATCTTCCCAAATACAGTGTCATTTTCCATAACGCTATTGTACCAGATTTGATTTTAAGTAAGTAAGTGGTAGTCTAAAGAAAACTATATGGTATGAATAGATTTTCTTCTCGATATGTCGACTTGCGTCCATATAAAACGAAAGAGATTTTACTGAGAGTAATAAAGGAAAGGGGGATAATTATTATTCCTATAAATAAAAAAGAGTCTATATATCGAGCTCTTTGTCCTTTTCATGAAGAAAGAACAGCCTCATTTACTGTACACAATAATACCTTCTTTAAAACGTGGGGATATAAATGTTTTGGATGCGGAAGAGCAGGGGACGTCTTTCGTTTCTTATCTCTCTATGAACGATGGGAATTTTGGGATAGTCTTGTATGTGTAACAAAAAGAATTGTGCCACCAAATAGTAGGCATACAATGTTGTTATCACAAAAAACGCAACTCAAACTTCAATTTCCAGAAGATCTGTATACTGAACCTCCAGATGGCCTACCTTTCTAACATCTCTAGTAGAAGCAACAAAACCGTGCCAAAAATGACACGGTTTTTTCTATTAATCTTTGGCACGTCGTACCTCAGATTAATTTGAATACTACAGGTAGAGAGATTTTTTGCAAGTACAGTAAATGGTACAATCGTGGTTATGAACCCTACTATTCCGACGCCGGATGATTTGCAGGCGATGCTATTGAAACGGTTAAAGCTCTCTGCTAGTGAACAACAAGTCTTTCTTTCTCCAAGCTATAAACTAGGTAATCTTTGGGATTTTGAAGATATGGCTACAGCGGTTGAGCGCATCTATAAAGCGGTGAAAGAGGGTGAGCAGATTGGTATTTATGCTGACTATGACTGCGATGGTATTCCTGGCGCTGTTATACTTCTCGATTTATTCAAAGCATTAAAGGTAGAAGATAAGTTACATATATATATTCCTGACCGGCACGACGAAGGATACGGTCTTAGTAGCATTGGTATTGATGCACTTGAAGCAAAGGGTGTGACACTTATCATAACAGTCGACCTAGGCATTACCGCTATTGCAGAGGTAGCCGATGCGCGAAGTCGAAATATAGATATCATAGTGACTGACCACCACGCACCATTGTCTCAGTATCCGTCAGCACTTGCCGTGGTGCATCCGAAAAAAGGAAAGTATGTGAACCAAGATCCGTGCGGTGCCGGTGTAGCATTTTATTTAACCTGTGCTTTTCTTGAGAAACACCGAGCAGAGTTTGATATCAAGGAAGGGTTTGAAAAGTGGATGCTGGATCTTGTCGGCTTCGCGACCCTATCAGACATGGTCCCACTTATTGGTGAAAACAGGATGTTGGTGACGTACGGCATGATGGTTATGAAGAAGACTCGCCGAGCCGGACTACGGATGCTTTTTGCTGAGCAAAAAATGGACCCAGAACGTCTGACAGAAACAGATCTGACATTCACTGTTGCGCCACGATTAAATGCTGCGTCACGTATGGCGACCCCGATGTTGGCATTTGAATTGTTATCAACTAGTGACCGTAGTCGAGCGTTGGTATTAGTAAAAGAATTAGAAAAAATTAACAGTGAGCGAAAGGTGTTGGTAGCTCGTATTGTTAAAGAAGCCCATAAGAAGCTTGATAGTAGAGAGCTTCCTGCTATTGTTGTCTTAGGAGATTTGTCGTGGAGACCAGCAGTGCTTGGATTAGTGGCCACAAAACTACAAGAAACATATAGCAGAAGTTTTTTTGTCTGGGGAGAATCGGGGGACGGGCTTATCAAGGGATCGTGTCGGATGCTCGACGAACATCATGCTGGGTATATTTTTCAAGCACTTCCGGAAGGAGTGGTGCTTCATAGCGGAGGGCATCAAGCAGCCGGTGGGTTTGCGGTCGCAAAAGAAAAGATACATTTTCTTGAACAAGAGTTAAACAGCGCTATCGGAAAGGTGGCTCATGTGACTGAAGATAAAGTTGATATGGAAAGTCTTGCAATGCCCTTAGCTATCGCTTCGGTACGTCATTTGCAAAAACTGCGTGCGCTCGCACCTTTTGGTGTAGGGAACAGTCAGCCGATATTCACTTTTGAAAATGTGAAAGTGCTTAGCACAAAAATGTTTGGCAAAAACAAGGAACATTTGGAATGTGCCGTGAGTGATGGAACAGGCCAAGCCACAGCTTTTACCTTTTTTGTTGATGACGAAACCAAGAATCGTTTTATGCCAGAGGCTAGTGTGACATTTTCTGGTGCTCTCGAAGCCGGCTGGAGAGGGGGTGTACGAATCAAGATACAGTAAGCGCTTTTGCTATACTAAAGAAATGAAAACACTGACTATTTATACTGACGGAGCATCGAGGGGTAATCCTGGACCAGGTGGATGGGGTGCGGTGGTGATCGTGGATGGGTATGCCATGGAGCTTGCAGGATCAGCAAAGAAAGCCACTAACAATCAGATGGAGCTTGAAGCAGTGATCAGTGTCCTCTCTGATAGTGGGGCAAAAGCACACAAGGGTTCTGTGGTAGTTCATTCTGATAGTGCCTATGTGATCAACGGCCTCACTTCATGGATGTATGGTTGGGAGAAAAAAGGCTGGATTACTATGGCAAAGACACCTGTAGAAAATAAGGCTATGTGGCAGAAGGCGTTGGTGTTGGCAAAAGAGTATGGTGACCGTCTTACATTTACCAAGGTCTCAGGACACGCAGGAGATCTCTATAATGAGCGTTGTGATGAACTTGCTGTTGCTGCAGCCCTTGGCAAAAAGGAAACTCGTTTTCAGGGTTCACAGAAAGATTACGATGCATTTTTGGTAGAGATAGGTACAACAAAGAAAGTGGAAAGTGGAAAGTTGAAGGTTAAAAGTAAAAAAAAGAAAGCCGCTGGTCCAGCATATTCGTATGTTTCTGTGGTAGGAGGGAAGGTTTACGCTGACAAAACATGGAAAGAATGTGAAGCTCGAGTAAAAGGCAAAAAAGGCGCCAAGTATCAAAAAGTATTTTCAAAAGGGGAGGAAACTTCTTTGGTGCAAGACTATACACTGACGACATTGTTAAAATAAAAAAAGAGAGGTTGTATACCTCTCTCAGCTATCATTTTTTTGATAATTAAATATCTTTACAAAAAATGATTTACTTCTTGCCCATTTTGCCAGTTCCTTAGTCGCGAGTATCGTTATTATGAATATAAATAAACTAGCGATAATCTGTAATCTTGGTTCAATGAATTTTCCCAGCGCTCTATAGACGAAGTTTGTGAAAAGTTCAAAAATAAAAATTAAAGTAATAATTGTTATTATAGTATCTTTAATTCTTAGTTTTGTTGTGCTACTCACTTTCTCTTCAGTGCCAATAATCTTATTTTGATTAAGTCCGCTCTGAAAGATTATCAATAGAAAGAAAAAAATACCCAAAGAAGAAAATATAAGGTTTTTAAAGAGTAGGGAAGCTATTGCTGAACTAAGGAAAAGAACAATGGATAGTTTTAAAATTGTAGAACCTTTCATTATTTGTAGTTTTTCTTGATACTACCTTTTCAAAAGTTTTTGTCAAACCCTCCTATTGGTTGGTGGGGGTCAAATAAAAAAACCGGAGTGTTCCGGTTTTAACTCAGTTAAACTTCTTTGCTTTGAAATAAGAACAATTTTGCTTTCTCATGGAGGAATTTTATCTTTTCTGCATAGATGGAATTCCCAGGAATGAGCACCTCTCAGCTTACTGGAAGACTTGTACCGTGCCAAATATATAGAAGCAAAGCAAATATTTCCATGTTTGTTTAAAACAGGAAAATAGTTAGAATTTAGCTGAAGTAATCCCTCATACTTTTTCTTAGTATTTTGTTTGATTGCCAATGCTCTTATTTGCTGAAGTCCAAACACACCTTTCTTCAAGGACTGTTGTCCGCCTAAATATTCTATAAGTTCACCGGGAAACAAATCACTGTTTAGTTTGTATTCATAAACTATACCTTCTTTTGTCGCGGGACATATAGGCATTAGGTCGGCATTTCCATCAGGTGTTCGGTCGACCATTTCTGGGCGATAGAGAACCTTTTTTATTGAGACTGCCGACTGAGCAAGTATGGGGGTTTCACTAATTTGGTCGGTCACCAAATTCGTTTTCATTTTGCTTAGCCATTTTTCCAGTAGCTTCTTATGACGGGCTAAGTACAGTGTTTGTTCAGGAGAAAGTGTTGAAGCTATTGAGAAAAATGTTTCAGCCAACTCAAATGTTGGGTTAGGTATATATATTTCCATTTGTTAAGTATTTTTTCTTGATACTACTGTTTTGAAACCTTTTGTCAATAAATAGGCCAGAATAGTATTTTGGAAATAAAAAAATCTGCCTTCATAATTCAAGCAGATCTTAATGATTTTTGTTTATTTGTTATACATCTTTTTTATCAATACGGACTCGATAATGTCTTTTTCGTACCCTTTTGCATGGAAATGCATTTTCTTTAAGAGGAAAGGGCTTTTCTTTTCAAGACTATCAATAAAGTTTTGCATAAGCTTTGTTTTTTCTTGATATTACTATCTTAAGAAAGTTTGTCAAACCTGTGTTATTTAGTTGGGAGGGTAAATAAAAAATCGATCTTTAGGATCGATTTGTAATGAATAATTTTTCTATTCAGGGAGTTTTGATAGTCGCTGCTTTCCAGGGCCAACCAGCGTAGACGTACATAGTTACTTCTTTGCCGATAGGGTTCGTTGCTTTCGCGACGAATCGAACATCGTCTCCGTCACTTGCACCACGCATTTTTAGAAAATGCCACTGTTTTTTAATGATCCTTATATTAGTGAACCCATTTTTCTCCAGTGCTGTGACCGCTGATTGTTTGGAGATAAGTATCCCTTGTGCGAATCCAAATAAGTAAATAATAAAAATAATGCATAGGCCAATAAAGAATGAGAGGGTCTGTGTCCGTGTTTTCATGTTATATTTTTTCTTGATACTACTCTTTTATCAAAATGTGTCAATTTGGCATATACTAAACGTATGTTGATACTGTTCTGTATCAGTCTTATAGGCGGAGCTGTATTGTTTTACAATTTTCACTTATCTGTGGGTATTATTGTTCTTATTGGTATTGTATTTGGGACACTATTTTGTTTATTGTTTCGCAAAAAGAGAGCTTTCATTCTAGGTTTGGCAATTGCTTGTACAATAGTCCTCGGTGCACTGCGGATGTGGATGATACCGGTCTATGAAGTGTCTCTTGGTAACCAAGCCTTTACTGGAAAAATAAAAAGTGTCGATGAACGACTTGATAAAACCTTGCTGGCAGTAAGGCCTGACAATAGTGACGCTGTTGTACAAGTAACACTTCGTGAGAAACAGAAGCTTCTTCCGGGTGACAGAATATCGGTCCGAGGCAAGGTAGAATTGCCAGAAGACTTTGTGACAGATACAGGGCGAACATTTGATTATGATCAGTATCTCGCAAGTAAGGGCGTAGATGCAGTGGTTGGATTTGGGCAGGTTATAAAAATAGAAGAGGGCAGTTTTTCTTTTGCTAGAACTGCTACGAAAATAAGAAATTGGATAGCTATTGTTTTGGCTTCACATGTCACATTCCCCGTTGATGGTATTGTCGCTGGTATGTTGGTCGGATTTCAAGGAGGTATACCGAAGTATCTTTCGGATATATTTCGTGAGACAGGGACGCTCCATACGCTGGTGCTCTCTGGATACAATATTACAGTTTTGGCAGGGTTTCTTGGTCTTTTATTAAGACGGTTACCATTTCGCATTAAGACAATAGTCATAGGAGTAGGTATAGCTCTTCTGGTTTTAATAAGTGGAGCTGGGGTGGCAGCAGTGCGAGCCGGTATCATGGGGAGCATTGCGCTTGTCGCCGGCATGTCCCTCCAAAATTACAATGTTCTACGAGCCTTGTTTCTATCCGCGCTCTTCTTTTTTGTTTCACCTACGACAATATTTGTAGATCCAGGGTTTCATCTATCATTTTTGGCAACGCTTTTTATCATTACACTCTTACCAATATTAAAAGAAAAGTTTGTCTTTATTCCAAACGGGAGGTTTAATCTACGAGAGCTTCTTGTACTTGCTGTTGGTCTTCCGATATTTATGTTGCCCTATATGATGTATTTCTCCGGATTGTTTCCTCTCGTTTCACCAATTGCCAATATTTTTCTTGTACCCATTATTCCGATTCTGATGCTCGGGGGACTTGCTGTTGTCACACTTTCTTTTATTCCATTTCTTGCAGGGTTAGTGGGAGGCCTGACAAGTTTCATAGGGCTACTCACTATAAAGGTGCTGACTTTTTTCTCGATGTTCCCGCAATGGCAAACACCAAAATTGCCTGGCTGGTGTGTTGGTCTTGTTTATATAATTTTGTTTGGTGTTATCTTTTGGAAAGAAATTAGTTCTTACCTTGTGCAACTTCGAAGTATTTTTCGACAACAGACCAGTTAAGGTTCTTGAAAAAGTCTTCGACATACTGTTTCTTACCAGAAGGTTGGTAATCAGCTACGTATGAGTGTTCCCACATATCAAGCGCTAGAATCATGTTTGCGCCGTTAAGCTGTCCGAGGTGTTGTTCATCTACCCATGAAGCAAGTATTTTATCTTCCTTCTTGTCGTACCACAGTACTGCCCAGCCTATACCGCGAGTGAGTGCGAGTCCTGTGAACTCTTTTATAAATGTTTCGTACGAGCCGAACAGCCCAAGTAATGTTTGGCCGAGAGTACTTTCAGGATTGAGTGGTGTTGCGCCCCCTTCGAGACAAGAGAAGTACACTTCATGATTTCGCATACCGTTGTATTCAAAGCTAAATCGTCTAAACATTTCTCCCACTATGTATGCGTCTTTATTGCTATCAAGAGTCGCCATTTTTTCCATGATGGTATTGGCATTTTTTACATAGCCAGCATAAAGCTTCAAGTGCTCTTCTATGGTCTTTTCGCTTATACCTTGTAAGCTCGGGATTTGGAATTTTTGTTCTGTAAACATGTTGAGGTGAAACGTACCCGCAGATAGATTCCTGTGAAAACACGAAATTTTCCTGCTGAAAAATTTCTCTGTCCGTCACCAGTCGCTCCTTCCAAGGTTTTCTCGGAACACCATCTGCTTTGTACTTATTATTTAAATAAAAAATGTGCGATACACTAAGTATACATGAATTCTAAGTCTGCCCGAATCGGAGTACTCGCTGTGGTAATAAGTGTGTTAGTTATAGCACTATTTGTAACATCTACTAGTTGGGGGAGAGAATCAGCGAAGATGACCCAGGTCTATATGTTTGATGTGGGGCAAGGAGATAGCTTTTTTATAGAAACGAGTAGCGGAAAGCAAATGCTTATAGATGCCGGCAAAGATGCGACGGTGCTTGGAGAGTTGTCGCGTGTTATGCCATGGAATGATCGTAGTATTGATATTGTACTAGCAACACATCCCGATCTGGATCATATTGGTGGGCTCGATGAAGTGTTCAAAAGATACAAAGTAGATATGTTTCTGACTTCTGAGGTTGGAGGGGAAACAGAAGAATATAAAAATTTATTAAAGATAGTGGGTGACAAAAAGGTCCCGGCATACTTCGTAAAACAAGGAATGAAGTTTGATTTCTCTGAGACAGAATACTTCTTAGTGTTATTTCCTGATCGGGATGTAAAAGGATGGGAGACGAATACTGGATCAGTGGTGGGGAAGTTTGTGAGCGGCGAACGTTCTGTTCTATTTACTGGGGACTCACCAGCCTCTATTGAGCAATACCTTGCTAAAAGTATCCCAGACTTACTAGATGTCGATATTCTCAAGCTTGGTCACCATGGTTCTCGGACATCTACGACTGCCGCGTATCTAAAGGCGACTACCCCAAACCTTGCTCTTGTCTCGGCTGGCAAAAATAATAGTTATGGTCACCCACATAAAGAAGTCACTGACTTACTAAAGCAATTTAATGTTCCTTTTATTTCTACCCAAGACTTAGGAACAGTGCTACTCGAAACTGACGGGGTGAAATGGTACAAATGATATAATAAACCTATATATGACCAAAACATTCAATCGCCTCCATATCTTTCTTAGTCATCACTCGTATCTGTATGCAACCATTGCCGGTATTGGTATTGTCTTATTCTGGCGTGGTGTTTGGCATACTACAGATAGTCTTCATTTGTATATTAATCACTATGGAAACAGTCAGACTATTAGTGGCAACAATCACCCATGGTGGGACGGACCGATGTCGTTTATTGTTGGTTGTTTGATCCTCTATATAACTCGTGCATTTGTTTCGAGCTTCATTGGAAACGAATTGATTCTTTCAGGTTTACGTATTGAGAAAAAGATTACAAAACAGACAGAAGGAGAAATAAAAAGTGAAGAATTGGTTATTAATGATATAAAACACACCATGAGTGCCATTTCTCGGAAATTAGAAGAACTCGAAGGACAAATAAAAGATCATCACTACGAGAATTAAACCTAGGAAGTTTTTTTGAAATTTGTTGTATCTATCTGTATAAGATGTTTACCCCAGTGGATACGGTTCCAAGCTCGCTCATGAATGAAGTAGACGAGTATACTAATACTATTTGAAATGAGGACTAAAATAGCTGTTTGTTTGGCACTTTTTGTAATAGTGTAGGCAATAATACTGTCGATAACGATACTGATAATACGGTAGGTGATAGCTTTGATAGCCGAACGACTTCTTTTTTCTCTGTGCATATAAATAGTATAAGTGACAATTAGATATATAACAAAAAATCTCTCAAATGAGAGATTTTTTGTTTACTTAATTGCTCCAGCTTTTTTGAGAGTAGCGTAGGCACCGTTTTTCTTGATAGTGCGGAGGCCTTGAGGGGAGATAGTTACTACCACGGTCTTGTTTAGTTCTGGTACAAATACTCTTTTCTTTTGGAGGTTTGCATAACGACGAATAGACCCAGTTGGGGTAAAGATAGTCGCACGAGTACGGTTTGCGTACTTTCCGCCGACGAGAGAAGACTTTTTAGTTACGACACATTCTTTTGCCATAGTGATTGGCATGGTACCATAAGGGATATTCTTATGCAATATCTTTATTAATTGTAATACCTATGACCGGACCACTCTCTATTTTCTACTTTTTAGTACTCATTATCTCTATTATTGTGCACGAAGTGGCGCACGGTATTGCCGCTGAACGAGAAGGGGATCCGACTGCTCGGATGCTCGGACGTATTACCTTGAACCCGATGAAGCACATAGAATGGTTCGGCTCTATTATTTTGCCGCTCGTTCTAATCCTTTCAAATGCGGGCTTTGTTGTCGGATGGGCTAAACCAGTACCGTATAATCCTGAGAATCTGAAGCGTGGAAACAAAAGCGTCGCTCTCGTCTCTATTGCAGGCATCGTGGTGAATTTGGCTATAGCCATTATTTTCGGACTAGCTATTCGTATTGCTGCTTCTACTGGTCTCGTTTCGTTGGCATTCTTTGATATTGCGAGCATTATTGTTCTCGTAAACATAGTGTTAGCACTCTTTAATGCTATCCCAATTGCTCCACTCGACGGTTTCCGTTTTCTTGGAGCAGTACTTCCGGCTAGAAGCGAGTCCACTATGCGGATACTTGAACAGTATTCATTGCCTCTACTTATCGTCTTCCTACTTTTCGGCTGGAAATTTGTAGCGCCCCTCGCATTCACCCTTTTCACCCTTTTGACCGGTATTTCTCTCTAAGTAGACTTACATTCCGGGCTTGCCCCGCCTTGGCGGGGCTTGCGTTTGTTTGCTGACTATAGTAGGATAGCGGGACAAATGGCTACGATAAATCAGCTCATAAAAAAGCCTCGAACAAAGTCCACTCGCAAATCTAAAGCGGTGGCGCTTTCTCGTGGGATGAACCACATTCATAACCGACCAGTATTTTATCCATCTCCATTTAAGCGCGGAGTATGTGTAAAGGTGTCTACAACGACTCCAAAGAAGCCGAACTCAGCGGTTCGAAAGATTGCTCGTGTACGTCTTACTAATGGACAAGAAGTAACAGCCTACATTCCTGGTGAAGGACATAACTTGCAGGAACACTCAGTTGTTATGCTTCGGGGAGGACGCGTGAAGGACTTGATTGGGGTACGATATCACATTGTTCGTGGTGTGCTCGATACACAAGGTATTGATAAGCGAAGAAAGAGTCGATCAGCGTACGGAACAAAGCGCCCTAAGGCAGCTAAGAAATAATAAACTATTATGCGAAGACCAGTAAAAAACAGAAATATGGTTACTCCGGACATCAAGTACGGTTCTCTTAAGCTTGAAAAGTTTATCAACTGCATCATGTGGGACGGTAAGAAAAATACTGCACGCTCTGCTGTATACGGCGCTCTTGATATTGTAAAAGAAAAGGAATCCGTAGAAGATCCAATGGAAGTATTTGAAAACGCTCTTAAAAACGCTGGTCCGCTTGTTGAAGTACGTTCACGACGAATCGGTGGAGCAAACTACCAAGTACCTCGAGAAGTTCGAAACGAACGACGTCTTGCTCTTGCTATGCGATGGATCATCGAAAGTGCTCGAGCTCGAAAAGGGGTGACTGTAGCTACAGCGCTCGCTGAAGAATTCATCCAAGCCTCAAAGGGAGAAGGAAATGCTGTGAAGAAAAAGAAGGATACCCACAAAATGGCAGAATCCAACAAAGCTTTCGCTCACTTTGCTTGGTAAGACGTTATATACAAACAATTGCCTCCCGCTAAGCGGGACTTTTGTTTTTAAAGGTACCATGCTACTCTGAAAGGGAATTTTCATAGGATAAGGTTTAATGGTTAATGGTTCTTGATTGGGCCTAAAAGGGGAGCCTGCAGACCGGCAGTTAGTAGGCTTTCCCTTTTTCAAATTAATTTAAACAGTTTCTCACAAGCAATTGGTTTTGGTTTACGGGCTCCGTTTCTACGGAGCCTTTCTATTGCAAAAAGGGCCTAAACGCACTATAGTGTCTGTACTAAAGTTTGCCCCGGTCGGGTCAATTTTTTAATTATAAATTTACACATACAAATAACAGCTTTATGGAACGAGAATATTCACTTGAACGAACCCGAAACTTCGGAATCATCGCCCACATCGATGCTGGGAAGACGACAACATCAGAGCGCGTACTTTACTATACCGGTATGAGTCACAAAATCGGCGAGGTGCACGATGGTGAGACTACGACCGACTGGATGGAACAAGAGCGAGAGCGTGGTATCACTATCACTGCGGCGGCGGTGACTTGTAACTGGATCCCGACATACTCTGAGGGAGACAAAAAGAATGCTTACCGATTTAACATTATCGATACTCCGGGGCACATCGACTTTACTGTTGAAGTGAAGCGTTCTCTTCGTGTACTCGATGGTGCTGTGGTGGTGTTTGATGGGGTGGCAGGGGTAGAACCACAGTCAGAAACCAACTGGCGTTATGCTGATGAAGCCAATGTACCTCGTATTTGTTTTGTAAATAAACTCGACCGTACTGGTGCTTCATTTGAGCACTCATACAAAACTATTCTCGACCGACTCTCTAAAAAAGCTGTACGTGTACAAATCCCAATCGGACTAGAAGAAAGTCATGAAGGTGTGGTAGACCTCCTGGAAATGAAGGCTTACTACTTCGAAGGAGAAATGGGGAACAAGGTTATCCAAAAGGAAATCCCTGAGAACATGGTGGCAGACGCAAAAAAATTCCACGATGAGCTAGTTGAGCGTATCGTTGAAAATGATGATGACCAAATGGCAGCCTATCTCGATGGTACTGTGCCAAGTATTCCTGAACTCAAAAAGACTCTTCGAAAAGCAGTTATCGCAAATGCTATTTTCCCAGTATATGCAGGTTCAGCTCTCAAAAACAAAGGAGTTCAGCTAGTACTCGATGCTGTGGTGGATTATCTTCCAGCACCGACAGACATCAAGCCAGTAACAGGAACAAATCCTGATACAGAAGCAGAAGTGTCTCTTCCAGCAAATGATAAGGCTCCGTTTTCAGCGCTCGCTTTCAAATCTATGGTTGATCCATTCGTCGGACAACTCGTCTTCTTCCGGGTCTACTCTGGAAGTATTGAAGCTGGTTCATATGTCTACAACCCTAGAACAGGCAACAAAGAACGTCTTTCTCGTATCGTGCGTATGCAAGCCGACCAGCGTGAAGAAGTGAAGAAAGTATTTGCTGGAGAAATCGCCGCAGCGGTAGGACTCAAAGATACCAAAACTTCTGACACACTTTGTGATGAGAAGACTCCGGTTGCACTCGACCGTATCAAGTTCCCAGTACCGGTTATTAACCTTCGTATTGAACCAAAGACAAAAGCTGACCAAGAAAAAATGGGTCTTGCGCTTAACAAGCTCTCTGATGAAGATCCGACTTTTGTTGTGTCTACCGATCCTGAAACAGAAGAAACAATTATTGCAGGTATGGGAGAGCTTCACCTTGAAATCATCGTGGATCGTATGAAGCGTGAGTTCGGTGTTGAAGCAAACGTTGGTAAGCCACAAGTTGCCTACCGCGAAACTATCACCGGCGAAGCTCAAGCAGAAGGAAAGTACATCAAACAATCTGGAGGTAAGGGTAACTACGGTCACGTGAAGATCAAGATCAAGCCGATGGATCAAACTGTTGATGTCAAAGAGCTTGCCAAGAACACAAAGCGTATTGGTACTATGGAAATAATAAATACTATCAAAGGAGGAGCGATCCCAGGCGAGTACATCCCACCAATTGAAAAAGGATTTAAGGAAGGACTCGACAGAGGTATCCTTGCCGGCTTTAAAATGGAAAACGTATCTATCGAACTATATGATGGATCATTCCACGAAGTCGACTCAAACGAAATGGCCTTCAAGATCGCGGCATCTATGGCTATCCAAGATGCTTGTCGTGCAGCTCGTCCGGTCATCCTTGAGCCGATGATGAAAGTAGAAGTGGTGACTCCTGATAAGTTCATGGGAGATGTAAACGGCTCACTTTCATCTCGCCGAGGTCTTATCGAAGGTATGGAAACTCGCGGTATGAACCAAGTGGTAAATGCTGTTGTTCCACTATCTGAAATGTTCGGATACATGACCACACTCCGATCGATGACTGAAGGACGCGCAGGATTCACAATGGAATTCTTGCGCTATGACACTGTTCCTCAGAACGTCGCTGATACAATAATTAAGTCACGTACTTAACAAAACGCCTGCCCCGTTGGAAGCGAAGCTTTCCTATGGGGTGGCAGATACTATCATCAAAAGCCGAACATAATCTCAAAAAACAAAAAACCGCTCACTAAGGGCGGTTTTTTGTTTATGTTGACTTTAATTAATTTCAGAGTAGAGTGAAGAAAAATTAACAAATGAAAATAAAACAAACGCCCCCTCAGTGGCTCACTGATGATATGAAAAGTAGTGGTATGACCCTTACGGTTATGAACTATCTTTCAGGAAAAGTAAAAAAACTGAAAGCCAATCTTGATTGGATGGAGTTTATTCTGATTTGGTCTGTTATGGGAGATGTATTCGAAAAGACTGTATACTTTCGGAAAAGGATAGTAGAGATTACAAAGATACATAACGATATTCTGTTTTTTGATCAAATCAAAAAAGAATGGATTCCAAAACATGGTGCCGTGGAAAAATTTTTTATGAAGTTTCTCCCGTTTAGGTACGCATTGTTTCTGTGTGATGATTTCTGGAGTTGCTTTCGCTTATTACAGCGACGAACCATTAGTTCAGCGGAAAAGAAAGAATTTCTGGAAAAAATCCAAGAAGTTATCACTAAGCAAATTCTTGATAGAGAGATGTTGAGATCATACGCCGGTAGAGCTAAAGGTAGTAAGACTGATGAATTGATTGTGTCAGCATTGATAAGTAATTTTATACTTACTAATCCTAAAGAAATGTTTTTCTTTAGAGACAATCTTACACCTCTTCAAATTAAAGTAATGTGTGATTATTGGTCAAAACAAATGGATGCGCCGGAAGATGATTTATTCCATCTTTACAAAAAAGTTCATATGAAGGAGATTCCTCAGGCAATTTTAGCTGTCATCACTAAAGATGGTCATGGAATAAATCTAAGATGGCTTTATGAAAGGCTGGTAGATGAAGCCTGTTCTTTGTACCATGAGAAAGATTCTCAGTTAGAAGTTTTCAGAAAGGACTGGTTTCCTGTAATAAGTGAGATCATTCACAAATCTGATATTCCTCAGCAGATCGGCAAACTTCTTATATCTCTCCCGCGGTATGATTCTAGTGATGATAAAATTATCGCCATTGTTGAACGTTTGGTTGAACATTTAAAAAATCAGCCTTATGGTATGAGTGAGAGTGTTTTTGAGGTTCTATATCAGTATGCCCGAATTAACCTTATACCGAATGGGTATATTGAGGGATATATAAAAAGCCCGGATCACTTGTTCAAACACATAGTAGAGGTGTTCAATAGTTGCCAGGATGAAGAAATTATTAATGTAGCTATTAAGTACGGTATTCCTACAGTTCAGTATGCTGAAGAGCACATTCTTTTCTTCCTCGATTGGCTTAAGGAGAACTTTCCTCTAAAGTATGTTGAGGCAAAAGATATTATTACTAGAACCGGGGTAATACAGAAGGTGTGGGAAAAATCCCAAAAGTATGACCATGCCAAGTTCGTTAAGTTTGCTGAATATTTTATTTGATTTATAGTTTTGTACATTCTAAACCGCTCACTCAGGGCGGTTTTTTGTTTGGCCTCCCCACCCAGGTTGGTGGGGAGGTTTGGATTGACCACGTCTGACGTGGTTGACATAGCTTTCCAGGGTGGTAAAGTGGGTCAAACAAAATATAACGATATGGTTAAAAAGAAAATTATTGCTGTAAGCCCAGTCTTTTCTTTGTTAGATTCTAGGCTCCAAGGACTTATAACCGACGAAGTGCTCGTATATAAAGATGCGATTGAAGAAGCATTAAAGAAATACGACGTTGTGCCGATTGGATCTCGCAATATTTCTATAGATAAACTCCATACAAGATTGTCAGGGAAAACCGCTACACAACCCTTATCATTAAAAAAAGCTATCTATGTCTATTGGGGAAAAGAACAAATAACAAAACCGTTTCTTTTGGGGTTAGTCACCGAACAATCTTTTTTAGGTAAAATTCAAGACATTCAAAGCATTGAAATCTTTGAAGAAGAGCAATTGTTTGTGGATAGGTTCGGTAGAAAAAGCCAACTTTGTTTAAGGAGAAGAGGAAGTGGTTGGGTGGTCGATATATCAACCTATGTATACAAAGGATTGATTAATGCCGGGGAAAGAGAAAGCTCTAGCAGTATCAACACACTTTCTTTTGTAGAAGAGTCTGTTGAAGAAGGTCCGGTTGAGCAACAAAAAGACCTATCAAAAAAAATAATTAAGTGAACAAAAGTCCTGCATGAGCGGGGCTTTTTTGACCTCCCCACCGATTTGGTGGGGAGGTTTGACGAAATAGTTTTGACGTGTTATGGTAAAGAAAAATTACAACCCATGACGGAGAACCAGTTATTTATTGATAAAGCTACGGCTTTATTTTTTAGTCTTCAGAACAGATATGGTTTTGGAGAGATCTACACATCAGTTAAAGTTGATAAGTTCCTTCATAAGTTTACTTTTAGCAACCTTAGGATCGGTGAGTGTGAGTTTTCTATTGGAATCCTTCATCAAAACGCTCTTACAACAATGATTTTTTGTAGAGATACCAACGCTTTTTTGAAACCTCACACAGAGCATTCCATTGCATATACTTTGTATGCAGGTAGATTGGGACCTAAGAACCAGCGTCACTTCTACCCAAGTAGTATGAAGTTAATGCACAATAGGGATAAAAAAGCCATGATACCTGGTCTTATGGTGAGTGAGATATTGCCTTATTTAGGCCAAACTGCCAAGGAGGCTATCCTATTAAAGGATTTTCACAAGGAGGCCTCACTGGAGATTGTCTTCGACAAAGAGGCGAGAATAAAAGAAGTAAAGAAAGGATTATAGTAAGGCTCCCCCAAGGGGGCTTTTTTTATTGACAAAGATTGCCTAGATGCTATGATAGGGCACAATCGCATTGTTGCGTTTTGTTTTTATTTGCGAGAGTTTTTACAAGAAGTTATTAGAAAAATTAATTTATAGTTCATTATTATGGCAGAAGCATTTGATCGTTCAAAGCCACACGTAAACGTAGGAACCATTGGTCACGTTGACCACGGAAAGACTACTCTTACAGCGGCAATCCTCCACGTTCTTTCTATGAACGGGGATACAGTTAAACTTAAAGGAGTTGGTGAAATCGACAGTGCCCCAGAAGAAAAGGCACGTGGTATTACTATCAACATCTCTCACAACGAGTACTCTACAAAAAATCGTCACTACGCGCACATTGATGCTCCAGGTCACGCCGACTACATCAAAAACATGATTACTGGTGCCGCTCAAATGGACGGTGCAATCCTCGTGGTTGCAGCGACTGACGGAGCTATGCCACAAACTCGTGAGCACGTTCTTTTGGCGAAGCAAGTTGGTGTTCCAAAAATGATCGTATTCCTAAACAAATGCGACATGGTTGATGACCCAGAAATGATTGACCTCGTGGAAGAAGAAATCCGTGAAATCCTTGGAAAACAAGGCTTTGACAAGGACGCTCCAGTTATTCGTGGTTCAGGACTTAAGGGTCTCGAATCTACTTCTATTGATGACCCATGGGCTCAAAAAGTTCTTGAACTCACTCAGGCACTCGATGAATATATCCCTATGCCAGTACGTGACCTCGACAAGCCATTCCTTATGCCTATCGAAGATATCTTTTCTATCGAAGGACGTGGAACAGTATGTACAGGTCGTATCGAACGAGGAGTAGTGAAAGTTGGTGAAGAAGTTGAAATCGTGGGTATCAAGGACACTATCAAGACGACAGTGACTGGTATCGAAATGTTCAACAAACAACTTAACGAAGGACAAGCTGGTGATAACGCTGGTATTCTCCTCCGAGGTGTGAAGAAAGAAGACCTTACTCGTGGACAAGTGCTCGCGAAGACAGGCTCTGTAAAACCTCACACAAAGTTTGAAGGTGAAGTATACGTACTTAAGAAGGAAGAAGGAGGACGTCACACTCCATTCGTAAACGGATACAAGCCTCAGTTCTACGTGCGTACAACTGACGTGACTGGATCTGTTACTCTTCCTGCCGGTGTTGAAATGGTTATGCCAGGAGACACTGTGAAGGTTGAAGTAGAGCTTGTTGCTCCTGTTGCTATGGAAGAGCAAATGCGCTTCGCTATCCGAGAAGGAGGCCGAACTGTTGGTGCGGGTGTTGTTACTAAAATAATCGCCTAACCGATACTTGGTTAACTGCTCTTTCTCAAATATATGGCTACAAAAACTCCAACTAAAACAACTACCGCAGCGAAGAAAGTCGCTAAGCCAAAAGTAGCAAAAGCTACCAAGGCCAAGGATGAAGTTGCTTCAATGCTTCGCATTCGCGTACGAGCATACGAGAACAAGATTCTCGATGTTTCAGTGAAGCAAATCATTGATACTGCAACTCGCTATGATGCCAAAGTTCGTGGACCTATTCCACTTCCTACGGAAATCAAAAAGTACACTGTCAACCGGTCTGCGTTCATTTACAAAAATGCCCGTGAACAGTTTGAAATGCGTGTGCACAAGCGACTCATCGATATCGAAAATCCTTCTGCGAAGGTGATCGAAGCTCTCACAAATCTATCTATGCCTTCTGGTGTCGATATTGATGTGAAGATGATGTAGTAGTCTTTCTCGCGAAACTCTCAATAAAAACAACAAAAAACCGCTCACTATGGGCGGTTTTTTGTTTTGACAGGTCTCTCAAAAAGAGTATTATATTTTGAAACAAAAACATAACTTATGTACCTCTTACAAATCATACCGTATTTTCCTAATTGGTTACTTTTTGTAATCATTGGGCTTGTTGTGTTAGCAACACTCTTGGCTTTTGGGGATGCTAGTGGAAAGTCTCCATTGCCTTCTGGATCTTTTTCTTTGCCACCTCACTATATGAGTTCGCCAAATCTAAATGAAGATGTAGAAAATAATAGTGTTCTACATACAGTAAAATTTGAAACAGGTGAGAATCGTGAGTTTACATTTTTTCTCGATGTCGAAACAAGGTTTCATGTTGAGCTTGTCAGGAAACTGCTTGATGTCGGTGGTGTATGCCATAAAATGGCTAATTTAGAAGATTTTCTAAATTCTATGCGTTGTCATAATAATTACAAAATAACTCTTTGTCGGGTCATACTATTTACTTGGCACGAGTTAATACCAGAGATCAAAAAAGTGTTTATAGAGCGCTTCTCTGAAGGAGTAATATTTGTAGACAAGAACAACAAGCCATTTACAGATCCGTATTTTAATTTAGTTGAGCTTTAGGCGTAAAGGTAGTAGTTAGCCCCCCAAGGGGGCTTTTTGTTTTCTTGACTTTGCCTCGAAAAAGAATAGGATTCTAAAAAACTTTTAAATTATGAAACAAAAAATAGCAATTAGTATCCCTCGGACTACTTCAGTTAGAGGTAGGTTATTTCTAGAATTTTCTGTTGACAATCTCGGCCCAAGCTCACCTTTTTGGGGCGTACTCTTAACAGAAAGTGATAAAGACAAGTTATCAAATTCTTTCTTTAGTTTTTACCTTGAAAATTATTGTCGGAGAGGTGCGTCAGATCACTTTGTTCGATTGCAACAGGAAGACCTGACTGATGTATTGGAAAACGGTCTATATGTTGAGTTGATAAATCCGGTTTCTCCAGAGGAAGAAAAAAAGATTCCTTTATTTTTTCAGAACATCAACACATTTTGTTTATTGCAAAGTTCTTTCCGGAGTTTACAACGTCACCCAAATCCTCCTTTTGATATGTATCACCAAAAAAGGGAGCATGACATTACTCCTTCAAAAAACTCTTACGCAATGCTTTTTGAAAAAATGATTGATAGTGATTAGATAGCCTAAAGATTATTATTTTTTTAAAACCATCTTAATACGGTGGTTTTTTATTTTGAACTTGCGCAAAATAGAGATCCTCGTCAGGATATTGACTTTATTTTTATATTATGCATAATGTTTTTATTCCTAATGTTTGGAATTATAGGGCGAGAAAACGTCCTGAATGCCGTGTTGGTATAAATATCCACCGTTTCAGGGTGGTGAGAATACCCTGAATAGTCTCTATAGCTCTAGGACGAAAAATACCGAGCCAAAATTTTGGAAACACTATTTGTTCTTTTAAAAACTAGTAATCCCTTATCAACGTTCTTGATACTTATAGGGATTGGAATGTTAGTTACATTCTTTCTAATTACGATAAGTAATTCAATCAGAAAAAAGAAGAAAACATTACAAAGAAACTCTGCACAATCCGGCGCAGAAAGCACTGAAATGTTGGATGAATCAATTTCACAACCGGCTTCGGTGATGGAAGTAGTAAAAGAGAAACCCCGTGATGTTTCTGACTACATCATTGATGAAAATGATCAAAATCTTTTTACTGGTGGTGTGTATACTGATTTCAATATACGCTTCAGAAAAGACATGGGAGTTGTTAGTGCGGATTTTATATTCGTAAGTACTTCGGTTCCGCATTGGTTTGATGGTGACATTAATAGTATTCAGCTAAAAGCGGCTGTCCCGCAACTGGTAACCGTTACGGGGCGTGACTCTCATGAGTTGCGATTGCAAAAATCTCCTGCGGCAAAATGGGAAACTGTTAAAGATCTTGTCTTAAAGTTTTTATTTACCCATTTACATAAAGTGTATGGTTATAAAAATGAAAAGCAGACAGTTTTTATTGAAAGACATGGGGCAGATCACTCTGTTTTAAACTTTAACCTTAAGCTTGAAACAAAGTATCATCTTGATCTGGGTCGCAGACTACTATCAATCACTGGCCTTAAAGGTGGTTTTGGTTCAAACGGCGAGACAGGTGCTCCTATGTGTATGGATCACGACAACGTCTATGATTTTAATTTATCTAAGGGTAAGGCATTTAACTGGGAAGAACTTTTTCCTGAGATACATAAAGTCTTTGAAGAGTACTTTCCTGCAGGTGTTGTCTTTACTGGTTACAGCGGTCCATCTTTGGAAGAACCTTGGTTTATGAAGGTAGATGATGGAGATTAATTACAAAAGAATATTTTTTACAGCCCCCGTTTTCGGGGGCTTTTTAATTCTAAGTGTTGCAACTTGCGCAAAATAAAGACTCGTGTATAATCCTGGGACCAATTAAATAGCCCTTAAAAGCTTACAAATGGTCCAATACCACCTTTCGGGGTAGGCATGAACATTATGAAATACATTCTCGGACGAAAACTTAATATGACGCAACTCTTTGATGAAAAAGGGGTTGTTACTCCTGTGACAGCTATTGTAGCTATGCCAAACGTGATCACAAAGGTGAAGACTGTTGAAACAGATGGCTATAACGCTGTGCAAATCGGCTCTGAAGACCAGAAAGTTTCTCGTGTTTCAAAGGCTGTTTCTACTTCCCTCGGAGGCAAGGCATTTAAGATCTTGGAAGAAATTCGCCTGCCTGCGCAGGCAGGTCATGACGATGCTCCAACCGCAGAGCTCGGACAAGAAGTAACAGTGGCCTCTTTTGAAAAAGGTGACTCTGTAACCGTAACAGGTACTTCAAAGTCAAAAGGATTCCAAGGTGTTGTAAAGCGATACAACTTCAAGGGAGGACCGAGATCTCACGGTCAGAAGCACTCAGAACGAGAGCGAGGATCTTCAGGTGGAGGACCAGGACGAGCTGGAGGTCGTGTTGTCATGGGTATGCGAATGCCAGGGCGAACAGGAGGAGACACAGTGACTGTAAAAGGTCTCAAGGTAGTGGCAGTTGATGCAAGTACAAACACGATTTACATCAGTGGCGCAGTACCAGGTCGACGAGGAACAGTAGTAAAAATCATTGCATAATCATATGGAAACAACACTCTACAACCAAAAAGGAACCTCAGCCGGCAAGCTTACACTTCCAGCATCTGTTTTCGGAGTAAAATGGAATGCTGACCTCGTGCACCAAGTTGCTGTTGCGATGCAAGCTAACAAGCGTTCTGGAACAGCCCATACAAAAGACCGATCTGAAGTCTCTGGTGGTGGTAAAAAGCCATGGGCACAAAAGGGAACAGGACGAGCTCGTCATGGATCATCTCGAAGTCCTATCTGGGTAGGTGGAGGAGTAACATTCGGACCACGTGTTGAAAAGGATTACTCTCAGAAGATCAACAAAAAGATGCGAACAAAGGCTCTCTTTAGTGTGCTTTCAAAGAAACAGGCTCTTGGTAAACTGCTTTTCATTGACTCTATTTCTCTTTCAGCAATGAAGACAAAAGATGCGGCATCTATCGTGTCAGCATTTGCAAAGATTGAAGGATTTGATCGTCTTACTTCAAAGAAACCGACAACAGCTCTCCTTGCTCTTTCTGCTTCAGACAAAGCTATCGAAAAGAGTTTTGCAAACCTTCCAGGGATTACCGTGGGACTTGCAAAAGATCTCAACGCCCTCGATGCAATGAGTTTCAACCACATTATTATGGTTAATCCGTCTGGAGTAATACCAACACTTGAGGCTAAGCTAAAATAATTCGGCAAGCTCACTATAAATTATTATGGCAAATACAAAAATAACAAAAGAATCAAAGAAAGTAGAAGAGAAGAAAGATACTTCTATCTTGAAGAATGCCCGAATCACTGAAAAGGCAGCTCGAGACCAAGCATTTAACTCATATACTTTTGATGTTGCTACGTCTGCAACAAAGAGTGAGATTGCAAAGGCCTTTGTAAAAGAATACAAGCACAAGCCTATCCGTGTACACACAGTAACTAACAAGCCAAAGAGTAAATTTCAAAAAGGTATTCTTAGTTTTGGACCTAAGGGCAAGAAGGCTTATGTTAAGCTTCCAAAAGGCAAGACCATAGAAGTCATGTAATTGTAAAACGAGTTACCCATCATGAAAAAATACAGACCAACAACACCATCAAAACGAAACGAAGTAAGTATTGAATACCGAAAGGTTTTGACTGCATCTTCTCCTCTTAAGTCTCTAACAAAAGGTGGTAAGAGAAATGTTGGACGAAACAACCAAGGCCGTATTACCACTCCTCACAAAGGTGGTGGACACAAGCGCGCACTTCGAGATATCGACTTTTTGTACAACAAGATTGATATTCCGGCGAAAATTACTTCTGTTGAATACGATCCAAACCGAACAGCATTTATCGGTATTGCAGCCTATGCTGATGGTGAAAAGCGTTATGTAGTCCTTCCAAAGGGGGTAACTGTTGGTCACACATTTATCGTTTCTGAAAAAGCTCCAGTCGAAGTAGCAAACCGGTTAGCACTCAAACACATTCCGGTAGGTACATTTGTATACAATATTGAAATCAAGCCAGGAGCTGGAGCAAAACTTGCTCGAAGTGCGGGAACATTTGCACAAGTTGCAGCGCAATCAGAAGGCTACACAAACCTCAAAATGCCTTCAGGTGAGGTACGAAAGATTCTGGACGAAGCATACGCAACTGTTGGATCTGTTTCAAACGAAGAAAGTAAGCTTCGAAACCTCGGAAAGGCGGGACGTTCACGATGGAAAGGTATCCGACCAACTGTTCGTGGTACTGCTATGAACCCGGTAGACCACCCACACGGTGGAGGTGAAGGCGTACAAGGAGTAGGTCTCCGACGTGGTCCAAAGACTCGTCACGGTAAGCAAGCCTACGGTGTTCGAACTAGAACTCCAAAGAAGTATTCAAACGACCTTATAGTTTCTCGAAGAAAGACCAAACGGTAAAAGATAGATAATACTCGAAAAGATCATCCAAACGGGTGGTTTTTTGTTTGGTATACTTATTGCATGGACAAAAAACTTTCTGAAAAGAAGCGGTTTTCAATTGTCGCGCGGGGGAGAAGCTTCAAGTATGCCTTTCGAGGGGTAGGGATTATTTTCAAAACCCAGCACAATGCTTGGGTGCATGGCTTGGCTGCTGTTGTAGCGGTACTGCTTGGCCTCTGGCTACATATAAGTGCGGGAGAGTGGGCGGTAATCATTCTTTCGATTACAAGCGTCTTGGCGGCCGAAGCCTTCAACACTGCCATGGAAATAGACATAGATCTAACTTCTCCTACATATCACCCTTATGCTAAGGATACAAAGGATGTAGCGGCTGGAGCGGTGCTTTTGACGGTCCTCGGGGCTGTCGTTGTAGGGCTTATTATCTTTGTCCCAAAAATCCTTGTTCTGTAAAGAAATAAGACTAAAAGAAGGATTTGACTTCTTCCTGTAATTTGCTACTATACTCGGAGCTCAGAACGAGCTTCTTTTATTCTAAAGTTATGACACGATCACTCGCAAAAGGCCCATACATTGACGAAAATCTCCTAAAAAAGATTGCAGGCAAAGCTCCGCTCTCAGCAGGGGTCATTAAGACATGGGCACGTGCATCACAAATCTCTCCAGAAATGGTTGGGTTCACCTTTGGCGTTCACAACGGCAAGGCCCACCTCGAAGTACTCGTTACAGAGGACATGGTAGGGCACCGATTGGGAGAATTTTCTCCAACTCGCAAATTTACTCGACACGGAGGTAAAATGCAGAAGGAAATCGACCAAAAGAAAAAAGAAGCTGAAATTACTGCTGCAAAAGGTGCTAAGGCATCTGCAGATAGTGCTACCAAGAAATAATTTTTACTACTATGAAAGCCACCCTTACTAACTATCGCCAATCTCCACGTAAAGTTCGCCTCGTTGCTCACGCAGTGAAGGGTAAAAGTGTGGAACAAGCACAAGTAGAGCTTTCATACATGCCAAAGCGTGCAGCAGATCCTATCAAGAAACTTATCAACTCTGCAGCAGCGAACGCAGCAAAAGACGGTATTGATATCAGTACTTTGGTTATCAAGAATATTGAAGTTAACCAGGGTCTTGTTATGAAGCGTTTTATGCCTCGTGCTATGGGTGTTGCAAAGCCTATTCGAAAGAAAATGAGTCATGTAACTGTCGCTCTATCAGAGAAGCCAGCAGAGAAAGCAAAGAAGACTGCTTCAAAAAAGGCTGTTAATAAGAAAAGTAAATAATATTTTATGTCAAAAGTTGTCCATCCATACGCCCACCGTTTAGTCACGCTCCGAGATTGGAAATCTCGTTGGTTTGCTGACGATGCTGCCTTTGTAGATAACCTCAAGGTTGATATTACTATTCGAGAATTCTTAGAAAAGCGTCTTCGAGGGTCATATGTTTCAAGTGTTGAAATTGAACGTGGTCAAAAGGCTGTTCGCATCATCCTCCGAACATCTCGTCCGGGTATGATCATCGGACGTAATGGTGAAGCAGCGACAAAGCTCAAGGCTGACATCATGAAAGCGCTCAAGCGTGCAAAGTTGACAGTGACTGATGAAATCAAACTTGAAATCGTGGAAGTAACTTCTCCAGACGGGGATGCAAAGATCGTAGCGTTTATGATTGCAGAAGGTCTTGAAAAGCGTATGCCATACCGACGGGTAATGAAGCAACTCATCGAAAAGGTGATGATGGTTCGTGGTGTACAAGGGGTTCGATTTTATATAGGAGGTCGTCTCGGTGGTGCTGAAATCTCTCGAAGTGAAATCTTGAAGCGAGGGAGCGTGCCACTTCAAACAGTTCGTGCTGATATCGACTATGCTCGTGAAAAGGCGCACATGGCTTATGGAGACATCGGTATCAAGGTATGGATTTATAAGGGGCAAGTCTTTGCAAAAGACGAGGCTAAGAATAAAGAACGATAAAAACGGCTTATGTTATTTCCAAAAAAAGTAAAATTTAGAAAATGGCACAAGAAGCGTACTGACATGAGTACTCGTGTTGAGACTCGTGGTACAGAACTTTCATTCGGCTCGTTTGGTATCAAGAGTGAACAGCTTGGACGCCTCACCTCAAACCAGCTCGAAGCAGCTCGAAAGGCAGCATCTCGACATTTAACAAAGGTAGGACGTATGTGGATCCGTGTTTTCCCAGATCGACCAGTCACCTCTAAGCCAGCGGAAGTACCGATGGGAGGAGGAAAAGGAGATCTCGATAAATACTGTATCGAAGTTCTCCCAGGACGTGTTCTTTTCGAAGTAGATGGAGTGACTGAAGCAGTTGCTCGAGAAGCTCTTCGAAAGGCTGGAACAAAGCTCCCAGTGAAGACTCGTATTGTCGCTCGAGACTAATAATAGGCCAAAACTAGACTTTTTGGAAAAAAACAGTAGTATAAAGCAGACCAACACAAATTAGTATGACAACATCAACCACACAAAAGAAAACACTCAAAGGGCTTGTCGTTTCTGACAAGATGGATAAGACCGTGGTTGTTGCTGTAACTCGATTTGTTAAGCACCCAAAATACCAAAAGTTTTTGAAGATCACAAAGAAGTACAAGGCACATGACGAGGCTAACGCTCACAAAACAGGAGACAAGATTGAGATAGTCGAAACTCGTCCAATTTCAAAAGATAAACACTTCAGTGTGGTAACTAAATAAACTTTTATGGTACAAGATGGAACAGTTTTAAAAATTGCAGATAACTCAGGAGGTGAAGTTGGAAAAGTTTTCAAGGTTCTTGGAGGTTCAAAGCGACGATATGCTGAGATCGGGGATGTTGTTGTACTTTCAATCAAAAAGGCGTCTCCACGAAAAGCGGTAAAGAAAAAGGATGTTTGTTATGCGGTTATCGTTCGACAAAAGAAAGCTTTTCGCCGAAAGGACGGTTCATATATTCGCTTCGATGACAATGCAGCTGTTATATTGGAAAAGGGCAAAAAAGAACCAAAAGCAGGTCGTATCTTCGGTCCTATCCCACGGGAAATTGCTGAACTCGGATACCAGAAAATAGCTTCTCTTGCTCCAGAAGTACTATAAATTTCAAAATAATCTTATTGAATAAAATTATGAAAATTAAAAAAGGAGACAACGTAATAGTGACAGCTGGAAAAAACAAAGGCGAGAAAGGTCAAGTAACAAAAGTGCTCGCTGAGAAAAACCGAGTGCTCGTCTCTGGTATCAACAAAGTGAAGAAGCATGTGAAGGCAAAGACCAAGGACTCAAAAGGTACTATTATTGAAATAGAAGCTTCTATCAATGCATCAAACGTGATGGTGGTAGACCCAAAGACTGGGACAGGTACTCGTATTGCCAAGAAAAAAGTTGGTGACAAAATGGTTCGTATTGCAAAGAAAAGTGGCCAAGAGTTGAAATAACATGAATATCCTCAAAGAAAAAGAATCAAATACTGCAAAGGCACTCAAAGACTTCGGATACAAGAATGCTGTTTCAGCACCACACCTTACAAAGATCACTATCTCGGTAGGGACAGGTTCTGGTATGAAGAAAGATCGCGAAAAGAACAACTTAGTCTCTGACCGTCTAGCAAAAATCACTGGTCAAAAGCCATCTCTTCGAGCAGCTAAGAAATCTGTTGCAGGCTTCAAGACTCGAGAGGGAGACCCGGTAGGGCTTATGGTTACACTTCGCGGTGCACGTATGTATCACTTTATGGACAAGCTTATCAACATTGCACTTCCTCGAACAAAGGACTTCCGTGGTATTGATGCAAAGGCCGTAGACTCTATCGGCAACATGACGCTCGGTATCAAGGAGCACACTATCTTCCCAGAATGTTCTGACGAAGATCTCCGTGATGTATTCGGTCTCGCTATCACGCTCGGTACAACAGCCAAGAACAAAGCAGAAGCTATCGCTTATTTTACTCACATCGGAATCCCTTTTAAAAAGTAATCCTTCGGCAGGCTCAGGATAAATTTAAATATTAGAAAAGCCCCGCGTCTGACGCGGGATTTTTCTTTGTTGACTTTTTATAGGTTTACTGTAAAGTCAAGAAAAACTCTTTAATTATGAAAAAATCTTTAATTGTGTACTTTGCTTTAGGGATGTCTTCGACAGTATTGGTAGCATTAGATCATCATAAAAAGATTGATTTACGCGGTTGGGGAGACCTACTTTTTGGTTTAATTTTTAGCTCTTTTGTGACCTTGCTACTGCATTGTATTTTATCCCTTAAGACATTAGAAGTTTCTTTGTTTAAAAAAACAAAGGAATTGCTTTTTCTAAAGGCCAAAACAAATACTGCTGGATTGGATTATGCCAAGGGCTACCTAGAAGATCTTAAAACAGAAACATCTAACTATGGGGAAATTAGTAACCTGAAAAACACTATCGTTACCTCACTGGTTGAAAGATACTCTTCATCGCGAAATTTAAAAGAATTTTGTGATAAGGTTTCTTACGATAATCTTTTTACTAAAGATAATAGCGAATTGTCTGGTATTTTTTCAGCAGCAGTTCGGCATATTTTGGTTTTAGATACCTTCAAAAAGTTATTTGCAGAAGATTTAAAAGATATTATTTCTAGTAATTCTCCAGAAAAAGCAAAGATTATCTGGGGTTGGTCACATAGCGAACTTTCGTTATTTAAACCTTTCGAATCCTTTACTGAAGAATTGGTTGAAATAAAGAAAGTTATTCCTAAGGTTGCCTAATGAAGTTTAAAAGCCAGATAACCCTGGCTTTTTTTGTTTGACTAGTACCCGCTATGCAGTCACGATTGACTTTTTGGTGTTCTACTGTAAAGTGAAGAAAAATACATTAAATATGAAAAAAATAATAATTCTATTAATGTTGCTAATCATAGCTTCATTCACTGTTCTTATTTGTGCAATTGAATTTCCTGGTTTCTTTAATAAAGATGTTGTTAGGCTTTTTGAGGGCTTTGCGATTGGTTCAATCCTTTTTATAGTGTTTGTCGGTGTTATCCTGAAAAGGGCCAACGATAAATCTATTGAAAAAGACATTTCACCGAGCGACGAAAGAGAATTGCAGTATATTACTGCCATTGTCAGGGACTACCCTCGGGAAAATCTTTTATTGGGGAAGGGTGCCATTTTACATTTGTTCAACATAGTCAACAAAATTAAACCTTCAGCTTTAGAGGAAATGCATTTTAATTCTCGCATAGCCTTCTTCTTGAATGAGCAGATGAAGAAGATACTAATTAACGAAGGGATATTTGACCATTTAGAAGCGGTTACCATCCTCCTCAGAAATGCTTCTGTTGATGAGGTTGAGGGTTTCGGGACCGGTAAGTATTTTGCTCCTCTTCAACAAAAAGTTATAGAGGTATGTGGTAATTGCATTATCCTGGCAGCTGAAAAGGAATATCGCCGTAAGTGCGATAGTATGTTTCCGAGTAAGGTACTCCAATATCTGGACGAAATCGACCAGGTACAGATTTTCAGAATTATGGGTATAAAAAGCCATCTTTTGGGAATAATCAAATTCCAACCCTTAAAAAGTTTTGATCTTTCAAAGTAGGTAGAGCCCGCATCGCGGGCTTTTTTCTTAACCACGTCTGACGTGGTTGACCAAATAGAGCTCTTCTGGTAGGATACCTGGGCTCCTTTGAAATCCCTCTTTCTCTCTGTGGACCCAGTCTAGGCTCGGGTATACAGAGATGTAGAGGCGATATTTCAGAGAAGTACATACCTTATGGCAAAAACATCAGTTATCGCGCGTTCAAAGAAAACGCCTAAATTTAGCATTCGAGCGGTCAACCGCTGTTTTCGATGTGGTCGAGCACACGGGTTTATGCGAGATTTCGGACTTTGTCGTATTTGCTTCCGTGAATACGCAAACGAAGGAATGATTCCAGGTATTCGTAAGTCGTCTTGGTAGTTCGGTCTAGCTCACTATAAATTTATGGATCAAATTTCAAACATGATTATTACAATGAAAAATGGAGCAGCGATTTCTAAGAAATCGGTGGTTATTCCATTTTCAGCTGTGAAGATGTCTATCGCGCAATGTCTCAAAGATCATGGTTTTATCGATAGTTACTCAAAAAAGACAGAAAAGAACAATGTTCCTGTTATTGAGATTGATCTTGCGTACCCTATGGGCGTTTCAAAAATCTCTGACGTAAAGCGTCTTTCAAAGCCGTCACGTCGTGTGTACATGGGCGTACGTGATATTCACACTGTAAAAAGTGGCCGAGGTATCACTGTGTTCTCTACACCAAAAGGAATCCTTAGTAACAAGCAAGCCCACAAAGAACAGGTCGGGGGCGAAGCTTTATTCATGATCTGGTAATAATACATATATGAGCCGAGTAGGAAAACAACAACTTGCGATACCAACAGGAACAACAGTAGATTTTACTGATGGTGTATTCACTGTGAAAGGACCGCTCGGGACTCTTTCAAAAGTCTTTACTGACACTATTACTGTTACTATCGAAAACAACGTTGTAACTTTTGCTCCAAAGAAAGACGATCCATTTTCTCGAGCACTTTGGGGAACATATGCCTCACATGTAAAGAACATGCTCGCAGGTGTGAACGCTCCATATGTAAGAAAGCTTATCTTGGAAGGAGTTGGATTTAAGAGTGATGTTAAGGGAACAGAATTGCATTTGGCGCTTGGATTTTCACACCCTGTGGTAGTATCTATTCCAGACGGTCTGACTGTTACAGCAGAAAAGAACAACGTTACTGTGAGTGGTATCAACAAGGAGCTTGTTGGACAATTCACAGCCAAGGTTCGAGCGCTCAAGAAGCCAGAACCATATAAGGGTAAAGGATTCCGATATGACGATGAAGTGATCAGACGTAAGGCCGGGAAGAAGACTGCATAACATTTAATACAAACATATGTCACGACAAAGCACACAAGAAAAGAAACTCCGAATCAAGCGAAAAGTTCGCAAGCTTGTTTCTGGTACTCCAGATCGTCCTCGGATGAGTGTGTTTCGTTCAAACAACTTTATGTACGCCCAGCTTATCGATGACACTACTGCAACAACACTCGTATCTGCAAACGATATGAATGCTGATAAGAAATCTACAAAGATGCAAGGGGCAGTTACGACAGGAAAAGAAGTAGCAAAGCTCGCTCTAGCAAAAGGTATAAAGGCAGTAGTCTTTGATCGAAATGGATTTAAGTACGCTGGTCGAATCAAAGCGCTTGCTGATGCAGCTCGAGAGGCGGGACTCAATTTTTAATACACAAAAATATTTAATAGACATATGACTGATAAACCAACAACAACTCCATCATCTTCTCCATCAAGACCGCCACGATCTGGCTCTTCTGACCGACGACCTCGCCCTTCAGGTGGCAAGAGTTTTGGCGACCGAGTAAAAGATGTTGATCAAAAGATTATTGATATCCGACGTGTGACTCGTGTGGTTGCTGGAGGACGACGTATGAGTTTTGCTGTTTCTATGATTATCGGAGACAAGACTGGTGTTGTGGGTATCGGTACTGGTAAGGGGGGAGATACAGCTCTCGCTATTGCAAAGGCACTTAAAGAAGCAAAGAAAAATGCTATCAAGATCAAAAAGACTGATACACAGTCTATACCTATGGGTGTAGAAGCTAAGTTCACTTCTTCTGAAGTCATGCTCTTCCCAAACAAAGGTAAGGGGCTTGTAGCAGGAGCGGCAGTCCGAGACATACTAGTTATTGCAGGTGTTCGAGATGTATCAAGCAAGGTGCTCTCTGGAAGTAAGAACAAACTCAACACAGCTCGTGCAGTGATGAAGGCGCTTGCAAAGATTTCAAAGAAGCACTCATTTAATACTCCAAAGATTGAAGTTGCTCCAGAGCTTGTAGCTGAAGTAACACCAGAAGTAAAATAATACCACCATGCTTAATACACTTAAACGAACAACAAAAAATAAGGAACCAAAACTCGTTGGACGAGGTGGAACACGAGGTAAGACTGCCGGTCGTGGGACAAAGGGGCAAAAGGCTCGTGCTGGACACAAGATTCGTCCACACATCCGTGACATCATCAAAAAATATCCAAAACTCCGAGGACGAGGAAAGAACATGAACAAGGCATTTGCTGTGCGCCCTGCAGTGGTGAACCTTTCAGTACTTGAAAAGCATTTCAAGGCAGGTGAAGCAGTGACTCCATCTATTCTTCTTTCTAAGAAGCTCATCACCCGAACAACAGGAGTGCTTCCGCATGTGAAGATTCTCGCAACCGGCGAGCTCACAAAGAAACTCGATATATTTGACTGTGAAGTATCTGTTAGTGCTATAGCAAAGATCGAAGCACAAGGTGGAAAGGTAAACGGATCTAGTAAATAATCTAAAATGAATTCATTTTTCAAAAAATTGCAAACACTGTTCACTGACAAATCGCTCCGAAACAGAGTGATATTTGTCGTTGTGGCATTGTTTCTTTTCCGAATGCTCGCTGCTATCCCAGTTCCTGGGGTAGATGCAAGTCGTATCAACCAGTTTTTAGATGGCAATCAGTTCTTCGGTGTATTTAATGCACTCTCTGGTGGAGGACTTTCAAGCTTTTCAATTGTGATGCTTGGTATTGGTCCATACATTACCGCTTCTATTATCATGCAATTGCTCTCTATGATGGTGCCTCGTCTCAAGGAGCTCATGCAAGAGTCTGGTGAAGCAGGACGAAAGAAGTTCAACCAATACGTTCGCCTCCTCACGGTGCCTCTCGCAGTTCTGCAAGCATTTAGTTTCATCAAATATCTTCAATCTCAAGGAGCCATTGACGCACTTTCTTTGAATGCACTTATCACCAACATTATTATCATCGTCGGGGGATCAATGCTCCTTCTCTGGATTGGTGAACTTATCAACGAATTTGGTATTGGAAATGGTACTTCTATGATCATCATGGCCGGTATTCTCTCTGTCATGCCAAGCAAGATTGCCCAGTTTTTCTTCACCTTTACTATCGACCAGCTCCCTGTAGTACTTCTATATGCTGCTATCGGTATCCTGGTTATCGCTGGAGTTGTATACATTTATGAAGCAGAACGACCTGTCTCGGTGACTTATGCTCGTGCAGTGCGTGGCATTCGAACTCTTGGGGGCAACAATACATACTTACCACTACGATTGGCACAAGCGGGTGTGATGCCTATCATCTTTGCTTCTTCTCTTCTTCTTTTCCCGCAATTCCTCGCTGGAGTATTTGCAAGTTCATCTCGAGCTATTCTTCAAATTATTGGTCAGGGGCTTACTACATTTCTTCAGACACAGTGGCTCTATGCACTCGTTTACTTTGTGCTTGTAGTATTCTTTACATACTTTTATACAGCAGTTACCTTCGATCCAAAGCAGATTGCGACAAACTTGCAGAAAAATGGTGCTTTCGTTCCAGGAATTCGTCCAGGAGATGCAACGACGAGCTATCTCGCAACTATCGTGACTCGCATCACACTCGTGGGGTCACTCTTCCTTGGTATCGTAGCTGTGCTTCCATTGGTTGTTCAATCAACGACAGGTATCACTGCTTTTGCTATCGGTGGTACATCACTTCTTATTATCGTTTCTGTGGTTATTGATCTTATCCGTAAAGTAGACGCTCAAATCGCACTTCACGAATAGTCTAGCCCTAAGAAGTGTTATACTTCTTCTTATGAATAAAGGGGTCTATATCTTTATCGGGCAGTCAGGTTCTGGTAAAGGGACACAAGTAGAACTTCTAAAAAAGAAAATTCAGTCGCTCGACTCGACTGCCACTATTTTTGACCTTGAAACAGGAAAGGTTTTCAGAGAACTTATTGCTGGCACGACATTTACCGGTAAACAGACGAAAGCATTGATAGATGAAGGAAAGCTTCCGCCGTCATTCCTCGGAATACATGCCTGGAGCCATTCTATTATTGAAAACTATCGAGGAGATCAGCATGTCTTTATTGATGGTACACCTCGGATGCCAGAAGAAGTACCAGCCTTGTGTTCAGCATTTGAATTTTTTGATTGGTACCCTCATATTATTGATATTCAAGTAGGAGATGAGTGGTCATATGATAGGTTGAAAGGTCGTGGCAGAGAGGATGACAAAGATGAAAAAGATGTGTGGGGACGAATACAATGGTTCCATGAGTCTGTAATCCCTGCGATTGAACTGTTGAAACAGTCTCCACGCGTTACTTACCACTCGGTACCCGGGGAGCAAACCATCGAATATGTGCATCGAGATATTTGTGAAGAGTTAGGATTGTTATGATTATTATAAAAACAGAAAGTGAAATAGCGCGGTTACGAAAGGGGGGTCCGATACTCGCTCGTATTTTGCGTGAAGTGGCTAAAAAGGTGGTTCCTGGGATTACAACCAAAGAGCTCGACGTTTACGCGCATGAACTTATTATGAAAAGCGGACACACTCCCGCATTTTTGAACTACAAACCAGAAGGAGCGACTTATCCGTATCCGGCATCTCTCATCACTTCTATCAATGCCGAAGTCGTCCATGGTATTCCGGGAGACCGAGTACTAAAAGAAGGGGATATTATTTCACTCGACCTTGGATTAAATTATGAAGGAGTATTCTTGGACCATGCTATTACGGTGCCTGTTGGTGGGTGTTCGGCTAAGAGTAAGATGCTCATGAGTGCTACAAAAGAGGCCTTAGAAGCCGGTATAGAAGCTATTGTGCCGGGAGCACGCCTTGGGGATATAGGGTGGGCTATTGAGAGTGTAGCACGTAAGAATAAGCTCAGTGTGGTCTATGGCTTCTCAGGACACGGCGTAGGCCGCGAAATACATGAAGACCCGTATGTCATGAATACCGGCAAACCAGGAAAAGGTGCAGAATTAGTTCCAGGTATGGTTATAGCTATCGAACCCATGTTTACTCTCGGCCGGGAAGAGGTGGTTTTGGCACGGGACGGTTTCACCTACAAAACGGCTGACGGCTCTCGAAGCGCCCACTTCGAGCACACAGTACTAATCACTGAAACCGGTGCAGAAATTTTAACGAAATAATAAATAGTATGTCATTAGATATTAAAAAAATTATTGATGGGATAAAGCAAGATGATCGATTTGAATCGAGGATGAGATTTCTTGAAGATGGTCCTCATGCAAGAGAAACAAAAAATATCAGAGATGTAATTAAGAAAGCGGTTGAAAATATAGAGAGCGAAGTTAAAAGCTTTGTTATTTTTGGAGAACCACAAAGTGGTAAGACTGAGATGATGATTGCTCTTACTGCAAAACTTTTAGATTTAGAAAAATCTCGTTTCATTATCATACTGGTAAACGATAATGTGGAATTATTAAATCAAAACTTAGGTAGATTTGTTAGTGCACAATTAAATCCAACCCCTCTAGAGTTCAGTAGAATACTTGACCCAAATATCAATATTAATAATGGTCAATGGGTTATTTTTTGTAAAAAGAACTCTAAAAACCTTCAAAAACTATTAGATAAATTAAAAAAGTACCCTTGTAAAACAATTATTGATGATGAGGCAGATTATGCGTCGCCTAATTCAAAGATTAATAAAAATGAAAAAAATGCCATTAATAGCCTCATTAGTGAATTACTTGGCGATGATGGTTTGTATATAGGTGTAACTGCTACTCCAGCAAGATTAGACCTAAATAATACTTTTAATAATGACAATACAAAATGGATCTATTTTGAACCCCATTCTGCCTACACTGGTCAACAAAGTTTCTTCCCGGCTGATAAAAGTCAAGAGAACTTAGTTTATAAATTAAATATTTTACCTGATATAGGCGATAGCCCTGATAGATTAGAAAAAGCCATTATGAATTTTCTAATGAATGTGGCATTTTTAAATATATTCAAAAATAAGAATGAGATAAATTACTCTATGCTAATTCACACATCAGGAAAAACCGCTGATATGAGCGTTGATTACCATGTTGTTCAAAAGCTGATTGAAGAGCTAAAAATTCAAAATTTAGATGATCAAAAGTTTAAACGTATCATTCAAAAATTAGAAAAAGAGTGTGAGAAAGCTCATCCAGGTTGTGAAAATGAAATTCTTTCATATATCTTAAAAAAGATTGGCGCATCAAATATTATTATTATGAATAGTGAAACAGATAGAAATACTGTTGATTATTCTTTAGGGACTGATCCAAGGACTCCTTTTAGTTTTGTTATTGGTGGGAATGTTGTATCCAGAGGTGTTACATTTAATAATTTACTATCTATGTTTTTTACAAGAGATTCCAAGCATAAAATACAACAAGATACATATATTCAACGAGCGAGAATGTTTGGTAGCAGAAATGCTTATATAAATTATTTTGAACTATCTATACCTGAAGAGTTATTTAATAAATGGCATCAATGTTTTGTCTTTCATGCTCTATCTTTACAAGCAATTAAAAATGGTCAAAAACCCCCAGTATGGTTTGAGGGAGGAAAAATATCTGCTGTTTCTAGAAATAGTATTGATAAATCTAATATTGATCTTCAAACAGGAGAAATGACAACCTCTCTAATCAAAGATCAAAATATAACTGATAAATTAAAAGATATTGTTGAGTCCGATATCTCATCTTTAGAAAAGTTAGAAAAAATTTCAAATGAGATTGGTGATGATGTAATGCCAAAGTATATGATTGAATTTATCAAGTCAACTTCTGAATTTGGTTCAGAAAGTATTGGTTGGGTTCCAAAGTCTCGTCCCGTTAGAGAAGATGAAAGTTCTGATTATTACAAAGAACTGACTCGTAAAAGAGGTATATTCGGAGGTACTGAAATTATTGCGATTAAAAAAGAAAAACCAAAGGCTGTACATTTCTTTTTACTAATTCATAATAATTTAGGATTTTCTCGTTTGGTTTATAAGCATGAAGGGAGAATTACAACTATTAAACATAAAAGGTAATATGATCAAGGAATTCGAATTTTATCATGGAGTAATTTTGGCAAAGCTTGTACACGGAATTAACACGAGTGTTTTAATTGAAACCTTCCCAAGTAGAAGTAATTCTTCATATATAGTTAACAAAAACATTGGTCTTTTTATTAAATATTCAACAAAAAGGATGTCCCCTTGGAGATTTAGTTTTGCTAAAGATCATCAAGATGAAATTTTGAATATAAAAAATACTCTTGGAGAAGCATTCATATTACTTGGCTGTGGTGAAGACGGAGTCGTTTGCTTAAGTTTTGATGATTTAAAGAAAATTTTAAATGAAATTCATGATCAAACAGAATGGATAAGTGTTTCTCGGACTAGAAATAAAGAATATACAATAAAAGGGACTGATGGCTCTTTAGAATATAAAATTAGCAAGACCGATTTCCCAAAAAAACTATTTGAGAATCCTGTAGTATTAGAAGAGGTAAGAAAGAGAAAAATATTTTCCTGGTTTAAGTAATATAAGTATCATGTTGCCATATCAGCCATTTGGTATACTAGAGGAGCATGAAAACCCTCCTTTATAGCTTCTTTATAATACTGGCTTTTTCTATTCCTACACATGCAGACCAGGCGTCTGATGTGGTGTTGCAAGATAAAATAGATCAACTCTTTATTGTCGGCTTTCGTGGTGCGAGTTTTGATACAGCACCAGAGGCACAAAAAATGCTTTCGGAGACAAATGTTGGAGGTGTTATATTATTTGATTATGATACTCAGTCGAAAAAGTATGATAGAAATATAAAGACAAAAAATCAGACAACTCAACTAATTTCAGATTTGCAATCACATTCAAAGACACGACTATTTATATCTATTGATGAAGAAGGAGGCAAAGTAAGTCGTCTTAAAAAGGTAACTGGGTTTATGCCGACACTTTCTGCTGCGAAGCTCTCGCTCAAGACTGACAAACAAGTGCAAAGTGTTGCAAAAGGGTTAGGCAAAATACTTGCTGGATATGGGTTCAACATGGACTTTGCTCCGGTACTTGATGTGAATGTTAATAAGAAGAGTCCTGCTATCGGCGCGGTAGGGCGATCATTTTCACATTTTCAAAGTGTTGTAGCTAGGAAAGGTATTGCCTTTAGTAAGGGATTACAACAAAGTAATATTATTCCAGTTGGTAAACACTATCCAGGTCACGGTAGTGCGGTCGGAGATACCCACAAAGGGTTTGTGGATATTACAAAAACCTTTAAACAGTATGAGCTTGAACCGTTCAAGAAAGCTTGCGCTTCGGGCATCCCCGCTATTATGGTGGGCCATCTATATGATTCTCGTATTGATGAGGTTTATCCCGCAACATTATCAAAATCACATATAGATAGGTTGAAGAATCTTGGTTGTGCAACACAAGTGATCATCGCGGATGATATCGATATGAAAGCACTGGCTGGCCAATACTCTCGCCACGATATTCTTGTGAACGCATTTAATGCCGGTATAGATATTGTTATTGCTTCGAACAATATCACTAGCTATTCACCAGCAGAATTTTTTGTGGATAGAAAAATTGTTTTTGATGCTGTTAAGGCAGGAGAGATATCAGAAGCACGTATTGATGAAGTGTACACGAAAGTTACACAGCTCAAACAGCGATTTGGAATTATTAGATAGATAGTCTATACTCGTTAAAACAAAAAATTTGAACATGAAAAATCCATGGTACATAAACCTCTACAATAAAACTATTGGAAGGGTCAAAAGTCACGAATTACTTAAGTTCGGTAACAAAATTATTAAACTTTCTACAAAGCCCGAGCTCAACTTTGCTCTTATGAGCGAAGAGGATAAGAAAGTAATGTTTGCTCCTGATCCTGGGGTGGAAGCGTGGGATGCTCTTTCTCCAGAAGAGAGTGTTGCTATAGTAAAAAAAGTGGCAAAAGAAACAACTAAACCTCTTCTTGAAATGTTCAAAAAGATGGAGTAGTTAGTACTAATTAACAAAAATCCCCTCAAGTGAGGGGATTTTATTATGAGTTTACTTTGTCGAAAATCTTTTTGAAAGTATCAGGTTTTGCGTCTGCAATGTCTGAGAGAATCTTTCGATCGATTTGCACATTTGCTTTCTTGAGCTTATCGATGAACTTTGAGTAGGAGAGACCGAGAGGTCGAACTGCAGCATTGATACGTACTTGCCAGAGAGCGCGTTTGTCAGTCTTCTTGTCTTTTCGGTGAGCAAAGGCATATGTACCAGCGTGAGCAATAGCTTCAATAGCTTGTGCTGTTTTTGTAGAGCGACCGAAACGGTAGCCTTTCGTCATCGAAAGAACGTTCTTTCTCTTTTTTAGTGCATTTACTCCGCCTTTTACTCGTGTCATATGATTACTTTAAATTATTTAAAAATTAACTGCTGTGAGGCATGAACTGAGAGATCTGCTTTGCAGTCATAGGGAACTCTACCGGCTTTCGTCCTTGGAGCTGGCTTGTTCGTGTCTGTTTTGCATTAAAGTGGTTAAACCCAGGCTTTCGAGCAAGGATTTTACCATTTTTAGTGATTTTTAGACGTTTTGTGTATGATTTGTTGGTTTTCATATCAGTTTTTAGAGCTTTGCTACACTTTTGTCTCTTTCGATGACGATAGCGAGCCCTTTCGGAGAACGCTTGTGAGGTTCTGCTATCTTATAGTGTTCTGTAATAAAATGCAAGACCCGGTCAAGTCTTTCCCGCAGGAAAGCCTCCTCCATACCCTTTGAGCGCCCCCGAAGGAAAAGCTCGACTTTGATACGGTGTCCCTCCTTGAGCCATTTTGAGGCAGTCTTGGCCTTGAGTTCTAGGTCATGGTCTCCGGTACCGATCTTGATTTGGAGACTCTTGGTTTCGGTCGCCTTGGCACCCCCACGGGCTTTTTGAAGCTTTTTCTTCTGTTCGTACTGATATTTACCAAAATCCATCAGTTTTCCGATCACAGGCTTCGATAGAGCATTGACCTCAATAAGGTCTACGCCTTGGGCTTTAGCCATTTCTAGGGCCTCTGCAAGAGGAAAAATACCGAGGTTTTCACCTTCAGCATCTAGAAGTCGGAGCTCTGTAGCGCGTATTTGACTGTTAATTCTTTCTCTCAAGGGGTATAGTGTTTAAATCGTTTTATGTCAGCACATCATACCGAAAAATCAACGAATAGTCAATCGACAAAAGGCCCGTCCGCCACGCATATGCTGGCGCGGGCGGGTGTTTTCACTATATATAAAAAGGCTGGCGAGACACTGGCAGGACTTGTTGCTCGGTTCCGAAAAGAGCAGTCTTTTGATGAATCTCTACCTATTACCTATGCGGGCCGACTTGATCCAATGGCCGAGGGTCTCGTGATATTGCTGACAGGAGAAGCATGTAAACAAAAGGAAGAGTATCTCGGTCTCGATAAGACATATACCTTCGAAGTGCTCTTTGGGGTTGCGACAGACACTTTTGATATGCTCGGACTCATCACAGAAACTAAAGAAATGAATCCAACAGCTGAGCAAATAGAAAAAGCGATTGAGCAAGTAAAAAGAGTGACAACATTTTCTTACCCACCATTTTCATCGAAGCCAGTTGATGGCGTGCCGTTATTTATCCACGCCAAAGCAGGGACATTACCTGATACATTACCAACCCTAAACGGGAAGATATATACTAGCATTTTGCAAAACACTGCGATAAGACCAGTAAAGGAATTGGTGGGAAATTCTATTGAGATAATGCAAAAAGTAGAGGGGGATTTTAGACAAGAAGAAATAATAAAAGGTTGGGAAAAGTTTTTAGAAAACAACAAAGACAAAAAATGTGTGGTTGCAACATTTGAAGCGACAGTGTCTTCAGGGGTTTATGTACGCACTATAGCGACATTGATAGGGGAAGCGCTTGGTGGAGTAGCACTAGCGTATAGTATTAAGCGAACGAAGGTAGGAGATTTTTTTCTATAAAAATGATAAACCCCTGATGTATTGCATCAGGGGTAGTTTTTGTTTGGTCAGATACTTTGGTTAAATCTCTTCGTGGTCTCTTTTGTGTACCTCAAAGAAAGGTTCTCTTTCTTTGGTAAGAGAAGAAACTTCTCCTTGTAGGAGTACAAAGATACCAGGGGCCTCAGTTGCTCTTTTGGCAACAACAGCTAAGAGTGTCTGGTGTTCAGGAATTCTTACCTCGCTTTCATTAATGAAGATCACTTCATTCCCTTTGATTTTGTAGTAACCAAATGGAACTTTGGCATGCGAGAACTCTCGGCTAAATTCTCCTACTCCTTGTCTAAAGTTGTAGGGGTCTTTTTCGCCGTAGTTGCACTTTTTTGCAAGAGAAATGATTGCATTTGCTGCGCTTAAAAAGGGTGTTTGATCACCTTGTTTCCTGAGGAGTTGTGAAGGAGCCATAATAACTGGGTTTGGGTTTAGAAAGTTAAAAGTTTAAAATAATGTGCAATGGCTATCATTATCTCTCTTTCTGTGGATATGTCAAGCCTCCCTCGCTAACTGAAGTGGGGGAGGTCAAGCCTTTTTGATTGATATTGAAAGTTTGCGGGTGTACTATATAAGGTATGAATAAGGTGCTTAATTTAAAGAAGCTCTTGGCCGCATCGATCCTTATCGCCTATGTTTTTCTGAGTCTTTTTGGTGTCCTCCAAACATCTCATACCTCTCACATGGGTCATGTGACCCATAGTTGTCCGTATATGGTTGGAGAACAAGGATTGTGCACTATGAACCTTTTTGATCATATTGCATCTTGGCAACAATTCTCAAGTGCTGTATTTCCATTAATGAATATCCTGCTAGCACTTTCTTTGGTTGTCTTTGCTAGCTTTTGGTTATACCTATCTTCTTCGCCACCACTAATTTATCTAAGGCTTCACCGGCGCAAATTTACTGAACCGCTCTACCAGGCGTTATTTTCAAACGGAATTCTTAACTCTAAAGCTTTTTAAATGTTTCATAGTTTTGTCTTATTAGAAATTTAATTTATAAAATTTATGACAATGACACACTATATGGAACTTTTGGCTAGTAACCAGCCCTGGAACCTATTATTCTTTATGGTTATACCTGTGGTTCTCGCAGAAACTATCGCTGTCACTGAGCTCTACATACTGTTTACTAGAAATATGAACGGTCTTGCTAGAAAAATAAATCGCTATGCTGGAATAATAGTCGGTATTTATTTTGTAGGAGTATTTATTTATCTTATGAAAAATGCTTTTATTCCTATTACTATGGGCGGAGATTGGCGTGGTTTCGCTGATATTATTGCTGTATCCTCCTATCTTCTTGGGGTAGTTCCACTTGCTGGCATGACACTTCTTGAATTTGGATTTATCGGTAAAAATAAAGATGAGATGGGTAAGCTCAAACTCCATGCGACTTTTGTCGGGATCTTTCTTATCATTGCTCACATTGCTATGATATTTGGTATGGTCAACCCCGAAGTCTTTGGTTATATGTCTGATATGACAATGCCGATGTAATTATTAATTAAAAAATAAAAATATGGAAAATAAAAATAATGTAGCAATCTTTAGCCTCACTTTTCTAGTGGCCGGGGTATTTGTCGGCTGGCTTATCTGGGGTAGCAATAGTGGTAGTTGCAATATGAACTCTTCCGGTATGCACCAAATGATGAACGGAGAGATGATGGCAAATGATAGTGATATGAACCACATGATGGCTTCTATGAATGCCTCTCTTCTAGGAAAAACAGGGGATACATTTGATAAAGCCTTTCTTTCTGAAATGATTGTTCACCACCAAGGAGCTGTATCTATGGCACAACTGGTACTCACTAGTTCAAATCGTCCAGAACTCAAGAAGTTGGCCAATGACATCATTTCAGCCCAAAATACTGAAATACAAATGATGAAAGATTGGCAGAAAGTCTGGTTTAAGTAAATTGACCACTAGGTTGTAAATATAAAAGCACCCCAAAAGGGTGCTTTTATATTTACGTATCTTTAAGAAGGGTGGGTTTTCTTTTGGTGGAGATGGGGGGAGTTGAACCCCCGTGTAGTGATGTTTGATACACAAGTCTACGCGCATAGTGCTATTTGTATACCGAAATACTATCTAAGAAATTGCACAAAACAATAGTATTCGTATCTCGTCTGTTTCGACGGACCACTGAGATGGGTGATCCATATCTAAGCCCAATGTTTTGTTGCCACACGCTCTCTATTGAGCATCAAGAGATGTGACACCAGGTTGGCGTTTAAGCGAACGCTGGAGCGAAGTTTCCAAAAGGAGACTTCACCTTAGAAAGACTGTTTCCAGGTATTCTATTTAAGCTATGTTTAGCGAGGATAAGCTCATACTCGGCGCGCATATGTATCAGAAGACATGACTGTCGAAACCTGTCATCCCCATTTTTACGAAGTAAAAATGGCCCCGCGAAACCTTGGTGAAGTGGGGCACACTTCTACTAAGAGTATTAGAAATCACCTCGACGACTTTCGCGATCAAGGTCTCTTTTCTTTATACTCTCTCGTTTGTCAAAGACTTTTTTACCCTTTGCCACGGCTATCTGTGCCTTGATGTAGGGACCTTTACTGTACAACGATATTGGTACCACCGTCAATCCTTTGGTTTGGAGGGACTTGAGGAGCCCGATCATTTCGGCTTTGTGCACCAAGAGCTTGCGGGTGCGGTAAGGATCAAATTCTGGGGACGCATTTTTCTCCTGCCAAGCTGGGATATGAGCACCGAGGAGCACTAGTTCTCCACCAATCACGGCAATATAGGCACCTGAGAGGGAGCCGTGGTGAGCTTTGACTGATTTCACTTCAGTACCGAGAAGCTCAATACCCGCCTCAATGGTTTCAAGGAATTCATAGTCAAATGAAGCTTTTTTGTTCTCTATAAGGCTCATGTGACAATCGTACCATGACTTTGCTATAGTGATTGAATGAAAAAGTACAAGACACAATGGGACTTGGCTCTCCTCTATAAGAGTCCGAAGGATCCCCAAATAGAAAAAGATATTCTCTCTATAGAGAAAGCTTGTGCAGATTTTGAGAAAAAATACAGAAACAAGGATTTTACTTCAACTCCAGAAAAACTTCTAAAAGCACTAAAAGATTCAGATCAACTTCATAAAAAAATGTTGGGACAAAAGCCTTGGGTATATTTTGCTCTGTGCTCTAGTATGAATTCTGATGATTCATATGCTGGAGCGATGTCTACAAAGCTCGGTCAAAGAATCTCTATTGCCTCAAACAAGACTACTTTTTTTGGTTTAAAAATTTCTTTGATATTAAAAAAAGAACAGAAAAAGTTTCTCTCGGCCCCTATTTTAAAAGCGTATCAATATATGCTAAAGCAGGTATTTGAAGAGGTAAAACATAATCTTTCAGAGAATGAAGAAAATCTTGCGAGCTTACTTTCTCAATCAAGTTACAGTATGTGGGTTGAGGGGCAGGAGAGAGTTCTTACTCAAGAAACAGTTGAATTTAAAGGTGAATTAATTCCAATATCAAAAGCCCAAGAAATTCTTTCTGAACTCCCTAAGGTTGAGCGAAGAGATTTATATATAAAAATAAATAGGATCTATCAAAAAATAAGCCAATTTGCAGAATCGGAAATAAATGCAGTATGTATCTACAAAAAGGTAATGGATGATAAGCGGGGGTATACTAAACCATACAGTTCGACTCTTATAGGCAACCAAAATGATGAGAGAGGTATTGAAGTGCTTGCTGACACTATTACTAAGTACGCTCCTATTAGTCATAGGTTCTATAAGCTACATGCTCGACTTCTCAAAGAAAAGAAGTTGCTTCCTGCTGATTTAGGAGTGAAGATTGGCAAAATTACACAAACATTTCCTTTTGATAAAACTATTTCTATCCTAAAAAAAGGATTTGAGAAGGTGGGTTCAGAATATGTGGAACATTTTAATAAGTTTTTAGAAAATGGTCAGATTGACGTATACCCAAGAAAAGGAAAGACAGGGGGTGGATATTGTTGGCCAATAGATGGAGGTGACACTTTCATTTTACTGAATCACGCAGATACTATTCGTTCGGTTGAAACAATTGGTCACGAGATGGGTCACGGTTTTCATGCAGAGTTTAGTAAAATACAGCCTTCTCATTACCAGGGTCATCCCAGTTCGACAGCAGAAGTCGCCAGTACTTTTTTTGAACAACTTATAACAGATGAACTTGAAGATATTCTTCCAATAAATGAAAAAATCATCCTACTCCATAGCAAGATACACAGAGATGTTTCAACTATTTTTATTCAAATAGGTTGTTTTAATTTTGAAACTGAATTACATAAAAGGATTAGAGAGGAGGGACAATTATCAAGAGGAGAAATAGCCAAATTACTTACTAAGCATATGAAAGTATTTAGAGGTCCAGTAGTAGATATGAATGAAGGAGATGGTTACGGTTTCGTAGGGTGGAGTCATATACGGATGTTCTTTTATACATATACATACGCCTTCGGCCATCTTATTAGTAAGGCAATGTATAAGAAATGGAAGGAAGATAATTCTTTCGAATCGAAAGTAAGAGAATTTCTCAGTGCGGGGAGCTCGTTGAGTCCTAAAGATTTATTTAAGAAAATGGGGATCGATACTTCAAACCCTTCATTTTTTGAATCAGGCTTGAAAGCTATAGACGCGGATATAACAAAACTTGAGAAGTTGGCCAAGAAAGCCAAAATGATTTAGCTCTCAACTAAAACCTATTTTTGTGTATAATTAAGCACTATGGCAAAACACAAACCGCAACAACAGAAAGCTCCGAATTCTCCCAAGAAAACTCCTCCGAAGAAAAGTATGACTTCATACATTTTTTCGGCAGTACTTATTTTTGCCGTGCTTATTGGTTTGTATGGCACTGTTTCAGATATTGGAGGTAAGAAACCAGAAGTAGTAGCACTTTCACAGGTCGCTCGCCTTGTCGATGCTGGAGAAGTGAAGAACATTACTGTCGAAGGACAAGAGTTAGAAATTGAAAAAACAGATGGTACAAAACTAAAATCTAAAAAAGAAGCCAGTACAGGACTCGAAGAAACGCTCGGTACATATGGTATCACTCCAGAGAAGCTCAGTGCCCTAGATATCACAGTCGCTTCACAAAGTGGATTTATTTTTTTCTTAATTAATATTTTGCCAATCCTTTTACCTATTCTTGTGATAGGATTTTTCCTTTGGATGCTGACTCGACAAGCGAAGGGGGGTGGTATGCAGGCTTTTACTTTCGGTCAGTCAAAAGCTCGCATCACAGATCCGAATGATAAGAACAATCGCGTTACCTTCAAAGATGTTGCTGGAGCACGAGAAGCGAAAGAAGAGTTGAAGGAAATTGTTGATTTCTTAAAGAACCCAAAGAAATTCTTGGATATTGGAGCCAAGATTCCAAAGGGAGTGCTCCTTACTGGGGCACCAGGGACAGGGAAGACATTGCTCGCTCGAGCTGTGGCCGGAGAAGCAGGTGTACCATTTTTCCATTTATCTGGATCTGAGTTTGTAGAAATGTTTGTTGGAGTCGGCGCTTCTCGTGTGCGTGATCTATTTAAGATGGCTAAGCGTGCTTCACCGTCTATTATTTTCGTAGATGAAATTGATGCTGTCGGACGAGTGCGTGGAGGAGGATATGGTGGGGGAAATGATGAGCGTGAACAGACACTCAACCAAATACTGGTGGAGATGGATGGATTTGAACCAACTGACAAAGTGATAGTCATGGCAGCAACCAACCGTTCTGATGTACTGGACCCGGCTCTCTTGCGTCCAGGACGCTTTGATCGACGCGTCACACTGGACTTGCCAGATCGACGAGATCGAGAAGAAATACTCAATGTGCATGCTGTTAAAAAACCACTTGATGCTGATGTAGCACTCAAGCTTATTGCAGAAAGAACTCCAGGATTCTCTGGTGCTGATCTCGCATCTCTTATGAATGAAGGAGCTATCCTTGCTGCGCGAGAAAATAGAAAGAGTGTGGCACAAAATGACCTGATTCGTTCTATTGAAAAAGTGATGCTTGGTCCCGAACGGAAAAGTCACTTGATGACAAAGAAAGAAAAAGAAATCGTTGCTTATCATGAGGCAGGACACGCGCTCGTGGCTTCAGTACTTCCTGACGCTGATCCGGTGCACAAGGTGACTATCGTTTCTCGTGGGAGTGCTGGTGGGTACACACTCAAGCTTGCTCTTGAAGAAAAGAAACTGTATTCAAAGAAAGAATATCTCGATGATATTGCAATGTCGCTTGGCGGATATGTAGCTGAAGAACTTGTATTTGGAGATGTAACAACTGGCGCATCAGGAGATATACAAGGATTGACAAACTTGGCTCGAGCTATGGTGACACGCTGGGGGATGAGTGAGTTGATCGGGCCACGGGCACTTGAAAATGATGGAGGAAGACCGATCTTTGGTATGGGGGAGAGTAAGGATTATTCAGAAAAGATGAGTGCAGTGATTGATGCTGAGGTTGAAAGAATAGTAAAAGAAGCCCTCGGACGTGCCAAAGAAGTGTTGACGATACACCGAGGAGCGTTGGATGCTATTGCGAAAAAGTTGATAGAAGTAGAAACACTTGAACAAGCAGAATACAATGCTTTGATCAGCTCTCTCGGTATTACTCCTCGTACAGCGTAATAAAAAGGTACTTTAGTAGTCTTACTAGTGTATAGTTACATTATGAAACGAACGCTATTTTTTATTACACTACTTATATTTTTATTCTCCGCTACACCAGCCGGTGCAGTAATCTCTCCGACAGTCCGTTGTCCGGTGCCACTAAAGAGCCAGGGCAACGTAAATCATATTTTCTTTTCGTTTTATAAAAAAACAGCCAACATCAAGTCATACATTCCTAAAAATCTGGTACTACTCGACGGAAAATATACAGAAGATAGGGCTCGGTGTCTGACAGCTCAAACATACACAGCATTTATTGCTATGAATGATGCGCTGTATAAAGATCTAAATCAAAACTTAGTTATTAGCTCAGCATGGCGTAGTACTGCCACACAGCAATACTACGCAAAAGCTCGAGGAGAGTTTGCCGCGCCTGCTGGGCGTAGTGAACACCAGCTAGGGGTAGCTATGGATATAAATATCCTAGGGGCTAAGCTAGAAGATTATTTTGGTGACTCAACTGTTTACCAATGGATGAAAAAGAATGCTGCCGAGTATGGTTTCGTGCAGAGCTTTACAATTGAAGATAGTTTGATAACGGGTGTACCAGACGAGCCATGGCATTGGAGATTTGTTGGCAAAACTATTGCGACCCGAGTTGTCGCAGAGAAAATAAATATAAGTGAATTTTTATATCACCGAATGGAAGCGAAAAAGAAAGGTCTAGCGTACTAACTTATTATTCGGCTTTGTCTTGTCCAATAAGACCAAGTTCACTTTCGGACTTTTCAAGCAATTCGTAGTGGTAGTTCACACCCTCTTGAGCCAGCGTCAGAAAATTTTCATCGTTTAAAGTTTCTGCTGATCCGCGTACGAGGGCCCAATGTACAACAGCTGCGCCCTCAAAGAAACCACTCCATTCAAGAAGCTCTGTTGCATTGTCCCATTGATCTCCTACATACAAGTCACGCATTGCTCGAAGCTTTTCCTCGGTCTTTGAAGATTTTAGAAGAGTAGTGTCAACAACTCCAGCTTCAGTAACTAGCCGAACTATCTCTTCGCCGTGGATACGATTTTTTTCTTCTCTGTCGAGAACGTGTTCTTCTCCTAGGACTTCCACAAGTGCTGTCCGACCTTTTTCTAAAGTCTCAGTTCCAACACGGTTAAATGCCAATACCTCACCTAGTTTTTTTGCGACAAATTCGTTTATATTCATTTATTCAGTATACACCAAGCAAGAGAGGGGTTTTCTTTTTAAGTAATAAACTATACAATCGGTAGTACCAAAACAAAGGGGAGCATAGCTCAAGCAGGTAGACTTGCCCGCAATGCGTTGCATCGCAAGGCAGGCGGGGCTATGAGCTTACTTTGACAAACGAGAGACATATAGACAAACGAGTGGGCGTATAGCTCAGTTGGTAGAGCGCCGAGCTTATACCTCGGTGGTCCATGGTTCGAGTCCATGTACGCCCACCCGTTTGGATAGTATGTCCGAGTGCCGTCAAAAGTACGGAGTATCACCTTAGGGGGCGCCATGGTTCCCTAGTCCGACCGGTGTCAGCCGGGCTAGGCGAGTCCATGTACGCCCACAATCTATTGACATTCTGTCAAAAATATGTAATATAGTGCTCAAATCAAAACCGAAATCCTTACGGTATTTTAAGGGTAAAAAATTGCACATTAACTTTTAAATAAATAATAATGAAAAAAACACTAATTACGTTACTTGTTACGGCTGGGATCTTTTCCGCCTGTAATAAGGATTCGAATCTGGGACCTAACAATCCCATACCCATCGCAACAATCCCGGTTACATTTAAAGTAGATTCTTCTGTACTCATTCGGACAATCCAGGCTCCTAAAAACAATGAGTTGATTTTTGCTGGTATTTTAAATACTGGGAGCATCAACGGTTTCAGTCTTACCAATATTAAGGTAACTCTTAAACAAGGTGGGGATGCAAACCCACCTGTTAGTTATTTGCGTAAGGTTCGGTATGAACTTGAAGATGCTAGTGGGGGGATATATTCACCAGAGATAAAAGATTCTGTTATGTCTACGACATTCAGTTTCAATAATTTTGTGAAAAATTATCCGCAGTATCAAAATAGATCAATTAAAATCTATGCTGATATTCTGACATCCGCAACTAATAACACAGGGCTAGAAGACAACTTAGTAGTAAGTGTTCAGCTTACATACACGGGTTTCGATGGTACCAGGACTGAGTACTTTCAGACAGTAATTGTTGATGGTCATAAAACTATCTTTAGTGTAGCTCCACAACCTTTCGCTCTTGCTTCAGTTGCTGATCCGGCAACGCCTACTTCAGGAGTAATCCTTGATGGGCAGGAAAAGGAAGTACTTCGTTATGGGGTTAAACTTACTGGAGTATCAGGAACTGTCACAGAGCATCGTTTCCTAGTTCAGGGGCAAGCTACTAATGCAGTTAAAGCTATCAAATTGTTTGATGGTACGACGTTTATTGCTCAAGCTCCTGTTTCAGGAGGTATTGCTACGGTCCTTACTAATGATGCACTTAGTGCAAGTATTCAGAAGAACTATAAGGCAGTACCAATAGTGAATGTTACAAGTGGAGATGTCTCCAATTATGATTTCACGATTACTCTTGATGCAGTAAAAGCAGTATCTACTGTCGGAGAACAAAAAACCGACGGTACAGATAGAATGGGAAATCCGTTTACAGTACTAAAGGCAGTGCTTGATATTAAGAAAGTATCTGTCCCTACGCTATTGATAACAAATGGGGCAATGGAACTCTACGCAGTAGATATTACTGCGATAAATGGCGATGTGTCATTAAAACAGTTAACCTATGATATATTTTTGAATGATCAAGGGGTAAATGACACACTGTCGTTAAAAAACTTTCAAATCCTCAATGGTAGTGGTATTGATATTACAAATCAATTTCGCATTACAGATGCAGCTAGTGTTATAGACACAATCTTCTCTGAATCTGATAGTAAGTTGCGTGCCACCAGAATTTCAGGCACGGGGGAGACAATTATTCCTGCTGGAACTACTGTACGCTTAAAGTTTCGTGCTACAGTCGGCGGGTTCAATCACCCACTTGATGGAGATGGCTTTTCTATCATACCCGTTACAGACGCTGTATCGAGTACAGGTTTAAAGTTTTTAAATTCTGGCGGCTTACCCAATGGAAATGCAAAGCTTCACTCAAGCGCAACCTCAAGTAGTAGTGCAACGGATTTTAATTTGGTGTGGAGCGATATGTCTTCTTTAAATCATAATGGCTTGTTCATTCAAACCAGTAATGATTGGATAGGAGGTGACAGGGCTACAAAAACCTTATCTGTAAATAATTTCCATCAATAATTTCATTATTTTTTATTTCACAAGCGCTTTCCTTTACGGAAGGCGTTTTTTTATTCAAAGTGAGTATGTTCGTACACTTTTACTTTTTCTTTCAGTAGGGGGTACTTATTAAGTTCGGGGTCTGTTGCGATCAGCTCTTTCGCAGAGCGTTGAGCAGCTTCAACTAATTTTTTATTTCGGAGTGCTTCCATACCAATATCTGAAATACCCCATTGCTTCAGTCCAGTAAGTTCACCGGTACCACGAAGCTCTAGGTCGTATTCAGCAAGCTCAAAACCATTTTTGGCTTTAGTAAATACTGTCATACGCTCTTTTGTTTTGTCACTTTTAGCATCGGCAAATAAATAGCAGTATGGTTGATGGCTACTACGCATCACACGACCGCGCAATTGGTGGAGTTGCGAAAGCCCAAATCTTTCGGCACCTTCTATTATTATTGAGGTGGCATTTGGTACGTTCACTCCAACTTCGACAACCGAAGTCGCAACAAGGATATCTATATCATGTGCATAAAAGTCTGCCATAACTTCTTCTTTTTTATCTTTGGTCATCTTGCTGTGGAGGACGCCAATACGAAATTCTGGAAAGACTTCTTTTTGTAAACGCTTAGCTTCTTGCATGACACTCTTGGCAATCACCGCTTTGGCCATTTCAGGGTCTGGCTCGTCAATGCGAGGGCAAATGATGTATGCTTGGCGACCTTCTACAAGAAGTGCTCGTATGTGCTCGTACGTTTCTTGGCGTTTATTTGGCATGACAATCTCAGTAATAATTTGCTTACGACCAATAGGCATTTCGTCGAGAAGCGACAAATCTAGATCTCCATAAATAGTGAGCGCTAGTGTTCGAGGGATTGGGGTAGCGGTCATGGAAAGAAGGTGAGGAAAGTGTTGATCTTTTTTGGCAATTTGTTTTCGTTGGTTAAGTCCAAATCGATGTTGTTCATCAATGATAGCGAGAGCTAAGTGTTTAAAAGATAGACTCTTTTGAATAATAGCGTGTGTACCAATAACAATAGGTATTTCGCCGTTTGCAATCCATTTTTGTAATTGCGTTCGAGAAATAGTCGTCCAGGGTGTACGACTCGAAGCAACCTTGGTCGGGAATTTACGACATCCGCTTCCAGTGATGAGAGCGATAGAGATACCCGTATGGCGGAAGTATTCAATGAATGATTCGAAGTGTTGTATAGCTAATATCTCAGTCGGAGCCATATAAGCTACTTGGAGAGAACCAAACGTTTGTTTCTCTCTTTCTTTTCCGGCTAATCCAGCAGAGCTGGACGCCCGAACCTCTGTTGACGACAGAGGTTTTAGGGGACGGTTCATGACGGTGGCATAAACAGCTGTTGCAGCTACCGCAGTCTTACCACTTCCAACATCTCCTTCGAGTAGGCGAGACATAGGGATATCTTTTTCTAAGTCTTCCAATATGTGATCGATAGATTTTTTCTGTGCTCCAGTAAGAGGGAAATGAAATCGGGAAATGAAATTTTCTATATCGACGCTTTTTGTGTTGATGCTATAAGCTTGTTCTTTTTGTATCCGAAGACGCTCTTGTCCTCGTGCCAGATTGATTTGCAAGATTTCATCAAAGGCAAACCTTTTTCGAGCCTTGAGGGCATCGGCCATACTTTTTGGATTGTGAATCCAAATGAGTGCAGTTTTCAGTGTGGGTAAAGAGTATGTCTTGAGAATTGTCTCCGGAATATGGTCTTTGATGGTTCCAAACTCTGTTAGTGCGCGAGCGATAGTATGAGAGAACCATTCGCTCGATACTCCTTTGCTTTCGGGGTAGAGCGGAGTAAGTACGCCTCCATCCTCTCCAGCAAATAAGCTATCGTGACTATCGATCGGAAGAATCTTTTCTTCTTTAGTACTCGGGTTTACCATTGTTAGCTTCCCATTGTTGCTCGTTATTTTTCCGGTGAGTTCTATTGTTTGTCCAACCGAAAACATTTTTGCTAGATACGGTTGGTTGAACCAAGTGACAGAAATAGTCCCGCTCACGTCTTCAACGACGGCCTCACTCATCGTTACTTTTGTTTTCCAGGATCTTCGGGATTGGATCTTTTTAATAGTTCCGCGAATAGTCGCGTGTATACCCTCTGATAGCCCTCCGATAGAAAGAAAGCTAGATGCATCAGCATAGCGGGCAGGGTAGTGGTGAATGAGGTCGTTGATACTGAAGAGTCCGAGACGGGTGAGCGCTAACTTTGTCTCTGGTTTTAGCCGTATCAAGGATTCGATCGGAGAGACGAGGGTTATCATTGTAGGTAGTATAACAAAAAGCCAATCCGTATGGATTGGCTTTTTGTATCAGAGAAAGTTTATCGATTGCCTCGAAATCCTCCTTCTTTTTTCTCGCTTGGTCGGGCAATATCAACAAAGATATCACGTCCATCGAGTTGGCTACCATTTAGTTTATCTACCGCTGCTTGCGCTTCTGCGTCAGATGAAAATTCAACGAATCCAAACCCTTTTGACTTACCATCGTTTTTATCAACAATAACTTTTGCAGATGTTACAGTTCCAACACTTGCAAAGTGAGCTCCGAGCTCTTCGTCTGTTGTTTTAAACGGAAGGCTCCCAACGAAAACTTTATTACTCATTATTTATGTACTTAGTTAACTATGTAAACTTGCAAGACACATTTCGATACGTGTACATTACAATAAACAAACTATACCATGGCCAGGTACCCTCGCCATAGGTGCCTAACCTGTGGAAAGCGGACTTAGTTGTTACTACGAGGGAGAAAATAAAATAGTGGAGGGATTAGGAGAAAAGCGTAGGCAACCTGTAAAGAAAGAAATGCACTAATAACTGCGCAAGTATAAAATAGGGGCCCAACAAGACTTCTTTTGAAGGCGATACTGGTATGGCCTTCGTGTCTGTGAACAAAAACCCGTAGAATAGTAAAACTGACTGAATTACCAAAGAGGATGAAGCTATAGGTTAGAAGACTCAGTGTGTTGCCAGGGTTTTCTGCCATAACGGAAGTTGCAAATGGGATGAGGGTCACAAACATGAGAAAGAGTATATTGCTCCAAACAATACGTCGAGAGACAGTCTCAATACTTCGCGTCATTTGGTGGTGATTGACCCAGAAGATAGCAATGGTCAGAAAGCTGAGGATAAAGGTAGCTACGTTTGGAATAAGAGGGACGAGCTCTTGTACAGAAGATCCTAGGGTGGTACTTGTTAAATGGGGGACTTTTAGCTCAAGAGCCAGAAGTGTAATAGCAATAGCAAATACGCCGTCACTAAATTGTTCAAGTCGTGCTTTGTGGATAGGGCTCATATTAGATCCAGTGTGCTAAGTAGGCGATAAAGATAAGTGCGGCTATAAAACCAAGCAATTTCTGTGCCCGGGAAAGTAAGGCAATGATAACAACAGCAATAATCACTTTTATTATTCCGAGCGATACTACTGAACCCCAAATGGTTTGTAACAATGTTTGAATAAATGTCATATGCGTATAAGTATATCACTCTCTCTTCATATAAAAAGACCTCCACCAGGGAGATCTTTTTCTTCGGTACTGTACTAGGCTACATTTGCATAGGTGCTTTTGGGGCAACATCACTCTCAACACAGAGTTTGCATGTTCCACAGCCACAAGCTTTTCTCATGAGTGAGTATTTTCCGCCACCTGCGAGTACGAGAGCTAGTAATGAGAAAATGTGTAAGAGGAGAGTTGTATCTTTGTGGACAAAGATAGTAGCAACAATCATGTTAACCAAGATAAGCGCTGCGGCTGTTCGAGTAAAGACACCAAGGAGGATAGCAACACCACCAATAAGCTCAACAAAACTTGCGACATATGCCCAAAATGAGCTAAAGCCCATAGAAGCAAATGCTCCAACAGTGCCTTCGAGGTTTGAAACCTTCATCCAGCCCGCCATAATAAATACTGTTGCAAGTCCGATACGAAGAGCGAGCAAACCACAACTTGTACTACCCCAAGAACACTTTTTCATCATTGTACCAATCATAAATATAAAAATACGTTACTAAATTATAATGGGCACATTATAGCACTTTTGTGGACGTGTCGGGTAAATGCTAGAACTAGTTTAATTTAAGGTTATGTTTAAAATCTTCAACAGATAAGGAGCTACTGGGTCTGCAGAAAGGCCGTATACCATTATTCCACCCAGCATTCCAGTTATAGAAATTGCGACAAATCCTACAATTGCCAGAATAGTTGAGATTATCTTATTTTGTAGTACTTGATTTAAGAAACGTAACAATGAAGAGATCCATTCAAATCCTTTTTTATATAAATAGTTTCTTGTCGAAAGTATCGAAGCCAGCTCTCCTACTAATAGTGCAGTATAAATCCATGTTGAAAGCGTAGCAAAGGTTGCATGTGTTTCGACGAGCTGATGATTTGGACGTGTTAGGTGTTCTGCTGTTTCTCCTGTTAAAAGTGCAGTAAATGCGCCAAAAACTCCAACTGCAAGTAATAGTCTTTCAATATCTTTCCACGCTGTAGAAGGAAACCATTTTTTGAATGGAAGAATTTTAATTATCGAATAGATAAAAAGCATCGCTATAGGGAAATGAACAAAGATTGGGTGAATGTTATATGTCATAATATTTTACTCTGTGGTTACCCCATTAAATTCTTCGTCTGAACTTTCAGCATCAGCTTTGGTGGCGTGTACAACACCGTCTTTATGGTGGGCAGGAGAATAAATAGTGTACATTTTCAAGTCTTCTGTTTGTGAAGTGTTGATGACGTTGTGCTGTGCACCGGCCGGTATAATAACAGCTACACCGTCGGTAACTTCATGTACGGTATCATCAACCACCACCCTTCCTTGTCCTGACTCAAAACGGAAAAATTGATCATTATCTGGATGTGTCTCCAGACCGATTTCTTCCGTAGGCTTTAGACTCATCAATACTAATTGACTATGTTTTGCCGTGTACACCACCTTTCTAAAGTTGGTATTTTCCAGGGTGTCTTTTTCGATGTTGCCTTTGTATCCTTTCATAAGATAAGTATACAGCAATTTTGTGTTTTAATTCGGGTCTTGTTTAGTTACGAAGGATTTTAGGTCAATCTTCCAAAAAGTATCAAATTGTAGTATATTCTCCTTGCTAATTTGGAGGATTGGATGAGTGGTTTAAATCAACGGTTTACTAAACCGTCGTCCTTAACCGGACCGTGAGTTCGAATCTCACATCCTCCGCACCATAGCTTTTCTGTTTGTAAAAGGTAATAGCCATAGGGTTGGCTCGTCTAAATGTATATGAAAAAAACATCGTTTGCTACAGCTTTATTACTAGCGGTATTTGCCTTTGCCCCATTGGCACAAGCTATCAATCCGCCTTTGCTACCCGCCAATGTACCCGAGGTATCAGCCGTAACCAGTACTAGTGCGACTGTTTCTGTGCCAGCAGGTATGATCGATACATTTAGTCCTGAGCAACTTTCAAGGATTTATTTTGAATACTACGAAACACAACAGGTATGCATTATGATTTATCCGACCCCGGAGAGCTGTTTACCAAAGAAAACTCCAAAAGGGCAATTGAGTGTAGTGCTTCAAAATTTAAAGCCAAGTACTGGTTACAGTGTCTCATACAAGGCAGACAACACTATTTATTGTATCCAAGCGCCATGCCCTGGAAATGAAATACAAAGTGGTACTCTAGAGTTTACTACCAATGCATCAAACTCGGTTGGAGGATATAACTTTTCTAGAAATTTGATGTTTGGTTCTCGAGGAGCTGATGTTACAGCACTCCAAGATATTCTTCGTGAACAAGGATATCTAAGCGTTAGAAGTACTGGGTACTTTGGCATTGCGACATTTAAGGCAGTGAAAGCTTTCCAGAAAAATTATATGCGTATTCCACCAACAGGATTTGTTGGACCAAAAACACGAGCAGTATTAAACAACCTTCCTGCTCCGAGTAATACTTCAGAATATTTTTCTGGCGTAATACAAAGTGTATCAACTGCATGTTTTGCAGACGGTATTTGTAGTGTGACTATATCTGGTAAGACAGTTGTCACGACTATCGGATGGTCTCAAGCAATAGTGGGTTCTATCAAGGGATCGGTAAACAGTATAGGAGATATTGAGACTAGCAAGATTGGTGCGCAGGCAAATGTTTATGCCAAGAAAACGACCGATGGCTACACACTGTATGGAAGCACTGCCTATTATATAGAGGTACTGTAAATTTTTTGAAATTCTTATAGAAACACAGATATCAAGTTGCAGTATTATTTTGTATGGCAAAAATAGAGACAATTAATAGGGCCGGGGAAGTCACACCTACCGGCTCATTGGAAAATACGGCAGGTATGTTGATACACGGAGAAAGGAAGAATTAGATCATTATTAAAATGTAAATAAAGTTTACATAAATTTTGACAATTATCTTTACATAGGGTATAATATGTGGACAATGAAAAAGAAGCAAAAGCTATTAGAAAAGCTTCGAAAATCACTCAATTTGTCGCAAGGCGAGATTGCAAATCGTCTTGGTATTTCAAGACCCACGTATACATTAATTGAGACCGATAGTAAGGAGTTAACTCTTAGTCAGGCTAAACTTCTTTCTGATCTTTACAATATTCCAGTAGATGCGATTAGAACTGGTCGTATGGAAGAAACTTTCGGTAACGATGATATCGTCGTTACTCAGTTGCCCACCAAGCAAGGTGTGTTTTCTTTTGGGGTCTGGAATCAGAAAAAAGGAGAGGAAATCATTTTTCTTCAGACTCCCAATCTTGATGTAAATAAGCCAGTATTAGTAAGGGTTCATAGCGAATGTATGACGGGAGATGTTTTCCATAGTTATCGCTGTGATTGTGGTGAGCAAAAAGACAGATCGCTCTCTATGATTTCAGAAAGTGGAAATGGGGTATTTATTTACTTGAGACAAGAAGGTCGTGGTATAGGGCTTCATGAAAAAATTAAAGCGTATAACCTGCAAGACAATGGGTATGATACTCATGAAGCAAATATACTCCTTGGGCATAAACCTGACTACAGAGAATATTCTTGGGTTAAAAAAGTACTAGAGAAGCTAGGAGTAAAAGATATTCGTCTTATTACAAACAACCCGTCAAAGGTTGCTGAAATTTCTCGTCTCGGAATTAAGGTAGTTGATCGTGTCCCTATAGTAATTGAGAGCAACCATTATAATCGTAGATATTTTGAAACTAAAAGACAGAAGTTTAAGCACTTTTTTGGAAAGGAAGATAGTAATTATTTCTATCAATTTTCGTATGTGACATCTCCAGAGCAGGTTGCTGAAATTGGAGAATTTATGAATACCTCAAATAAGGATCCTTTTCTTAAAATTTGTATGGGGATTTATGCCGATACCCATGTCTTGAATGATCCTCAAGAATTAAAGAAAATAGAGGCAATTTTTAAATCAGCAGATCATTACGAGGGTTTTGTACCGATCCTTCATTTCACTTTTAAATTTTCTGTTGATCCTATTAAGGATATTGCAAATATTCGCGAGAAGATGCCATTTGTAAAATATATACAACTGAACGATTTGGTGACTGATCATCTTAAGGTATTGAAGTATGCAAATAAATTCTTTTTGGTGGACATTCCTTTATCAGATAAGGATTTTGACTTAATAGACAATCAGGAATTTGTAGATGAAATCTTGAAGTATAAAGCGTTTGTGCTTCTTGATAACAGTCACGGAACAGGGAAACAAGACTCAAAAGCAAATATTATCAAAAAAATAAATAAGCTGCTCTCAAAAGATATAAGCGACATTGCTATTTATGGAGGATTTGGTCCAAATTCGATGGCGCTTTATTTTGATCTCAAAGAGCATTATAAGATCAACTTTTCGATTGACGCAGAAACCAAGTTAAAAACAAATGACTCCCTTGATCTCAGAAAAGTAAAAGAGTACTTATCAGAATTAATGAAGCATAAATATGAATATCAGTCCTAAAAAACAATTCGTAGATTCTACTCGAGAATTAATTAATAGCTCCACAACATCTCGGGAAGTAATAATTTCCGGGGTTTCTATATTTACAGATCCTGATGTTTTTAATCCCTCAGTATTTTTCTCCTCTGAATGGTTCGCTAATCGAATCTCAGAACTAGTGAAAGACGAGAGTACTTTGATTGAGGTTGGTTCTGGTAGTGGGATAGTTTCTATAAAATCAGCCATCAAAAATCCACAGCTACATGTATATGCCACTGATATTAATAGTAAAGCTGCTGAACTTACAAAAATTAATGCAGAGAAAAATGATGTTTCAAATAGAATCTCTAGTTACTCTGGGGATGTTCTGGACGCCATTCCTGATTTTATAAAAGCAGATAGTGTATTTTGGGCGATGCCTTTTGGATTTCTTGATCCAACAGATGTTTTAGGTGGTAGAGACTCTCAAGTGTTTGACCCAGGTTATCGAGCCATCAAAAAGTTTTTTGCCACCGCAAGAAGATATTTGAAGGATAACGGAAGACTCCTCATTGGATTTTCTGTTGATATTGGTCACTACGAACTATTAGAGCAAATTTCTCACGACTATGGATTTACTCTTAAATTGCTCAATCAAACAAAAGGGATTGAAAAAGATTCAGTTTCAATGGAAATTTATGAAGCAAGGCAATAAAAAATTCCTCTCTGAAGAGGGATTTTTTATTGATTGGGTTATCTCCAAAAGTTGAGTATCAATCCAAATGCTATTGCGAGTATGAGTTGAAATCCGGCAGCGAGGAAAAACTTGGTCCAGTTGTCTTTTCGGCTATCGTTATTCCACATTGAAGCTCCAGCTACGCTCGGCATGATAAATCCAAGCCAAATCCAGATACTAATAGAAAGTCCTGCTCCACTCACCCCAGCGGCGATGAACTGAGCCAGTATCCAGATCTGAAGTAGAGACAATACGAACTGAATCCCGTACATCGGGAGGGCTTGCTTATTTGCAGCCTTTCGCTTCACGGGGTCAGTCATACATTCTGGATCAGCACCGATAAGGCGAGCCCATGTTTTGCCAAAGAGCACTCCGTACCAGACGCTTCCCACTATGATCGAGAGAACAGCACACATAAGGATCGGTAAAAAATGTATTTCCATAAAATTAATACTTAGTTGTAATACAAGTAAGTATAGTATGGAAAAAGACTAGCTGCTATATATAGAAAATTATATACTTAACGCATGGAGGATTTTGATTCTTGGAATAAATTGAAAAAGAAAATAGCTATTGAAGACGAGATCCCAGATCGTTTTCCAAAAGAAGGAGAGGTTTGGATGTCTAGTGTAGGAAAGAACGTCGGATTTGAACAAAATGGTTCAGGCGATAGTTTTTCTAGACCAGTATTGGTTATAAAAAAGTTTAATAATCACATGTTTTGGGTTGTTCCACTCTCTACAAAACAAAAGAAATTTGATTTCTACTTTAACTATACTGATCCTAATAATGAAAAAGTATCAGCAATTTTGGCACAAATGAAACTATTTAGCATTAAACGGTTTAAACGAAAACTGTACGATATTCCAGATAGCATCTTTATACAGATGAAAGATAAAATTAAACTGTTTCTCTAGAAACTCGAAATCCGCCTTTGGAGCGGATTTCTCGGAGCCTTGCGGCGCTTTGTACGTACATAGTAGCAAATTATGTGTACAAACGTCAACCTTATAAAAAATGATAGAAAAAAGGCTTTTGCTGTGATACAGTGACATTTGTACTAATAATGGAGACGTGTCGGAGTGGTCTAACGTACCTCCTTGCTAAGGAGGCAGGTGTTACAGCCTCGCGAGTTCGAATCTCGCCGTCTCCGCCTTCGCCACGCTGAAGCTTGGCTACAGCGTGACACTGTCCGCCAGTAGGCATGCGAAAGCGGGATTCGCTAAGCCGAAGCTCGCTAGAGCATAGGCGAGATTAGTCATAGATACAGCGTGACGCAGTCCGCTTCGATAGATTAAAAGTGTTATCATTTAGTTATGTACTATGTGTACAGTTTAAAATGTAAAGATGGCTATTATGTTGGATGTACTGACAATATTAATGACCGGTTAAACAGACATCAAAAAGGGTCTGTCCCTGCGACAGTAAATCGTTTACCTATAACGTTAGAATTTTATTTTGCTATACAAGATAAATACAAAGCGTTTGAATTTGAAAAATATCTAAAATCCGGCTCAGGTCGAGCATTTATTAAGAAACACTTGTCTGACTGACGAGTTTTGAGTCGACGGAGAAATTCTCGCCGTCTTTATTCTGTTATAATTTAAACTATATGGAAACCTTTAATCCTCAAAAAAATCAAGAAGAAAGATTTGCCCAGATAAAATCTGAGATTGAACACATGAAAGCAAATCGTGTCTCAAAGGAAGAATTTGAGGAAGTTTTGGCTAGGAGTAAGGTTTTAGCAGAAAAAGGAGTTAACAGGACTGAAGAAGAAAATATTGAAAAAGATGCTTTAAAAACTAAATTTGAGAACCTCGGAGTTTTTGTTAAAACTTTACCCGAATTTCGATATGCTGTTGGGTGTCTGGGTTATTATTCTGAAAAGAAAGTCGAAGGCTTGGTATCACATGAAAATGCTCATGCTAATAAAATAGAATCTTTAGGCGTAGAGCATGTGGGATATGGAATAATATCTTTTATAGATAAAAACGGTAAAGAAGAAGAGTATTTTTTTGCAAAAAGAGGTGAATTTCCTGAGGAGTGGACTAGGGAAGAAGAGTTAGTTGCTTTAAAACAAATGGCTCAAGCTCCAGAAGAATATGAGAGCAATCAACCGCTCTCTGATGGTGATAAGGATCAGATAAAGAAAGCAAATGATGAGTTATTAAAATAGCTACCTCCTCTTATACCCATGCGCTAAAGCAATACAAAGAATATGTTTTGCACCGGTAGTGTGTAGTGCGCGTTTGGCTTCAAGAAATGTCGCGCCGGTGGTGGTGACGTCATCGACGACAATATAAATCTTTTTTGGATCAACAGTTTTTTTGGTTCGCATCGCGCCATCGATATTTCTCATTCGTGCTTTTCTATCTGCTAGATGAGATTGGGGGAGAGTCTCTTTTATTTTCTCCAATACATCTTCTACTTTTGATTCTGGTATTTCTTGTCTGAACCACTCGGCTATCACAGCGCTCTGGTTAAATCCGCGAGACCGGGTTTTCTTTTTATATTGTGGGACAGGTACCAAGATTATTGATTCGAGCTGTTCGGACTGGAGGTGTTCAGCAATGATTTCATTCATCAAGCCCGCACCTTGTTTTGTCAGGAGCTTGGCTTCTTGTCCAGCATGGCGGTATTTGAGATTCCATATGGCGTGGCTCACTAGCGGGTGGCCATAGTTATATAGTCCATATATACCAGGGTGTTCAGTGGTTGAGGCTAGGGGAATAAGACTTAAACACCTGCTACAAATAGCGGGTCCGGGCTTTTTGCATCCGGCACAGAGTGAACCGAAGATAAGGAGGGCAACATACTCTTGTATAGTAAATAAGAGGGTTTTCATTTATACTAGGAACTATATGGATAGTATACTCGCAGGTTTCAAAAAGTTCTTGTCTTCACTGATGGGGACAAAGAAGAGTGACGTAGCAGTCGGAATAGATATTGGTACATCTTCTATCAAGGTGGTGCAAATCAAGCGAGAAAATGGCGCCGCGGTTCTCGATACCTATGGTGCGCTCGCACTCGGCCAATATGGTGAAGGTGGGACAGTTGGGCAGGTAACTAACCTCGATGCACAAACTCTAGCAAAGGCTCTTACGGATGTACTAGCAGAAACTCATATCACTAGCAAAAATGTTGTGCTAGGATTGCCGTCAGTTTCATGTATTATTTTTATCTTGCAGTTGCCGGCAGAAATTGAGGAGCGTGATTTTGGTACAGTAATTCCAAACGAAGCTAAGAAATTTATTCCAGTTCCTCTTACAGACGTCTCTCTCGACTGGTACGTGATCCCTCGACGTGAAGACTCTGGAAGCGAAGCTCGAGCACTTTCTGAAAGTGGTGGAGAAGCTCGCATGTCTATCCTGGTGGTAGCGACACTCAACGAAACATTGGTGAAGTACACCGAGGTCATGCAAAAGGCGGGACTGCCAACAGATGCGCTTGAGATAGAAGTCTTCAGTCATATTCGTAGTGTGCTGACTCGAGAACTTTTCCCTGTAATGATAGTCGATATAGGTGCCTCGAAGACCAAGCTCTCTATTGTGGAGCATGGTGTGGTAGAAACATTCCGTCTTGTTAATAAGGGCTCTCAAGATATAACTCTCGCTATTGCACACAGCCTAGAATTGCCATTTGATAAAGCAGAATCAATCAAAAAAGAGTTTGGTCTGGCTCCAAATACTGAACACCCAAATGTAGGGGAAATCATCAAGACTCACCTTGCTGATATGTTCCAAGAGACAAATGCGACCATCTTGGCTTACGAAAAACGCTATAACAAAAATGTAGGAAAGATTATTTTCACCGGTGGGGGAGCATTAACTAAGGGATTGCTCGACTATGCAAAGCAAAGTTTTTCTGCAGAGCTCTCTATTGCTGATCCATTTTCAAAAGTTGATTCTCCGGTCTTCTTGCAGGGTGTTCTAAAAACTACTGGACCAGAATTTTCTGTTGCTCTTGGCTTGGCGCTCAAACAACTCCAATAAAAAAATCCCCCACGTCTAACGTGGGGGACTACACTAAATCATTGAACAGATGTTTTTTTAGGAAACCTCAGGCAGGAAAATTGGGTTAGGTTCGGACAAACAGTATTAAGGATATCATACAATGGAGCATACCCTTTATAGTTAGCATATTTTTCAAGGGATCTGATTATCTCAATCACTTTTTGGATATCTTCATCCCGCATGCTTTGAAAAATACCTTCGAACTCTTTGGCAGCAAATTCAATATCGTGCGGCACGAACGTCAAATGTTTTTTGACGTTAGAGACGGTTAGTAAATCAGAAAAGCTGGCTTTGAAAATCACTGAGGCAGGAATGGGGATATCATATTTATTTATTTCCCACAAATCCTTCCATGAAACAGAATTCTCGTTTTTCAGTTCCTCGAGGCGGCGCTCCGCTTTGGTTTTCTCAGCTTTGCGTTGGTTACGCCACTCTACATCCTCTTTGAAACTCTCTTCTTGCAGTTTCTTGGCTTTTTTATCGATTCTACTTTTTCTTATTTTTGCGTAAGCTATTAGTCCTGCAAAAAATAAAAAGAGAATGACGGCGATTACAACCGAAAGGAAAGAAACAAATGCAGGTATTGCAGAAAATGCAACACGCTGATCCAAGGAGCCAATAACATACCGTTGGTCATTCACTTTTACTCTTCTATACAGAAGCCTGGCGGGAAACACATAAATAATAACTGGCGCTGCAACCATTAAAAGTTCGGGCACCCAACTCATTTTTGTGAACTGGCAAACTGTTGCTGCCGCTAAAATTAAAAGCGGGAACAGATAGATTGGCCAAATAGGAATTTTCTTAGACTTTTTCATTGTTCAATAAATTTTAAAAGAATAAAACCAGTATCTTTAAGAGCTTTTAATCGCCCTACGTCTGTCCGCAGACAGCTTTTAAGTGCCACTGGATTATGCGCACTAATTTAGATATATTATAACATATAAAATAGAATAAGTCAATGTGTAGGGCTGATTATAAATCTCTTATTTAAAAGCCTAATTAGTAATAGTGTTATACAATAAGGATATGATTTCATATGAAGATTTTGACAAGATAGACATGCGACTCGGCAAGATTATTGATGTCCAGGATTTTCCTGAGGCGCGAAGGCCGGCCTATAAGCTCACCATAGATTTTGGAGAAGATATTGGTACCAAGCGCTCAAGTGTTCAATTACCAGGAACATACCAAAAAGAAGAACTACAAGGTATGTTAGTTGCTTGTGTTGTGAACTTTCCACCAAAACAAGTCGGACCATTTATCTCTGAAGTATTGACGCTCGGATTTAAAAATACTGAAGGGGAAGGATATGTGCTTGTTAGTCCTTCAAAAAACAGTGTGCAATTGGGAGATAGATTATGTTAATCGATTATGAAAAGCAAGATTCAAAAAATAAAGATTAGTAAGGCCAAGGTTCCAGACGCTCAAGCGATTCGTGTGCTAGAAGAAAGGGTGTGGGGCGAGGAAGTAACCAATAAATATGATATCCCAATGTTTGTTCGTTTTGGATATGTGTATGTTGCGCGGATAGGTGCGAAAATCGTTGGGGCCATTGTCAGTTATCGGACAAATAAAAACGAAGTATATGTTTGTGATCTAGTGGTAGATCCAAAGTATAGAAGGTTAAAAATAGGGGAGAAGCTTTATAAAAAACTTCTTGCATCTGTTAAGGGTATGAATGTTGTTTCTTTTCTTGATCCTAAGTTAGGTCCAACTTTTGAATTGCACAAGAAGTTAGGTGGCAAAATCGCTTCACATATTTCTGATCCTTATAATTTACAAAAAGACAAAGGCTTAGAAACAGGGGTTCGGTTATTTGTAAGGATAAAAAACTAAATAATTATGATGATTAAACAACTATACAATTTTATACTAACTATCCCTGATCGACTCTACTTATTGCCATCTGAGATAAATGGTAAAAAAGAATATTTTCTAACTTCGTATAATCATACAAAGCAAATGTGCCAAAGTGTTGCTGGGACAGGGTATTGTAGAGAAATCTTGGTTTGGAGAGAGATATTTCATGCTCTTGGGGCAGTGCTCTTTATTTTTATAAGTATTGGGTTCGAAAGATTGTTCAAGAGCCCAGTAGCTGGTTTTATTGTTCTCGGTGGAGTCATAGTATGGATTACCTTTCAGGAGTTTTATTTACACCCTACATTTTATAGTCAGACATTTACCAAAGGAATTATTGATTGGATGGTATGGCTGGTACCAATAGTGGCATATCTTGTATTACGTAAGTAATCCACTCGTGTTTGCTATACAAAACATATATAAAGGATGGTATACTTTTGTGTATACATGGAACCATCTGTCACAACGTCGTTTATTCCCAAACGTCCTATTGAATCTTCTATGGCACCCGAGCATCATTCGAGTGGCTCTGTCGGTCTTTTGTCATTACTGACTGCCGTAGTAGTCATTGGAACAGTGGTTACATTTGCTGGTGTGTATTTATATCAAAAACAACTCGTTACACAAAAAGCAAAACTAGAGTCGTCTATTAGTGAAGCTCGCGATGGTATCGGTACTGATTTTGTTTCTGAAATGAATCGACTCGATATGCGTATTGATGGAGTAAAAGAGCTCATCAAAAACCACGTAGTAGTGACGCCAATATTTAAAGCCCTTGAAGCAACTACTCTTCGATCAGTGCAATACAAGGATTTTAGTTATACGATCAAGGCGGGCGACACAGTCAACAAAAATGCTGAGGTGTTGGTAGATATCAAGGGGACAGCAAAGAACTATGCAACTATCGCATTACAATCAGATGCATTTTCAGCAAATTCACTTATCAAAAATCCAGTGTTCTCAAATCTAACTATTGATGATAAGTCAAAGACGGTAAATTTTAAACTACTTTTCTCTGTTGCAACTGCTGACCTGTCATACCAAACTTTTATTGATAGTACGAACAAGGTTCAGTCAAATAATCTGCCTACACCATAATTATGAGACAACTATTCCTTCTTATTATCATAGCCGTATCGATTGGAGCTTTTGTGACCATTGTTGTTCCTCGTTATAAAGAGGTGCAAGCAATGCGTACTGACGTGGCGAGTTTTGATGGCAGGCTCGCAACTGCTGAAAAGCTTAAGCAATCTCGTGAAGAATTGATTGCTAGATACAACAGTATTCCAAAGGCTGATCTTGATAATCTAAAAGTGTTACTTCCAGACAGCGTTGATAACATCAGATTGATTATTCAGCTTGACTCTCTTGCGACAAAAAATGGATTGTCATCACTGCGTGCTGTTGAATATGATAGTACAAAAACAGAGACACAGACAAAAACAGATGTAGGTGTTGTTGGAACACAAAAGCCTTATGGCGAATTCACCCTCTCGTTTACAACAACCGGGCAATACAAAAACTTTCTTTCATATCTAGCTGATCTTGAACAAAATCTCCGATTGGTTGATGTGACAGCTGTTCAGTTTTCACTAGCTGAAGGGGTGGATAAAGGAGTTGGGGACAGCCTTAGTTATAAGATAACCCTAAAGACCTATTGGTTAAAGAAGTAATATATGAGTCCCGTTAGAAACCGCGATCGCAATCAAAATAATGTATACTATAATAGTATGGTACAGGTTGAGAAAATAAATTATCAAAACAAGGCACGGTCTATGACTGCGACCTGTTTCTAAACGGGATGAGTAAAAAAGTTAAAATTATTTTAGGGGTTGTCGGAGCGATTATTCTTATCATCGTTCTTTCTTCGCTACTTAAGTCTAAAAAGACTCCAACAAGCACACCCCCTTCGAACTTACTGACAAGCACCACCGGAGTAGTGCCACTTCCGGGCGTGACATCTACAACAAGTGCCGATGAATTTTCAAAAGTACTCTCAAGTATAAAAAATATCACTATTGATACATCAGTTTTCCAAAATAAAGCTTACGTAGCCTTACGAGACTTTCCTGTGACACTCGGCACTGATACTGTAGGGCGAGTAAACCCTTTTGCTCCTATTGGAGTAGATAGCTCATCGCCAGTGACTCAAGATACTGTTGTCCAAACATTGCAAACAGGGAAGATCACTAAGGCTACTGCGGAAATAGGTGCTCAGGTAACCATATCTTCACCTGCGCCAGTAACAGTGGTATTTGAATATGGTACGACAGACACTTTTGGTTCGGTGACTGAACCTATCGCTGTGACTAAAAACGGTACAGTGCTGTCTACTCTTACTGGTCTAAGTGCTAGCACTTTATATTATGTTAGGGCTGTTGCTATAACTGGTGCTACGACTACTACCGCAAACACGACCTCATTTGTAACAGCAAAAAAATAAATACTGTATAATAGTAATAATGTTTCTCGACTTTTTATTATCACAAAATACTATTACTGAACTCGAGTACAATAAGGTCCTCGCAGAAATAGATACAAAATTTGATGGCAACCTCACTCAGGCACTTCTTTCTGTTGGTATTTCGGAGGACTCTCTTACACAAGCCAAGGCGTCTTTTTACCGACTGCCTTATCAGAAGCTTGTTACCCGACAAATTCCTTATGATATCGTAAAGTATATTGCAGAGGATGCTGCTCGTCATTATAAATTTGTTCCTATCGCTTTTTCTGATGGAGTACTATCTGTTGGGGTTACAGAGCCAGAAAATATCGAAGCGATGAATGCGCTCCAGTTTATTTCTGTGAAGCTTAGCATCCCGTTTAAAGTTTTTCTCATCTCTTATAGCGATTTTGTGGCAGTAGCTGACAATTACAAGGCAGTTTCTCAAGAAGTTAACAATGCTATCGGTGAGCTTAACAGTGAACTGGAAGAAGAGTTAACACTGGCTACTAAAAAAGATAACAAAGGATCTGTTGGAGAAAAAGGACAGATAACTGATCAAGAAAAGATTATTGAAGATGCGCCGATTATTAAAATCGTAGCCGTGATTATCAACCATGCGGTTGAAGGCAATGCTTCTGATATCCATATTGAGAACACCGGAGAGAAGGTTAATGTTCGATATCGAGTAGACGGTACACTACACACAACACTTGTTTTGCCGATGACATCGTTTGATGGAATAGTAGCTCGTATCAAAATCTTGGCCAAGCTTCGTCTCGATGAAAAAAGAAAACCACAAGACGGAAGTTTTGCGACCATGATCGAAAGCAGAAAGATTGAGTTTCGTGTTTCAACTTTCCCGGCTTACTATGGTGAAAAGGTAGTGATGCGAATATTGGACTCTGAAAAAGGAGTCAAAAGTCTGGAAGATATTGATTTTACACCAGAGAACTTGGCGATGATTCGCGACTCTATCACTCGGCCATATGGTCTCATCCTTATCTCGGGTCCAACAGGTTCCGGTAAAAGTACCACGCTGTACTCGATGCTTAATGAGGTCGATAAAGAGGGAGCAAACGTGGTCTCGCTCGAAGACCCGGTTGAGTATCAAATAGCCGGTGTAACACAATCACAGGTAATGCCAGAGATTGGATATACTTTTGCTTCCGGGCTCCGTTCAATTCTTCGACAAGACCCAAACATCATCATGGTCGGAGAGATTCGAGATAAAGAGACGGCACAGCTCGCTATTCAAGCGGCACTTACGGGTCACTTAGTGCTTTCAACTATCCACACGAACTCAGCTATAGGTATTGTCCCTCGATTGGTAGACATGGGGGTTGATCCCTATCTTATTGCCCCAACACTTATCTTGGCTATGGCACAACGACTGGTACGACGGGTCGCACCGGATGCTCGACATGAGGTACCGATAGATGATATTACTCGCGAACTCATTAAGAAACAGTTTGGTGATTTAGATAAGAAATATCTTGATAAGCTCGTTATCCCGAACAATATGTTTGAAATGAAGCCAACTCCCGCTTCTCCCACAGGCCTTCGCGGTCGAGTCGCTATATTTGAGATGTTTCAGATCGATAGAGATATTCAGGAGCAAATTTTGAAAAATCCGGTAGAGCCCGAGCTCTATAGACTCTGTCGAAGTAAGGGTATGCTCACACTTCGCGAAGATGCCTTAATGAAAGCATTGAAGGGAGATATTTTAATGCAAGAGGTCTACAGTTTTAACTAGGTGGTTTTAAAAAGGGGCGGTATACTATAAAGCATATGGCAAACACAGATCATTCGCCAGCTGGTGAAAAAAAGAAAATTCTTATTGTAGATGACGATTCTTTTTTGCTTGATATGTATGCACTTCGTTTTACTCAAGCAGGATTTGATGTTGAGACAGCGGCAAACGCTGAAGAAACATTACAAAAACTTCGCGCAGGATTGGTGCCAGCATTGTGTTTATTTGATGTTGTAATGCCAGCAACGGATGGATTTGAAATGCTTGAAATTATTAACCAAGAACATCTTATCCCAAGTACTATTAAGGTGTATCTTTCAAACTTAGGACAAGAGCAAGACTTAGCTCGAGGAAAAGCACTTGGGGCAGCGAGCTATATTGTAAAAGCCAATAGTACACCGAGTGAGGTAGTAGCGCATGTAAATAAGGTATTAGAAGAACATGGAATATAAAGCAGTATTTGAAGAATTATTGGAAACACTTATTCGAGAAGATGGATCAGATCTGCATCTTTCGGCTGGACGTTTTCCGGCGGTTCGAGTAAATGGCGAATTGGTCTTTCTTATGTCTCGACAAGCTCTTAGTCAGGCCGATCTTGAAGGAATGTTAAAAACTATTTTGTCTGCTGAACAGTACAAACACTTTATTGATCACCAAGAGCTTGATTTTTCATACGAATATAAACAAGGAACACGACTCCGAGGAAATACATTTATTCAACAAGGTAAGTTTGTTGTCGTACTTCGATTAGTCCCTCATGTTAAAACTTTGGCAGAACTCAATCTTCCGGCGTCGCTGGCCGAATTTGCTCGCAAGAGACAAGGGTTTTTCTTGGTTGTGGGTCCGGTAGGACAAGGTAAAAGTGCCACAATGGCCGCTATGGTTAGTCTTATAAATGAAGAAAAATCAGCACATATCCTGACTATTGAGGATCCGGTTGAGTATGTCTATGAACAAAAGAAAGCCATTATTGATCAACGAGAAGTAGGGATCGATACTGCAGACTTTGGAGACGCACTTAAGAGCGCCTTTCGACAAGACGTAAATGTCATATTGATTGGAGAGATGCGAAATATTGAAACTATCGGAACGGCGGTGACTGCTGCTGAGACTGGACACTTAGTTCTTTCGACGCTTCACACAAACACAGCTTCCCAAACTATCGATCGTATTATTGACTCTTTCCCACCAGGCCAACAAGATCAGATACGTATTCAGTTGGCCTCCTCGCTCATCGGAGTATTTTCACAGCGACTTATTCCTCGTATTTCTGGCGGACGAATCCCGGCTTATGAGTTGATGATCAATAACAATGCTATAGCAAATCTTATCCGTGAAAGACGAACACATGAAATAGATACAGTGATTGAGACAGGATTTGAGCAGGGGATGATAGATATGAACCGGTCACTTATTGAACTTGTTCGAAAAGGAGAGATCACTGTTGAAAATGCCTTTGCGTATTCGACAAATCCTAAAAACTTAGAACGATTGCTATAAACATATATGAATTTTAGATATACAGCAGTTACAGATAAAGGAGAGAAACGAGACGGTGTCATTGAGGCTGTTAACCGTGACTTGGCTATTTCTGGTCTTCAGCGTCGTGGACTTATCGTTACTTCAGTAAAAAGTGAAGAAGAAGCTAAGAAATGGTTTCAAGTAACGCTGTTTGAAAAAGTTCCTATGAAAGATGTTGTGATTTTGTCACGACAAATGTCGACGCTTTTTGAAGCGCAGGTTTCGGCTCTCAAGGCATTTTCTTTGCTTGCCAACAATACTGAAAATAAACTGCTCAGTCGAAAAATGAATCAAATTGTCTCTGATTTGCAAGCTGGTTCTTCTATCGCTGGAGCATTATCAAAACATCCAGATGTATTTTCGGATTTTTACGTAAATATGGTAAAGGCAGGTGAAGAGTCCGGAAAGCTTACTCAAGTGTTTCTTTTCTTGGCCGACTACCTTGATCGCCAGTACGCACTTACTTCAAAGACAAAGCATGCACTCGTATACCCAGCATTCGTTATTAGTATTTTTATTGTAGTTATGGTGCTCATGTTTACGGTTGTGGTCCCTCGTCTTTCTTCTATTATTTTGGAAAGTGGCCAAGAGATACCGTTTTATACAAAAATAGTTCTGTGGGTTAGCGATTTTCTCGTTAACTACGGTATATTCTTTCTTATCTTTTTTGTTAT